>WNFC01000013.1_pt1 | contig 191330 bp, 158 predicted proteins | sample 5400541 | NCBI WGS metagenome assembly WNFC01 (sample SAMN13153342, study PRJNA577476) | soil metagenome | isolation source: 120 cm saprolite under Douglas fir tree site 2 hole 2 replicate 1 | place: USA:California | collected 2015-04-18
GGGACCTGATCCGCGCAGAGCATTAGGGCCAGCGGCCATCCGCGCCGCATCAACAGGCCGGACACATGACCGCACCCGACCAATGCTGCATCAACGTAAAAAAGCTCTTGTCAATCAGGCGCCGTCCACACATGACCCAAAGCGGACATAGTCTGCTTTGAAATCCCGCAGTGCACCGTCCTCTGAGGGAGCGTATGTGCTACCGTCGGAGCGGTATCGTATTGGACATGACCACGCGCCTGCAGTGATTACCTTGACCGACAATCATGGCGTTCGGCGTATCTGCGGAGTATCGGATGAAAACATCCACTCGACGCGACTTTCTCAACGCTGCGGCGACCGCCATCTCGGGTGTAGTCGCCGGCGGCGCGGCGCCGCCATCCCTGGCGACCGCCGCCCCCTACGACGCGGACGCGATGGCAACCGAGATCTCGGCTAAGCTTTTTGCCGACGACGGACTGGCCCGACCGATCCCCGAGACGCCCACTGTCTCCGACCTCGCTAAGGGCCTCGACCGCACCTTGGTTCTTGGTGGCGGAGGGGAATATTATGTCGCTTGGTATTGCGGATTCTTCCATGGCCTTTATGAGCTAGGCGTCGATCTCAACATCGCCGAGATGGTCGTCGGAACCTCGGCCGGTTCTTACGCGGGCTCGTCACTGACCTCTGGGCATTTCCAGCGCTTGCGGCTGGAGTTCGACTTCTTCGGCCATTTCCCGTCGCTGTTCGCGCGGCTCGCGCCGGTCGCCAGCCCAAACCTCAGCCAAAAGCGGGCGCAGGAGATCAACTTCAGCGTCAAGGACGGCAGCCCAGCCTCAATCCGCGCGATCGGCCGCGCGGCGCTTGCCGCCGACAACCGGGTGAACGGGAGCGCGGTCGAGCGGCTGGCAAGCCTGTTGACCGGCGACAGCACAACCGGCTGGCCGGTGGCAAAAATGTACACCACCGCCAACGACTGCTACACGGGCGAGAGGCTGATAGTAGGGCAAGAGGTAGCACGCAGGAACAGCATTCCGTTGGCCCACGCGGCGGCCGCCAGCTCGTCGCTGCCTGGCGTTATCGGTCCGACATTGCTCGGCCAGCGATTCTGCATGGATGGGGGGATCTCCAGGACCTGGGCGCACACCGATGTAGTCGCCGGCTCCAACCGGGCGCTCGTCATCACCCTGACCAACGGGTACGAGGGCAGCCTGTTGAGCGGTATCCCGCACAACATCTACAAAGAGATCGACGCTCTCCAGGCGACAGGTACGCAGACCATGTTGATCATCGCGGGCACGCCCACTGGGGTGAACCTGCTCGATCCCGGCCAAATAGAGCCAGCATTAAGGACGGGACACGGGCGCGCCAAGGTCGAGGCGGACAAGATCCAGAAATTTTGGGCCTGACGCTTTCGGCTGAGTCTGCCGCCCCCTCCGGTAAGTTATCAGTGCAGCTTTACTCCAACGCGCCGTCGCCCAGGTCGCTATTGGAGGGCATAGCGGACAGAAATGGACGCGTCGCCCTTGGCCAGGTCGGTCGAGTCTGACCCGAAGCGGTCAATTGCATGGACAAATGTAACAGGGTAGCGGAACTCTTGAGAGGAGTGGAATGATCGCAACACGCCCGGTTATTTCGTAATTATATGTCGCGGCGCGGCGCTCGGCGCCTGTTCCGCCGGCGAGATCACGAATGTGACCCAGGCGTTCCAGCCGTCGGGCCGGTTCTGGCTCGCGAATTCCCAGTAGCTTTTGAGATTGAGGTAGCCCTGCGTCGCGGTGCTCAGGGGAATAATGAACCCGACCTGCGGGCCAACACCGACCACGCGCGACTGGAAGCAGCCGACCCGATCGCCTGAGCCGCTATCGCAACCGACCTCTTGGTAGACATAGCCGACGAGGCCGACCTGAAGCTGCTTGGTCAGGAACTGCGACGCGCCCCAATCGAAATGCATGTCGACGCCGTTCTGATATTGGGTCGATTGATTGGTGAAATTGTAGGTGAAGCCGAGCACGCCTGAGAATTCGTGCCCGGTCTGCGGATTGAGATAGGTGTAGCCGCCGCCGACGTCGATGGCGCCGTGTCCGACGCCGATATTCGACAGTCGTGTGGAGTCGTAAGCGCCGACCGGCACATCCCCGAACACGTAGGTCATGACGTTGTGAACGCCGTTGTTCCAGCGCAGGGTCGCGAGCGGATACACATCGCCGAAGCCGGTCACCGCGTCGCTGACGCTGTCGAAACGCGAGAACGGGAGCGTTCCAAACGGCGTCGTCGACGTGCCTGAAAGCGTCGCGGCCAGCGACGTGCTGGTGCGGCCGTATAACCCCATCACGCCAACGGTCGCCTGCGCGCCCAAAACCGGCGTGGCGAAGGTGTAGGTCGGCAGCGCCAACGCGAGATCGGCTCTGGCATCAAGGCTTGCGCTCACGTTCACGTTGAGATTGGCAGGGATTCTGCCAATCGTGATCTCGCGCGCTTTCGCCACGTCGGCTCCGGCAGATACGGTGGTGTGATAGTAGATCGACGCGAGCGACCAACCCGGCTGCAGCGGAGACGCCGCGAGGCTTCCGAAAAAGCCGGGAAGCCAAACGCTCACGCCGCCTTCGTCGGCAAGCGCAGCTTGAGAAACGAGGACGCTCGCGGCGATCAAGACTGCGATCGCAGCATCGCGTTTACCGCGCAAGCGCCGGCTGAAACCTGCCTCTCCGTTTCGCGTCATGTTTGCACCCGGCCGTTGACGAGCACGCAAAGGCGCTGTCCTCGACCGTCACGGCGGGATGGTAAAATGCTCCAGCCTCTAGTCGCGACATGCCGCGCCTCCGCGGCACCAGACATGACACTCTGACATCCGCTTGTGGCTGGCCTCGGGCGCGCTGTCTCTTCGCTATCGACAGCACGCACGAATGTTCGCGGATGTGACCGGCGGGTGACAGCGTTTTGCCGCGCGTCGCCGCTTCTGCAGCATCACGACTGGATTCGCCGCATATTATTTCCACAAACGTGCGGCGCGTGATTGGAGTCGAATGAGCGATAACGCAATGTTATCTCCAAAAGCCCCTCACGGAGCTGTGATTGCTCCACCATAACGCCTTCGGTGCAGGATACGTGCGCGGACTCGGCTGTCCGCACGCAAGAAGCTCGAACAATGTGGATGAACCCGCCCCTCACGCGGGTGCGGGAGCTTCCGAGTCTCAGCCAGAACTGAGGAAACAGGCCATGAGTAAGACCAGGAACTTCTCGCTCGGCCTACTAGGAGTGTTCGTTGCCGTGACGCTCGCGAGCCCGCAGGCAGCCACGCAGACTGCGCAACAAGGCGAGGCACGCGATGCGGCGATACGTCGGTGCATTGCAGAGGCACATCGGCAATACCCGGAGCCGGGCGGGGGCCAGTCGCAGGATATGCAGCGTGCAGACGTATACAAGGCCTGCATGGTTGCTGCCGGCTATCAGCCGTAAGGCTGGTCGCGTCTGCAAGCGGCCGGCCGATGCCGTCTGCCGTCAAGTCCATAAAGCCTAACCGAAGCGGAAGACATGGAGGTGGGTTATGGAGCTCCCCGATCGCAAGAAAATTCCGTTGGTTGCGATGGCGATGCTGGTTCCGCTGATCGCGGCCGCGCCAGCCATGGCGCAGAAGAAGCCGAACATCGTCATGCTCATGACCGATGACACCGGCTGGAACGACTTCGGTGCCTATACGGGAGGCGGCGCGGCTCTCGGCCACCCAACCCCGAACATCGACCGGATCGCCAAAGAAGGTGCAGTGTTCACGAGCTGGTACGGTCAGGCGAGCTGTACCGCGGGTCGCGCCTCGTTCATGACTGGGCGCATCCCGATCCGCTCAGCACTCTCGATCGTGGTTGCCCCGGGCGATGAGAATGCCCTGAAAAAGGAGACTCCCACCATCGCGGAGTTCTTCCAGAAAAACGGCTATTCGACGTACTTCTCGGGCAAGTGGCACCTAGGCGACAAGCCCGCAGCCTACCCGATCGAGCACGGCTTCGACGAAATGAGGGCGTTCGCGGCGTACTATCCGGGGGTCTACACCTACGCCGACACCTCCAAGTGGTTTCATCCGTGGTTTCCCTCGTACAATGCGGAGTTCGCGAAAGAGTATTTCGACGTCGTGAACATGTACGAATGGGAGGGCGAGGCCGGCAAGCCGGCGAAGAGAAACGAGTACATCACCTACGAGTCCCTGGCCACTTTCGACGTCCGGCAGGCCGACTACGCAATCGAGTACATCAAGAAACACGCCAAGGACGACAAGCCATTCTTCATGGACGTCAATTTCATGAAGATGCACAACCCGACCAATGCGGCACCGAAGTTCGCCGGGAAGTCGCGTCTCGGCGATTACTCGGATTCGCTATTGGAACTCGATGACAACATAGGCCGGGTCATGGATGCCATTCGCGCTGAGGCACCCAACACGATCGTCATCCTGACGGCCGACAACGGTGCTTGGCAGGATGCGTATCCTGACGCCGGCACGACGCCCTTCCGTGGCGAAAAGGGCACGGCGTTTGAAGGCGGTTGGCGTGTGCCGGGTTTGATGTGGTGGCCTGGACACATTCCCGCCGGCACGGTCTACCACGAAATGATGTCGCATATCGATGGCTGGTCGACGCTGGCCGCGATGGTCGGGCTCACACCGCCGCCACACGGCGCCTGGACGGACGATAATGGCAAGCCGATCTACTTCGATAGCATCGACAATAGCGCTTACATCCTCGGGCAGGCCAAGCACTCCGCCCGGAGAACGTGGATCTACATCGATGGCGAAAGTTTCATGGGAGCGCGCGTTGACATCGGCGGTGATCCAAACAATCCCGACCTCAACATCGCGTGGAAATACCTATGGACGGCCAAGGACACCTGGCTTGGTGCGGAGCAGAACCTGGGTGCGATCGGTGCAGCGTACAACCTCACCATGGATCCGTTCGAGAAATACGACATGACGTTCAATGGAGCGGTAGCGTCGCGCCTGCCGAACCCGTCACCGGGAAATTATGCGGGGCAGGACAACGGCTGGATCTTGGCACTGATCTTCCCGGTCGTCATGGAATTTAACAAGTCAATCGTTGACTATCCGAGCATCAAGCGAGCCACAGGAGGAGCCTCGAACGACTGGAGACCCAATCTTCAAAATCCAGAAAATCCCTTACCGCTGCTGGACACGAAGAATCCGCCGCGAATTAAAGGCGGTGGCGGCTAATCGCGGCGGTGACGCCGGTTGGGCGGCGTGTGCAGTTGCGTATGCCCCGCTATCGATTGGTTACAACTCGGGGCTCATGGAGCATGCGGGCGCGCCGGGTTTGTAGCCTGGCGCAGCCCGGCGGTAAGCATCACCGGCTGGGTGCCGCGGCGATCGCTCGGGCAGCATGCGGCCTGTAATGGCAGTTCACCACTAGGAGATGTGGGATGAAACCTCGCCGCCTGCCGATCGGTATTGTTAGCATGGCCGCCGCCACCCTGATGATAGGCAGTGTCGCCATCGCGCAAAAGAATGCCGCAAGAGGTGACCTCGGAAGTTGCACCGCCTATTCTGGCTTGCCTTCCGACGACAACGACACCGCAGGGATAGTGTTCATCCGCGGCGGAACGTTCGTGATGGGCTCCGACCGCCAGCAGCCGGAGGAGCGATTCACCCACGTCGTGCGCGTCGACGGCTTCTGGATCGATCGCCACGAGGTGACCAATGCGCAGTTCCGGGAGTTCGTGACGGCGACAGGATACTTGACGCTGGCGGAGCGCGGGCTCGACCCTGCGACCCATCCGGGCATGGCCAAGGAGCTGCTGGCTCCCGGCTCGGTGGTGTTCATCCCGCCCACCAATGTCGCGAGCGGCGGGAGGATCACGCAATGGTGGCAATATGTCCCCGGCGCCAATTGGCGTGAGCCGACCGGTCCCGGCAGCTCGATTTCGGACAAGGACAATCATCCGGTCGTGCATGTCGCCTACGAGGATGCGCTTGCTTATGCGCGCTGGCGCGGACGTGAGCTCCCGACCGAGGCGCAATGGGAATTCGCCGCGCGCGGCGGTCGCGACGGCGAGGACGACTGGTCGAGCGCCTTCGATGCGGACGGGAAGCCGATCGCGAATAGCTGGCAAGGCATCTTCCCCGTCTACAATACGAACGAGGACGGCTACACCGGGACCGCGCCGGTCGGCTGCTTCAAGCCCAACGGCTACGGCCTCTACGACATGATCGGCAATGTCTGGGAATGGACGAGCGACTGGTACCGGCCGGGCCATCCGCGCGATAGAGCGGTCAATCCGAGCGGACCCGAATTGCAGGACCTGGGATTGACCGCCGGCCAGTCACCGAGCCGCGTCATCAAGGGCGGCTCTTTCCTGTGCGCCTCCAACTACTGCGCCCGCTATCGACCAGCCGCGCGGCAGCCGCAGGAAGTGGACCTCGGCGCCGCGCATCTTGGGTTTCGAACGGTTTTGAATCGCGCGGGCGGCGACGAACCCTAGCCGAAGCACTTTTGTCTGCTAATGGACGCCACCTCGCTCCGCCTTCAGGATCGCCTCTAAAAGACGCCCCTCGATGAGCGCGGCTGCGAAGCTGCTAGCAACGCCTTGAGCAGACCATCCAACCGCCACACCTTACCGGCCTGTGTGACAGAAGAGATGAGATCCGATAGACTGACGTTGCTGCCCAAAGGGCGCGCCAAAGGGCGCGGATGACATGCATCGCCGAATAACGCGCCTAGTTTGAACCCCTTGATCGCTGCACCGGTGGATGGCTGGCATGACCTGGTCGATCATCGCTCGCGATCAGGGCACTGGACAATTCGGAATTGCCGTTGCGAGCCGTTTCTTCGCTGTGGGCGCGCTCGTTCCTCGCGTCAAATCGCGCGTCGGTGCGATCGCGACGCAGGCGCTGGTCAATGCCTTTTTCGGCACCGAGGGCCTGCGACTGCTGGAACAGGGCGCGACCGCGCCGGAGGTCGTGTCCGCGGTAACGGCCCCTGACGCGGGACGCGAGCACCGACAGGTGCATGTGATGGACTCGCAGGGCCGCATCGCCGCGCATACCGGAAAAGCCTGCATAGGCTGGTGCGGACAGCTTGCCGGCGACAATATCTCGGTTGCGGGCAACATGCTCGCGGGCGCGAGGGTTATCGAAGATACGGCCGCAGCGTATGAGCGGAATGCTACGCTCTCATTTCCGCGCCGGCTGATCGCCGCGATGAGCGCCGGCGAGGCCGCTGGTGGCGACAAGCGCGGAAAGCAATCGGCAGCGCTCGTGATTTGCGGTGACCAGGAGTGGCCGGATCTCGATCTGCGCGTCGACGACCACCTTGATCCGCTTGCCGAGCTTGAGCGCCTTGAAAAGGTGAGCCGCGAGCGTTTCGTGCATTTCATGCGAATCCTGCCAAGCCGCCGCGATCGGATCGGTGTGACCGATCGCGATGCCGTGGAAAGCGAGATCGCAAAAGCGCGCGCCGCCGAAGGTTCATTGTGAGCACCGCTGGTCCTCTCCTCGAAATCGAAAATCTGAAGGTCATCTTTCACGACGATCGCGGGCGGACGACGCATGCGGTTGATTGCGTCGATCTGACGGTGCGGCGCGGACAGACCTTGGGCCTTGTCGGCGAATCCGGCTGCGGCAAGAGCGTCACCGCGCTGGCGATCATGGGACTGTTGCCCAAGGGCGCGGCCGAGGTGTCGGGCCGAATTCGCTTTGATCGCACCGATCTGCTCGGCCTGTCCGATCGCGAGATGTGCGACATGCGCGGCGATCGGCTGGCGATGATCTTCCAGGAACCGATGACGTCGCTCAATCCGGTCTATTCGATCGGCGAGCAGATTGCGGAGACCCTCGTCCGCCACCGCGGCCTGTCTCGAAAAAAGGCGCGTGCGCGCACCATCGATCTGCTGCGGCTGGTCAAAATCCCATCGCCCGAGCAGCGCGTCGACGACTATCCGCATCGGCTTTCCGGCGGCATGCGCCAGCGGGCAATGATCGCGCTCGCACTCGCCTGCGATCCGAAGCTCTTGATTGCCGACGAGCCCACGACGGCGCTCGACGTCACCATTCAGGCGCAGATCCTCGACCTCATGCGTGACCTGAAGGCCGCCAGCGGTGCCGCGATCATTCTCATAACCCACGATCTCGGAGTTGTCGCCGAGGTCTGCGACGAGGTCGCAGTCATGTATGCGGGCGAGATCGTCGAGCGCGCGCCGGTCGATGTGCTGTTCGCAGCCCCGCAGCACCCCTACACCATCGGTCTCCTCGGCTCCATTCCGCGGCTCGATTGGACCGTCGACGAGCTCGCCGCCATCGACGGCATGGTGCCGAACATGGCCGCGCTCCCGAGGGGATGCCGCTTCGCTCCGCGCTGTCCATTCGTGCGCGAGATTTGCACGCACGCGCCACCGCCGATCGTGCCGGTTGGTCCCGGCCACGCATCGCGCTGCATTCGCGCGCCACTCGAGCAGGTTTTGTCATGAGCGCCCCTCTGCTCGAGGTCGAGGACGTCGGCCGCCAGTTCGTCGCTCGTCGCTCGGTTCTCGGCCGTCCGACCGCGATCGTGACCGCCGTGGATGGGGTGAGCTTTTCGCTCGAGGCCGGCAAAACACTCGCGCTCGTGGGCGAATCCGGCTGTGGCAAATCGACCCTCGGCCGGCTAGTGCTGCGGCTGATCGAGCCAACGGCGGGACGCATCCGTTTCGACGGTCGCGATGTCACGGACCTCAGGGAGCGTGAGCTCAGGCCGCTCCGCCGCAACGCGCAGCTCATCTTCCAGGACCCCTATGCCTCGCTCAATCCGCGCATGACCGTCGGGCAAATTCTCGCCGAGCCGCTTGCGCTGCACGACGTCGTCCCGCGATCGCGCCGCGCGGAGCGCGTGAACGAGCTTTTGCGGCTGGTCGGCCTCGAGCCGCGCCTGGCGCGCCGTTATCCGCATGAATTCTCAGGCGGGCAACGCCAACGCATTGCCATTGCGCGCGCGCTTGCGGTCGAACCCAAGCTCATCGTCTGCGACGAGCCGGTATCGGCGCTCGATGTCTCCATCCGCGCGCAGGTGCTCAATCTCTTGCGCGACCTGCAGCGGCGGCTTGGGCTGGCCTACATATTCATTTCGCACGATCTGGCGGTGGTGAAGCACATTGCCGACCGCATCGCGGTGATGCATCTCGGCCACATCGTCGAGATCGGACCCAACGAAGCTTTGTTTGCAAATCCGCGGCATCCCTATAGCCGCGCGCTTCTCTCCGCCATTCCGGTGCCCGCGCCGGGCGCCATGCGCGAACGAATCATCTTGCGCGGTGAGATGCCGAGCGCGCTGCATCCGCCAGCGGGCTGCCCGTTCCATACCCGATGCCCTGTCGCTGTCGCGCGCTGTGAGACCGAGCGGCCGGAACTCCTCGGAGGTTTGCACGCGACCGCCTGCCACCGCGCCAGCGAGTTGCCGCCGGGAGCGAACGTCGTTCCGCGCCGAGGTGGCCTCCCCCCGGCATTGGAGCAGCTCATGAATGCTTTTCGGCGCGGGACGAATAGGCAAGACGGCGCGGGTGTTGATAAAGTCGAACCGCCGGGACGATGAGGGGAGAGGTCCGATGAAGACGTTTCGTCTGGCGGCTGCGGCCGCGTTCCTGATCTTGTCCAGCGCTATCGTCTCCGCGCAGACGACGCTGCGGATCGGCCTCGCCGAGGATCCCGATGTTCTCGATCCGACGCTTGCGCGCACCTATGTCGGCCGCATCGTCTTTGCCTCGTTTTGCGACAAGCTGTTCGACATCGACGAGAAGCTCAACGCCGTTCCCCAGCTTGCGCTCGGCTACGAGACCGCTCCCGACGGGAAGGCGGTGACGATCAAGCTGCGGCCGAACGTCAAATTTCACGACGGCGAGAAGCTCGACGCGGACGCGGCGAAATACTCGCTCGAGCGTCACATGACCATGGCCGGCTCGTTCCGCAAACCGGAGCTCGCGGCGGTCGATCGCGTGGAGGTCGTCGATCCGCTCACCATCAAACTGGAGCTGAAGACGCCGTTCGCTCCGCTGATCGCGCAGCTGACCGACCGCGCCGGCATGATGGTATCGCCGAAGGCGGCAAGAGCGGCGGGCGACAAGTTCGGATTGGGTCCGGTCTGCGCGGGGCCGTACAAGTTCGTCGAGCGCGTGCCGCAGGGTCGGATCGTCGGCGAGAAATTCGCCGATTACTGGAACAAGGACAACGTCCATATCGATCGAGTTGTCTATTTGCCGATCGTCGAGGACACGGTGCGTATCGCCAATCTAAAAAGCGGCGGCCTCGATCTGATCGAGCGGGTGCTTGCGACCGATATCAAGGATGTCCGCTCGGACCCGAAGCTCAAGCTCGCGACCGCGCTCAGCCTCGGCTATATGGGCATTGACATCAATGTCGGGAACGGCGAGCGGGCGAAAAATCCGCTCGGCAACTCGGCCAAGGTGCGCCAGGCGCTCGATTTCGCCATCGACCGCGAGGCGCTCAATCAGGTCGTGTTCAACGGCGAATTCGTTCCGGGCAATCAATGGGTGAACCCGGAAAATTCCTATTACCAAAAGGCCCTTCCGGTCCGCAAACGCGACGTCAACAAGGCCAAGACGCTACTCAAGGAGGCAGGGATCACCGCTCCCTTCGACGTCGATTTCATGGTGCCCAAGGGCGCCGAGGCGCAGGCGGTCGCGGAGGTGATTCAAGCGATGGCGGCCGACATCGGCATCAATATGAGGATCCGCGTGACCGAGTTCGCAACATCGCTCAAGCAAGCCGAGGCCGGCGAGTATCAGGCCTTTCTCCTCGCCTGGAGCGGCCGCAGTGATCCCGACGGCAACGTTTATGTCTTCTACAAGTGCAAGGCGCCGTTGGACTATCCGGGCTATTGCAACCCGGAAGTCGACAATCTGCTCGACCAATCGCGCATTCCCTCCGACGCGACGCAGCGCAAGGCGATCTATGAAAAGCTGACCAGGATCATTCTGGAAGATGCGCCGATTCTCTACCTCTATCACCCGCGCATGCTGATCGCTCACACGACGCGGCTTGAGGGTTATCGGCAGATGGCGGACGGTCTCGTGCGCGTGGTCGGATTGAAGCTGAAATAAGCTCCGCGCCAGGCGTTCAAAACGCCATGCTGACATTCCTCGGCAAACGGCTGTTGCAGCTCATCCCGACGTTGTTCTTCGTGTCGGTAATCATCTTTTCGCTGCAACAGCTGCTACCGGGCGACCCGGCGCTGGTCATGGCGGGGGAAGAGCGCGATCCGGAAGTGATCGAGCAGATTCGCCGGCAGTATCATCTCGATCAGCCGCTGCCAGTCCAATACGTCTATTGGGTCAAGGGCGTGCTGTCCGGCGACCTCGGCGAATCGATGCGGATCAAGCAGCCGGTTCTCTCGCTCATTCGTGAAAAGCTCCCTGTGACTATTCAGCTCGCGTCATTGGCCATCATCATCGCGCTCGTCATCGGCGTCGGTGCGGGCATCGTCTCTGCGGTGAAGAAGGACAGCATCTGGGACTATGTGGCGAACGGCTTCGCGTTATGGGGGATCTCGACGCCGAATTTCTGGCTCGGCATCATGCTGATCTTTCTGTTTTCGGTGCAGCTGGGCTGGCTGCCAGCCTCGGGCTATGTGCCGATCTCGGAGGACTGGCGCGTAAGCTTCGCCTCGATGATCATGCCCGCTTTCGTGCTCGGCAACGCGATTGCCGCGATCCTGATGCGGCACACGCGCAGCGCCATGCTGCAGGTGCTGGAAAGCGACTATGTCCGCACCGCGCGTGCCAAGGGGCTGCTCGAGCGGAGCGTCATTCTCAAGCACGCCATGCGTAACGCTTTGACGCCGGTCATTACCCTCGGTGCGCTCGAGTTCGGCACCTTGCTTTCGGGGGCCGTGCTGACCGAGCAGATTTTCACCATTCCGGGATTTGGCAAGCTGATCGTCGACGCGGTGTTCAATCGCGATTATGCGGTGGTTCAGGGAGTCGTGCTGGTAACGGCGACGACCTATATCGCCCTAAATCTTCTGGCCGATATGGCCTACATCCTGGTCAATCCGCGACTGCGCGATTGAGCGATGGGTGAAGCGGCGCTCATAAACGGGGTTGGCGCGACCGAAGATGAGGTCGTTGAGACGCCCGCGGCACGCGCGACGCGTCGACTGCTGCGCCGCAAGGGAGCAGCGTTCGGACTGTTCGTTATCGCGCTTTTCGTCGCGCTGGCGTTGGTTGCGCCGTTGATCTCTCCCTACGATCCGAACCTGCAGACTTGGAGTGCCGTGCGAAAGGCGCCGTCGGCGCTGCATTGGTTCGGCACCGACGATGTCGGACGGGACGTGCTCGCGCGCGTCATCTATGGTGCGCGCGCCTCGCTGCTGGCGGGTGTCATCTCGGTCGCGATCGCGCTTTTGGTCGGCGTGCCGATAGGCATAATCTGCGGCTATATGGGCGGCTTCGTCGATGCGCTGTTCGGCCGCATCACCGATGCCGTTCTGGCGTGCCCGTTTCTCATTCTTGCCATTGCGCTTGCCGCCTTCCTGGGCCCCAGCCTCGCCAATGCGATGATTGCAATCGGCATTACGACGACGCCAATATTCATACGGCTGACGCGCGCCCAGGTGATGGCCGTGAAGGTCGAGGACTATGTCGAGGCCGCGCGTGCCGTCGGCAACCCGCATTGGCGAATCGCGCTCGTTCATATTCTGCCGAATGTCCTGCCCGCGTTGCTGGTGCAGGCGACGCTCTCGATTGCCGCCGCCATCATCGCCGAAGCGTCGCTGTCTTTTCTGGGCCTTGGTCAACAGCCTCCCGCGCCTTCGTGGGGCAGCATGCTCAACTCCGCTCAGCGTTTCCTCGTCAATGCGCCCTGGATGGCGGTTTGGCCGGGGCTTGCAATTTTTCTTGCTGTTCTTGCCTTCAACTTGGTCGGCGACGGCCTGCGCGACGCGCTCGATCCGCGCTCGCGTTGATTGCGGCGCCTCTCGGCGGGGCGTGGGCGTGAAAATAGTTTTGCAGCACAATCTGCCACTGACGAACTTTGTTACCGCTAAATCCAAACGTCATTTTCGGCTGTGCGCTCACCGCCCGCATGGCCCGTATTGAGTATGCCACGCGGCTCGATCAGCAATAGCTTGACCTCGTGTTCGGCGTAAGGCTTGTGCTCTACGCCCTTCGGGACAACGAACATCTCGCCCGCCGACAACTGGACCGCACCATCGCAAAAATCGATCCTCAGAACGCCCTCTAGGACGATGAACGTCTCATCCGTATTCTTGTGATCGTGCCAAATGAAGTCGCCCTGCAACCGCACGAGCTTGAACTGGTAATCGTTCATTTCGGCTATGACCTTCGGCTGCCATTGCTCGTGGAGTAGCCCGAACTTCTTGCCGAAATTGATCGCCTCGTAGGTCATGTGGTCTCTCTGTCGATAGTCGTGCAACATACCATTCCCAACGACCGTGTGGGGTCATTCAGTCCGATCTCCCGATGTCCGCCCGGCGTCGGCCCAAGTGGGGCGGACGCACGCAATACGTCAAAGAATTCCTTCTTCTGCGCATCGCCGACCATCAGCAACTCGTGCCCAGCCAAAACGGGAAAGATCGATCGTCTGATAGCTTCCATCCAGGATCAGTTCCGCGATTGCTCTGCCGCAGCCTGGAGCATGCATCAGACCATGCCCGGAAAAACCCGCCATGAGATAAAAATTGTCGAGCTTTCCAGTCCAGGAACCGATGATCGGGGTGGCGTCAAACTCGTTCTGGTCATAGAGACCCGACATCGTATTCTTTTCTTTCGTGCGCTCGAACTGGGGAAAGCGGGCGGCCAATGCTGGCCAGACGACCTGCTGGAAATATTCGTGGTCAATTTCAAAGTTGTAGCCTCTCGGCTCATCGAGGGTTGGTACGCCGCCGGAGTAGCCTTTTCCCTCTGGGCGAAATGCCAGCCGATGGACATCCTTGATGTAAGGGAGCGGCTCGATCTCTTCCGCGGTTTCGAAGTAATGCTCATAGCGTCGCATCGGCTCGATCGGGATCGTCCATCCCGCCATTGCGCAGATCTCCTTCGCCCAAGCGCCGGCAGCGTTGATGACCACATCAGCTTGTATAGTCTGCCCGGATTTCAGCCTAATTGCTCGAAGCCGGCGTTGCTCGACATCCAACCCGACGACCTCGTCATTGACGAACTCCGCACCAAGTGCCCTGGCTTTCTTTCGCAAGCCCTGCAGCACCCCATAGGGGTCGAGCCAACCGTCATCGGGTGAAAGGACGCCGGCACCAAGGTCTTCTACATTCATTGACGGAAACCTATCTTTCAGGCCCTTTCGATCCAACCATTCGACACGCACTCCATTCGCCTTTTGGGTTTCAAAGTTACGTTCGAGTACGCGCACGGTCGTTGGAGGAACGATGAAAAGGTAGCCGCCCTTTCGAAAGTTGATCGCGGCAGGCTCTCCATCAACCGCCATCTCTGAGTCGAAGCGCTCAAAGAACGGAATGCTATAATTTGAGAGTGCGATATTCTCGGGGAGAGAAAACAGTCTTCGTACGCCGCCCGATGCGCGCGGGGTCGACGCCAGCTGATAGCTCGTGTCGCGCTCAATGACAGCGATACGGCATGTTCGAGGATGGCTTCGCAGGAAGTAGGCAGCGGCGACTCCGATTGCACCACCGCCGATAATTGCGACGTCGACACGCATGGCTTACCTTGATGACGCAGTGAGCGGATAACGATAGTCGACCGCCGAGACGAGCAGTCAAGCCGCCGCAGCGCTACCGACGGGGGCAGGCTGAGCAGCATCAAAGAGATCGAATCCGATCAGGTTGCCGCCCGACCGCGTCAGGCTCGCAATGAAGCCACTTGCGATGGGAGCGCCTTCTTGCCAGTCCCGGCAAAAACGTCGAGCGCCGCGTTCACTGCGGCCCCGTCCTCGAACGGATAGCCCATCTGCCGGATGACAATTTCGAAGGCCGCGAGCGCGGCGACCATGTCAGCCTCGGAGAAGGCCCCCATCGTCCCCCAACGCCACATCTTCCCGGCCATCTTGCCCTGTCCGCCGGAGATCACGACGCCATGCTCGTCGCGCAGCTTCGTCAGCACGGTTTTGTTGTCGAGGCCGTGCGGCGTGAGAATGCCCGTCACGGTGACCGAATGCACGCCGTCACGTGAGAAGATCTGCATCCCGAGCGCCTTAATGGCTTGATGAAGCGCGTCGGTGTAGCGCGCGTGACGCGCCCAGACGTTCCGGGGCCCTTCCCTTTGGTAAAGGTCGATCGCGACGTCGAGTGCAAAAGCGACCGAAACCGGCGGCGTCCAGGGCGGCTCGCCCTTGTCGAAAAACTCTTTGTGCTTTTGTAAATCGAAGTAGAAGCGCGGCGCCGTGTTCGCCTTTATCTTCTGCCACGCGCGCGAGCTGACCGCGACCATCGCGAGGCCGGGCGGACACGCGAGCGCCTTTTGCGATGCAGCGCAGACGACATCGAGCTTCCACTCGTCCATCTTGAATTCGCTCGCGCCCAACCCGCTCACGGAGTCGACGACGACGTAGGCGGGGTGATCCGCGATCGCACGCGACATCGCGCCCAGATCGATCTGCACGGCGGTGGACGTCTCGTTGTGCGTCAGCAGGATGCCGGTGATCTTCTTTTCGCGGTCGGCACGCAGCCGCGCGGCCAACGCTTCAGGGTCGACCCCCGCGCCCCATGGCGTCTCGAGCATCTCGACGGTGCAGCCCCACATCTTCGCGATCGTGGCGATGCGCTCGCCAAAAACGCCGGTCGGGCACGCGAGGAGGGTATCGCCCGGGCCGAACATGTTCGTCACCGCCGCCTCGAGGCTGCCCGTCCCCGATGCGCCCAGCAGCAATACGTCGCCTGTCGTTGCGAAGATCGATTGCATGCGTTCCGCGATGCTGTGCAGCAGGCGCGCGTATTCGGGGCCGCGATGATTGATCAGCGGCTTCGCCATCGCGGCCAGCACGGGTTCGGAAACGGCCACGGGTCCAGGGATGAACAGCAGGCTCTTTTGCATCTGAAGTTTCGGGCGGTAAGGGCGTCGGTGTCGGTGCTGCCACCAAACGATAGCACATCACGGTGCCGCCAGGAGACCGCTGCACCGCGATTTCGGTCCCGCCGCCGCAGCTCCATGTCGGCATTGGGCAAAGCGGAACGACTCGGAAAGAGCAAATGTTGTCCGCTTTGCCCCGAAAGCTGAGAGATAGCGGACGGCTCGCTTCTACTGCTGCGGAATGCCCGCCGCCTCGCGCACCGCGTTCCAGCGCCCGAACTCGCGCGCCATGTGCTGGCCGAACGCCTCCGCGGTCGAGCCGCGCACGACCACGCCGGCCGTGGTCAGGCGCTTTTGCACCGCCTCCTCCTTGAGGCTTTCGTTGATGGTCGTGTTGAGCTTGGCGATGATCGCTCCCGGCGTGTCGCGCGGCGCGAACACGCCATACCAGGTCGTAACGTCGTAACCGGGAAGCACGCCCGATTCGATCGCGGCCGGCACGTCCGGCACCGCCGGAAAGCGGTCCTTGCCGGTGACCGCGAGCGCCTTGAGCTGGCCCGACTGCACCTGCCCCAGCACCGCCGAGACCGTATCGAACAGCACGTCCACCTGCTTGCCGAGCACCGCCGAGATCGCCTCGGGCGAGGTGCGGAACGGCACGTGGAGAATGTTGATGTTCGCGGTCTGCCGGAACAATTCGCCGGTGAAGTGCTGCGTAGCGCCGAAGCCCGGGCTGGCAAACGAGAGCTTGCCGGGATTGGCCTTGGCGGCGGCGATCAATTGCTTGACGTCGTCGGCGGGAAAGTCCGGGCGCGTGACGATGATCAGCCCCGCGGTCGCGACTTGCGACACCGGATCGAACGCGGTGAGCGTGTCGTAACGCAGCGACTTGCTCATCACCGCCGCGATGATCTGGCCCGCGGTCATGATCCCGAGCGTGTAGCCGTCCTTGTCGGCGCGCGCGACGGCCTCATTGCCGAGCGTGCCGCCGGCCCCCGGCCGGTTTTCGATCACCACCGGCTGGCCGAGCTTCTCCTGCAGCGACTGCGCGACGATGCGGCCGATGATGTCGGCGCCGCCGCCGGGTCCGAACGGGACGATCATGCGCACCGGCCGCTGCGGCCACTCCTGCGCCGCGGCGTCGGCCGCGCCGAGGAGCCATGCGGAGGAGACGGCGAGCAGGCGGCGTCGCGTAAGCATCAGCTTTCCTCCCTCGGCGTTTCCGGTGCTGGTCTGTCGAGCGCCCTTTTTACAAATTCAACGGAATCGATTGCCGCCCCAAGTTGGACGCGAAACGTGTCAATCGCCTCATTCATCGGTGCTGGCAGTTCCCCATACCAGTCGATAACGCGGGTCATTGCTTCTTCGACGGTTGCTATCATTTGCTCGATCGCGACGTCGCGGTAAGTTTTCGCCATAGTCTTATTGTCTCTCTCTTTAAGGCCGCCGCCGACAACGCGGGGCATAAGTGATCAGTGAAATCTTGCTGTATTCCTGCATGGCCGCATTCGTCACGGAGATTGTAGTGCTCGCAGCGGCGATGTCGATCAGTTAAAGCCGTCATCGAATTTCGGGCTGGTACTCGGCGACGTGGCCGCCGATCCGACAGTCCGGCAACACCGTTGCTCGCTTTGCGGGGCGGGCGCGGCGGCACTTGCAATGCTGTGGCGACGCACGCTTGCTGCTGGTCTGCACGTCCGCGTCGGCGGCTCGGCAGGGCCGCGTGACGGAACTCGGTGAAAAAATCGCGCAGAAAATTTGTCGGCCGTTGCGCCGGTCGATTCTTGGATCAGGCAGTCAGAGCAATACGACTTCCGGCCGTCCGCACGACGCAGCGAAAACCAATGTGGCAAGTCGAAGTATCGACCGCCTCAGGTTGGCGCGCCGCCGGCCGGTAGCGCAGGCAGTAGTTGGGTGCGCACAGGTGCGAGCCCCCTTTCACCAGCCGGCGGGCGGTGTGAGCGCCAGGCTCGCTCGGCACACAGCAGGATTTTCCGGATATTTCGCCGCCGTGCGCGGTGAAGCGGGTAGCGGTCCACTCCCACACATTCCCGATCATGTCGTAGAGGCCATAGCCGTTTGCGGGAAAGGCATCGACCGGAGAGGTGCCCTCGTAGCCGTCGAGCTTGAGGTTCTCCCAGGGGAAACGGCCCTGCCACGTGTTGGCCATTGCCCGCCCGTGCGGCGCAACCGTTTCGCCCCACGCGTAAGTCGCGCCGTCGAGTCCGCCGCGGGCGGCGAATTCCCATTCGGACTCGACAGGTAGTTCTTTTCCGGCCCAGGCGGCGTAGGCGCACGCATCCTCGTAGGCGACGTGGACGACCGGGTGGTCATCGCGACCCTCGATGCTGCTGCCGGCACCCTGCGGATGCCGCCAATCCGCCCCGGGCACATATTCCCACCAGGCCCGATTGTCCCGCAGATCCACCGGGCCAGGTGGTTTTCGGAACACGGAAGAGCCGGGCACCAAGAGCGAGGGGTCGGCATCCGGATACATGGCGGGATCGGGGGGCCGCTCGCAGTTGGTGACGTAGCCCGTCGCACTGACGAATTTTCGAAAGTCGGCGTTGGTCACGGGATAGGGGTCGATCCAGAATCCTTGTACTGTTTCCGCGCGTACGGGCCGTTCTTCGCGATAGAAGTCGTTTGAACCCATGCGGAAGCTGCCGCCTGGAATCCAGAGCATGGCTTCCCGGTTGGATAACGCGGTGCTTGTTTTCCTGTCGCGGAGCAGGTGCGCACTCATGTTGTCCGCCGATCGAACCTTAAGTCCGCGCGTACGGCCTCGGCACGAAATCGAGCGGCGATCCGGTCGGGATAAGCTCTTCTCGCTTTTTGCTTTCCTCGAACTCTCGAACGACTCGATGCGCATGCTGCATCACCCACCAGCGCACGTAGCGCTGGTTCACGGGTTCGCGTTCTTTCGGGTCCTCCTGGAGGTGCGTAATGCGGGCAAAGCCGAGCGGCAGTTCCGGGTCGTGGAAGTGCTGCTGGCGCTTGAAGTTGATCTTGAAGTCCTTCCATTTGATCGCGTGCAGTTCCTCGTTGAGCCAGACCATGCACGCGTCGCGGTTCGAGCCTTGCTGCTTGCCGAGAAAGAACGGACTTTGATCGACCCCGTCGATGATGCGGTCGCGCGGCGGCTCGCAGCCGGCCAGTCTCAGCAACGTGGTGAACATATCCGTCACGTGCACCATCTCGTTGCTCTCGGTCCCCGGCTTGACGCGGCCAGGCCAACGCATCAGCAGCGGCGTGCGAATGCCGCCTTCCGCGGAACTGAAATACGAGCCATCGAAAAAGCCGCCGGTTCCCCGCCCCGCCAAGTGATCCTCGGCGCCGTTATCGCCGCAGTAGACAACGATGGTGTTGTCGGCGACCCCGAGCTCGTCGAGCTTGTCGAGCAGCACGCCGAAATCGTGATCGAGCATCAGCAGGCAATCGCCCCACTCGCCGTTGGTGCTTTTGCCGGCGAATTCGTCGCGCGGAAGCATGGGGAAGTGCAGCAGCGAGTGGTTGAAATAGAGGAAAAACGGCTTGCCCGCCGATACGCTGCGTTGCATGAAATCGAGACCCCGCTTTTGATATTCGAGATCGCAGGTCTTTTTCATTTCCATGGTGAGCTGCTGCGAGAGGATCGGCTTTACGCCTTCGCCCTTGCGGCCCTCGTGCATGTGCGAATAGCCGTCGCGCTCGGGAACGTAATGGGGGTCTTCGAGCCACATGCATTCGTCGTAGGTGCGCAGCGGGCCGTACCACTCGTCAAAGCCGTGATCCGTCGGCCAGCGGCCGTCCTCCGCCCCGATGTGCCACTTCCCCAGACAGCACGACGCGTATCCGGCTGTGGACAGAATTTCGGCGATGGTCTTCTCCCACCGCACAATGCCCCCCGCGTTGCCGCCCAATGCAATCGTATGGTTGCCGGAGCGGATCGGATAGCGCCCGGTCATCAAGGCCGAACGGGTTGGCGTGCATTGCGGTTCGACGACGTAATGCGTCAGCTTGATACCCTCGGTGGCGAACTTATCCGTGCGCTTGGTGTCCGCCCCCCTGAGGATCCCGCCGCCGTAGCAACCCAACTCGCCCATGCCGAGGTTATCGACATGAAAGAAGAGGATGTTTGGTTTTTGAGAGGGCATGGATTACTCCCGGTTGATGGCAGTTTTGATGAGAATCGGCGTGGCGGACGTCTATGCCGCAACGGCGGCTCGGCACTCATGTGTGCTTAGAACACACATCTTGCTTGGAATTCATGGAGCGACTTTTCGGCCCGGAACCCCGCATATAGTGTTGCTCGGGATGGTAATTATCGAACATCGCTTTCAGGAATGCTATGTCAAGCCACCGCAACGAGACGCGCCGTAGAAGCGGAAGGGTGTCTTTGATCTGGTCCCACATACGGCTGACGACGTAGGTCATGGCGGTCCTCCGGCTGTCGCGATTGATTAGGCCGGACTTGGGATCACGAAAAGCAATTCATTGCGCCGCCGCGCCGTTCGGGCCCAGCCGAGGTTGGGAGGCAAGAAATGTGGCAAGCGCGGAAATGTCCCGGTCGGACAGTTTTGCGGCGACCGCCGGCATGATTTGGCTCGAGTCGTTGCGCCGTTCGCCCGACCGCCAATCGCGCAATTGTTTGGCAAGGTAGCCGGCGTGTTGGGCCTTCAACAGCGGCGCGTCCGGGCGTTTTGGCTCCGCGTCGTCGTGACAGGAACCGCAGCTCGCGATGCCGGAAACCGCATCGCCGTCCCGATAGAGTGCGGCGCCGCGCCGCCAATCCTCCGAGTCCGTTGCCAGCGAAGGGTCGGGCGGCGGTGGTGGCAGGCCGGCGAAATAAGCGGCCGATTTCGCAAGATCGTTGTCGTCGATCTCGCCGGCGATCGCGGCCATCTGGCCGCCATCGTTGCGGCGGCGGCCATCGCGAATGTCGCGGACCTGTTTGGCAATGTAGCCGAACCGCTGTCCGGCGAGCTTGGGGAAGCGGGCCATCACACTGATGCCGTCGAGGCCATGGCACTCGGCGCAGGTTTCCCACGGCTGCATGCCGTCCGTAACGATCATGTCGGCGCGAGCCGAGAGGATCGTCGATCCAAGCGCAATCAGGAGCACGGTCGTTCGCGATCTCCGCCGGTCGGAGATGAACGCCATCATCGGCTGGCCCCGGGCTCGAGATGCACTGCCGTGGTGGGCGACGTCGTGGCCACGGAGGAGAGCCGAGAGTTGGCGCCATGCTGCGGGCGCGGACCATCGTCGACGCCACGGGTCTGCGTCGGAGGGAGCGGCAGCCCATGTCGGGCCAGCCGCCCTCATCGATCCTGGTCCTCGAATGCTTTGAGGCTCTCGGCCCGGATGACTTGCAAGAAATGCCGCTTCAATCTGATGAATTCGGCGTCCGTCGTGAGCTCCGGGTCGCGTGGACGCGGCAACGGCACGTGCACGTCCTCGATAATGCGGCCTGGGCTCGCGCTCATGACCAACACTCGGTCGGCGAGAAAAATTGCCTCGTCGACGTCGTGCGTCACGAAGATGACCGTAATCTTGAACTCGGCCCACAACCGCAGCAGGTGCTCCTGCATCATGGCGCGCGTTTGCGAATCGAGCGCGCCGAACGGCTCGTCCATCAGAAGGACCGCCGGCTTGTTGGCGAGCGCGCGCGCGATGCCAACCCGTTGCTGCATTCCGCCGGAAAGCTCAGCCGGATAGCGATTGGCGAAGCGCGCAAGGCCGACCATATCGAGCAGCTCGTCGCCAATGGCGCGCGCGCGCGCGCGACCGGCCCCGGTTGCATAGGGCCCGAAGGCAACATTGTCCCGAACCGTCTTCCACGGGAACAGCGAATATTGCTGGAACACCATGCCCCTGTCGGCGCCGGGACCGAGAACCGGGGCGCCGTCAACGCGAGCCCATCCAGTGGTGGGCTGGACATAGCCGGCCACCGCATTGAGCAACGTCGACTTGCCGCAGCCCGAAGGACCGAGCAGACACACGAACGAGCCCGGCGCGATATCGACCGAGGTATCTTCCAGCGCGTGGTTGACGGTCGAGCCTTGCCGGAACGATACCGACACCTGCCAGATCTCGACTCGCCCGAGCGGCTCGCCTGCCGGCGAGCGACTGCGGCTCCAAGCGCCGGCCGCCGGCTTGGCGAACGCCAGGATCACGATGACGCCCGCGCGAGTTGGGTCGGCTCCGCCATCGCAGCGGATGTGCCGCGACGACGTCCGGACAACTGCCGAACCAGCGCCGCCGCGATTGCGGCTAGCAGCACGATGCCGAACAGCGACAGCCAGCCGCCGATAGGCTGCAGCGCGAACGCAGTCGCGACGCTTACTCCCAACACGGCGAGCCCGACGACCCAGGTCGGCGCCGCACAGCACACGACCCAAGTAATGGTCATCGTCGCGGCGCCCGCCAACAACGCTCCCCCAGCGGCGGCAGCCGACGCGCCGAGCCGCGCGGAGAGCGGGCACGTTTTGCGCACGGCACGCAAGAGCACCACGTTGGTGGCGAGAAGCAACGCGATCACGAGCGTGACGCCGGCCTTGGCCGGTACCAGCACAAAGCTCCATTCAGCGATACCGTGGCCATAGGCGAAATTCATCGAGCCGATTTCGATCAGCCATTCGTCGCGCATGATCGAAACCATGTCGGCGATCGACGGCGTCATGCGGACGATCCTGGCAATGTTTCCGGGCCAGTCGTGCACGATCAGATAGTTGGGAAGCTCCTGGAAGCGGACGATCAGGAGCGCGAGCTGCAGAAGCGGGAAGGCGGCGAAAAAGGCGACCAGCAATGCAAGCCACAGCAAAAGGCTGGCGCGAATCTCGCGCAACACGTCTACCAGCGTGCTCATCTGGCTTTCCTCTGCCACGCCAGCGCCGGGCGGGTGAGCAGCTGAATCAAGGCGGTGGACGCCGTACCCAACAGGCCGATGGCCAACATTCCGACCACGATGTCCGGATAGTTGATGATGGAATAGGCGTTCCACGTGAAGTAGCCGATTCCATACTGGCCGCTGATGATTTCGCCCGCCAAGAGCGAGAACCACGACACGCCCATGCCGATTGCGAGACCGGCGCAGATGCTCGGCAGCGCTCCCGGCAGCACGACGTGGCGGAAGATGCATAGGCGCGAAGCGCCGAGCGACTGCGCCGCGCGAATGAGAACTTCGGGCGTCTGCTCCACGCCATGAACGGTGTTGAGAATGATCGGAAACAAGGCGCCGAGGAACGTGATGTAGATGATCGAGCCTTCCTCGGTCGGCCACAGCAAGATGGCGAGCGGAATCCAGGCGACCGCAGGGATCGGGCGGAGCAGCTCGATGTAGGGGGAAACAATGTCGCGAACGAGCCGCGAACGTCCCATCAGCAGACCGAGCATGATGCCGATGCCAGTTGCAAGCGCATAGCTGATCGCGATACGGCGCAGGCTCGCGGCAACATGCAGGTAGAATGCGCTCTGCTCGAGATGGCCGAGCAGCGCTTGCCCGACCTGCAGCGGCCCCGGGACGTTGTCGAATCGGACATAGAAATTGAGGCTGGTGGAGCTCGCGTAGTGCCAGCAAGCGAGCCCGGCCAGCAGCGCCGCAAGCCGCACGACCCAGCGCCCCGCCGACGTTCTAACGCCCAACATCGATTCCGATCGAGCATCCCGCGCCCCGGCCTGCGGCCGGGGCGGTTTGGCAGCGCCGTCAGCCGCCGCCGCGGAAGACGGCGTGTCGGCGTTCGCGCGGTGGGCGACCATTGCTCTCGCCGTCATGTGCTGAATCTCGAACCGATCGATCAGCCGATCATGACCCCGAATTCGCCACCGCCTCCTCGAACGAGAAGATCTTCCCATTGGCCGTTGCGGCGAATTCCTCGGCCTCGCCTTTGCGCAGGAAGCTCACGAACTCGCCGTCAGGCTTGCGCACATAGAATGCCGTCTTGCCGAACAGCTTGAGCCCGGTGGGATGGTCGTAGACGTAGCTCGCGTTGAGCTTGGCGCCGGTCGCCTGGAATTCGACGACCGCCTTGAGGAATTCCCTCATCGTTGGATAAGAGAGAATGCCGTCGCGCGCGTGCCAGATCTCTTTCGGCCGGCCAGCGTTGGTCTCGAGCGTATCGACGATCTTGGCCTTGTCGGCTTCGTAGTCCAGCCCCATCTCGGCGTAGGCGCGCTTGATATAGCTCTCGTTGATCCAGCTGTCGAAGTCCAAGCCGGAGGCGAGCTTTTCTTGCGCAAGAACGCCATGGTCGAACTTCAGCGTGTCGACCCACGCCTTCTTGATTGTCGGATCCTGAGTGAGATGGCCGCCTTTGGAGAAATAGAGGTAGAGCACTTCCTTCTCGACGCCGGTCCACTTCTCCATCAAATCGGTCGCCCGCATGGGATCTTCATCGATCCATTTGCCGGCGTCGTAGATCGCCTTGATGAAGGCGACGACAACTTCCGGGTATTTCTCGGCGAAGTCCTGTCGCACGACGACGCCGTGAAGATAGGGAATCCCCGTCTCGCTGCCGTCATAGATCTTTCGGCCGGTGCCACGGAACTCCATGATCTCCGACCACGGGCAGAAGTCGGAATGCGCGTCGATCTTGTTGGTCGCGATATTGGCGGCGCCGACCGCCGGGGCTTGGTTCTTCAGCTCGATGCTCGCGAGCGGCATTTTCTTGTCCTGCAGCGCCTTGATCAGCATGCCCCAGGAGGCGCTGCCGACCGGCGTCGAGATCGCCTTGCCCTTGAGGTCCTCGAGCTTGTGGAAATTGGAACTGACCGGAACGACGATCGCGTTGCCGGCTCCTCTGAGATTGTAGCCGGTGCCCGAGACGTAGATCGTGCGCAGGCTCTTGGTCTCCTGAAACTTCGAGCCATTCACGACCAGCGGATAATCGCCCATGGTGCCGAAGTTGAGCTTGCCGGCGAGCATCTGATTGGTGATTGGTCCGCCGGATGCGTAGTCCGCCCAGGAGATGTTGTAGGTAGCGTCGGCGTACTTGCCGGTGTGCGGCAGGTGCTTCTCGAGCAGCTTCAACTCCTTAATCACGATGCCGCCGGTATAGGTGTCGGTGCACATGCTCTGGTGCCCGATGGCGATATCGATGGTCTCGGCCGCGGCGGGACTCGCAGTCGGCAGCAACAACGCCATTGCCAGAAGAGGAATGCATTTGAGCTTCATTGAAGCCTGCATCCGAATCGCGACGACCGTCGCAAAGCTGGCTTGTCTCATGGCTTCTCTCTCCTTCTCGCTGGCACGACGCGCGCGGTTCGACGGTCTCCCCGGTTTCCGGGATTATTGGCCTGCGTTTGCTGCGCCGCAAACCAGGAGTGGCGGTCGGGGTTATTAGTTGCCCAAAATCACTCGCTGCGCATATTTTCGGCAGTTGCGCTCAAAAACGCTCATTCGCTAGGCAGCGAGGGTTACCCGCCGCCCCGCATCTCCGAGAGGGCGTCGAGACGCCGAACAATGATTTGCGATTTCCGGCACACCACGACGCCCTGCTCCTGCAATCGCTTCAAGCTGATGGTCACCCATTGCCGGGTCGCACCAACCATGTGGGCAAGGTCGGCGTGCGTAAACGCGGCACCTATGAGGGTTCCGTCGGGCACCTTGATCCCATAGGCATCAACCAGATGGAGCAGCAGATGCGCCAGCCGATCGGTAACCGAGCGGGTGCCGAGCATCTGCACGAGGGCGGAATAGCATTTGCCCTTGAACGAAAGACCTTCGATCAAGCCGATTCCAAGCGCCGGAATCTGCATCACCAAGGTGCGCAGGGCCTTGCCCGGCAGCTGAACGACGCTGCTGTTGTTGGTGGCAACGCCGGACCACAAATGAACGCTGGGCCCGAAGATATCCGGGCCACCGACGAAGTTTCCGGGATACCAATAGGCCAGCGTGATCTCGCGTCCTGATGGCGCGTTGTAGAACACGCGAATCCGGCCGCTCTCGATGAGGTAGATGCCCTCATGCGGCGTGCCCTGGCTGAAAAGTGTTTGCCCGCGATTGAGCACGCGTCGCCGCCCATGACTCAGCACCAGCTCGCGCTCGCGCGATGACAACGCTTGGAACAGCGGCGGCGGGCCGGCCAGCAGCGCTCTGCTCTCGCTCAACAGCAGGGCTTGCCAGCCGCCGGGCTGGGATAGAGGCGGGCGTGGAGTCACGACGCGCTCCCGTTCCGCGCGGGCGGCATGGAGCTGCATACGCTCCTCCAGTCTCTCTCTCTGTGAGCGTATCTAGCAAACGGTGTGCCAAACCAACCCGCGACGGCGGGCACGCCCTGGCGGCAAGCCCATGTGGGTTCGTCCGCCGTCGAGTGCAGCAGGCTGCATGACCGCACGACCGGGCCACGATCAAAGCCGAGATCGCGATCCCCTTGGAGCGGCCGCGGAGCCATGATCTCGGCATGTTAACCGCGCGTTAAGTACGCCGAGCCAGCATGCGCGGCGCTCACGGTCACGGGGAACCGCCATGCATCTTCTACCCGACGCGAAGGCTCCACCGCCGATTCTGGCTGCGGGCGGAATTGTCTTAGGGGAAGGCAGCAGACCGCGGATCGCAATCGTGCGATTGCGAAGGGACAAGTCTTGGGTCCTGCCAAAGGGCAAGCTCTATCCAGGTGAGCACGCGCTTGCTGCCGCCAGACGCGAGGTGTTGGAAGAAACCGGACACGAGGTTTCGGTCCACGGATTTCTTGGTTCGATGTTGTATTCGGTCGATGGCCGAATCAAAATCGTGCAGTTTTGGCATATGCGAGCCATCGGCGGACCGAGGCGCGAGCCGATGGACGATATCAAGTCTGTGAAATGGGTGTCGTTGAAACAAGCCGTCGAGATCCTCACGCGCGCGCATGAGAAGGTTTTCCTCGCGAATGTGGGTCCGGTCGCGCTCAAGGCGGCTAAGCAATCCGCGCGCGAGAAGTCCAACAAGCCGTGGGTTTACAATAAGGGCGCACGGCGCGGCCAGAGCGCCCGGGTTGCGCCAACCGCCCATTGCGTGAGGGCGGCTTAGCTCGTTTGCGAAATTGAGGCGATCCTCGTTTTAGCGCCCGCGGTCGATTAGGCGCACGGGGTCGGAATGGTACTTTGGCTAGATGACAGATCCGTGTCGCCGATGTCTTCGGTGGATCGTTCAAGACGCGAACCAATCGGCGCCTTTGCCGGGTCAATCTTCCGACGGTATCGCCTTGGAGAAGACGCCCTCACCGCGGTCGCCGTGATACGCGAACTCGCAGGCGCAACTTTTGGCGTAGCTGAGCGCGCGCGCGAGCGCTCTTCCTTCCATGACGCCGTTGGCGGGCCCCGGCGGGAACCAAAGCGAGAGGATATGGTCCGGGACGTGGAGCGTCACCTGCGGCGGAAGGCGATCGAGAATCTCCTCGATCTCGTGCGGCACTGTAAATTTTTCGTGCTCGCTCATCGCTTTCGAGGGAAAGTCCCGACGCTGTCGAGGGGAAAGCTCCGGCCAAAAGCCATACTTTGTTAACGATTGTTAGATAGCGCAGGCGATATGAAGGTTGGATGACAAGGCGCGCACCGACGCCCCTTTGTCAGATGGGTCATAACGCCTGCACGCCCGTCGCGGCAATGTCAAATTTCCGCAACGGACGGGGTGTAGCGCAGACGCCATCCAACGCAGGATCGCACATATGTTTCAAATCGTCCGGCTCGCGCTCGACGACAACGGCGAGGTTGACGCACGCCGCCCGCTGCAGCCGTTGTTCGAGTTGCGCGAAGACGCAATGGCGATGGCGGAGTTCGATGCGTCGCGGCTGTGGGGTGACTACGGCTGCGACGACGAGCGCGACGGTTGGTGGGCGACCGACGCGCGCGGACGCAAATACCGCTTCGTCGTCGAGCCGGTCGCCGCTGCCGACTCCGCGGCGTGAACTCGCGCTAGGTCGTCATTGCCGGGCTTGACCCGGCAATCCATCTCCTTTCGCGAAATGCCTTTTAGGCAATCCACCTTCTTTTGCGAAATGCTTTTTAGAAAGAGGATGGACCCCCGGGTCAAGCCCGGGGGTGACGCATGTCAATGTGCTAAATCGAAAAATCGGTCACGGCAGTTGCTCGTGAACGTCATCAGCCGCCGCCTAGTCCCGCCTTGCATCGGACCGATACGGGTGAGAACAATCGCCCGTTGATAGCGTGGCGCTTGCGCAAAGCCGGCACCGCGCCGTTCGCGGCGCCGCTTGCTCTGCCGCCGGCGCGCGTCTCATCCAAGGAGAGTGCGGTGGACAAGGCTTATCTCGAGGATCTCGCTCCCGGGCAGGTGTTCACGTCGGAGGCGCGCGCCGTCGTCGACGCCGGATCGATCAAAAGATTTGCCGGCGAATTCGATCCGCAGCCGTTCCACCTCGACGAGGCAACCGCGCAGCCGACGTTCTTCAAGAAACTCGTCGCCAGCGGATGGCATACGACCGCGGTGACGATGCAGCTCCTCGTGCAGACCCTGCCGCTGTCGGAAGGCGTCATCGGCAGCGGCGTCGACGAATTGCGCTGGCCGCGTCCGGTCAAGCCGGGGGACACCCTTCGCGTCCAGTGCGAGGTCATCGACGTGACGCCGTCCAAATTGCATCCCTCGCGCGGCACGATTGCGTCGACGAGCTCCCGCACGCTGAATTGAAACAAAGACGTCATTGCCGGGCATAGCGCGTCGAGACGCGCGTAAACGCGCTTATGACCCGGCAATCCATCTTCTTTGCAAAAAAGCCTTTCACGAAGAATGATGGACCACCCGAAACCGGGTTTACCCGGTTCCGGGCATTTTTAATGCGCAAGTCGGATAAATCCGACTTGCGTTGGTCAAGCCCGCGGGTGACCCAGTGGCGGCGCAAATGACGAACGCGGTGACTTGGCAGCACTGCTGCTTGTTCGCATCACGGCGCTCCGATAGCCTGGACGCAATCAAATTGCGACGGATCGCATCTGGTCGACGGGAGGATGCGCATGGCGGACGAACTCAAGATCAAAGTGAACGGCAGAACCTGGCCGGTCGAGGCGAGCGCGGACACGCCGCTGCTCTACGTGCTCGCGAACGAGCTCGAGCTGAAAGGACCGCGGTTCGGCTGCGGGCTGGCGCAATGCGGCTCCTGCTCGGTGCTCGCCGACGGCGTCGAGATCCGCTCCTGCGTGACGCCGGTCGCGGCGGTCGCGGACAGATCGCTCACCACGCTCGAGGGCCTCGCGGCGCTCTACGCGCAGCAGAAGGGGCTCGCGCAGGCGCCGGCGCTGCATCCGCTGCAGCAGGCCTTGATCGACGATCAGGCGCCGCAGTGCGGCTACTGCTACAACGGGATGCTGATCAAGGGCGCCGAGCTGCTGGCGCAGAATCCGCGGCCAACCGAAGCCGACATTCGCGCCCACATGAACGGCCACCTCTGCCGCTGCGGAACCTATCCGCGGGTGATGAAGGCGATCAAGCTTGCCGCGAACAAAATGGCGGGAGCGACGCCATGAACGACACCGACACGCTTTGCTTCTCCCGCCGTGATCTGCTCAAGGGCGGCGGCGCGCTCGTCATCGGCTTTCGCATAGGTGGTTCGACTGTATCCGCGGCAGCCGCGCGCGGCGACGTCGCCGGCCCGCCCGATCCCAATGCGATCGATTCGTGGATCGCCGTGCACGCCGACAACACCGCGACCGTGTGCCTCGGCAAGGGCGAATTCGGCCAGGGCAACACCACGGGTCTCCTACAGATCGCCGGCGAAGAGCTCGATCTCGACATGAGCCAGCTCCGCTGGGTGCAGCTCGACACCAACGTGAGCCCGAACCAGGGCGCGACCACCTCGAGCTCGTCGATTCATCGCGGCGGGCCGCAGATTCGCGCGGCCGCCGCGGAGGCGCGCCAGGCGCTGCTGGCGCTCGCCTCGACCCGGCTCGGCGTGCAGACGGGGAGCCTCACCGTGTCGAAAGGGGTGGTGTCGATCGACGGCCATCCCACCCGCTCGGTCACCTACGGCGAGCTCCTCGGCGACAAGCCGTTCAACGTCAAGTTCACGGGCACGGCGCCGCAGAAGCCGATCAACCGCTACAGGCTCGTCGGCACCAGCGTGCCGCGCGTCGATATCCCGGCCAAGGCCAGCGGCACCTACGTGCACATGCAGCACGTGCGCGTGCGCGACATGCTGCACGGCCGCGTCGTGCGCCCGCGCGGGCAACGCGCCTACGGCGCCGGCGCGAAACCTCTGAGCATCGACGAAAGCTCGATCGCGGACATTGCGGGCGCGCGGGTCGTGCGCAAGGGCGATTTCGTCGGTGTCGTCGCGGCGCGCGAGTGGGACGCGGTCAAGGCCGCGCGCGCGCTCAAGGTCACATGGCAGGAGCCCCCGCCGCTGCCGGAGAATTTGTTCGACAGCATGCGCGCCGCCAAGACCACCGACACGGTGATCGCCGACTGGGGCGATGCGCCGGGCGCCTTCGCCCAAGCCGCGCACGTGGCAGCGTCGACCTACCGCTGTCCGTACCAGTCGCACGCGCCGTTCGCGGCGAATTGCGCGCTCGCCGACGTGGGGCCGAACGGGGCGCTGGTCATGTCGTCGACGCAGGACATCTACAATTCGCGCGACATGCTGGCGCAGGTGCTCGGACTGCCGGTGGAAAAGGTCCGCGTCCAGTACCACGAGGGCTCGGGCACCTTCGGCCGCAGCTGCTACGAGGACGCCGCGCAGGCCGCCGCCGTCATGTCGCAGGCGGTCGGCAAGCCGGTGCGCGTGCAGTTCATGCGCTCCGACGAACTCGGCTGGGACGACTACGGCCCCGCGCATCTCGCCGACGTGCGCGCCGGCATCGACGCGAGCGGAAAGCTCGTCGCCTACGAGTACCACGGCTGGCAGCACGGCTGGATGGTCAACGAGACGACGCACGAGCTCGTGTTGCTGACGCCGCCGAAGGAGCGCACCACCGGCGCCGGCTCGATCCCGGTCAACCGCATGAGCACAGGCTCGATGTACGCGGTGGCGAACCGCCGCGTGGTCAGCCACGCCGTGCCCATGGTCGGCTATCTCAAGGGCGCGCCGCTGCGCTCGCCGCTCGATCTGTCGTTCGCCTTCGCCTCGGAGCAGACCATCGACGAGCTCGCGTTCATGGCCAAGATCGATCCGCTCGAGTTCCGCCGCAACAATATCGGCGACGCGCGCTGGCTCGGCGTGCTCAACGCCGCCGCCGCAGCCGCCGCGTGGAAGCCCAAGGTCGCGGCGTCGGCGGCGTCCGATGCCGACGTCGTCACCGGCCGCGGGATCGCGCTAGGCACGCATCACGTGTCTTATGGTGCTGCCGTGGCCGATGTCGTCGTCGACCGGCGCACCGGCAACATCGTCGCCACGCACGTTTACGGCGCGCTCGACGCGGGGCAGGTGATCAATCCCGGCCTGGTCGAGAACCAGATCGTCGGGCAGGCGATCCAGGCGACGAGCCGCGTGCTCAAGGAGGAGGTGACGTTCGACAAGAGCGGTGTCACCAGCCTCGATTGGGTGTCCTATCCGGTGCTGCGCTTCGCGGAGCATCCGCAGGTGACGGCAGTCGTGGTGCAGCGCCTCGACGAGCCCTCGACCGGCGCCGGCGAGGAGGTCATGGGCGCGACCGCGGCCGCGATCGCGAACGCGTTCTTCGACGCGACCGGCGTGCGGCTGCGCCAATATCCGATGACGCCCGAGCGCGTGAAGGCCGCGCTCGCCGCCAAGACATAAGCGCTCCATGAAATCGTTCAGCTTGCGCGCTTTGCCCGTGATGGCCGCGTTGATTGCCGCCTTCGGTCATGCCGAGTCGGCCCAGGCGGAGAATTACCTATGCCAGCAACAATTTGCGCTGTGCACCTCGGCCCCATGCATTCCGGAGCCTGGCAACCCCACGGTCGCGATCTGCTCATGCGATGTCGAAGACGGCCCGAGTCTGGCCAGCGTCGCTTGCGACACCGTCAAGCCGAGCACGGACGCCAACGGGATTCGCACCGTATATTCCCAATTCGCGCTCAAGCAATGGCAACAGGGCAAGAAAACTTTGAAATGTCCGTCCGGTACGCCCTGGACATGGTGCCTCGACAAACGCTGTACGGTAGATCCGGCCAATCCCAAGAAGGCCATTTGTGCCTGCGACGTGGTGCGCACGGGCGAATGGATTACGGCCGGAGGCAATTGCAACAGGGCGACCTGCAACACCGCATACTGGTCGGCGGCTCCGCTCGATGCTTTTTCAGACGGTACTGATTTCCTGCTGAAGTCCCTCAAGCTGAAGAAGTCGCCGGTGACTTGGTGTCGTGCGGCCAATACCCGATGACGCCCGAGCGCGTGAAGGCCGCGCTCGCGGCCAAGATGTGAGCGCGCAAGACAGCGTGCCGTGAAAGCCACACGCTGCGATAATCGTCACCGCGACCCACAGCCCTGAATTGATCAGCCCCGGTTGATCCCGTAAGGATGCTGTAAGGATCGATGCAGACGTCCGTCTGCATGACGGCAAGGGGATCGCGCGCCACCGGTAGAGCCGGGCGGTCGCGCGCGGGGGCTTGAAGTCATGCGACCAGGTCGCACGCGGGCCGTGGCACGGCGCGTGGCGCCGCGTCGGCGGTGCGCGGGCGATGCGTTCGCGTGCGGCAGATCGGTCCGGCTTGCGGCGACCACGCGCCCGGCGATGACGAGGGCGGCGCTGCTCGGGGGCGTGTGGCTGGGCGCGCTTGCGGCGGTCGCGACGGACGGCGCCCATGCGCAGCAGGGGCCGTTCCTGTATGTGCCGGAATCTAGCGGCGCGCCCCCCGGCGTCACGGTCATCGATACGTCCACCAACACGACCGTGCCGCCGGCGATTGTCGTCCAGAGCCAACCACAAACCGCGGCGGTGCGTGGCGACGAGTCCATGGTCTATGTGACCAACTTCGGCGGCAACAGCGTTTCCGTCATCAACACCGGCACCAACGCGGTGGTTGCCACCATCAATCTTGGAGCTAGCCCCACCGGGGTCGCGGTGAGTCCGGACGGCACCCGCGCCTATGTGACCCAGACCGGCAACAGCGTTTCCGTCATCAATACCGCCACCAATACGGTGCTGACGACCCTTAACGGCTTCAACGGCCCTGCAGGAGTCGCGGTGAGTCCGAACGGCACCCGCGCCTATGTGACCAACTTCGCCGGCACCACCGTCTCTGTCATCGACACCGCCACCAACACGGTTGTCGGAGCACCCATCACGGTTGGAACTAACCCCAATGCCGTCGCGGTGAGTCCGGACGGCACCCGCGCCTATGTGACCAACCAGAACAGCGGCAGCGTTTCCGTCATCAATACCGCTACCAACACGGTGGTGACCACCCTCAACGGCTTCAACAGCCCTCGGTCGGTCGCAGTCAGTCCGGACGGCACTCGCGCCTATGTGACGAACCCTGGCGTCAACACGGTTTCCGTCATCGATACCGCCACCAACACGGTGGTGAACCTCTCCGGCTCCGGCTTCAACAGCCCTGTAGGAGTCGTATTCAGCCCGGATGGCACCCGCGCCTATGTGACCAACCAGATCGGCGGCACCGTCTCCGTCATCGACACCGCCACCAACACGGTTCTCGGGACTATCCCGGCCGGCAACGCCCCTAACTTGCTGGGCATCTGCTCGAACGGCAACGCGCTGCTCGCCTCGGGCCTCACCTTCAAGGCGAACACCTCGGGGGCGCTCGCCTGCACGCTCGCCTCGGGCGCGAGCGGCGCGTCCGGCCCGGTGTTCACCGGCGGCACCTTGCAGATCGCCGGCGCCAATATCGCGAGTGCGCTGCCGATTACCTTGCAGAGCCAGGGCGGCACCATCGACACCAACGGCAACAACGCCACGCTGTCGGGCACCATCAGCGGGCCGGGAAGCCTGACCAAGATCGGTCTCGGCATCCTCACGCTCTCCGGCTCGAGCAGCTATGCCGGCGCCACCAACGTCAATGCGGGGACCTTGCAGGCCGGCGCCGTCAACGCGCTCTCGCCGTTCAGCGCCTTCACGGTCACCAGCGGCGCCACGCTCGCGCTCAACAACTTCAACCAGAGCATCGGCTCGCTCGCCGGCGCCGGCAGCGTGACGCTCGGCGCGGCGACGCTCACCAGCGGCAACGACAACACCAGCACAACGTTCTCCGGTGTGATCTCCGGCGCCGGTGGCCTGACCAAGATCGGCAGCGGCGCGCTGATGCTCTCGGGCATCAGCAGCTATTCCGGCGCGACGGCGGTCAACGCTGGCACGCTGATCGTCAACGGCTCGATCGCCAGTTCGGCGGTGACGGTGAATTCGGGAGCGACGCTTTCCGGCACCGGCACGGTGGGCGCGACCACGATCGCGAGCGGCGGCACGTTCGCCCCTGGCAACTCACCCGGTACCATGACGGTTGCCGGCAATCTCGCGTTCCAGTCGGGCGCGCTCTATGTCGTGCAGGTCAATTCCACCACCGCATCGAGCGCCAATGTCACCGGCAGCGCCACGCTTGCCGGCACCGTGCAGGCGGCGTTCGCCGCGGGCAGCTATGCGACGCGCACCTACACGATCCTCTCGGCCGCGGGCGGGCTTGGCGGCACCATCTTCAACACGCTGACCACGAGCAATCTGCCCCCAGGCTTCACGGCGTCGCTGAGCTACACCGCGACTGATGCGATCCTCAATCTCAGCGCAAATTTGGGCGGCGGCCCAAGCGCGCCGGGCGGACCCAGCGCGCTCGCCTGCGCCTTCAGCGTCAACCAGTGCAACGTCGCCAACGCGCTCAATGCCTTCTTCAACAACGGCGGCGCGCTGCCGGCGAACTTCCTCCCGATCTTCAATCTCACCGGCGCCAATCTCGGCAATGCGCTGACGCTGCTCTCGGGGGAAGCTGCGACCGGCGCGCAGCAGGGCGCGTTCCAGCTCACCAACCAGTTCCTCGGCATCATGCTCGATCCCTTCGTCGACGGCAGGAGCGGCGCGGGCGGTGGCGGCGCCATCGGCTTTGCGCCCGCGCGCGAAGAGCTGCCCGACGACATCGCGCTCGCTTATGCCAAGATATTGAAAGAACCGCCGAAGCCGGTCGCCTTCGAGCAGCGCTGGAGCGTGTGGGGCGCGGGCTATGGCGGCAGCAACCGCACTAGCGGCGACGTGGCGGTGGTCGGCAGCCACGATCTCTCCGCCACCACCGCGGGCGGCGCGGCCGGGCTCGATTACCGCCTCGCACCCGGCACGGTGGTGGGCTTCGCGCTCGCCGGCGCTGGCACCAATTGGGGCCTGGCGCAGGGGCTGGGCGGCGGCAAGAGCGATGCGTTCCAGGCCGGCGTCTACGGCACAACGCGTTCGGGTCCCGCCTATCTCGCCGCCGCGCTCGCCTTCACAAATCACTGGATGTCGACGGACCGCTTCGCCTTTGCCGGCGATCATCTCACCGCGAGCTTCAACGCCCAGTCGTTCGGCGGCCGCGTAGAAAGCGGCTATCGCTTCGCGACCGTCTACGGCGGGCTCACGCCTTACGCCGCGATCCAGGCACAGAACTTCCGCACGCCGTCCTACAGCGAGGCCGATCTCACCAGCGGCGGTTTTGCGCTCGGCTTTAATTCACGCAACGCGACCGATACGCGCAGCGAGTTGGGCGGGCGCTTCGATCATCTGCTGCTGCTCAATCCCGAGGCCGCACTCACCTTGCGCACGCGCGTGGCCTGGGCGCACGACTGGATCAGCGATCCTTCGCTCGCCGCCTTGTTTCAGACGCTTCCGGGCGCGAGCTTCATCGTCAACGGCGCAACGCCGGCGAAGAATTCCGCGCTCACCTCCGCCGGCGCCGAGCTTCGCCTCGCCAACGGCGTCGTGCTGCTCGCCAAATTCGACGGCGAGTTCGCCTCCCACGCCTCCACCTACGCCGGCACCGGCACCGTGCGGTACACGTGGTGAGATGAAGCCACGCGCCGCGTGCCTTCCCTCGCCCCGCGGAGCGAAGCGCAGCGGGGAGAGGGTGCCGAGCCGCGACAGCGGCGAGGCGGGTGAGGGGCAGATCTATGCGCGGACCGCAACGAGGGAAAGTTCGACTAGAGCGACGCCTTCGCCGCCAAGCCACCGATGCTGAAACGAAGTTGTGGTTTGCGTTGCGCGACAGACGGCTGGGCGGCTTCAAGTTCGTTCGGCAGGAAGCGATCGGGTCTTACGTCGTCGACTTCGTTTGCCGCGAGAAGAGGCTCGTCGTCGAAGTTGATGGTGGGCAACACGCAGATAATCCCAGGGACCGCGCGCGCGATGCCGCGCTGCGAGCGAACGGTTATCGGGTGTTGCGATTTTGGAATTCAGACATACTGAGTAACGAGGAGGGCGTTCTCGCTGTGATCTTTGCGAAGTTGCAGGGCAAAGCGCTTTGAGTCCGGTGCGAGCCCCTCACCCGGCTCGCGCCTTCAGCGCTCGCCACCCTCTCCCCGCTACGCGGGGCGAGGGTTGCGCTGCACCGCGTCCGGGACACGAGGAGGTCCTCCGCAGACGCGTAGGCTCGTTGTAACTGTAAGGTGCCGATACCTCGCCGATTGTTGCCGATCGACGCCTAAGATCGGACGGCGGCGCCGGCGAATTATTCTTCACCGCCGGGAAGAGTCCAACGCAGATAAACCCGGTCGAAACCCTTCTCGACCGCCCGATGGGTTTCGACAAAGCCCATGTGCGCGTACATGGACAAATTCTCCGTCATCGCTGCGTTGGTGTAGAGCCGTACCGCCGACAAGCGACGGCGCTTGGCCTCGCCGACGGCATGATCGATCAGCTGCCGCCCGAGACCTTCGCCCTGCCGCGCCGGGTCGATCGCAATGTTGTCGATGAAGTAGGCATCGGTTTCGGGCCAGGCGATCATATAGCCGTCGACCGCTGCCGCCGTCCCGATCACCACGACACGGCCGGCGGCGACCTCCGCGGCAAAGTCGGCCACCATGGGCGCCGGCTCGCGTCCGATGCGCGGCACGTATTTGCCGTAGGCGGCACGCGCGATCGCGCCGATGCGCACGACGTCCTCTGCCGTGGCTTTGCGGATCAGCGGCGGCATGCTGCCCGCTTTGCCGCTGCTCTTGAAGCATCAGCGGACATAACGAGGACATCGCGAAATCGAAAGTCATTGACTTAGCGCTGGTGATCGAGCGAGGCGGCAGAGCTTAGGTCCACCGAGATGAACCGTTGACTCCAAAAAGATCGCAGTTTCTACTCTCCTGGCTGCGTTCGTAATCCGTCCGGCCGTCAGTCGGACGATGAAGCGTTCAGGTGTTCCATGGCAGCAGACATCTTTGCAAAGATCGGGGACATCAAAGGGGAATCCCTCGACGACAAACACAAGGACGAAGTCGAGGTGCTATCGTACTCCTGGGGTGTCACAAACGCCGCACACATCCCTACCGGCGGCGGCGGGGGTGCCGGCAAGGCGACCTTTCAGGATCTTTCCATCGTTCATAAAATCGATAAGGCATCTCCGAATCTGCTGCAGGCGTGCGCGACGGGTGAGCACCTGAAGGAAGCTACCATCACATTTCGGAAGGCGGGCAAAGGGCAGCAGGAGTTCCTCATCGTCAAGATGAACGACGTCATCATCACCGGCGTGGTGCAGAGCGCCCCCGGCAGCGAGGCGGGATCGGAGACGGTTAGTCTGGAGTTTGCCAAGGTCGACTGGGAGTTCAAGCCGCAAAAGGCCGACGGGTCCCTCGATGCGGGGATTCATTTCAAGTTCGACATCAAAGCCAACAAAGTCGGCTAGTCCTGCGTTCGGGACACGGGGCGGCGCGCTCTGCTGGACAGCTCATGGAGCCGTCAGAATCATCGACGCGTGAGTTGACGCTCGAGGAGGCGGTCTCGTTCGCGATCCTTCTGCAGAAGAACGAGCAGTTGGCCGACGCCCACGAGGTTTTGCGCCGAGTGCTCGAGACCGCACCCGATCATCCTCGTGCGTTGCATTACGCCGGTGTGCTTGCGCATCAACAAGGGCGGAACGGCGAAGCCCTCGCGCTCATCGAGCGGAGCCTCGCGCTCGTGCCCGACCAAGCGGACTGGTACAGCAACCTCGGCATCGTCCTCCAATCGGACGACAGGCTGGACCGTGCCATCGACTCGTACCGGCGCGCGATCGCGATCGATCCGAGCCACGCCAACGCCCATAGCAATCTGGGAGTGTTGTTGCGGGCGACCGGACAGCCGGGCGAAGCGGAAGCCGCATATCGCGCAGCCATCCGACTGAACCCTGAACACATCGACGCGTACACCAACCTGGGCATTCTGCTCAACGGGCTGAAGCGTACTGAAGAAGCCGCGGCGTGCTACTGCAAAGTGATCACGCTCAGACCGAAGCACCGCGAGGCGCGAAAGCTGCTGGCGCTGGCGCACTGCACACTGGGCGAGGTCGATAAGGCAGTGGATATCTTCGAAGAATGGCTCGAAGAAGAGCCAGGGGATCCGATTGCGGGGCACATGCTGGCGGCCTGCACGGGTCGAGACGTGCCCGAACGCGCATCAAATGGTTTCGTCGAGACGACATTCGACAGCTTTGCGGCGAGCTTCGAATCGAAGCTCGCGAGGCTGTCGTATCGTGCGCCACTGCTCGTCGCGGCAATGCTGGAGGATTCTGGCCTTGAGCAGTCGCATCGCCTCGACGTGCTGGACGCGGGATGTGGAACAGGACTCTGCGGCGCGCTCGTCGCGCCTTTTGCGCGCCGGTTGGTCGGCGTGGATCTGTCCGAAGGGATGCTGGCGCAAGCAAAGGAGAAGAACGTCTACCACGCACTGATAAAAGGTGAGTTGACGGATTACCTGCGCGATAACAGCGAAGGCTTCGACCTGATCGTGTCGGCTGACACACTCGTGTATTTCGGCGACCTGAAGGGCGTCATCGCGGCGTTCGCAGGAGCGCTGCGCCCAAATGGGCTGCTCGTGTTCACGCTCGAGCAAGCGGTCGGAGGCAGCGCACACGTCGACTACCGTCTGGAGCTGCACGGCCGTTACAGCCATTCCCGGGCCTACGTCGAGCGGCTGCTCACGTTCTCGGATCTGCAGTCGAAGATCATCCAAGCGCAATTGCGCACGGAGGCGGGTGCGCCGGTCTCCGGACTGGTCATTCATGCGGCGAAACCGGTTTCAGTCCAGCAGGCCGGAGTATGAGGACATCACCGTCAATGCGCTCGCGCTCACTCCATTTGACGGGAATGCGCGCGACGTTTCGGTGACGCTTCACCGCTGCGCCGCCAGGCGAGAAGGCAAGGCGGTGAAATTGCTGCGCAAGACACCGGGACTTCCCGACGCGGATCAGGTGCATTTGTAAGGAGCGGGCAATTGAAATTGCCCCTATAATCGCCTCCAATCGCAGACTTCGGCGCCCTGCCCCGCTATTGCGGCGCAGGCGCTTGGAAGCAGATGCGAAAAGAGCCGGCGGGCGCGCTTCAGAGGGCGCCCGGAAGGGCCGCGTGACGGGAGGAGTCCATGGCTTCGGTCGCGATCCGCGACGTCAGAAAGGCCTTTGGAGCGATCGAGGTCATCCACGGCGTCGACGTCCTGATCGACGACGGCGAGTTCGTCGTGCTGGTGGGACCGTCGGGATGCGGCAAGTCGACGCTTCTGCGCATGATCGCGGGGCTCGAGAACATCACGTCGGGCGAAATCCGCATCGGCGAGCGCGTCGTCAATCGCGTGCCGCCGAAGGAGCGCGACATCGCCATGGTGTTCCAGAACTACGCGCTCTACCCGCACATGACGGTCGCCGCCAACATGGGCTTCTCGCTCATGCTGCGCGGCGCGCCGAAGGCCGAGATCCAGCAACGCGTGGGCGGGGCGGCCGATATCCTCGGCCTCGGCCCCCTGCTCGGCCGCTATCCGCGCCAGCTCTCCGGCGGCCAGCGCCAACGCGTCGCCATGGGCCGCGCCATCGTGCGCGATCCGCAGGTGTTCCTGTTCGACGAACCATTATCGAATCTCGACGCCAAGCTTCGCGTTGCCATGCGCACCGAAATCAAGGAATTGCATCAGCGCCTGAAGACCACGACCATCTACGTCACCCACGATCAGATCGAGGCGATGACGCTCGCCGACCGCATCGTGGTCATGCATGACGGCGTGGTGGAACAGATCGGCGCGCCGCTCGAGCTTTACGACCGGCCGCAGAACCTGTTCGTCGCGGGCTTCATCGGCTCGCCGGCGATGAATTTCCTCAACGGGAGAATCCACGCCGACGGCCGCCTGGAATTCGAGGGCGCCAACGGCGTGCGTTTGCCGCTGCTGACGGCGCCGAACGGCAGCGACGGGCATCGCGTCATCTACGGCATCCGGCCGGAGCACTTCGCCATCGCCGAGGACGGCGCCGAAGCCGAGGTGCTGGTGGTCGAGCCGACCGGCTCGGAGCTGCAGGTCGCCGCCAAGTTCGGCGGCGACGACATCATCGCGGTGTTCCGCGAACGCCACGACTTCAAACCGGGCGACAAGATCCGGCTCAAGCCCGATCCACGACTGGCGCATTTGTTCGACGAGCCAAGCGGGCGACGTCTCAACGCGTGACAACGGAGGAAACAGAGCCATGACCATGTTCACCCGCCGCACCCTGGTGAAGGGCGCGACCTCGCTCGCCGCAACCGGCGCACTCGCCGGTCCGGCGCTGCTCGAATGGAGCAAGGCCTGGGCGCAGGCCGCGCCGTGGGAGCCGGAGAAGGGCGCGCAACTCGGCTTGTTGCGCTGGAAGTATTTCGTGCAATCCGAGGACGACGAGTTCATGGCGCTGCTCGACGCGTTCACCAAGGCGACCGGGGTCAAGGTCAACGTCACGCGCGAATCGTTCGAGGACATTCCGCCGAAGGCCTCGGTGGCGGCCAACACCAACGCCGGCCCGGACCTGTTCTGGGGCCTGTTCTCGCTGCCGCATCTGTTCCCGCAGAAATGCCTCGACGTGACCGATGTCGCGGACTATCTCGGCAAGAAATACGGCGGCTGGGTGCCGACCGCGGTCGCCTACGGCAAAAGCGGCAACAAGTGGATCGACATCCCCGTCTGCTTCAGCGGCAATATGCTCAACTACCGCATCTCGGCGTTGAAGAAAGCGGGCCTCTCGAAGTTCCCGGCGACGACCGACGAGTTCCTCGAATACGCCAAGGCGACCAAGCGCAACAACACGCCCGGCGGCATGGCGCTCGGTCATGCCACCGGAGACGGTAACACCTGGGTGCACTGGTGCCTGTGGGCGTTCGGCGGCAATCTCGTCGACGAGAACGACAAGGTGATTCTCAACTCGCCGGAGACCGCCAAGGCGCTCGAATACGCCAAGCAACTCTCCGACAACATGATCCCCGGCGTGGCCGCGTGGAACGACGCCTTCAACAACAAGGCCTTCCTCGCCGGCGAGATCTCCTGGACCAACAACGGCATCTCGATCTACGCCGCGGCCAAGCGCGACCCCAGCAAGAAGGAGATCGTCGAGGATATGGACCACGCGCTGTGGCCGGTCGGGCCGGTCGGCAAGCCGACCGAGTTCCACGTCTGCTTCCCGATGCTGGCCATGACCTACACGAAATATCCGCAGGCCTGCAAAGCGCTCTTGGCCTACCTCTTGGAGGCGGATCAATACAACAAATGGCTGGAGGCATCGGTCGGATATCTGACCCATCCGCTCAATGCCTATGACGCGAACCCGGTGTGGAAGTCCGATCCCAAGAACACGATCTTCGGTGAGGCGGCCAAGCGCACGCTGACCGCGGGCGGCCTCGGCTCGGTCGGCGAGAAAGCGGCTGCGGCGCTCGCCGACTTCATCGTGCTCGACATGTTCGCCAACGTCTGCACCGGCCGCGAGGACGTCAAGGGCTCGATCAAGATCGCCGAGCGCCAGGCGATGCGGCTCTACCGGTAGTGCGCGTTTGGGTGAAGGTGAATGTCTCCTCCGTTCGTCCCCGCGAAAGCGGGGACCCAGAGCCTAAAGTAAAAGCCTGGATTCCCGGGATAAGCGCGTTTACGCGCGTCTTCAACGCGCTATGCGCGGGAATGAGCGGAGGAAGCGTGCTGAAGCGCGACACACTGACTCTGATGCCTGACAACCCGATGGCCGAACCCTGATGGCCGATCTCGCTCTCAAGCACGCGATTGCCGGCGGGCCTATCCGCGACGTCAGCGCGTGGGATCGGCTCAAGGTGAACCGCGACTGGCTCGGGCTGTGGTTCATGCTGCCGGCGGCGGCATTTCTGCTGCTGTTTCTGGCCTACCCGCTCGGGCTCGGCGTTTGGCTCTCGTTCACCGATGCCCGCATCGGCCGCCTCGGCGCGTTCGTCGGGCTCGAGAACTACGAGTGGCTGTGGGACGACTCGGTGTTCTGGCTCTCGGTGTTCAACACGTTGCTCTATACCGGCGTCGCCAGCGTATTCAAATTCGCCATCGGCCTCTACCTCGCGCTCCTGCTCAACAACAACATGCCGTTCAAGGCGATGATCCGCGCGCTCGTGCTGATTCCCTTCATCGTGCCGACCGTGCTCTCGGCGATCGCTTTCTGGTGGATCTTCGACAGCCAGTTCTCGATCGTATCGTGGTCGCTGCGCAAGATCGGCCTGATCGCGACCAATATCGATTTCCTCGGCGACACCTGGAATGCGCGCTGGTCCGTCATCTTCGCCAATATCTGGCGCGGGGTGCCGTTCGTGGCCATCACGCTGCTCGCCGGCCTGCAGACCGTGCCGTCCTCGCTCTACGAGGCCGCAACCATCGACGGCGCGACCCCCTGGCAGATGTTCCGCTACGTCACCTACCCGTTGCTGACCCCCATCATCGCGGTGGTGATGACGTTCTCGGTGCTGTTCACCTTCACCGATTTCCAGCTCATCTGGGTGCTCACGCGCGGCGGTCCCGCCAACGCCACGCATCTGATGGCGACGCTCGGCTACCAGCGCGCCATCGGCGGCGGTTATCTCGGCGAGGGCGCGGCCATCGCCACTGCCATGATTCCATTCCTGCTCGCCGCCATCCTGATCTCGTGGTTCGGGCTGCAGCGGAGAAAGTGGCAGCACGGAGAGAGTAATGACTGAGACCAGCAGTCATTGTTCTCGATTCGTCATGCCCGGGCATAGCGCGTCGGAAGACGCGCGTAGACGCGCTTACGACCCGGGCATCCATCGAAAAATGTTTCGTTCAGTGGGATGGATTGCCGGGTCAAGCCCGGCAATGACGGCGGACGGGTTAGTACCAACGTCCGCAAGTAGCAGTGCCGCGAGACAGAGTGAGTCCCGCGCCGGGTGCAAAAAGTGGCAGCACGGAGAGAGTAATGACTGACGTGCTCGCCTCCAAAGTCGCAAGTCCCAGCGCGGTGCTAACCGGCGTCACCGCCGACCACACCGAGGGCATGAGCTACCTGCAGACGCTGCCGCGGCGGCTGGTGACGCTTTATCTGCCGCTCTCGCTCATCGTCTCCGTGCTGCTGTTCCCGTTCTATTGGATGGCGCTCACCGCGATCAAGCCGGACGAGCAATTGCTCGACCTCGAGCGCTTCAATCCGTTCTGGACCTGGACGCCGACGCTCAAGCATATCGACAAATTGCTGTTTGGGACCCATTACCCGCTGTGGCTCACGAACACGATGCTGGTCGCCATCGCCGCGACCATTCTCTCGATCGTCGCCAGCGTGCTCGCGGCCTACGCGATCGTGCGGCTGCGCTACAGGGGCGCGCAGTGGGTCGGCGGCGCGATCTTCCTCGCCTACCTCATACCGCCGTCGATCCTGTTCATTCCGCTCTCGACCGTCGTGTTCCAATACGGGCTGTTCGACACGCCGTTCGCGCTGATCCTCACCTATCCCACCATCTTGATCCCGTTCTCGACCTGGCTGTTGATGGGCTATTTCAAGACGATTCCATTCGAGCTTGAGGAATGCGCGCTCATCGACGGCGCCAGCCGCTACCAGATCCTCACCAAGATCGTCCTGCCGCTGGCGGTGCCGGGATTGATCTCGGCCTTCATCTTCTGCTTCACGCTGTGCTGGAACGAGTTCATCTACGCGCTCACCTTCATTTCCTCGACCCAGAACAAGACGGTCCCGGTCGCGATCGTCAACGAGTTCGTCGACGGCGACATCTACCGGTGGGGCTCGCTCATGGCGGGGGCGCTGGTCGGCTCGCTGCCGCTGGTGATCCTCTACGCCTTCTTCGTCGAGCACTACGTCTCGGCGATGACGGGCGCGGTCAAGGAATAGACGAACCCGACTTCTGCTGGCATCCTTCGAAAAAAGATGCGCCTCGACGCGGCGGGGCGGAAGCGAAGCCGCAGCGCGGAGGCATGATGGCCCGAGAGGATGATGTGCCATGGATTTGACGGTGGTGGCGTACGCGACGCTTGCGCTCTCCTTGTTCGTGTCCGCGGTCAAAATGGGCGGCTGGATCCTCAACGCCGATCCCCGCGCGATCATCAATTCGGGACGATGGGCGTTGGTGGCGCTTGCGGCGCTCGCGTTGGGTGTCCTGGCGTGGCTCGTCGCGAGCGGACGATGGACGTCGGCGATGATGCTGGCGGCATTCATGCTGCCGGTGTTCGTGCAGGCGGCGCCGCGCTGGCGCGTGCTGTTCGGTCCGTTCAACGCCGCGCGCAGCGAATTTCCGCCCAACCCAAGAAATTTCGGCGGCGCAGCCGGCGGCTTCTCGAGCGCGCGCGGGGCGACGGATCCGGAGCTGGTGCGGCAGGCGATCGCTGTGTTGAGCGCGTATCTGGAGCAGGCGGGATCGCAGCTCGAGCATAGGGGTGCCGAGCGGCGCCTCGCGAGCGCGGCGAAAGGAAGCGGCAACGGACGCCTGCGCATGTCGCGGGAGGAGGCGCTCGATATCCTCGGGCTCGAGCCGACCGCGAGCGCACACGAGATCGCCGACGCACACCGCCGCCTCGGCGAGCGAGTCGATCCGCACGTCGGCGGAACCCATTACCTAAGCATGAAGATCGACGAGGCCAGGGACGTTCTCCTGGGAGAATAGGGTCATTCGTCCGGAGAACGCGATGTCGCGACGCCGGCATGATCGTTGGCTGCTGATCCGCTTGGCGGCGCAGAACGTCGGCCGCCGCCGGCTGCGCGCGATCTTCCTCGGCGTCGCCGTGATGCTCGGCGTCGGCATCGGCTTCGCGAGCTTCGTCGCCGGCTGGGCGCTGCGAGACGGCATGGCGCGCAGCTTCTCGCGCATGGGCGCGGACCTCCTCGTCGTGCCGCGCGCAACGCTGGTGAACATCACCGCGAGCCTGCTCACCGTGCAGCCCACCGACGAGACGCTGCCCGCCGATCTCGCTCAGCGCATCGCCGCGATTTCCGGCGTTGCCCAAGTGGCGCCGCAGCGCATCGTCCCGGCGCTGGTCGAAGGGCACAACGTCAATCTGATCGCGTTCGACCCGGCGCAGGACTTTTCGGTGCAAAGCTGGGTCGAGGCGCGCCAGGCGGGGCCTCTCGAAGGCCTGATCGCGGGCGCCGCGCTATCCGCCCGGCTCGGCGAAACGCTCAGCGTCTGCGGGATGCCGATGCGCGTTTCCGCTCGGCTCGGCAAAACCGGCGTCGGTCCGTTCGACGAGTCCTATTTTCTGAGCTTCGCCGCGCTCGCCGACATCGTTTCGTTCTGCCGCACGTCGGACGCACGCGCCGCCGGAAAGCCGGCGGCGCCGGCGAAGGTCGACGACGCGCCCGCGATCGACGGCATGCGCCATGGCGGCGCCAACGTGTGCTCGGGAGACCTGCCGCTCGATCGGGTTTCGGCCTTCCTGTTGCAGCTTTCGCCCGGCGCCAAGATGGAAGACGTCAAGTTCGGCCTTGCGCAGCTTGCCGACGCCAAAATCGTCGAGGGCAACGGCGTGCTGACCTCCTCGCGGCAGGCGCTGAGCACGCTTCTCATCGGCATGGCCGCGTTCACCGCGTTCCAGCTCATCGCGCTGCTGATCCTGGTCTCGCTGTTGTTCTCGGCGATCGTGCAGGAACGCTACCGCGAGGTCGGCCTGTTGCGGGCGATGGGCGCGCAGCCCAATCAAGTGATGACGATCATTCTCGCGGAAGCGGCCGTCATCACCGCCCTGGGTGGCCTCGCCGGCCTCGGCTTCGGCGCCGCCGTGCTGCTGACCTTCGCCCGCTCGCTCGGCTTCTATTTCGCGCTGCTCGGGGTCCCGTTCTCCTGGCCGCCGGCGGCGGTGCTGCAGATCGGCGCGGTTCTGGCGATCGTGTTCTCGGCCGTGCTCGGTCTCGTCGGCGCCTTTCTGCCGGCGTGGCGGGTGCGGCGGATGGCGCCCTATGCGCTGATCCAGACGGAAGGGCGGTGACGTGACGCTCTCGGCGCAGGTGCTGACCAAACGCTACGGCGACGCTCCCGGCTACTCCGCCGTGCGCGGCGTCAGTCTCGAGCTTAGCCGCGGCGAGTTCGTCTCGATCGTCGGCCGATCGGGTTCGGGCAAGTCGACGCTGATGGCGATGCTCGGCGCCCTGACCAAGCCGACGGAAGGCAAGCTGCTGCTCGACGGCACCGACGTGTGGACGCTGCCGGAAAGCGAGCGCGCGACCTTCCGCTCGCGCCATGTCGGCTTCATCTTCCAATTCCCGAGCCTGTTGTCGAACCTGACCGCGGTCGACAACGTCGCCGTTCCGGCCCTGCTCGGCCGCACCATGGAGGCCGAGGAGGCGTACGCGCGGGCGCACAATCTCATCGCGCGTGTCGGCCTCGCGGACCGCGCCGACGCCTATCCCGGCAGCATGTCCGGTGGCGAGCAGCGCCGGGTCGCGGTCGCCCGCGCGCTCATCAACGCGCCGCCGCTGTTGCTCGCCGACGAGCCGACGAGCGACCTCGACGAGGACAGCGAGACCGACATCATCGATCTGCTCGAACGGTTGCAGCGCACGGAATCGTTCAGCTTCGTCCTCGTCACCCACGATCTTAAACTCGCCAAGCGCGCGCAGCGCAGTTACGAGATGCGCCAAGGCACGCTCGCGGCGACCGACCTGCCGCAGGTCGTGGCCGAGCCGCCACGGCGCGTCAGCCCAGCGAGGATCCGTCCGGAGCAGTTGGCGCGGGCCTCGGCGCGCGCGCCCATCCGCCTTGGCGCAAACCTGTGGGGCGGGGTCAAGACCTTCCTCATCGCCGCCGCCGTGATCTTCGCCGCCGTCCTCGCGGCCGACATCGGAGTCGAGAAATATCAGGCGATGCGGGTGCGCGAGCGCGCCGCCCGCGTCGCGGCGCTGCAACACGTGGCGCTCAATCGCCTTCGCGGCGACGTGCAGTCGGTCGCCGACCTCGGCGACGGGCGCTACGAATTGACGACGTATCTCGAGAGTGTCGGCGGCGAGGAGCCGATCTATGTCATGGCGCCGGATATGCGCGCCTATGTTCAGGTCGGAACGGTGTGGCAGGAAGTGCCGCTGACGCCGGCCGACGACGGCGCAACCGGGGTCGCGAAAATCGAGCGCAAGCAGACCTATCGCTATCGCTTCGATGCGCGCGTGCGCGATTTCGCGCAACTGCTCCCCAACTACATGCACGTGCGCTTCTCCAGCACGATGCTGGTCAGTCCGAGCAGCAGGCCGAACGGCGATGTGTTCGAGCGCAAGGATAATTACTACGTCTACCTGAAACCGTTCGACGTTGCCGACGAGGTGGTGTTGAAGCGGATGCGGTTCTCGGGAAAACCGCCGGTCTGGATCCCTATGCCTCCGCACTAGAATTCAAATTCCGCTCATTCCCACGTAAGCGGGAATCGAGTAGCCCGCATGAGCCACAAGCGCGTTTACGCGCGTCCATAGCCCGTCGAAGACGGGCGTGAACGCCCTTAACGACGCGCTATGGCGATATGCGGGTGCCCCGGATGTCGCTTCGCTCATCCGGGCTACGTACTCACCCGGCTTGATCGCTGCGCGACATTATTGTGCAATCAAAATCAGCCATGACACGGGAAGCGGAGGAGCTGGGCCATGTCCGACGGGCGCAAGACGAAATTCAAAGAGCCGATGCAAGACATCGATCTTCCCAAGATGAAGCTCGAGGTCGAGAGCGAGGCAAAGCCCGAGACGCCGCTCACCGCCGAACAGATCTACCTCAAGCGCCAGGCCGAGGTGGCGCAGCAGGACAACGAGGATTTTTCGGATTATCTGCGGGAAAAAGCCTCCCGCGATCAACAGCAAGCGCCACAACCGGAGCCTACGCCGCAAACCGCGCCTGCTCCGCAAACCGCGCCGAAAAAGCTCAATCGGCGCAGCCTCCTGACGTGGGCGGCGGGCACCGCGGTGGTGGGCGAGGCGGTCACGCTCGGCTACCCGATGCTCACCGGCCAGAGCATCCCGGACCAGGGGGCGAAGCACGCCGGCTCAACCTCTACCGAACCCCAGCGCCATCCCATCGATCGCGAATTGGTCAATCCGCAGGCGGATGTGGGCGGCCGACGCTTCGGCGACTGGGTTCTTCTGATGCCGACCAAGATGAGCGGCGGCACCTACGCGGTAAACCTCAACACCGGCCGGGCGCTCGCCTGGATCTCGTATTGGAATTACGGCGACTACAACCCGATCTCGCATCATTTGTGCGCCTTCCCGAGCGCGGATCCGGCGAAAGGCTTCGAATGGATCAACAGCACCCAGGGCGGCAAGAATTCGCTGATCTACGGCATCCCCACCCAGATCGAGACGCCGGGGGAAGGCTTCAACATCTATCGCGTGCGCTACGACGGCTCGCAAATGGAGGTGATGGAGAACGTCGCGGAAACCACGGGCCTCGGTCTCGGCGTGCACGTGAACATCGATCCCAAGACCGCGGAGCGCTATTTCGTCACCGACGGGCAGAAGGACATCGCGGCCTGCTTCGACCGCCGGACCTCGCGCGTGATCGCGGCGCTCAAATACGACTGGGTGCCCAACGTCCGCAACCTGGCCGAGGCTTGGCAAAAGGGCGGCGTGCTCAAGATCTCCAAGATCTATCCCGACCCGAAGACCGGCAAGTACGACTATCTCGGCACCAAGGGTCAGAAGATCGAATGGGAGATGGTGCCCATGGGCGAACTGTTCGTCGAGGAGGGGACGCTCCCCGGCGATGATGTTCTCAGTCTCTGCGGCGCCGACGGCACCATCTGGCACCCGAGCGGCCGCTGGGCGTCCACCATCGTGCGACTGTGTGGCGGCCAGCTCATCCTCGATGCCGAGAAGAACTTCGAGCCCGTGACTTTCCTTCAGTTCAACAAGAACGCGCCGAACCAATATCCCGCCAAGAAGATCGACAACGACCATTGGGAGGTGACGTTCGACAAGATCTTCTCGCCCGGCCACGAGATCGGCTTCTCTCCCGACGGGCGCTTTCTCTGCATGATGAACAATCTGCGCGAGAACAATTGCTCGGTCTTCGATTCGAGCGATCCCGACCCGCGCAACTGGAAGAAGATCGCGCACATCGAGGATCCGCTGTGGGTGGGAAAATATCCAAACCCGTTCCACATGGTGTTCTCCATGGACGGCTCCAAGCTCTATCTTTCGATCCTGCACCCCTCCCCGGCCACCAGCGGCGTGATGGTGGTCGACACCAAGACCTGGAAGATCAAGAAGGAGATCCAGGGCATCGGGCCGGACATGCAAACGCTGGCGGTGACCTACGACGGCAAATACGTGGTCGGCGTGTTCAGCGGCTTCCAGCGGCTATCGAGCGGCATCGCCTTTATCGACACCGAGACCGACGAGCTGGTCGGCATCTGGCCGAGCAACGGCGGCCACCACGACTGCGTCATCGTGCCGAGGACGCTCGAGCACATGAAGCACACACGCTCCTGCACGCTTTAGGATGCACACTCCGCTTGAACTGATCTCAAGCGATTGCACATCCACACGCGTCACCCCCGGGCTTGGCCCGGGGGTCCATCATTCTTCGTAAGAACTTTTTTGCGAACTGGATGGATTGCCGGGTCAAGCCCGGCAATGACGCACTCTATATACGTGGTGCGATTGTCGGACTGCTTGCGCCCTCACACGTAGCCCAAGGTCGTGAACATCCCGGCGTCGAGGTGATAGAGCAGATGGCAATGGAGCGCCCAAAGGCCGGGGTTGTTGGCGTCGAAGGCGACCACGACCCGGCGTCCGGGTGGGACCAACACGGTGTCGCGCACCGCGCCGGGAAAGCGCTTACCGTCGATCTCGACCACCTGAAATTCGTGCCCGTGCAGGTGCATCGGATGCGGCATCGGCGTCTTGTTGACGAAGATGAGTTCGACCCGTTCGCCCGCTGCAAGCGGTAGCGGCGGCACGTCCTTGTTCCAGGCGACATTGTTGATCGACCAGACGTAACCCGCCATCTCGCCGGTGAGGTTGAGCGTGTGGGTGCGGTCTGCCTTGCGCGGCTTGAGCGGCGTCACGGCGCGCAACCGGCTCTCGAGATCGAGCGTGAGCGCGGGCGAAGCCGTGCTGGCATTATCGGGGATACGCGCGATCGGCGCGCCACCGGCCTGCAGGATGACGCCGGTCTGCCTGCTCTCACCTTCGAGCACCGCGAGCACGGGATACGCCGCCGGCGCGCGCGGGATGGTGAGACGGATGTCCAGCCGCTGCGCCACCGCGATCGGGAAGCGCCGGGCCACCACCGGTGCGATCCGGAATCCGTCCACTGCGATCAGCTCGCCATCGAGCGGGCCAAGATCGACATGAAACGCGCTCATCGAAGAGCTGTTGATGATGCGCAGCAGCACGCGCCCGCCCGGCTCGACCTTGACCACCTCGGGATCGCCGAGCGTGCGGTCGTTGGCGAGGAACGCGTCGTATTTCACATCGTTCAAATCCGGCTTGGCGGCCGTGCCGCCCATGGTCATGCCGGGGGCCATCGTCATCCCCTTCATGCCGCCGGAGGCAGGCGCGGGCGACGAGCCACCCATGGACGACATGCCGCCCTTCTTGAGCCCCGCGAAAATCTGGTCGGGCGGCGTAAAGCTGAAGTCGGCGAGCATCACGATCACTTCCTGCTGGTCCGGCCGGTCGCGCTGATCGCGGATGATCAGCGGCGCCGCCAGCAAGAGCTGCTCCTGCAATCCCTGGTGCGAATGCATCCAGAAGGTGCCGCCGAAGCGCAGCGGGAAATCGTAGTCGGCGCTGCCGCCCGGCGGAATCGGCGGCCCGGAGACGCCGGGAACGCCGTCCTGCTGCCATGGCGGGGTGAGACCGTGCCAGTGGATCAGGCTCGGCTCGTTGAGCGTGTTTTCGAGGTGGACGCGGAAGCGCTTGTCCACCTGCGTCCTGATGCCGAAGGTGCCGTCGGGCTGCCGGATGCCCAACACCGACGCGGGCTTGCCGTTCACCTCGATGTTGCGGCGCGCGATCCGCAACACCGTCGGCGGCGCCCCGCTCGCGCCCCCACTCGTCGGCGCAGGCTGCGCGCGAGCCAGCGTGCTGGCAGTCGAAGCCGCAAGGGTGGAAAGCAGGAACGCTCGGCGTGAAAGCATGGGTCAAGGACCTCTTCGCGCACCGCCCCGCGTCCCTCGGAAGCTTACAACTTGGACGCCTTGCCGTGAAGTTGGCTTAGTCTCTCGACTCACGTCGCCTGCAAGAGGAAAGCGATCGCCACGCCCGCCGCCAAGGCGAGGAACGACAACAGTGTCATCACCGGGATCGGCGGCCACGGCGCCTCGCCGCTACCCATGGACATGGCCGGCGCGGCGTGCGCTGCCGCATCCATGCCCGCGTGGGCGCCGGCAGCCGCACCCGCCGGCCGCACCGTCATCATGCCGTGCTTGAGATGGTGCGCCACCAGCCACCAGTTCATGGGATAGGCGAAGATGAAGCCGACGAGCAGTCCCATCGACATCACGAACCAGAAGCGCGGGCTCGCGGGATCGGCCGCGAACGGGATGCGAGACTTCAGCGCCATCACCGTCGGCACCATTCCGGCCATGAGCAGATTCATCGACAGCAATTCCGCGACGAACGTGCTTCTCAGCGCGCGCAGGTATGAGCCGCCGGCCATGTCGCGCATGAACAGCGCCTGGAAAATCGTCCAGCCGAAAGCGAAACCCAGAATGTATTCGACGACCACCTCGACCAAGCCGGCAAGGCCGAAGACGCTCGAGAGCACCGCGCCGGCGAGGATGCCGACGCCGTCGCCGGCGACGCAATGCATGGTCGATCCCAGCGTCTGCCGCCAGCGCGCGGCGACGTAGCGCTCGTGCAGCCCGGGCAGCGGCTCGCGGCAGCCGAGCACGTAGAGGAACGCACCGATCACGCCGGTATACGCCGTCAGCAGCACGAACCCCCATTTGAGCACGGGGGACTCCGGCGTGGTGCGGATGTCTATCGCCACGAACAGGAGCGCCGCCGCGGTCAGCACGAACCACAGCAGCATCACGCCGTCCAACATCGAGACCTCCCTGGCATTGCGACGCGCGGTTGCTGCGAACGATGACGACTGCGCTCGAGTAGCCGCTGCCATACCCGCCGTTTGTCACGCGGCGGTGACCGAACCGACCATCCGGCCACAACATTTTGCCTGAATCGCAGCGGAAACTCGCGTGCAAATCGCTCCGGGGGCGGGGGATATGGGCGCGATCGCCGGACGTCGTTGGGCGTGGACGTTCGTCTTCGCCGCGCTTTACTTGGGCTTGGCTGCGTGTTGCGGGCCGCCCGCCTGGGCGCAGGCTCACCGGTCGGAACCGGCCCCCGCGTCCCCGCCCACCACCACCTTGACCGGTGATTGGGGTGGACTGCGGTCCTATCTCGACAACAACGGCATCACCTTCACGTTCAACTATACCAACGACTTTCTGGCCAACGTCCGCGGCGGGATCGGACCCGGTGCAGTCGCGATCGGAGTCTTTCAACCGCAGCTTGATCTCGATCTGCAAAAGCTCCTGGGATGGGAGGGCGGCAAATTTCACACTCACGGCCTTATCACCCACGGACCCCTTTTCAGTCCGACCTACCTCAATAATATTCTCGCGGTTTCGAACCTCGAAGCCGGACCGGTCGCGCGGCTCTATTCGTTTTGGTACGAGCAGAACGCCTTCAATGACCGCTTGTCCGTTCGCGCCGGCCTCATGTCGGCGGATAGCCAGTTTCTCCAGAGCCGGACGGCCCTGAACTTCATCAACAACGCCATCAGTTGGCCGACGTTTCTCGCCGCCAATCTTCCAGCCTCAGGACCGGACTATCCGTTGCCCGCCCCCGGCGTTCGCGTGCGCATCAAGGCCGCCGAGGAGTGGGCCTTTCAGGCGGCCGTGTTCAGCGGCGATCCCAGCGGAGGAAACGGCTCCAATCAGCCGACGGCGCTTCCGACCGGCACCGTTGCGAGCTTTCGCGGCGGCGCCTTCTTCATCGCAGAGGCGAGCTATTTGCCCAACCAGGGCAAGGACGCCAGAGGCCTTCCCGGCGCGTACCGGATCGGAGCCTGGTACCACACCAGCTCGCGCTTCGGCGACCAGCGTTTCGACAATAACGGCCTCTCGCTCGCGGACCCGCAGTCGACCGGCATTCCGCTCAATCACACCGGCGATTCCGGCGTCTACGGCGTCATCGACCAGATGCTCTACCGCGTCCCCGGCAGCGACGACCAAGGCCTGTCGGGATTCGTGCGCGCCGGCGGCGTTCCGCAAGACCGCAATCTCATCAATTTCTATGCCGACGGCGGCCTCGTTTACAAAGGCCTCATATCCCTGCGCCCGAACGACAAGGTCGGCGTTGCCGCCGCCTACGCCCGCGTCGGCGACAATGCGCGCGGGCTCGATGCCGACACCGGATTCTTCGGAAACTTCTTCTTCCCGGTGCGCAGCGGGGAAACCATGATCGAGATGATGTACCAGGCGCAGATGGCGCCGTGGTGGACGCTGCAGCCGGAGGTGCAATACATCATCCGTCCGGGCGCCGGCGTTCTCAATAGCGATGGAAGCCTGCGGCCGAACGCATGGGTGATCGTAGTCCGTTCGGCGCTGAGTTTCTAAAATCGGCAAAATCGAGTTTGTTTTTGTCGTGAGCTGGGTCAAGATCGCAATTCGTGAGATGGCTCGAGCCATGGGTACTTCTCGACGCGCGCTCATCTGCGCCCTCGCCGTCGCGGCGCTGTGGCCGACAACAGCGCGGGCGCAAGCCTTTCCGAACCGGCCGATCCGGCTGATCGTGCCGTTCGCCGCGGGCGGCGCGGCGGATTTGTTCGGCCGCGCCTTGGCCAACGCGCTGAGCGCCGAGCTCGGGCAGCAGGTCGTGGTCGAAGTCCGCGCCGGCGCCGGCGGGCTCACGGGCGTCGACGCGCTCGCGAAAAGCGCACCCGACGGCTACACCATCTGTCTCGCCGGCGCGGCGGCGTTGTCGGCCATTCCGTTCATGGTGAGCAAGATGCCGTTCGACTGGCGCAAGGATCTTGCGCTGCTCACGCTCGCGGTGCGGGTGCCGGAGGTCTTGATCGTCCACCCCGCGCTCGGCGTCGACACGCTCGACGATTTCATCGCCTATGCCCGCGCCCACCCGGGCAAGATCAATTTCGGCTCGGCCGGAGCGGGCTCGATCACGCATCTCGCGGTCGAATTGCTCAAGCGCGAGACCGGCATCAATCTCGTGCACGTTCCCTATCGCGGCGTCGGTCCCGCGGTGGGCGACATGCTCGGCGGGCACATCCAGCTGATCGTGGCCGACGTTCCGTTCCTACTGCCGCACGTCAGGTCCGGCGCGATCAAGGCGCTGGCGGTGACGTCGTCGGCGCGCGTCCCGGCATTGCCCGACGTTCCGGCGACCGCCGAGCTCGGCTATGCAGCCGTCAATTCCGACAACTGGTACGGGCTGGTGGCGCCCGCGCGCACGCCGGCGGACGTCCTCGACACGCTGCGCAGGGCGAGCATCGCGGCGCTGACATCCGCCGAACTGAAGCAGCAGTTCGAGAGTCAAAATGCCGCGCCTTCGCCGACGACGCCCGACGAGTTCGCCGCCTTCGTGCAGGCGGAACAGGCCAAATGGGGGCCGGTCGTGCTCGCGACCGGCGTGAAGCTCGAGTGAGATGCGCGCTTCTGCCGGCTTGCCCGATCCCGATGTTAGGCACGACGGCGCTAGAATTGCTCTTCCGATAGCGCCATGACGCCCGCGCCTGCGTGCATCGTCGTGTCGGATAATGCGGCGGCCTGGCACAGGAAATGGTCGGCAAAGAAGCGTGCGGTCGCGATCTTGGCGCGATAGAACGACGGGTCGTTTTCTCCGGCGGCAAGTTTGTTGTGGGCGATGAGCGCGGCGCGCGCCATTTGCCATCCGCCGGACACGATCCCCAAGAGTTGAAGAAACGGTGTCGCCCCGCAGAGCACGGCGTTGATGTCATTCCGGCCGGCGGTTCGAATCCAGTCGACCGCCGCGGACAACGCCGCAACGCCACCGCGCAGCCGCGTCTTTATAGCCGCGAGGTCATCTCCGGGCGCGTGATCCAAGCCGTCTGCGACGCCCTCGATGTCCGCGATCAGGATTCTCGCGGCCTGCCCGTCATCGCGCAGAATCTTTCGGCCGACGAGGTCGATGGCCTGGATGCCGGTGGTGCCTTCGTAGATCGTGGTGATGCGGGCATCGCGCAGGTGCTGGGCGGCGCCGGTCTCCTCGACATATCCCATGCCGCCGTGAACCTGCAGGCCGATGGACGCGATGTCGATGGCCGATTCCGTGCTCCAGCCCTTGACCACGGGGATCAGCAGATCCGCCAGCGCCTGCGCGTGCGCGCGCGCATCCGCATCGGGATGCCGGCGCGCCGTGTCGAGCATGGCCGCCACCACGTAGGCGAGCGCGCGCATCGCCTCGATGCGCGACTTCATCGACATCAACATGCGCCGGACATCGGGATGACGGATGATCGGAACGACGTGGCCGTCGTTGGCTGCGTCCTTTCCTTGCAGGCGCTGCTTGGCCCAGTCGAGCGCGCGCTGATAGGCGCGCTCCGCAACCGCCACACCCTGCATTCCCACGGCGAAGCGCGCCTCGTTCATCATGATGAACATGGATTCGAGGCCGCGGTTTTCCTCCCCGAGCAGATAGCCGATGGCCCCGCCCTTGTCGCCGAACGCGAGCGTGGCCGTGGGGCTCGCGTGGATGCCGAGCTTGTGCTCGATGGAAACGCAGCTCACGTCGTTGCGCTCGCCCAGGCTGCCGTCGTCGTTCACGAGAAATTTCGGCACCAAGAACAGCGATATGCCCTTCACGCCCTCCGGCGCATTCGGCGCGCGCGCGAGCACCAAATGGATGATGTTGTCGGCGAGATCGTGGTCGCCGAAGCTGATAAAGATCTTCTGCCCGCGAATGCGATAGTGATCGCCTTCGGGGACCGCGCTGGCGCGCAGCAATGCCAAATCCGACCCCGCCTGCGGCTCGGTCAGGTTCATGGTGCCGGTCCATTCCCCGGTGACCAGCCGCGGCAGATACTTTTGCTTTTGCGCCTCGGTCCCACGCAGAAGAATCGCTTCGATCGCCCCCTGGGTCAGCAGCGACACCAGGGAGAAACCCAAATTGGCGCCGTTCCACATCTCCATGACGGCGGCGTCGACGAGCTTGGGCAGGCCCTGGCCGCCGTATTCCGCGCCGAAGCGCAAACCGTTCCACCCGGCTTCGACGAATTGCCGATAGGCGGCGTGGAAGCCCTCGGGCATGGCCACGTGTCCGTCGTGCCATCTCGGCCCTTCGACGTCGCCCAGGCGATCGAGCGGCGCCCAGACGCCGCCCGCGAATTTCGCCGCCTCCTCGAGCACGGAATTGACGAGATCGGGCGTTGCGTCTTCGCAGCCCGCCAGCGCGGTGACGGCCTTGAGATCGGCGAGTTCCTCGATTGCAAACTGCATGTCCCTGACGGGAGCGCTATACGTGCCCATTGCCTGCTCCTCGCGTGCGCTGATGGACGTCTTGTTGCTCGTCCAGGAAGCGGTGAACGACCGGCGCGACGTCTTGCGCCTTCGACACCAGAAACATGTGGCCGTCGTCGACCACGTGCAGCTCGGCGCGCCGAATGAGCGCAGACAGGATCCTGGCGTTGATGAGCGGCACGATCGGATCGTCCGAGCCGTGCATGACCAGCGTGGGCTGCGGCAGCAGCGGCAGCCAGGGAAGGCTGGTCCATCCGGCGGCCGCGATCAGTTGATAGAGGTAGCCGCGGTTGCTCGGCGCCCACAGGGCTTGGGCGTGCCGGCGCAGCAAGTCCGGATCGGATCGAAACGCGCCACCATAGATCTCTCCGCCGAAGGCTTGCAGAAAGTCCGGATCGACGTATCGCCGCGGGCTCACCAGCTTGGCGAGAACGCTCGGTCTGCCGGGAACCATCAGCGCGCCGGGAGAGGTCGACGCCAACACCAGCTTGCGACAATGCGTCGGGAACTGAAACGCGAAGGTCTGCGCGAGCGCACCGCCCCACGACACCCCGAGCGCATCGACCGCGCCGTTGTATCCGAGCTCGCCGAGAAGCTTGTGCGCGAGGCGGGCAAGGCCGGGAAAACGATAAGGCAGCAACGCGGCCGGCGAGCCGCCCGAGCCGGGAACGTCGAATGCAACGACCTCGCGCTCCGGCAACGCCGACACGAACGGCTCGATCAATTCCAGGCTGGCGCCGATCCCGTTGAAGACGATGAGCGGCGGCAGACGCGGCGCTCCGGCACGAACGCCGATGCGCAGCCGCTGGCCCTCTATGGTGAGACTTCGAATATCCATCGCGAGACTCACGTCCCTGGCCTGCTGCGGGCTTTCGCTCAGCCGGCGCTCACATAGGTCCCGGGCGCATCGGCACCGTGGGGGTAGCGGTCGTTCCCCAGCCGCGCCGGCGCCGCCCGCATCTCGCCCGACCGCGCCGCCAGCCAAGCACGCCAATGCTCCCACCACGATCCGGCGACGGGCTTTGCCTGCGAGAGCCAGTCATCGGCGCGCGGAACGAGCGTGGGATTGACGAAGTATTTGCCCTTTGCGCCGCCGACCGGATTGATCAGCGTCTGGATATGGCCCCCTGAGCTCAGCACAAATTCGTTTGTGCCGCCGAGAGCGCGCGCCATCCGGTAGCCGTCGCGCCAAGGGGTTATGTGGTCGGTGAGGCCGGCGACGATGAATTTGTCGCACGCGATTTGCGACACATCGACTGGAACGCCGAGCATCTTGAATTGACCAGGATTGAGCAGCCAATCGTTGGCAAAGATATCGATGAGGGTGCTGTGAAATTTCGCCGGCAGGCGGGTGGTGTCGTTGTTCCAATAAAGGATGTCGAAGGCAGGCGGCGGGTTGCCCATCAGATAGTTGTTGGTCCAGTAGCTCCAAATCAGGTCGTTCGGCCGCATCCACGCAAACACGCGGCTCATCTCGTCTCCCTCCAGCACCCCTCGGCGCATCGTCTCCAATTTGGCCGCAGCAATCACCTCCGGGGTGGAAAACAACCCAAGTTGCGTGTCCGGATTGCCGCCGAGCACTGCCACCATCAGCGTCATCGCGTGGATCAGCGGCTCGCGCCGCGCCGCGAGCACGGCCGCCAGGATGGTCGCGGTCATCGCGCCGGAGCAGGCGGCGTGCACGATGACGTCGGGCGAGCTCGTGATGTCCGTGATGGTCTCGATGGCCTCGCGGATGGCCGCGACGTAGGTCTGCATGTCCCAATCGCGCTCCGCGGCGGTCGGATTGCGCCAGCTGATGGCGAACACCTGGAATTGGTTTTGCGTAAGGTATTCGACGATGCTGCGGCCCGGAGACAGGTCGAAAAAGTAGAACTTGTTGATTTGCGGAGGGACGATCAGGTGCGGCCGCGCGTGAACCGCATCGGTCGCGGGGGAATATTGGATCAGCTCGAGCACGGGGGTCGTCAGCACCACGGCGCCTTTCGAAAGCGCCAGATTTTCTCCCAGCTCGAACGCGCTCTTGTCGACCTGGGACGGCATCGCTCCGTTCGTCGCCATGTCCGCGAGCATGTTTTTCAAGCCGGCCAGCAGGTTGGCGCCGCCGCTGGCGAGCGTGCTGCGTAGCGCCGCTGGATTGCCGAAGAGCGTATTCGTCGGCGCGAGGGCATCCGTCAGCAGCGACGCCGCGAATCGAACGCGCTGCTTGGTGCGCTGGTCGAGCGCCGATTGATCCACGAATTGCGTTACTGAATTCGCCCAGGCGAGATAGCTCTGAAGACAGATGCGGTAGAGCGGATTGTCCTGCCAGGCCGCATCGGCGAATCGTCTGTCGCCTGGGGCTGCCGCAAGCTTGGAGCTGCCCGACAGAATCGCGATGAGCTCGCGCAGCAATGCGGCTTCCTGCTCGAGCACCATAGCCGGATGCCGGACCGCCTGGTGCGCGAGTTCTCGGAATGCGGCCGTGATGTCCTGCGGCCGGAATCCAATGAAGGGATTGGGGCCGAGCATGCCTTCGGTGGCGTTCTCGATGAGCCGTTGCGATGCATCGGACTCGACCGCCGGGCGCTCCATGGCGCTCATCGGTTACCTCCCGTTCACGTTTCCCCGTTCGACCAGCACGAGCGCCACGGCGAGCATGGCCGGCTTTTCTTCAGCCTCGATCTCGATCTTGTTCTCCGTCCGCAACAGCAGGTGTTCGGCGCCCCTTTCTTCCACCGACAGCAAACCGATTCGATTGCGCACCCGCGCGCCGGCCTTGACCGGCGTGATGAAGCGCACACGCTCGAGGCCGTAGTTGAACGCCTGCTTGATACCCGCGGGCCGGATGAAGACATCGAGCGCGGTCGGGGCCAGCAGCGACAAGGTGAGAAAGCCGTGCGCGATAGGACCGCCATAGGGACTTTCGCGGCGCGAGCGTTCGACGTCGACGTGAAGCCACTGGTGGTCGCCCGTGCACGCCGCGAATTGGTCGATGCGTCCCTGGTCGATCGTGATCCATTCGGAAACGCCGAGTTCGCGCCCCACGAACGATCCGCTGTCCGCGAGATTGAACGTTGGATGTGCCAAGGCCGACATCTCACGCGTACCGGGTTGGCCTTTCGACCGGCGAGGCACGCGTCGCGCCGCTGATCGCGCTTGCGCTCGGCGCCGCCGCATAGTCGCGGAATTGCTCGCGCAGCACCTTCTTGTCGAGCTTGCCGACGCTGGTCCTGGGCAGCGCCGGCACGAACACGATCTGATCCGGCACCGCGTAACGCGAGATCACGCCCTTGCGCGCGTAATCTTGCAGGCCCGCCTTGACCTCACAGTCGCTGACCGAAGCGCCCTCCTTGCGGACCACGATCGCGAGCGGGCGTTCGGTCCACTTCGGATCCGGAATGCCGATAACGGCGGCTTCGCACACGCCGGGGTGCTTGAGGATGAGGTCCTCGATATCGAGCGACGAGACCCATTCGCCGCCCGTCTTGATGACGTCCTTGAGACGATCCGTGATCTTGAGGTAGCCGTCGGCGCCGATCACGCCGATGTCGCCGGTGTGCAGCCATCCGCCGAGCCACAGCTTTTCCGAGTTCGCGGGATCGCGCAGATACCCCTGCGTCAGCCACGGCGCTCGCGCCACGATCTCGCCCGGCGTCGTGCCGTCCGCCGGAACGTCCCGCATCTCGGTGTCGACGACCCGGATATCGACCAATGGAATCGGGCGTCCGGCCTTGATCCGCACCTCCACCTGACGATCGACGTCCCACCCTTCATGTTCGGGCCTGAGGTGAGCCAGCGTGAGCACGGGGCAGGTTTCGGACATGCCGTATCCGGTGGTGATGTCGATGCCGCGCTGCATGGCCTCCTTGGCCAAGGCCCGCGGCAACGCCGCGCCGCCGACGATGACTTTCCAGCCGTTGAGCATTCCTTCCGCCGCCCTCGGATGGGCGAGGATCATCTGCAGGATGGTCGGGACGCAGTGGGAGAACGTGACCTTCTCGCGCGCGATCAGCTCGAGCACGAGGTCCGGCGAATATTTTCCGAGATAGACCTGCTTGAGGCCAAGCGCCGTCGCGACGTACGGAAAGCCCCATGCATGCACATGAAACATGGGCGTAACGGGCATGTACACGTCGCCGTCGTTGAGACGGCCGTGTCCGGTGCCGGTGATCGCATTGCGCAGCGCCATGGTATGCAGCACCAGCTGGCGATGGCTGAAGTAGACGCCCTTGGGAAGCCCGGTGGTGCCGGTGGTGTAGAACGTGGTCGCCCGCGTGTCCTCGTCGAGGTCGGGGAAAACGAAATCGGGGTCGGCGCCCGCGAGCAGCGTTTCATAGTCGGCCGCCAACGAAAGCGTCGTCTTCGGACGCTCGCCGCCATCGTCGAGCAAGACGAGCGCCTTCACGCCTTCGACTCGATCCCAGATTTTTTCGAGTATGGGCAGGAACTCGCCGTTCACCAGGATGACGTCGTCTTTGGCGTGGTTGATGGTGTAGAGAATCTGCTCGGGCGAAAGGCGCACGTTGATGGTGTGAAGGGTGGCGCCCATCATGGGAACGGCAAAGAAGCATTCAAGGTATCGGTGGCTGTCCAAATCCATGACCCCCACGGTGTCCCCGGATTGAGCTCCGAGCTTGGTGAGCCCGCTCGCCAATCTGCCGACGCGGTCGCGGAAGTCGCGGTAGCTAAAGCGCGCTTGCGAGCGATAAACGATTTCCTGCTCGGGGGCGCGGATGAGCGCCGAGTTCAGCAGGTTCTTGATCAGCAGCGGACAGGAGTAGGCTGCAGCGCTGCATTCGATCAGATTTGTCATAACGCCTCCCAGGTCTTTAGGTGACAGTTTCCGATTGTCTGACGTCGTGAGTGGTGAGCGCCCTCGTTATTCCGACCGGCGCCCTCTCCTTGTCGGCCGCATGCGCGAAAATCCTCCGCCGCTCACCAGCGGACGCCGGTGCGGACGGCGACGTCGGAGATGTGCTGAGCACTGGTCACCGGCGCGGCGAAGCAAGAGACGTGGCGAATGCACTTCATTCTTGGATCCTCCCGAAGCCCGGGCGCGATCTCGGTCGCGCACGAGGATCGATCAGAAAACGCGGCCCAACGATTGACAGCGCTCAGACCGATAGTATGATTGTCCGACAATCGGATCGTCCAGTCAAGGACTATTTTTTCGAACGGGATCCGTTTAGTGAGGGACGGGCTCGAGTGGGAATCACCGCATGACCGAGACAGGCGAAAAGTTCGATCGAATCAATGCGATACCGGCCTACCAGCTGGTCGCCGACGCAATCGAGCGCGAGATTCTGGCGCGCCGGATCCGGCCGGGCGAGCCGATCGGCACCGAGGCTCAGCTCGTCAAACAGTTCGGCGTGAACCGGTCGACGGTGCGCGAAGGCATCCGCCTCTTGGAGCAGAGCGGCCTGATCCACCGCGACTCAGGCCGCCGGCTGACGGCCAGCCTTCCGCACTACAGTCGCCTCGCCACCCGCATGAGCCGCGCGATGCTGCTGCACGAAGTCACGTTCCGGGAGCTTTGGGAGGCAACGACCGCGCTTGAGATCGCAACCGTCGAGCAGGCGGCCGAGCATGCGACGGCGGACGTCATCGCCGAACTCCAGGCGAATGTGGCCAGCACCGAGCAGGCATCCGCGGATCCGGCCGCCGTCGCCGAATTGGACACCCAGTTCCATTCCCTGATCGCCAAGGCGTCGCAGAACCGGGTGCTTCAGCTCGCGCGCGAACCCTCGAGTCTGCTCATCTTTCCGACCACCGAGATCATATTGCGCAAGCTGAAGGAGGGCGTGCCGCGCCTCATTCAAGCGCATCGCAAGATCGTCGATGCGGTCAGCCGGCACGACAAGGAAGCAAGCCGGCTGTGGATGCTCCGCCACGCCAACGACTGGCGCCGAGGTTTCGAGCGCGCCGGCAAGGATGTCGATCAGCCGATCGACCGCGTCTACATGAAGGAAGTGATGGCGCGTTGAGCATGGGCAGACGCAGCTTTTGTGGTGCGATGACCGAGCAGGATCGCTCGCGCCCACCTGCGAAGCGACAACGCGTCATATTTCGAGGCGTGCGCTTCGCCGAATGCTCCCGCCTAGCGAGGCATTCCAGGGCAGGCCTTCTTGATGAAATCGATGGCGCGCCGCTTGCTCTCGATCGTGCGCGCCAACGCTTCCTGCCGGGGCGCTGAAATTGCGATCTTCACGGTGTCTTGACATGCGCCGCCCTGCTTGCACATCCAGCCCGTACCTTCGATCACCATATTGGGTGAATCACCTTCTTCGATATCGAATCGGCGAACCTTGTTGAAATCCAAGGTAGTGACTTCGCTGGTTGCATTGCCGAAGCTTTCTCTGCTCGCGCCCCTGGAATACTCGGTGGTCACGACCGTCTTGAACACGCATTTCGTCGGTGAGGTGATAGTCACGCCGATGCGCACGTGGCGGCTGTCGCGATGCGGATCATTGGCTTGGCCGAAGCTCGCATATGGCCCAATTGATTGGTACTCGATCTCTCGTCCGCGAACGGTGCGCCGCCAGCGGGTTTCAAATCCTTGCGGGATCGCATCCTCCTGCTGACCGCCGGTGACGAATGCAACCGCATCCATCAGCCCTGCTTCGTCTGAGCTGAGTTGGCCTCCGCATCCGAAAACCAGGCTTGCCAATGCCAGCGCCAGAATGGTTTGAATTTTCAAGTTTCTCTCCCAAGCGGGGCAGCACGCGTGCTCATGCCGTCGTCGATCTACGCGACACTATCGATCGAAAGCGTTTCACCTTAGCCTTTCCACCTTAGCCTTTCCTCGGAGGCACCGGGAGAGGGTGCGCCGAGTTTGCGACAACGCGGGCGGACCGCGTGCGAGGAGTCGGAATCTGTGATGGTATGAAGCTGATAGTGGAGCGAGAGCGAAGGGGCAAGCGATGAAAATCGTCGACATGAGCCACGTGATGAACGTGCATACCCCCGGATGGGTCGGATATGCCGGCAACAAAATGTATTACGCGCAGAATCTGCAGACGCAGATGATCGTTGCGCAGCGCATCGACACGGCGCTTCACGTCGGCACGCATTTCGACGGCGCCATGCACGCCACCGACGACCCCAAGGGCGACATGGCGTCGCTGCCGCTCGATTACCTGGTCAATCGCGGCGTCGTGGTGGACATTTCAGCGAAGATGTCGGATTGGGCCGTGATCACGCCGGAGATCATCGAGAGCGCCGGCGCCGACATCCGCGACGGCGACATCCTGCTTCTGCACACGGGCTGGCATCGCCATTACGAGGGTCAACCGCAGCAGGATCTCGTGAAATACTTCTGCTATCACCCCGGCCCCAATCTCGACACCCTGCATTGGATGCTGAAAAGAAAGATCAAGTGGTGGGGCATGGACACGGGATCGTGCGATCACGCCATGAACACCTCGATCCGCGCCATGCGGCCCGATCTCGCCGCGCAATTCACCAAGCTCAACGGCAAGACTCCGGGCGAGTTCTTCGGCACCTTCGAATACGTCCACAAGAAATCCGGACGCCGGGTCACGTCCGACGTTTTTCCATTTCACAACTGGGCCTTCCAGGAGGGGCTGCTGCACGCCGAGAATCTCGGCGGCGACATCGAGCTCATGCTCAACAAGCGCGCGCTGATCGGGGCGTTTCCCTGGCGCTATCAAGGCCTCGAGGGTTGTCCCTGCCGCATCGTCGCCTTTCTCGATACCGGTGACCAGGTCGAGGCGGTGGGCAACGCGGCGAAGGCGATCATGCACGGCTGAGATCCAAGGCGGGCTTTGCGCAGCTTGCGGGCGCGTAATGTCCCGACTAGCATTTTGTTCCTACGCAAACGAAGCTGCATCGCGCTCCGGCGCATTCGAAAAGCCCGCAATGGCGAAAATTTCCGCAGGGGACGGGGTCAAGCTCCACGTCGAGACGGTCGGCTCCGGAACGCCGGTCGTGTTCGTGCATGAATACGCCGGCGACTACCGCAGCTGGGAACCGCAGATGCGTCACTTTTGCCGCCAGCACCGCTGCGTCACCTATAGTCAGCGCGGATATCCGCCATCGGACGTACCCTCCGACCCCGCCCGCTACTCCCAGGACATCGCCCGTGACGACGTGATCGCCGTGATGGACGCGCTCGGCATCGACAAGGCGCACGTGGTCGGGCACTCGATGGGCGGCTACACGGCGCTGCACGTCGGCATCCGCTATCCGCGCCGCTGCCTCTCCGTGACCGCCGCCGGCTGCGGCTGGGGCTCGAGCGCGGACGCGGGCAAGCGCGAGGCCATGAAGGCGCTGGCGGCGGAGACCGGAAAGATGTTCGCCGACGAAGGCATCGTTTCCGCCGCCGCCAAATATGCCGATGCGCCGATGCGGCAGGCCTTCAAGAATAAAGATCCACGCGGCTGGAGCGAGTTCGCGCGCATGCTGTCGGAGCACTCGGCGGAGGGTCACGCCCGCACCATGCTCAACCTCCAGCTCAAGCGGCCGACGCTGTGGGAGATGGAGGGCGAGCTCAAGCAGTTCTCGGTGCCGCTGCTGGTGATCGTCGGCGACGAGGACGATCTCTGTCTCGACGGCAGCCTATTCATCAAACGCACGGCTCCGACCGCCGCGCTTCTGGTGGTGCCGCGTGCGGGCCACACCATCAACAGCGAGGAACCGGCGATGGTGAACGCAGCGCTCGCCGAGCTCTTCTCCGCCGCGGAGGCGGGCCGCTGGCTCGCGCACAAATCGGCTTGAGCCGAACCCACGAGGGCAAATCGCACGAGGAGACCGACATGGACCTTAAGCTCGAGGGCAAGACCGCGCTGGTCACCGGCGGCAGCGCGGGCATCGGCAAAGGCATCGCCCGCGCGTTGGCGCAAGAGGGCGTCGATGTCGCCATCTGCGCGCGGCGCAAAGAGCCGCTCGAGGAGGCGGCGGCCGAGATCGCAAGGGCGACCAACCGCCGGATCGTGCCGATCCCCGCCGATCTCAGCAAGGACGCCGATGCCAAGAATTTCGTCGCGCAGGGCCACGAGGCGCTCGGCCGCCTCGACATCCTGGTCAACAATGCCGGCTCCTCGCCCGGCGGCGTGCTCGAGCATCTGTCCGAGGCCGACTGGGAACAGTCGCTGCAGCTCAAATTCATGGGCTACGTGCGCTGCCTGCGCTACGTGCTGCCGATCATGGTCAAGCAAGGGGGCGGCCGGGTGATCAATCTGATCGGCAACGACGGCGTCAAGCCGTCGTATTGGGAGATCGCGCCGGGCGCCGCCAACGCCGCGGGGCAGAACCTCACGCTCTCGCTCGCCGGCCAATATGGCAAGGACAACATCAGCTTCTGCGCGGTCAATCCCGGTCCGGTGCGCACCGAGCGCTGGGCCGGCCTGGTCTCGGCAATGTCGCGCGACATGAAATTATCCTACGAAGAGGCCGACAAGCTTGCTCCGGCCTCGATCCCGCTCGGCCGCATCGCCGAGGTCGAGGAGGTCGCAAACCTCGTGGTGATGCTGGCCTCGCCGCTGATGCACATGGTCAACGGCACCCAGATCGAGGTCGACGGCGGCCAGGAGAAGTCGCTGATGGATCGCCTGCGCGACCGCAAGTGAGCAGGTGTCGGGCGTGCGCGACGGCCCGCACAGCAAAACTCCGTTCATTCCCGCGCATAGCGCGTCGAAGACGCGCGTAAACGCGCTTCCGCTGGCAATCCAGTGCCAAAGGCTGGGTCCCCGCTTTCGCGGGGACGAGCGGACAGAAGCATTACCAAGCAGGTGCGCGATCAAGCGACCTTGACAAGCTTTCGGGCCGGCTCACTACTTGTGCACAAGCGAATGAGCGCGCGACTTGCAAATCTCACGAAGTGGAGCACCGCATGAGCAACAGATCCCGGCTTTTTTGCCTCGCCACAGCGAGCGCCGTTTGTTTCGGCACGCCTGCCTTCGCGCAGGACACAGTCAAGATCGGCGAGCTCAATAGCTACAAGGCGCAGCCGGCGTTCCTCGAGCCCTATAAGAGAGGCTGGGAGCTCGCGGTCGAGGACATCAACGCCAAGGGCGGCGTGCTCGGCAAGAAGCTCGAGGTGATTTCGCGTGACGACGGCGCGAGCCCCGGCGATGCGGTGCGCGTCGCCAACGAGCTCGTCACCCGCGAGGGAGTGAACATCATCGCCGGCACGTTCCTCTCCCACATCGGGCTTGCGGTCACCGAGTTCGCCGGCAAGGAGAAGGTGTTTTTCCTCGCGGCCGAACCTCTGACCGATAAGATCACCTGGCAGAACGGCAACAAGTACACGTTCCGCCTGCGGCCCTCGACCTATATGCAGGTCGCGATGCTGATGCCCGACGCGGTCGCGGCGAAGAAAAAACGCTGGGCCGTGATCTATCCCAACTTCGAGTACGGTCAGTCGGCGGCGACCTGGTTCAAGGAGATGCTCAAGAAGGCTCAACCCGACGTCGAATTCGTGACCGAGCAGGCCCCGCCGCTCGGCAAGGTCGATGCCGGCGCGATCGTGCAGGCGATCGATGACGCCAAGCCCGACGCCATCTTCAACGTGCTGTTCGGAGCAGATCTCGCCAAGCTGGTGCGCGAGGGCACCACGCGCGGCACGTTCAAGAACCGCGTCGTCGTGAGCCTGCTTTCGGGCGAGCCGGAATATCTCGATCCGCTCAAGGACGAGGCCCCGGTCGGATGGATCGTCACCGGCTATCCCTGGGAAGCGATCAACACGCCGGCGCACAAAGCGTTCGTCGCAGCTTACCAAAAGCGTTGGAACGACTATCCCCGGCTGGGTTCGGTGGTCGGCTACGACACCATCAATTCGCTCGCCGCCGGCATCGCCAAGGCGGGCTCGACCGATACCGACAAGCTCGTCGCCGCATTCCGCGGGCTCAAGGTCGAAGGTCCGTTGGGGCCGTTCGAATTCCGCGCCAACGACCATCAAGCGACGATGGGCGCCTATGTCGGCAAGATCGCGCTGAAGGACGGCAAGGGGACGATGTCCGACTTCAAATATGTAGACGGGGCGAGCGTGCTGCCGTCCGACGAGGAGGTGAAGAAGCTGCGACCGGCGGCGGCGATGAATTGATTGCGGGTGGCGCCGGATCGGTCGTTCCCACGCCAAGCTGTGGGACCGCAAGGGCGGTCAGCGTTAAACTGCCCTCTCCCAGCCGAAGTCGGATTTATCCGACTTCGGCCAACTTAAAATGCCCGAACTCGGGTAAACCCGAGTTCGGGTGGGAGAGGGCACGAGAGGCGAGAGCGGCGGCGTGACTAATCTTGTAACGCGTGTCGCAATTCGCAGATGCACCGCGGCTTCTTCTCCCGATGACTCTTGAAGCCCTCCTCTTTCAGGCGCTCAACGGGCTCGCTGCGGCGTCGAGCCTGTTTTTCGTGGGCGCCGGGCTGTCGCTCATTTTCGGCGTCACCCGCATCATCAATATCGCCCACGGCTCGTTCTACATGCTGGGGCTCTATCTCGCCGCGACTTTCGCCACCAAGGTGGGCGGCGCGCTCGGCTTCTGGGGCGGCATCGCCGCCGCCGGTGTGTTGGTGGCGGCGCTCGGGGCGCTGATCGAGATGCTGCTGTTGCGCCGCATCTATCAGGCGCCGGAGCTGTTCCAGCTGCTCGCCACCTTCGCGCTGGTCCTGATCATCAACGACGCGACGCAGTACGTGTGGGGACCCGAAGACCTGCTCGGGCCGCGCGCTCCGGGCTTGCGCGGCTCGGTCGAAATTCTCGGGCGCAACTTTCCGAGCTACGACCTTTTCCTGATCGTCATCGGTCCGCTCGTCCTGCTGCTGCTTCACCTGATGCTGGCAAAGACCCGCTTCGGGCGACTGATCCGCGCGGCCACGCAGGACCGCGAGATGGTCGGCGCGCTCGGCGTCAACCAGGCCATGCTGTTCACCGTGGTGTTCGTGCTCGGCGCCTTCCTCGCCGGCTTCGGCGGCGCGCTGCAGGTGGCGCGCGAGCCCGCCAATCTCGGGCTCGATCTGGTCGTCATCAGCGACGCCTTCGTCGTCGTAGTGGTCGGCGGCATGGGCTCGGTCACCGGCGCCTTCCTGGCGGCCGTCATCATCGCCGAAGTGAAGGCGCTGTGCATCGGGATCGGCCTCGTTCATTTCGGCGCGTTTGCCCTCAATTTCTCCAAGCTCACGCTGGTGGCGGAATTCCTGGTGATGGCGATCGTTCTGATCGCGCGGCCCTATGGGCTGCTCGGCCGCCCGCAAGGCGCGGTGCGCAATCCGGCCGAGATCGAGGATCCGATCCGGCCCGCGACCTTGCCGTTCAAGCTCGCCGCCGCCGCCGTGCTCGTTGGCCTTCTCCTGCTTGCGTTCGCATACAAGGCCTCGCCCTATGCGCTGGTGCTCGGCATCGACGTGCTGATCGCGGTCCTGTTCGCGACCTCGCTGCATTTCATCATGGGCCCCGGCGGCATGCATTCCTTCGGCCACGCCGCCTATTTCGGCCTCGGCGCCTATGGCGCGGCGCTGATGGTGAAGTTCTTGGCGGCGCCGACGCCGGTTGCGCTCATCGTTGCGCCGCTCGCGGCGCTGATGGGGGCATTGCTGTTCGGCTGGTTCGCGGTGCGGCTTTCCGGCGTTTACCTGGCGATGCTCACGCTCGCCTTCGCGCAAATCGTGTGGTCGATCCTGTTCCAGTGGGAGGATGTCACCGGCGGTTCCAACGGCATTCTCGGCATCTGGCCGCAGGCACCGTTTGATAGCCGTCCGGCCTTTTATCTCTTGACGCTGGCGATCGCGGTCGCCGGCGTTCTCATCTTGCGTCGCTTCCTGTTCGCGCCGTTCGGCTATGCCATGCGCGCCGGACGCGACTCTCCCCTGCGCGCGGAATCGATCGGCATCAATGTCAAGCGCGTGCACTGGATCGGGTTTGCCATCGCGGGCGCCTTCGCCGGCATCGCCGGCGGCAGCTTCGCCTTTGCCAAGGGAACGATTTCCCCCGACGTCGCCTGGGTGTCGCGCTCGATCGACGCCATGGTCATGGTGCTCCTGGGCGGCATCCAGACCCTGACCGGCCCGATCGTCGGCGCCGCCGTTTTCACCTTTCTGCAGGATAACGTCATGCGCCAGACCGCGTTCTGGCGCGGCCTGCTCGGCGCGGTGATCCTGCTGCTGGTGCTGGTGTTCCCGGGCGGCATCGTCGGCGCGCTGAGCAAGCGGATGGCGGCGCGGAGAAAGCCGGCATGAGCGTGCTCCGCGTTCGCAACCTGTCGAAGGCCTTCGGCGGCGTGCACGCGGTCGAGGACGTCAGCTTCGACGTCGGCGAAGGCGAGTTCCTGGCGCTGATCGGCCCCAACGGCGCGGGAAAATCGACCTGTTTCAACATGATCAACGGGCAGCTCGCGCCCGATCGCGGCCATATCGAATTCGCCGACCGCAGCATCGTCGGATTCAAGCCGCGCGACATTTGGCGGCTCGGCGTCGGCCGCACCTTTCAGGTGGCGGCGACCTTCGGCTCGATGACGGTGGCCGAGAACGTCCAGATGGCGCTGGTGAGCCATCATGGCGAGATCTTCCGCTTCGGCGCGGCGTTCGCGGCCCGCCATCGCGAGAGGTCGGTGGAGCTCCTCGCCCAGGTCGGCATGGCAGACGCGGCCGAGCGTGCGTGCAAGGAGCTTGCCTACGGCGACGTGAAGCGCGTCGAGCTCGCCATCGCGCTTGCGAACGAGCCGCGCCTGCTGCTGATGGACGAACCAACCGCCGGCATGGCGCCGCGCGAGCGCAATGATCTGATCGGCTTGGTGAAGCGGCTGGTGATCGAGCGCCGGATTTCGGTCTTGTTCACCGAACATTCGATGGACGTGGTGTTCGCCTATGCCAACCGCATCATCGTGCTGGCCCGCGGCGTCGTGATCGCCGATGGCGATGCCGAAGCCATCCGCGACAACGCGCAGGTGCAGCAGGTCTATCTCGGAACCGGCCGCACCTTCACGCCCGCCGCCGGGGCGCGGCCATGAGCGCGGCGATGAGCGCGGCCATGCTCGAGGTGGAGAATCTCAAGGCGTGGTACGGGGCGGCGCAAATCCTGTTCGAGCTTTCCTTCCACGTCGACCGCGGCGAGGTGGTCGCGCTCATGGGACGCAATGGCGCCGGCAAATCCACGACGTTCAAGGCGCTGATGGCGCTGATCCCGCAACGCAGCGGGACGGTCCGCTTCCTGGGCGAGAACATCTCCCAGCTCAAGCCGTTCGAGATCGCGCGGCGGGGGCTGGGCTTCGTGCCGGAGGACCGGCGCATCTTCTCGGATCTGACGGTCGCCGAGAATCTCGACATCGGCCGCCAGCCGATCCGATACCATCCCGACGGGCGGCCCGCACCGTCATGGACCCTCGAAAAGCTCTTCACCATCTTTCCCAATCTCCGCGACATGCCCGATCGTCGCGGCGCCCATATGAGCGGCGGCGAGCAACAGATGCTGACCGTTGCCCGCACGCTGATGGGCAATCCCCTGCTGGTGCTGCTCGACGAACCCTCCGAAGGCGTTGCCCCGGTGATCGTGGAGCAGATGGCAAACACCATCATCGAGCTCAAGAAGGAAGGACTGTCGGTGCTGCTGTCCGAGCAGAACATCCATTTCGCGGAACTCGTCTGCGATCGCGCCTATGTTCTCGAGAAAGGCCAACTACAGTGGCACGGTCGCATGGCCGAGCTCGCCAATGACGTTGCGGTGCAACGCCGGCTGCTGTCGGTATGACTTGAGCGCCGGGGCGATCAGCGGCCGCGCTCGAGAATGGCGCGCAGCCGTTGCGGCGTCACCGGCAGCCTGATGATTGCGCCTGGGATCCCGACGGCATCGTCGATGGCCGCGGCGACCGCAGCGCCGACCGCGTTGACGCCGCCCTCCCCTGCGCCTTTCAGACCGAGCGGATTGAGCGGTGACGGCGCATCCTCCGTGATCAGCACGTCGAGTGCCGGCACCTCTCGCGCCGTGGGCATAAGGTAATCCGCGAAATTTACCGACAGCGGTTCGCCCCGCTCGTCGTAGAGGAATTCCTCGAGCAGCGCGCCGCCGACTCCCTGCGCGAAGCCGCCCGCGAGCTGACCTTCGATCAGCATCGGATTGACCGCCCGGCCGACGTCATAGGCCAGCAGATAGCGCTCGATCGTTACTCCGCCGGTCTCGCGATCGACCTTGGCGACGGCAATGTGCACGCCATAGGGATAGTTCATGTGATCGGTGTAGAACCAGCCCTCGGCCGAAAGCCCTGGCGCGCGCGTGCCGCGCAGTTTCGAAGCCGGCTCGAGTGCCGCGGCGATCTCGCCCAGCGTCATGGAAGGCCCTGCGGCCCCCTTGCACACCACCTTGCCGTCGACCACCGCGAGCGCATCGGCGTCCTGCTGCATGAGCTCGGCCGCGACCTCGGTCGCCTTCGCGCGCACCTCGAGCGCGGCAAGACGCGTCGCCTCTCCGGTCATCACCGTCGCGCGGGATGCGAACGCCCCCATCCCGAATGGGATGCGGTCGGTGCGGCCGTGCACGACCCGTACGCGCCGATAATCGACGCCGAGCGCATCCGCGCAGATCTGCGCCACCACCGTTTCGAGGCCCTGGCCGAGCGAAGCCGCCCCGGTCACGACCTCGACCACGCCCGAGGTATCGACCGCTACCCGCACGCCGTCGAACGGCCCGAGCCCGCTTTTCTCGACGAACAGGGCGAGTCCCGCCCCGACGCATTCGCCGCCGGCGCGACGCCGCTCGAGCTCGTCCTGCAAGTCGCGCCATTTGGCCGCCGCCAGCGCCTTGTCGAGCAGGCCGGCATAGTCGCCGGAATCCAGCACGACCTCGGTGCCCAGCGTCGCGAGCGGCCGACCATACGGCATCTCCGCTTTGCCAATAAGATTGCGGCGACGAACGTCGATCCGATCGATCGAAAGCCGCGCCGCGATCGCGTCCATCAGCCGCTCGCGCACGAACGTGCTTTCGAACCGCCCCGGCGCACGATAAGTGCCGCACGGCGTCTTGTTGGTGAGCCGAACGTGGCCGATCGCCCGATACGCCGGCACGCGATAGGGACCCGGCAGCATTGCCGCCGCGAGGTCGGGCACCGTGGCCGCGTGGGTGCGCACATAGCCGCCCTGGTCGTGGAAGAATTCGTCGTCGATGGCGAGAACGCGGCCCTCGGCATCGACCGCGGCGCGGACCCTGTGACGCTGCTGGCGCGAATGATTGGCCGCGATCAGGTGCTCGCGGCGGTCCTCGATCCATTTCACCGGGCGAGCGAGCCGCAGCGCGGCGAGGCAGACCAGCACGTCCTCGGGATAGAGCTCGCCGCGGATTCCGAAGCCGCCGCCGACATGGCCTTCGAACAAGTGCACGCTCGCGGGGCTGCGACGAAGCATGCGCGCGATGCTGGCGCGATTCCAGTGCGGCACCTTGGCCGCGCCATAAAGCTCGAGCATATCGCGGGCGGCGTCGTAGCGCGCGATGGCGCCGCGCGTCTCCAGCGGCACGCCGGAATGCCGGCCGACGGCAAGATCGAGTTCGACGACGACAGCGGCGTCGCGAAACGCCGCCGCGAGATCGCCATAGGACTTTTCCACGACCGCCGGCTCGGTCGAACGGCCGTCCTCGAATTCCCCCGGCGGTGCGGCGGCGTCGAGGATGACCGGCAATTCTTCGACCGCGACGGCGACGAGATCGGCCGCGTCCTCCGCCACGTAGGGGTCGATCGCAAACACCGCCGCGACCGGCTCGCCGACATAGCGCACGCGCTGCCGGGCCAGAATCGGCTGGCGATAGGGTGCCAAGCCTTCGATGCGGGTCAGGCGGAAATCGATCGGCGGAATCTCGGAGACATCGGCCGACGTCCACACGGCGACGACGCCCGCCATCGCCAGCGCCGCACTGGCGTCGATCGACATGATGCGGCCGTGCGCATGGGCGGAGCGCACCACACGCATGTGCAGCATGCGGGGAAAGGCGATATCGGCGGCGAAGGCGCCGCGGCCCGTCACCAACGGCCGGTCCTCGAGACGGGTCACCGAACGTCCGACGAAGCTCATGTCATGCCTTGCCCTGCAGCCATTGTTCTCCACTCGTCATGCCCGGGCAGAGCGCGTGGGTTAGTCCTAGCTCCCATGCTTACTCAGCGTGCCGGCGGCGCGCAGCGCGGCCCGAATGCGCTGCGGCGTCGCCGGAAACTCGTCGATGGAGACGCCGAACGGAGAGAGGGCATCGTTGAGGGCATTGACGACCGCCGCCGGCGCGCCGATGGCACCGCCCTCGCCCAGCCCCTTTGCCTTGGTGATGGACGCCTGCGTCACGGTCTCGAAATGATGGATCTCGATCGGCGGGATTTCCCGCGCGGTCGGCGGCAGATAATCCGCCAGGCTCGCCGTGAGAATATTGCCGGTGTCATCGTAGACGATCTCCTCGAGCAGCGCGTTGGCGATGCCTTGGGCAACGCCGCCGTGGATCTGCCCGTCGACGATCATGGGATTGATCAGACGTCCGGCATCCTCGGCAACCAGAAACTTTTCGATCATGACACGGCCGGTCTCCACGTCGACCTCAACCACGGCGATGTGGCAGGCATTGGAAAACGTTCCCGGTGGATCATAGGTTGCGCTCTCGATGATGCCTGGAGCGACCTCGCCTTTGAACCGATGCGTCTGATGATAGGCCGCGCGCGCCAGCGTCGTGACCGGGATGGAACGATCGGTTCCGGCCACGCGCGCGGCATCGGCTTCGAGCACGATATCGTCCGCCGAGGCCTCGAGCAGGATGCCCGCCATTTGCGTGAGCTTGGCGCGGACCTTGCGCGCCGCCAGCAAGCTGGCGCCGCCGGCGATCACCAGCGAGCGGCTGGCGAAGGTCCCCCAGCCGTAAGGCGTACGGTCGGTGTCGCCGTGCACGATCTTGATGCGCTCCGGCGAGGTGCCGAGCTCGTCGGCGATGATCTGCGACAGCGTGGTGCGCAGGCCCTGTCCGTGCGGGGATGCCCCGATCCGCGCCTCGACGAAGCCCGACGGATCCATGGTCATCTCGACGGTTTCCCAGCCGGGCGTCACCTCCATGCCGCGCGCCGCGAACGCCTGCGTGCCGTAGCCGGTGCGCTCAGAGAACGTGGCCAGGCCGAGGCCAAGATAGCGACCTTCGGCGCGCGCTTTGGCCTGACGGGCGCGGAACGCCGGCACGTCGACGGCTTTGACCGCCGCCTCCATGGTCTCGACATAGCTCGCTTCGTCGAAGGTGAGACCGGTCACCGACGTGTGGGGAAAGGTCTTGACCAGATTGCGGCGGCGGATCTCGATCGGATCGAGTCCGAAAGCCGCCGCTGCCTTGTCCATCAGCCGCTCGAGCGCGAACGTGATCACCGGGCGAGAGACGCCGCGATACGGCGCCATGGGACAAGTATTGGTCAAGACGCCACGCGAAACGCAGGAATATTCGCGCACGTCGTAAGGGCCGGGCAGCTCCGCCATCGCCATCAGCGGCTCGACGCCGCAGGTGGTCGGGTAGCATGAATAGGCGCCGACATCGGCGACGATATCCGCGGCAAAGCCGATGACCTTGGCGTCGGCATCGAACGCGCCTTCGAGCGCGATCGACTGGTCGCGGCTGTGGAAACAGGCGACGAGATTCTCGCGCCGGTCCTCCACCCACGCCACCGACGTCTTGAGCTTGCGCGCTAGCCAGGTCACGACCACGTATTCCGCCGCCAGCGACATTTTCTGCCCGAAGCCGCCGCCGACGTCGGGCGCGATCACCCGCAGATCCGCTTCCGGCATTCCGATGAGATCGGCGATAATGGTCCGCATGATATGCGGCGTCTGCGTCGCGCAGGTGAGCGTGACGCGATTGCTGGCAGCGTCCCATGCCGCATGCGCCGCGCGCGGCTCCATCGGCAGCGCGTTCTGCCGGTGCGAGCGGATGTCGATGGTGATCCGCCGGGGCCCGGCCGCCAGCTTCGCGTCGAAACCGGGCGTCTTCAGGCGTCCTTCGACCACGACGTTGCCGGCGGCCTCGGCGTGGACGAGGGGCGCGCCGCGAGCCAGCGCCGCGCCGGCGCCCACCACCGCCGGGAGTTCTTCGATTTCGACCTCGACGAGATCGGCGACGTCCTCGGCCTCTTCTCTGGCCGAGGAAACCACCGCCGCAATCGGCTCGCCGACGAACCGCACGACGTCGCGCGCCAGCACCGGCTGGCGGATCGGCACATAGTTGAACTTGTGCAACAGCGGCTGGATCGGCTTCACGCCTGCGAGCTCGGCGGCGGTGACGATGGTCGCGCCCTGAGGCGCCACGATCCGCTTGATCCGACCCGACGCGACCGAGCTCCTGACGAAACGAACCCAGCGCGCCGCCGGCAGGTCGCCCGTGAACCGGCCGTGGCCGGCCACCAGTGCCGGATCCTCGAGGCGCCGGATCGAACGGCCGATCCAACCGCCATGGTTCTTGGCATCGACGGCCATTCAGCCCCGCGTTTCGCTCAAATCACTTGCTGTCGTAGCCGAGTGCGCCAACGGCCCTTGCGAGGATCATCGATCCCCCTCCTCCAAACCAATCGCTCGTGTCGCGCAGCATCAGCCGTCATCGATCATCGCAGACGCGCGAAGACACGGCGCGGATTCGCATCGGCAATCGCCTCGATCCCGGCGGCCGACAATCCCGCCGATCGCAGCAGCGCCAGCGGCTCCATGTCGGCCGGCGGAAACGAATAGTCGGTGCCCAGCACGACGTTATCAAGTCCGGCGAGCTCGATCAGAAACCGCAACGCCTTGGGCGCATGGACGATGCTGTCGTAGAGCATCTGCGAAGCGTAAGCGGAAGGCGCTTGAGCCGCGACGTCGCCTTGCGCCGCCCGATCCATGCGCCGATGCATGATGTCGAAACGGCCGGCGAGATAGGGATACGCGCCGCCACCGTGGGAAAGCACCAGCTTGAGGCGCGGATAGCGGTCGAGCACGCCGGACATCAACAGCGAGCCGACGCCGAGCGTGGTGTCGAAGGTGTACTGCGCAATCTGGGCGAGGCCGAACTTTGCGGCGCGCGGTGCGGGCCCGACCAGGACGGGATGGATCAGCACGGGCATGCCGAGCGCTTCGGCCTGGCGCCAGAACGCCTCCAACGGAAGTTCGCCCAGATTGGTGTTCTCGACGTTGGAGGAAATGATCACGCCGCAGGCTCCGAGCCCGGCGGCGCGCTCGAGCTCAGCCGCCGCGGCCTCGGCTTGAACGAGCGGAACGGAGGCGATCCACGCGAACCGATCCGCGTTGTCGGCGCCCCACGCCGCCAGGGTGTCGTTGAGCATCCGATGCCAGGCGATGCATGCATCGACGGGAAGGCCGTAGCCGAATAGGTCCGGCCAGGTGCCGACGATCTGCTGATCGATGCCCTGCTCATCGAGCCAGGCGCGCCGCTCGGCGACGGGTTCGATCAAGCGCGGAAAGAACGGGCGCACCTTGAAGCCGTAGTCGAAATGCAGCGCCGGCGGCGTGGCGCCGGATCGCACGAGCCGCACGCCGATCTCCTTGCCGCGGCCGGCGACCGCGTCGATCAATTGCGGCGGAACGTAGTGGGCATGAACGTCGATCGGCACGCGGTCTCGTCAGACTTTGTTTGGCGATGTGCCGGGCATGGTTTGGCCTCGAAATCAGCGCGCGGCCTGCCGGCGCATCTCGGCGGCCGTGCTGCGCACGGCCTTGACGATGTTCTGGTAGCCGGTGCAGCGGCAGAGATTGGACGCGAGAAGGTCGAGGATATCCTCGTCCGTGAGGTCGGGATTGGTCTCCAGCGCGTTCACCGCCAGCATCAAGAAACCCGGCGTGCAAAATCCGCACTGGAGCGCGTGATGATCGATGAATGCGCTTTGCAGCGGATGCAGCTTGTCGCCGTCCGCGAGACCTTCGACCGTGCGGATGCGCTTGCCCTGGGCCTGGACCGCGAACATCAGGCAGGACCGTACCGCCTCATTGTCGAGGATCACCGTGCATGCGCCGCAGATGCCGTGCTCGCAGCCGATATGCGTCCCGGTCAGCCCGCATTCGTCGCGGATGACGTCGACCAGCGTCTTTCTTGGCTCGGCCCGGACGGTGTAATCGTCACCGTTGATATTGAGCTTGATGTCGATCTTCTCGGTCATCGCCCGCCAGTTCGCTGTCGCCACCGCGCAACTCCTTGAGTGATACATGCATTTTGTGGCAAGTAAAGCCGAAGGCGGCTATCCCGGACGGCCGTAATTATTGGCGAAAAATGGCCGCAAGCGCCGACGGACGCGAACGTCCGCACGCTGCGCAAACCGCATAACGCTGTTCGAAGGGAGGAATTGCCATGAGTTCCAGTCTGTCACGTCGCACGCTCATCAAGCGCGCGGCCGGTTCCGCGGTGCTTGCCGGCGTCGGCATGCCCGCGATCGTGAGCGGACAAACCGATGCCATCCGCATCGGACATCTCACCCCGCTCACCGGCTTTCTCGGGCCGCTCGGCGAATACGCGGTCATGGGAGTAAAACTCGCCGCCGACGAGATCAACGACAGCGGCGGCGTGATGGGCCGCAAGATCGAGCTCGTGATGGAGGATTCGGTCAACCCGCAGACCGCCTCGGCCAAAGCCGAGCGCCTGATCGAGCGCGACAAGGTCGCGATGATCATCGGCGAGATCTCGTCGGCTTCCGGACTTGCGATCGGCCAAGTGGCGAACCGGCTGAAGACCGTGTTCATCAACACCGGGTGCAATTCCGATGCGCTGCGCGGCGCGAGTTGCAATCCCTACATGTTCCACATCGAGGGCGCGAACTCGATGTACGTGATGGCGGTCGGCCAGTACTTGCTGCGCGAGAACCTCGTGCGCGGCAAGAAGTGGTACTCGCTGACGGCGGACTACGCGTTCGGCCACGACCTTCTGCGCGTTGCCAAGAAGTTCATGGAGTCGAACGGCGGCCAGTTCGCGGCCGACGAGCTGGTACCGACCGACGCCACCGACTTTTCTCCCTATCTGCTGAAAGTCCGTCAGGCGCGGCCCGATCTCGTGGTGTCGAATCTCGCCGGCAACCAGATCACGAGCTTCCTCAAGCAATATTCCGAATACGGCCTGCCGTTCCCCGTAGCCGGCTTCGGCTTCGACACCGTCGTCGCCTGGGGCGCCGGCAAGGGCAATTTCTCCGGCATCTGGCCGCTGGTGTGGCACCACCTGGTCGATACGCCGAGCTCGAAAAAATACGTCGAGGTGTTCCAGAAGAAATACGGCAAGCTCCCCGACAACCAGTCGTGGGGCGACTACAACTCGCTCAAGATCGTGGCGCAGTCGATGGGCGAGACCAAGTCCACCGACCCACAGAAGCTTGCCGAGCATCTGCGCAAGGGCGCGAAATTCGACGTGATGAAGGCGCGCGAAGCGTACTTTCGTCCCTACGACAACCAGATGGTGATGGAGATGTACGCCGTCCGCGCCAAGGAGCCGGCCAAGATGAAGGACCAGTGGGACATCTACGATGCGCTCGGCGCCGTCCCCGGTCCGAGCGAGGACATGGAGATCATCGCCCCGCCGAAGGACGGCACCTGCAAAATCGGGTGAGCGAGCCCGGCGAGCTTGCAAGCCGATCACATACTCGTCGTCCCCGCGAGGGGCACCCCGTGACGCTCGCGTCGCGGGGACCCCGTTGCGGGGACCCATATTCCAGATCCGTGGTTATGGGTCCCCAGCATAAGCGCGTTTACGCGCGTCTTCCGACGCGCTATGCGCGGGGACGACAGTGATTGATCAACTCGTTCCCGTTCGTTCCCGAAGAGTGGCCGCGTGCAGCTCGTCTTCATACTCGAGCAGGTTCTCAACGGCCTCCTGGTCGGCGCTTATTATCTTTTGATCGCACTCGGCCTGTCGCTGATCTTCGCGCTCGGCGGCATCGTCAATCTCGCGCACGGCGGCTTCTACGCGATCGGCGCCTATCTCGCGGTCGTCCTGGCGGACCGTATCGGGTTTGCGGGCGCCCTCATCGTGTCGCCGCTCGCCGTCGGTCTCATCGGCGTCGCGATCGAGCGGCTGTTGTTTCGCCGCTTCTACCGCTCCGATCCGATCTTGAGCCTGCTGTTGACCTTCGGGCTCGCGATGGTGATCGAGCAAGGCCTGCGCATCGTGTTCGGCGCGACCCCGCTGCCGTTCTCGATCCCGTCGGAGCTGCGCGGGCAGATCTTCGTCGGCGACTTCATCTACTCGCGATACCGTCTCATCATTTTGGCCGTCGCGGTCGCCGCCGTGACGGCCACCTGGTTCATCGTCTATCGCAGCCCGTTCGGCCGCGTGGTGCGCGCGGGCGTCCAGAACCCCGACGTGGTCGGCGCGCTCGGCATTTCGCTCGCGCCCTACATGACGGCGATCGCCGCGCTCGGGGTCGGGCTCGCCGGGCTTGCCGGCGTGCTGCTCGCCCCGATCGCGGGCGTGCACCCGGCGATGGGCGCGGAAATTCTCACCGCGGCGTTCGTCGTCGTCGTGATCGGGGGCCTGGGCTCGTTCTGGGGCGTGATCGCCGCCGCCGTGCTCGTCGGCGTCGTGCGCGGCGTCACCATCTACTTCAACCCATCCTGGGGCGAAGCCTCGATGTATCTGCTGATGGCGCTGGTGCTGCTGGTGCGGCCGCGCGGCCTTTTCGGCGAGCGCATCCAAAAGTTCGAGTAGCCGGCAATGCGCCATCAATACGCCCCCCTTCTGATTGCGCCGCTCGCGCTCGCGGGCCTGCCGTTCGCCCTCGACGTCGTCGGCCTGCCGCTGCGCACCTCGATCGACGTGGTGGTGTTCGCCATCGCCTGCATGGGGCTCAATGTATTGGTCGGCTATACCGGCCTCGTCTCGTTCGGTCACGGCGCGTGGTTCGGGCTCGGCGCCTATGCCGCTGCTTTGAGCCAGCGGTACTGGTTTTCCGGCGAGATCGTTCCACCGTTCCTATTCGCGATTTGCTTTGTCGCCGCGGCCGCGCTCGTCTCCGGCGCGCTGATTCTCCGCCGGCGCGGCGTTTATTTCTCGCTGCTCACGCTCGCGCTGACTGCGCTTTTGTTCGCCATCGGTTACCGCTGGACCGAGCTCACCGGAGGCGAGAGCGGATTGGGCGGCGTGACCCGCGCGACGGTGCTCAACCTCGATCTCGAATCCGATCACGCCTACTATTGGGTCGTTGCGGCAATCGGCATGGGGGTGTGTTACCTGCTCTGGCGCTTCCACCGCTCGCCTGCCGGCAGCGTGCTGGTGGCGATCCGCGAGAACGAGGAGCGTGCGCGCTTCGTCGGCTACCCGACCAATCGCTACAAGCTGATCGGCTTCGTGCTGTCCGCGACCGTGGTTGCGATCGCAGGTGCGCTCTCGGTGTTCAATCACCGCTTCGCGTCGGCAGAGCCGCTCGCGGTGGCGTTCTCGGGCGAGCTCGTCGCGATGGTGGTGATCGGGGGGATGCGCAGCTTCCTCGGTCCCGCGCTCGGTGCGTTGTTCTTCATACTCTTTCGCGAATTCCTCTCGATCTGGACGCCGCATTGGCTGTTTTATTTCGGTCTGTTGTTCGTCGGCTTCATCGTGTTCTCGCCGACCGGTTTGGTCGGCGTTGCCGGGCGGATCATGGCGCCGTTCCGCAGGCGGACGATCGAGGCCGCGGCAATGGCCGGCCGGCGGATCACCCAGGATGCAGAACTGCCGCAGGTCTATCGCCGCTCCGCCGCGAGCGAGGCCCCAGTGCTGGCCGCGCGCGATCTCGTCAAGCGGTTCGGCGGCATTCACGCCGTCGATGGCATCGACCTCACGGTCACGGACCGCACCTTGCACGCGCTGATCGGTCCGAACGGCGCCGGCAAGACAACCGCCTTCAATCTCGTGTCGGGGCTCTTTCCACCGGACGCCGGCACGATCGAGCTCGAAGGCCGCTCGATCGCCGGCTTGAAGCCCGAGGACATCACCGCGGCCGGGGTCGGCCGCTCGTTCCAGATCACGAATCTGTTCGGGGGGCTGTCGGCCGCGGAGAACCTGCGGCTCGCCGTGCAGGCGCGCAGCCCGAAGCGTTTCGCGCTATGGACCTCGGCCGCGGCAGTGGCGGAGGTGAATGAGGAGACTGCCGAGCTTATCGACTTTCTCGGCCTCGGCGGCATCGAACGGGCGGAAGCAGGCTCGCTCTCCTACGGCGGCCAGCGCCTGCTCGACATGGGGCTCGCCATTGCGACACGGCCGCGAATCCTGCTGCTGGACGAGCCGCTCGCCGGGCTCGCCGCCGCCGAGCGCACGCGCATCGCCGCGCTGCTGACGACCATCTCCGCGGAAATTCCCGTGCTGCTCGTCGAGCACGACATCGACCGGGTGTTCCAGATCGCCGACCACGTCACGGTCATGAACGAGGGCAAGGTGCTGGTTGATGGCACGGTCGAGGACGCGCGCAGCGACGCCAAGGTGCGCGAGGTCTATATCGGTTCCGGTGCGGCTGCGCTCGCCGCCAAGCCGCGGGTCTCGGCGGCCGGCACGACGGCGCTCCTGGTGGTCGACAAGGTCGATACTTTCTACGGCAAGAGCCACATCCTCAACGCGGTCTCGCTCGACGTGCGCGAGCACGAAATCGTGGCATTGCTTGGCCGCAACGGCGCCGGCAAGTCGACGCTGCTGAAGACAGTGATCGGCATCGCTCCACCCGGAGCGGGCTCGATCCGGGTCGCCGGCGAGAATACCGCGGGCTTCGCCTCGGCCGAAATCGCCCGCCGAGGCATCGGATACGTACCGCAGGGCAGAGGTCTGTTCGCCGGGATGACGGTCGCCGACAATCTGGCGCTGGGGCGGCTCAAGCGCATGACCGGCAGCGGCATCCACTGGGACGATGACCGCATCGCCTCGTATTTTCCGCGGCTTACCCAGCGCTGGCACTCGCCGGCGGACTATCTCTCGGGCGGCGAACAACAGATGTTGGCGGTCGCGCGCGCGCTTGCGGGAGACGTTCGCGTGCTGCTGCTCGACGAGCCATTCGAGGGACTCTCCCCCGCCGTCACCGAGGACTTGTTCGAGGCGTTCGACCGGCTGCGCTACGACGTCGCGATGATCATCGTCGACCATCACCTCGATCTTGCACTTGCCCTGTCCGACCGCACCGTGGTGCTGGAGCGGGGGGCCGTGACCTGGACCGGCCCTTCGCACGCACTGAGAGACGACCTCGCCCTGAGGAGGAAGATGCTGTGGATGTGAAGAATCGCGTCGCCATCATCGGAGCCGGTTTGATCGGCCGCTCCTGGGCGATTGTGTTTGCAGGCGGCGCCTTCGACGTCGCGCTCTATGATGTCGGGCTCGATATCGCCGAGAAGGCGCGCACCCTGGTGGCGCAGGGACTGAGCGACCTCGCCGAGCAGGGGCTCGTCGACGATCCCAAAGCGGCGGCGGCGCGCGTGCGGGTCGCCGCCAATCTTGCCGACGCGCTCGACGCCGTCGACCTCGTTCAGGAGAGCCTGCCCGAGAGCATCGAGACCAAGCGCTCGATCTTTTCCGAACTCGACCGGCTTGCCGCGCCCGACGCCATTCTCGCCTCCTCCACCTCCACCATCGTGGCGAGCCTGTTCACGCAAAGCCTCGAGGGACGCCATCGCTGCCTCGTCGCCCATCCGGTCAACCCACCGCATCTCGTCCCGCTCGTGGAGCTGGTCGGCACGCCTTGGACGGCGCCCGAGATCGTGGCCAAGGCCAAGGCGATTTACCAGGCCGTCGGCCAGGCGCCGATCGTCGTCAAGCGTGAGATTGAGGGGTTCATCCTGAACCGGCTGCAGGCCGTGCTGCTGTCGGAGGCATTTCGTCTGGTTGAGGACGGTTACGTTACGCCGCAGGATCTCGACAAGACGCTGAAGGACGGCTTGGGTTTGCGCTGGTCATTCATGGGGCCGTTTGAGACCATCGAGCTCAACGCGCCGGGCGGTATCCCGGATTATTGCCGGCGCTACGGCGCGAGCCTGAGCGCGCTGAGCGCGGCAAATCCCGCGATCTACGAGGGCGAGAACCTCGGTCGCATCTTGGCGCAATGGGAGAAGGCCCTGACGCCCGATCAAGTCGCCGCGCGCATGCGTTGGCGCGATCGCAGGCTTGCCGCGCTCAAGCTCCACAATCGTTCCCAACCGGCCGACTGACCGCTTTGCGGACGAGCAATGATGGTCACTTGGTTACGCGCCGCACCGGGTCCGGGACACGCGGAGCACTATCGCACGGGCGGCGGAATTTGAATCAATTCGCTGATCTGCCCTTTCGCCAATGGCGTCTGAAGATATCTCGAGGTTATCGCCTCCTTCATGACGGCATCGAGACCGACGATCCTGTCCGGCGACAGCATGTTCTTCGTGAAGAATTCATCGCGCAGGCGCTGAGCGAAAGCTTCCGATACGCCGGCGAACTCGGCGTAACGTTTGAGCGCAGCGGGGTCGGAATACATCCAGTCGATGGTCTCGCGATAGGCCTGCATGAAGCGTGCAAGAACATCCTTGCGTTTCTGCAGCGTGTCCACGTTGGTGATCACGACGCGCACCGTGTCGCGTCGGATTGCGGGAATGTCGATCGCGCGCGCCACGACACGAATTTTCCCCTGCTCGACGGCCTCGACCCCAAATGGGGCCTCCGCCCAGCCAACGTCGACGTGACCGGACATCACCTGGTTGAACGTCACCGCCGCTCCGCCAATTATCGTCGGGCGTGCCTTAAGGCTGTATTGCTTGATGAGGTCGAACACGTCGTACCGACTGGCCGGGTTACTGGTCCAGTAAGCGATGGTCTTGCCGTTGATGTCCTTGACCGTCTTGATGGGCGAGTTTGCCTGGACATACCAATAATTGGCAGTGCCGGTCATATTCGCTCCGATCACCCGCACCGGGGCGCCTTTGGCGTAGGCGCGCAGCACTCCGATCGTGCCAACGCCCACTCCCACGTCGGTGCCGCCCGACGTGACGGACGGTTCGACCTCGCCATCTCGAGTGTAGACCACGTCGAGGTCGATTCCGTGCTTCGCGAAGATGCCGGCCGACTGGCCGAGCTCCGGTGGCGCCGACTCCCAAGCCCCGCGCTGGGCGGCGGCGAGCTTGAGCAGGTCCGCCGCCGATGCCTGCGGCATTGCCGCGGCCAACACGGCCACCATCGCGGCCATGCCGACGATAACGTTCACATTTCCCGCCTGCTGCATCGTTGCTCCCGTACCCCTCACAAAAGCTGGCGCAGTTTCGCTGGAGGTCGTGACCGCATCCCGTCGGTCGGGCGAGCGAGCGGGGGCGTTGATTGCGCGCATGGATCGTGTAATTCCATCAGTACGTTACAGGCGTATCCGATCCAATGCGTGGCATAGGGGCGTTCCCCGCTCGCAGCATAGAGCGCCCCCTCCCCCACCGTGCGCATCTCTCGTTTGTGAGCAGGAATACTGAAACATGACCCTCGGTGATCTGGTTCTGGCGGCGCAAGCAAATGGGGCGGTCGACGCAGCGATGGAGGACATCCTCGCAAAGGTGCTGACTCACCTCAAGCTTGACGCGGACAACATCACGTACGACGCGCTGTTCCAGCGTCTCGTGGATATCGCGCTGGCATCCATCACGATTGCAAATATGTTGGCCCTGATCGGCGCGATTTTTTTCGTCGCCACACTCTTGATGCGGACAATGGTGCCGCTGCGGGTGACCGGCATTATCAGCGATGTGTTCTTCATCGGCTATGGCGTGCTGTCCGGCACGGTGACCACTCTCATGTTATATATTCTGCTGCTGCCCATCAACATTTTCCGCCTCGGTCAGATGCTCAAACTCGTGAAGAGGGCGCGGATCGCCGCAGGGGGTGATCTGTCCATGGACTGGCTCAAGCCGTTCATGACCCGGCGCAAGTACGGCAAAGGCGATGTGCTGTTTCGCAAAGGGGACCGAGCCAATGAAATGTTCTTTACAGTGACCGGAAAATTTCTGGTGACGGAATTGGGTATCGAGCTCCCGCCCGGGCGGCTCGTAGGCGAACTTGGTTTTCTCGCACCCGACAACCGGCGCACGCAGTCGCTCGAATGCACCGAGGATGGGCAAGTGCTGGCCATCACCTATGACCGGCTGCTCGAAATTTACTTCCAGAATCCGGAGTTCGGCTACTACTTCCTGCGGTTGAGCACCGAGCGCCTGCTGCAGAACATCACGCGTCTGGAGGGAATTATCGATCAATACAAGGCGCAGGCGGGCAGCGTGAAAGATACGAACGAAGCTGACGACGCGAAGCAGGACTGAGCCTGGGTCCATCCGCGGCAACGGGACGCAGGTCGAATATGAGGCACGTTTCTTGTATTTGATGTTGAACGACGCCCCATTCGGTGCGCGACCGGGCCCAGATCGAGTTTGCAGCGCGCTGAACGCGCCCTGCCGCGTCACGGTCGAGGATTTAAGAAAAATGCCTCCACCGGGCGATCTCCCTTGTTGTCGACCTTGTGCGGGCCGTCGAAGCTGTAATCGCTTCCCAGCCCTTTGACGGTTGCCGCGGACGCGAGCGCGCGATTGGGCGCACTCGCCGCCTCCAGGCGCGCGGCGATGTTGACGGTGTCGCCCCAGACGTCGTAGGCGAACTTGCGCGTGCCGATGACCCCTGCCATCACGGGCCCGGAATGCAGGCCGACCCGGATCGAAAATGGGACCGGCAGCCGAGAGCGCAACCGTGTGGTGGCAGCAATCATGTCGAGGCCGAATTTCGCCGCCAGGCGGACGTGATTGCCGCGCGGCGTCGGCACGCCGGACACCGCCATGTAATTGTCGCCGATCGTCTTGATCTTTTCGATGCCGGCATCTTCGGCGAGCTTGTCGAATTCGCTGAACAATTGATTGAGGCAGCCGACAATTTCGTAAGCTTTCATGCGGGCCGTGATCTTGCCAAAGCCGACGACGTCGGCAAAAACGACGGTGGCATCGTCGAAATGGTCCGCGATGTTGCTTTCCCCGTTGCGCAGGCGGCTCGCGATCTCGGCCGGCAGAATGTTGCGCAAAAGATTCTCCGAATGCCGCTTCTCGGTCTCGATCTTGCCCACATACTCGTTTTCCAGCGCTCGCAGCGAGTGCCTGCGCAGCGCCGCCGCGATCCGCGCGCGCAAGATCGTCGGATTGAACGGCTTGGGCAGATAGTCATCCGCGCCGAGCTCGATGCATTGTGAAACCTTCTCGGCGTCCGTGTCGGCGCTGATCATGACCACGGGGATATCTCGTTTGTCCGGATCGCTCTTGATTTGTTTGAGAACCTCATCCCCGTTCAGATCCGGCATCATCAGGTCGAGCAGGACCAAACTGAATTTTTCCTTCTCGATCAGCGCAAGCGCCTCGCTTCCACTGGCCGCGCAGGCGATCCGCTCGTGACCATCGGATGTGAGCATCAGTTCGAGCGTGTACCGATTGTCCTCATTGTCATCGACGATAAGGATACCAGGGAGATCCGTTGACATGAGCACCTCGAAGTCTTCTCGATCGGCTGATCATTTGCCATGCATGCAGCGACCTGACCCGATCGGCGGAGGGAGGCACCTTCATCATATCGCTTGCAACAGCAGCTTAGAAAGGCATCCGCCGGCGATCGGTTCCCAGCACGGTTGGCTGCTCGGTTCATGAATCGCGGCGATCATCCGGGGCCTCGCCGAGATCGCGATAGACATCGACGGCCTGGCGGTGCAGCGAACGCGCGTCCGCGAGGTCGCCGGCGAATAGCCGAGCGGAGGCAAGCGCGCTCAGGCAGCGCGCCAAGGTCTTGGTTGTTCCGAATGGGCGCACGAGCGCATGAGCTTTGCGCAGGAGACGTTCGCCCTCATCGACGCTGTCCGGCAACAGCCGCGCCGTGCCCGCCCGCAACAATACGCGGCCCTCCTGAAAGCCGTCGCCAACTTTGCGATAGAGACTGGCGGCGCGCACCGCCTCATCGTAATCGGCGGGATCGTCGAGCTCCCTCACATCGCCGGCTTGCCAGGAGAGCAGCCGCGCCGTTACCTCCGACGGCGTCCCTTTGGCGACTTTGTCGAGCGCCTCAACGACCCAGCGCCGGTGCTCCAGGATCAAGCCGAGTTCGGCCCACAGCACGTGGCTGCGCGCCACCAGCTCGAGCCCGACCGTGACGTCGCCGCTCGCTCCGAAAGCCCATTCCAGCGCGCCGCGCAAGTTGTCGATGTCGGAGGCATAGCATGCCATCCACTGCCGCGTCGGGGTCGTCTCCCATTCCGCCGTCGCTTGTGCGAGCCGCGCGGCGAAGTGCTCGGCGTGCCGCCGGCGCATGCGCGAAGCATCGGCGAGCTTTTCGAACGCATAGTAGCGGGTCGATTCGAGCAGGCCGTAGCGAAACTCGCTGCTGGCCGGATCTGCATGCACCAAGGATTTCTCGACCAGCGACAACAGCAGATCGCCCACCTGCTCCGCTGGGATTTCGGCGCTGGCAACGACTGCCGTGATCGATGCGAGCGCCGCGGTGCCGAAGAACACCGCAAGCCGGGCGAGCAATATCTTTTCGGCATCGCTGAGTAGGGCGTAGCTCCAGTCGATCAGGGCGTGCAGCGTCTGCTGTCGCGGCAATGCCGTGCGGCTGCCTGCGGTCAGCAGACGGAAACGCTCATCGAGGCCGCGCGCAAGCTGCTCGAGCGACAACACTCTCAGCCGCGGCACCGCCAACTCGATCGCCAGCGGAATGCCATCAAGCCGCTGGCAGATCGATCCAACCGTCGCAGCATTGGCGTCGTTCAGGCCAAATCCGCCAAGCGCGCTCGCGCGCTCGACGAAGAGCCGCACGGCGGCGTATTCGCCCGCGCGCGCCGCCGTCAATGTGCCGCTCGCGTCCGGCGCCGGCAATGATGGGACGCGAACAATGCTTTCTCCCGCGATCGCCAGCCGCTCGCGGCTCGACGCCAGAATCGACAGGCGGGGGCAGCTGCGCATCAGCGTTTCGGCAACACGCGCGCCTTCGGCGATGACATGCTCGCAATTGTCGAGGATCAGCAAGAGCTGCTTGTCCTTGAGTGCCGATGCCAGCGTTTCGATCGCGCCACGCGGAGCATTGAGGCTCACGCCCAAGACGTCGCCGACGATGGACGTTACCAGCTGCGGATCATTGAGCGGGGCCAGCTCGGCGAGCCATACGCCGTCCGGATAACGGTCGAGGACGTTGCGGCCTGCCTCGATCGCGAGCCGGGTCTTGCCGACGCCGCCCGACCCGGTCAGCGTCACCAGACGATGAGCACCCAAGCGCGCCGTGATGTTCGCGAGGTCCGCTTCGCGTCCGATCAAAGTGGTGAGTTGCTGCGGAAGATTGTTGGTCGCGGCACCCGCGGACACTGCCGCGGTTCGGTCGGGGGCGGATGCCGGCGGGGCCGTGAGCACCGCGCCGCTTTCGCGTTGCACCGGCGCCACGAAGCGATAGCCCCGCCCGGCGACGGTGAGCAAGTAGCGGTCGCCATCGCCGGCCGTGGACAGCACCTTGCGCAGGGCGGAAACGTGAACCTGGATGTTGTTTTCTTCGACCACCACCCCGGGCCACACCTCGGCCATGAGCTCGTCCTTGGTCACCAACTGGCCGTGGCGGTTCACCAACATCAGCAGGATTTCGAAGGCGCGCTGGCCGAGCGTGACCGGCACGCCATGGGCCAGCAGCTCTCGCCGCGCGGCGAGCAATTGGAACGGTCCGAACGCGAAATTCTCGGCCATCGGCGTCACTCCGGCGCCGGTGACGTCGATTCGATGAACCGCAGCGTCAGCCGATTGCGGCCCTCGCGGCGTTCGTAATCCATGCCGCTTGCAAAACTGCGCATGAGATGGATGCCGAGATCACCCACTTTCGCCTTCTCGAGCGAACTCGCCACCACCGGCGGCGGAGCCCGCGTGGGATCGAATTGCCGGCCGTTATCCTCGATGCGGGCGACCAGGGTTGCGCCATTGCGCTCGAGCTCGACCGCGATCTCGAGCCGCTCGTCCCTTGCGGCACCGTACATGATGATGTTGGCGACGGCCTCTTCGAGGCAAAGTTGGACGGCGAACGAAACATCGGACGAGATGCCGTGCTGTGCGAAGCCTTCAATCCACCCTGCCAGCCGTTGCAACTCGGCAACGTCGTTGCGCAGTACCAGTCGTCTTGGGTCAAGGCTCGACATCGGATTCACGATGTCAGCGCCGCCGCTGCTGCGGTTTCGGTTTGATGGATCGGAATCAACGCGTCCATTCCAGCCGTCTTGAGGACCTTGGCGACGTTGTTGTCCGGGCACAGGATGACCAGGTTTCCTCCCTTGCTCTTGACGATCTTGGCGCCGACCAAGAGAACGCGAATGCCGTAGGAGGCGAGAAAGTTCACCGCGGAAAGATCAACGATGATCTTTCGTCGTTCGGTCACGATCTTGTTGAATGGCAGCTCCATGACGACTGCCCCCGTGGTATCGAAGCGCCCCTGCAGAACGACTTTGGTAATGCCGCCGGGGAGATCTTCGGCCGAGAGGTCCATGCAGCACCTGTGGCTCGGGCCATCCGCGCCCGCGCCGGCTGTCATAGCCGTATTCGCTTCGCGGCGGAATGGCGAAACCATTCCCGCTCAGAAGATTTCAGAACGATTCATATCCACCCCGCCGTTTCGGCGGTGGCGTCGGATCGTCGCCCGGGTCGCGGCTTTCTCCTGCAGTGCAATACCGATGGCGGGACAACGCCGAGCGGGCACGCTCCGCCGGTGCTAGAGTGCCATTTCACATTGATCGGAACAGCGCGGTGACCGACAATCGACCGATGGGAGCTGGGCCCCGCATCCTCGTCGTCGATGACAACGACGACAACTGCTATACGTTGAAGCTTCATCTCGATCTCGAAGGCTACACCGATGTCGCGACCGCGCGGGACGGCGAGGAAGCGATTGCGCTCCTCGAGACGAGCGCCTTCGACCTCGTCCTCCTCGACGTGATGATGCCGAAAGTCGACGGCTTTCAAGTGCTCGCCTGGCTCAAGGATCAAGCGCGGCTGCGCGATCTGCCCGTGATCATGATCTCGGCGCTCACCGAGATGAACAGCATGGCGCGTTGCATCGAGCTCGGCGCCGTCGACTATCTGCTCAAGCCCTTCAATCCGATTTTGCTGAAAGCGCGCCTCGGAGCGACCCTCGAAAAGAAACGCTTGCGGGACGAGATCGACGCCCATCTCGCCCGGCTGCAAGAGGAGCTCGATGCGGCGCGCCGACTACAGATGGCCATGGTGCCGCAGTCATTTCCGGCTCCGAGCCCGGATTTTCCGATCGATCTGTGCGCGAGCATGGAACCTGCGCGCGAGGTCGGCGGCGATCTTTATGATTTTTTCGTCACCGAGGATGGAATGCTGTGCTTCCTGGTCGGCGACGTGTCGGGCAAGGGCATGCCGGCGGCGCTGTTCATGGCACGCACCAAGAGCCTGATCCGTATCGCCACCGAGCTCATGCGCTCGCGGCAGGGGACATCGGCGCGGCCGGCCGAGATCATCGGGCGGGTCAATCGCGAGCTTTGCCAGAACAACGGCGACATGATGTTCGTGACGCTGTTCTTCGCGATGCTCGGACCGGCAAGCGGCGAGCTCGAATTTTGCAATGCCGGCCACAACGCGCCCTATCGCCTCAACGGGCAAGGGCTCGAGGTGATCGAGGGCGCCAAAGGCATCATCCTCGGCGTTCGTCCCGATGCGGTCTACACCACCGGACGGACGTCGTTGGCGCCGGGCGAAAGCATCTATGTCTTTACCGACGGTGTCACCGAGGCGGCCGATCAGCAGGGAGAGCTGTTCGCGGAAGCGCGTCTGGAAGCCGTGCTGCGCGCCGCTGGCGGTTGCTCGACCGCGGCCGAGATCGTCACATCGGTCGCGGAAGCGGTCCGCGGCTTCGTCGGCAATGCGCTTCCCTCCGATGATATCACCATGCTGGCGGTCCACCGGCTCGACGGAGCGGCACTCTGAGCGCGGCCGCGGCACCATGCCTCCTTGGGGCGAGGGCTAAAATTTCGTTGGAAACCACGGTTTAGCGGCATCGTACTGCTCCGCGCCGCTGGCGCCGGCGCTGGGAAGCCCTCGAGATCCGGATTCAGAACGATTCAGATCCGCCCCAATGACCAAGGCCTGCGATCGCGGCACATCGATCCTTGGCGGGCGGCATGGACGCGGCGTGTTTTTGTTGTAGCTTGAATGGCGTGCGCGCGCCGCCGCCCGCCCAAGGGTGTCAGGATGAGACGCCGCGACTTTATGGCGTTACTGGGAAGCGCCGCTGCGACCTGGCCGCTCGCGGCGCATGCGCAGCAACCGGCGAAGATGCCGCGCATTGGTATCCTCGACGACGCGCCGATGTGGCAGGCCTTCCGACAGGCTTTGCGCGAACTCGGCTACGTCGAAGGGCAGAACATCGCTTATGAGTACCGCTACGGCGACGGGACGCCGGATCGGCTGGCGACGGCCGCGGCGGAGCTGGTGCGCCGCCCGGTGGATCTGATCGCGACCTACGGCACGCCGGCGACGCACGCGGCCAAGCAGGCGACGGCGACCATCCCTATCGTCATGATCGGCGTCGGCGATCCGGTGCGGGCCGGCCTGGTTGCGAGCCTCGCCCGGCCGGGCGGGAATATCACCGGCAATACGGTGCTCAGCCCCGACCTCGGACCCAAACGGCTGCAAATCCTGCGCGAGGCCATCGCGAACGTGACGCGCGTGGGCTATCTCGCCAATCCGGATAATGCCTCCACGCTAGCCACCCTCGCCGAACTGAAGAATGCGGCGCCGGCCGCGGCCGTGACGCTGATTCCGGTCGAGGTCCGCAGCGTCGGCGACTTCGATCCCGCATTCGCCGCGATGCTGCGCGAGCGCCCCGATGCGCTGTTAGTCAGCAACGATCCGTTCCACCAACTTCACATCGGCCGCATCATGGAGGTCCTGGCAAAGAACCGACTGCCGGGAATGTTCCAGTCGAAGGAAAGCGTGGCCGCCGGTGGATTGATGGCCTACGGGGCGAGCCTTCCCGATCTGTTCCGGCGCGCCGCCGGCTACGTGCACAGGATCTTGCAAGGCACCAGGCCCGGCGACTTGCCCGTGGAGTCGCCCACGAAGTTCGATCTCGCCATCAATCTCAAGACCGCCAAGGCGCTCGGCATCGACATCCCGCCGACCCTGCTCGCCCGCGCCGACGAGGTCATCGAATGAGGCGTCGCAATCGTTTCAATCGATCGCGTTGACCGGTAATCCCCCCGCCAACCAGATCGATTCAGAACGATTCAGATCCTTGCCAAGGACGAAAGCGCGGGAACCCCTCACAATAGAGGGGCGCGGAGCATGCCCAAATGCGCCGAGGCGAGCCGAAAGTTGAATAAATGAAGTAGTACACGTTCCGCGAGTTCCTCTACATATAGCTCGAGGGGGCCCCCAAACGAAGGAGCCTGGCATCGAACTGCGGGTATCCAGAACAATGATCGTTGAGACCGATAGCATTGCTCGCATGAGCCGCATCCTCAGGGGTGCCGGACCGATCTGGTAGAGTGGCCGGAATGAGGATTCGCGATCTCATGAAGCGACTTTTTGCCCCGCGGCCGCAGGCGACGGGGAAGAGCGCGCAGTCCCCCGTCCCGGCCGAAATTTCCGTTCCAAAAACCCGCCGGCGTTTGTTTACCAAATACGTTGCGCTGTTCGTCGCGGTGGTCTGCGTCGCCCTGCTGTCCAACGGCATTTTCGACGTCTTCTTCTATTACCAGGAACACAAAGCATCGCTCATCCGCATCCAACGCGAGCAGGCGGAAGCCGCCGCGGCCAAGATCGGTCAGTTCATCAAGGAGATCGAGAGCCAACTCGGCTGGACCACGCAGCTGCCGTGGTCGGCGGGCTCGATCGAACAGCGCCGCTTCGACGCCTTGCGCCTGTTGCGTCAAGTGCCCGCCATCACTGAGCTCGCCCAGCTCGACGCCACCGGCAAAGAGCGGCTGCGAGTCTCGCGGCTGGCCATGGACGTGGTCGCCAGCGGCGCCGACCTCTCCAACGATCCCAAGTTCGCGGAAGCCGTGGCGCGCAAGGTCTATTACGGACCGGTCTATTTCCGCCGCGAATCCGAGCCGTACATGACGCTGGCCATCGCCGGTACGCGGCGCGACGCGGGTGTGAGCGTCGCGGAAGTCAATCTCAAGCTCATCTGGGACGTGGTCTCGCAGATCAAGGTCGGCGAGCGCGGCCACGCCTATGTCGTCGACGCGCAAGGACGGCTGATCGCGCATCCCGATATCAGCCTCGTGCTGCGCAACACCGACATGTCGAAGCTAGCGCAAGTGCGCGCCGCACGCGCCAGCGCGTCCGGCGCCGGTACGGGCGACAATGTGCCGGAGACGGTGCAGGAAGCGGAGAACATCGAAGGGCGCAAGGTGCTGACCGCCTATGCGCCGGTGGCGCCGCTCGGCTGGCTGATGTTCGTCGAGCTCCCGGCCGAGGAGGCCTATGCCCCGCTTTACGCGGCGTTGCAGCGGCTCGGCTTCGTGCTCTTGGGCGCGCTCGGTTTTGCCGTGCTCGCCGGGATGTTTCTCGCCGGCCGCATGGTCGGCCCGATCCAGGCGCTGCAAGCGGGCGCCGCGCGCATCGGCAGGGGCGATCTGTCTCAGCGCATCGCGATCAAGACCGGCGACGAGCTCGAAGGGCTGGCGGATCAGTTCAACGACATGGCGGGCCAGCTGCAGGAATCCTACGCCGGCCTGGAAAAGAAGGTCGAGCAGCGCACCCACGAATTGAGCGAATCGCTCGAGCAGCAGACCGCGACTTCCGAGGTGCTGCGCGTCATCTCGAGCTCACCGGGCGACTTGAAGCCCGTCTTCGAGACCATGCTGGCGAATGCGATACGACTCTGCGAGGCGAAGTTCGGCAGCTTGTTCCTTCGCGAGGGAGACGCCTTTCGCAACGTCTGCAATATCGGCGAGCGGTCCGGTTACACGGAATGGTACCGGCGAGAACCGATGATTGTGCTACGCGACCATCATCCGCGCATGCCGCTCGCTCGCGTCGCGGAAAGCAAAGCGATAATCCACATTCCCGACCTTGCCGCAGAGCAAGCCTACATCGATCGCGATCCTCGAATGATCGCCCTCGTCGAAGCCGCCGGCGCGCGTAGCCTGCTCGGGGTGCCGATGCTCAAGGAGAACGAATTGGTCGGCGCCATCGCTATTTACCGCCAGGAGGTGCGGCCATTCACCGACAAGCAGATCGACCTGGTGACGAACTTCGCCAGCCAAGCCGTCATCGCCATCGAGAATGTGCGGCTGCTCACCGAGCTGCGCGCGCGCACCGACGAGCTCGGGCAATCGGTCGAGGAGCTGCGGGCGCTGGGCGAGGTCACGCAAGCGGTCAATTCCACGCTCGAACTGCAGACGGTGCTCTCGACCATCGTTGCCAAGGCGGTTCAGCTCTCCGACACCGACGCTGGATCGATCTACGTGCATGACGAGGCGCAACAGGAATTTCAGCTGCAGGCGAATTACGGCATGAGCGACGATTTGATTGCCGCGCTCAAAGACCATCACACGGATCTATCCGGCGCCGTCGCCGGCGCCGCAAAGCAGGGCGAGCCGGTCCAGGTCCCGGACATGCAGGCCGAGCCGCACATCCCCACGAACGAGATCATGTTGCAGGCGGGATATCGCGCGCGGCTGCTCGTCCCATTGATGCGCTTCAACGAAGTCATGGGTGCGCTCGTCGTCCGGCGCAAGGCACCCGGAGAATTTTCCAAGAACACCATCGACCTCTTGCGGACGTTCGCCGCCCAGTCGGTGCTGGCGATCCAAAATGCCCGCCTATTCCAGGAAATCGAGGAGAAGAGCCGTCAGCTCGAATTGGCGAGCCAGCACAAGTCGCAGTTCGTGGCCAGCATGAGCCACGAGTTGCGCACCCCGCTCAACGCCATTATCGGCTTGACCGAGATGATGGTCACCAACGGCGCCCGCTTCGGCACCGAAAAAGCCGCCGAGCCGCTCAAGCGCGTGCATCGCGCCGGCCAGCACCTGCTCGGCCTCATCAACCAAGTGCTCGACCTCTCGAAGATCGAAGCCGGCAAGCTCGAGCTCAATCCCGAGTCGGTCAGCTTGGCGCCGCTCATCGACGAGGTCATCGGCACCGCGCGCCAGCTGGCACAGCAGAACAAGAACAATCTCGTGGTGGAGGCGCAGGAGAAGCTCGGGGCGCTCACCCTGGATCCCATGCGGCTGCGGCAGATCCTGCTCAATCTGTTGAGCAATGCCTGCAAGTTCACCACGCAGGGCGAGGTGAAGCTGCGGGTGCGGAAAGTCGCCGACGGCCGCAACTGGGTCGAATTCGCGGTCGCCGACACCGGTATCGGCATGACGGCCGAGCAGCAGGCCAAGCTGTTCGAGGAATTCACCCAGGCCGACTCATCGACCGCGCGGCGCTACGGCGGCACCGGTCTCGGGCTTGCGATCACGCGCAAGCTCGCGCGCATGATGGGCGGCGACGTGACGGTGGCGAGCGAACCGGGCAAAGGCTCGGTCTTCACCGTGCGGCTGCCGGCGGGGCCCAACCCTGTTGCCAAAGCCGCAACCAACGGCAGCCGACCGCCGAGCAACGACTGCGTGCTCGTCGTCGACGACGACGCCACCGCGCGCGAACTCATCGCCGAGCAGCTCAAGGCCGAGGGCTTTTCCGTCGTGACGGCGGCGGGCGGCTTGGAGGGATTGAAGCTCGCCAAGGACCTGCGGCCGATCGCGATCACACTCGACGTGATGATGCCCGACCTCGACGGCTGGTCGGTCCTCGCCGCGCTGAGGCAGGATGCCGATCTCGCCGAAATTCCGGTCATCATGATCACGATCCTTGATGAGCACCGCCGCGGGGTTGCGCTCGGGGCGGCGGGCTATCTCACCAAGCCCATCGACCGCGAGCGGCTCCATCGAATGGTCAGCCGTTTCCGAGCGTCGGCGCGGCCGACGCGGGTCCTGCTGGTGGACGACGATAAGGACCAGCGCGAGCGCCTGCGCGGGTGGCTCGAGGGCGAGCAGTGGGCCGTGCAGGAGAGCGGGAACGGGCGCGAGGCGCTGACGCGGCTGCAAGCGGATAAACCCGACGTGATCCTGCTCGATCTGATGATGCCCGAGATGGACGGCTTTGCCGTGGTGGCCGCCCTGCAGAAGGAGCCGCGCTGGTGCGACATTCCGGTCATCGTCATCACTGCGCGCGACCTCGATGCCAAGGACCGCGAGCGGTTGAACTCGGGCGTGCAGTCGGTGCTGGTCAAGGAGACATTCCGGCCTGCGGAGCTGGTCGAGCGCATCCGCCGGCTGGTGCAGAGCAAGCCTTTCGTCGGCAGCGGGATGGAAGCAGCGTCGTGACCAAAGTGCTTTACGTCGAGGACAACGACGACAACGTCTATATGCTCAAGATGCGGCTGGAGCTGCTGGACGACTTCGAGGTTGTGACCGCGGAGGACGGGGAGAAGGGCTGCGCGATGGCGCTCGCCGAGCGGCCCGACATCATCCTGATGGATCTGGAGATGCCGTTGGTCGACGGCTGGGAGGCGACGCGGCGGCTCAAGGCCGATCCGCAGACGCGCGATATCCCCATCATCGCGCTGTCCGCGCATGCGCTCGCGGGCTCCCGCGAAAAGGCGCTTGCGGCGGGGTGCGACGAGTTCGACACCAAGCCAGTCGAATTCGAGCGGCTGCTCGCGACGCTGCGGCGGCTGCTCGCGAATCACAAGTGACGCTATCGGCCGACGACGGTCGTACATGACGAAGCGTCGTAAAAAAGGCACGTCCTCGGCTGCGGCCGGAGCTCGGCGGCTTGCGCCGCGGCGCGCGCATGGTCGAGGCAGTCCGAAGGCGGAAAAGAAAAAAATTGCCCTCCTCAGGCGCGAGCTGAACGAGGCGCGTCAGCAGCAGGCTGCTACCGCCGACGTGCTCAAAGTGATCAGCCGGTCGACATTCGATCTGCAGACAGTGCTCGATACATTGGTCGAGTCGGCGAGTCGGCTATGCAACGCTGACCATGCCTGGCTGCTCCAACGCGAGGGCGAATCCTTCCGCTGGGTCACCAGCTTCGGCCATGCGGCCGAGGTGCATGCGCGACTCAGGGATTATTTCAAGCCCCTGAAGGTTCCGGCAGACCGGGGCAGCATCACGGGGCGGGTCGCGCTGGAGGGCGGCGTGGTTCATGTGCCCGACGTGCTGGCGGACCCGGACTATACCTGGAGCGGGGCACAAGAGATCGCCGGCTATCGCGCCGCGCTCGGCGCACCGCTCGTGCGCAAGGGAGATGTCGTCGGGGTGATCTTCGTGGCGAAGACCGCGCCGCAGCCATTTACCGCGAAACAGATCGAGTTGGTGACGACTTTTGCCGATCAGGCCGTGATCGCGATCGAGAACACGCGGCTGCTCAACGAGCTGCGCGACTCGCTGCAGCAGCAGACCGCGACCGCCGACATGCTCAACGTCATCAGCCGCTCGACCTTCGACCTGCAGGCCGTGCTCGACACGCTGGTGCATTCGGCGGCGCGGCTGTGCGCGGCGGAATGTGCGTTCATTTTCCGCCTCGAGCAGGGCGCGTACCACCTGGCCGCGAACCACGGCTTTTCCGATGAGTATCGAGAGTACATCAGGCGCAATCCGATCCCGCCGGGCCGCGGCACGCTGGTGGGACGGACCGCTTTGACCGCGCACACGGTTCACCTTCCCGACTGCCTTGCCGATCCGGAATACATGTGGTTCGAATCGCAAAAAATCGGCGGCTTCCGCACCATGCTCGGCGTGCCGCTCTTACGCGAGGGCAGCCCGATCGGCGTGCTGGCGTTGACGCGCTCGCAGGTTGAGCCGTTCAGCGAGCGAGAGATCGGGTTGGTCACCACCTTCGCCGACCAGGCGGTGATCGCGATCGAGAACGTGCGCCTGTTCGACGAGGTGCAGGCGCGCACGCGCGAGCTCTCCGAGGCGCTGGAGCAGCAGACCGCGACATCGGAGGTACTCCGCGTAATCTCGAGCTCGCCCGGCGAGCTCAAGTCCGTGTTCGAGTCGATGCTGGCGAACGCGGTGCGTATCTGCGAAGCAAAGTTCGGCGTGCTGTATCGGTATGATGGAAAGCTGTTTCACCCTGAGGCTTTAGTTGGCGCACCACAAGCACTTGTCGAATTTCATCAGAAGCGTGGGGCATTTCTGGCAGTTCCCGGAACACCCTTGCACCAGCTGTGGCAGACGAGAAACGTGGTCCATACCGCCGATGACGCAGGAGGGCCATCTTCCTCGGCGCGGTTGGGGGGCGCGCGGTCGCACCTCGCAGTACCCATGCTCAAGGACGATGCGCTAGTCGGGAGCATTATTATCTACCGCCAGGAAGTCCGACCATTCACCGACAAGCAGGTTGATCTGGTCACGAACTTCGCCAGCCAGGCCGTCATCGCCATCGAGAACACGCGGCTGCTCAACGAGCTGCGGCAGCGCACCGATGATCTGAGCGAGTCGCTGGAGCAGCAGACGGCGACCTCCGGCATACTCAGCGTCATCAGCAATTCACTGAGCGACACCCAACCGGTGTTCGAAGCCATCGTTGAGAGCGGGCAAAGGCTGTTCCCGGGCGCCATGGTCATCGTCGCGCTCGCGGATGGGGACAAGGTGAAGGCCGCGGCGGTCGCCGCCCCCGATCCCGCGGGCGTCGAAGCGATGCGACGCAGGTTTCCGTTCCCGCTGACACGCGAGTACATGCACGCCACCGCCATTCTCGATCGCAGGATCCTCGACATTCCCGATGTCGAGAACGCGCCGGGAGAATTGGCGGCCGGCGCCCGCAACTTCCTGGCGAGCGGCTATCGGGCGGTCACGATCATGCCGATGATCCGCGGCGACGCCGCGATCGGCGCGTTGAGCGTGGCGCGCGGAGCGCCTGGACCGCTTTCGGACAAGCAGGTCGCCGTGCTCAAGACCTTCGCCAGCCAGGCGGTCATCGCCATCGAGAATACGCGGCTGCTCAACGAGCTGCGGCAGTCGCTGCAGCAGCAGACCGCGACTGCCGACGTGCTCAAAGTCATCAGCCGCTCCACCTTCGATCTCAAGGCGGTACTGCAGACGCTGGTCGAATCGGCTGCCCGACTTTGTCAGGCGGACAAGGCCACGATAACTCGGCAGATCCGGGGCGTGTTCTTCCGCGCCGAGTCTTACGGCTTCTCCGCCGAGTTCATGGACCATGTCAAGGCTTTGCCGGTCGAGCCCGACGCGGGAACAGCTACCGGGCGTGCCTTGCTTGAAGGCCAGATCATCCACGTTCCCGATGTGCTGGCCGATCCGAATTACACCTGGACAGAGGTAGCTAAGATATTTGGCGACTATCGAACCATACTCGGCGTTCCGTTGTTACGCGAGGGCACCCCGATCGGGGTCATGGCGTTGACGCGTTCCGAGGTGCGGCCATTTAGCGATAAGCAAATCGAGCTGCTCGAGACCTTCGCCGACCAGGCGGCAATCGCGATCGAGAACGTGCGGCTGTTCGAGGAAATCCAGGATAAGAACCGGCAGCTGGCGGAGGCCAGTCGGCACAAGTCGCAGTTCGTGGCCAGCATGAGCCACGAGCTGCGCACCCCGCTCAATGCCATCATCGGCTTGACCGAAATGATGGTCGCCAACGCCGCGCGCTTCGGCACGGAAAAAGCCGCCGAGCCGCTCAAACGCGTGCATCGCGCCGGCACTCATCTCCTCGGCCTCATCAACCAGGTGCTCGACCTCTCGAAGATCGAAGCCGGCAAGCTCGAACTGAATCCCGAGTCGGTGAATTTGGCCTCGCTGATCGACGAGGTCGTCGGCACCGCGCGCCAACTCGCCGAGCAGAACAAGAACCGCCTCGTGGTCGAAGCGCAGGAGAAACTCGGGATGCTCACCGTCGATCCCATGCGGCTGCGGCAGATCCTGCTCAATCTCTTGAGCAATGCCTGCAAATTCACCAAACAGGGCGAGGTCAAGCTGCGGGTACACAAGGTGATGGACCGGCGCAACGGGATCGAGTTTGCGGTCGCCGATACCGGTATCGGCATGACGGCGGAGCAGCAGGCCAAGCTGTTCGAGGAATTCACCCAGGCCGACTCCTCGACCGCGCAACGCTACGGCGGAACGGGGCTCGGCCTTGCCATCACGCGCAAGCTCGCGCGCATGATGGGCGGCGACGTGGCGGTGGCGAGCGAACCGGGCAAGGGCTCGGTCTTCACCGTCCGCCTGCCCGGCGCCGGCGGCGCCCCTGCAAGAAGCTCGAGCGAGGACATCAAACCGCAAGCTGGCAATGCCAGCGTGCGCGACAGCGGGATGGAAGCAGCGTCGTGACCAAAGTGCTCTACGTCGAGGATAACGACGACAACGTCTACATGCTCAAGATGCGGCTCGAGCTGCTGGGCGATTTCGACGTTGTGGCGGCGCCCGATGGCGAGCAGGGCTGTGCCATGGCGCTGAGCGAGCGCCCCGACGTCATCCTGATGGATCTCGAAATGCCGGTGGTCGACGGCTGGGAGGCGACGCGGCGACTCAAGGACGACCCGCAAACGCGCGACATCCCGATCATCGCGCTCTCCGCGCACGCGCTCGCCGGCGAGCGCGAGAAGGCGCTTGCGGCCGGATGCGACGAGTTCGACACCAAGCCGATCGAATTCGAGCGGCTGGTCGCGACGTTGCGGCGGGTGCTCGCGGCTCGCAAATGACGCTCTCGTCGCAAGCATTCCTCGGGCTTCGATCACTATTGCAGAATCTAATCGTCGGCAGAGATACGGGCTTCTATATCGTAGTCATGATATAACGTGCTTGACGGCGGAGTGGGCGCGCAGGACAGATGCAGCCGCGTGACAGACTTTCATTCTCTCCGATCACCAAACGCCCCGCGCTTCGATTCCCCAGCGGCATCCGGTTAGTGGTGTGGCCGGTGTTGGCGCTCGAAGAGTGGGATATTGCGCGCCCAATGGCGCGCATGGTCATTTCACCTCCGCAAGGCCAGCCTCAGCTCCCAGACATGCCGAACTGGAGTTGGCATGAGTACGGGATGCGGGTCGGCTTCTGGCGACTGCGAAAGATGCTCGGGCAAGTTGGCGCAAAGCCCACGGTCACGTTGAATGCGAGAGTGTGCGAAACTTATCCCGAGGTCGTCGAGGCGTGCGTCGAAAACGGCTGGGAGCTAAACGCACACAGTTACGACCAAGTGCCGATGCACAAGCTCGACGATCAGCGCGGCGTCATCATGAAATCGATGGCCATCATCGAAAAATTCTGGGGCAAGCGGCCGCGCGGCTGGTTCGGGCCTGGCCTGACGCAAACCTACGAGACTCTCGATTACCTCGCGGAGGCCGGCGTTGAGTATATCGGTGACTGGGTTCTCGACGACGAGCCCGTGACGTTGAAAACGACGCATGGTTCCGTTGTGGCGCTCCCTTACAACTTCGAGCTTCACGACATCGTCATGATGGCCCTTCAGCATCATCCGTCCGAGATGATGTACCGGCGCGCACTGGACCATTTCACGTGTCTCTACGAGGAGTCGGCCGAGCGCGCAAAAATCATGGCTATCGCGTGCCACCCCTACCTTTCCGGCGTGCCGCACCGGATTGGGCATGTCCAGCGCACCTTCGAAGAGATTCTCAGTCGAGATGGCGTGGTCGCTTGGGACGGCTCCAAGATTCTCGATTGGTATCTCGCCCAGCAACGCCAGCGCGGATAGGCTGGCGGGCATGTCGGTCGCGCGATCGCTCTCCGCTTTCGTCCCGCATGATTTGACCGCGCCCCTGAGCGGGGCCGGCGCCGGCCCGCTGGCCGGTCTGAGTGCGGCCATCAAGGACCTGTATGATGTCGCGGGATATCGTACCGGCGGGGGCAGCCCGGATTGGCTCGATGCACAGGCTGCGGCCACCTCGACCGCCGCCGCAGTGGTTCGCATCCTGGAGGCGGGCGCAACAATTATCGGCAAGACAATCTGCGACGAATTCTTCTACAGCGTGTCCGGTGCCAACGCCCACTACGGCACCCCGATCAACCCTCGCGCGCCGGATCGGTTGCCGGGGGGTTCGTCGAGTGGCTCGGCATCGGCGACCGCCGCGGGAGCTTGCGATTTCGCCTTGGGCAGTGACACGGGTGGATCGGTGCGCGTGCCCGCCGCGTTCTGCGGGATCTATGGCATCAGACCGACCCATGGACGGGTCGATCTTTCCGGTGCGATGCCCATGGCGCCATCGTTCGATGTCGCTGGATGGTTTGCAAGCGGGCCCGGAGTCTTTCGGCGCGTCGGCGAGGTCATTCTCGATCGCTCACGAACGCCGGCCCCGATCGAAAACCTGATCGTTTTAGAGGATGCATTCGAGCAAGCGGATCAAGATGTCGCGAGGTTGCTGCGGGCAGCTCTCGACGACATGACCGATGCCCTGCCAAAGGCCCGAAGCGGCCGTGTGGCTTCCGATGGTCTTGACCGCTGGCGCGAGACCTTCCGCGTGATCCAAGCAGGCGAGGTCTGGCGCAACTACGGAGAATTCGTCAAGACGCATCGGCCGCGGCTCGGTCCGGGGATTCGCGAACGCATGGAATTCGCGGCAAAAGTGCCGGAGCGGGATATCGAGCAGGCGCGGCAGGAACACGCGCGGGCGCGCGATCACATCCGCGCAGTGGCGCAGCCGGGCACCATCCTTGCGCTGCCGACCGCGCCTTGCGTCGCGCCGCTCTTGGATACTCCATCAGATGCGCTGGAATCGTTCCGCGTGCGCGTCATGCGCCTCACTTGCATCGCAGGCCTTGGCGGACTGCCCCAGGTCACTCTGCCCATCGGATCGCTTGCCGGCTGTCCCGTCGGACTCTCGTTCATAGGCTGGGCCGGCGGCGACGAAGCCCTGCTGGCGCTCGCCGTGAAGCTCGCGCGCCACTGCGGATACGCAAATCAAGCTTAAAACAGAGCCGTCACATAACGGAAAGGCCGCCATCGACGGCGAGAGTCGCCCCGGTGATGAACGAGGCTTCGTCGCTCGCGAGCCACAGAATCGGCCAAGCAATCTCCTGCGGCGTCGCCCAGCGGCCGAGCAGCGATGTCGTCTGGCGCTCGGTCTTGAGCGTCTCGACGCTCTTGCCGGCGGCCTTGGCTTTCGAGATATGGAAGTCGGTCAGCGTCGAGCCGGGACAGACCGCGTTGACGCGTACGCCGTGCGCCACTTCCTCGAAGGCGAGCGTGCGCGTCAAGGCGAGGATGCCGGCCTTGGTCGCGTCGTAGAGGCCCATGCCCTTGCGGCCGGTCAGCGCATAGCACGACGAGACGTTGACGATACTGGCGCGACCGCTGCGGCGCAGCGCCGGCAGCGCCGCCTTGCAGTAGTTGGCGGTGCCAATGAGATTGACGCCGACCATGGCCTGCCACTCGGCGGGGGTTGCGTCGGCGATCGCGGAATAATTCCGCATCGCCGCGTTATTGACCAAAATGTCGATCCGGCCAAAGGTCTGGAGCGCATGCTCGACCGCGCGCGCGGCGGCGCTGGCGTCGGCAACGTCGGCCGCAAACGTCGAGACGCGTGCGCCCGGCACCCGTTGCGCAATCGCCTTCATCGTGACTGCCAACGCGTCCGCGTTGGCATCGACGAGCACCGCCACCCCGCCTTCAGCGCAAACGAGCTCACCCGTCGCTGCGCCGATGCCCGCGCCGCCGCCGGTGATCAGCGCGGCTTTGCCTTCGACCCGGTTCATGCTCGCGCAGTCACTCGGTCGGAACGATGCCGAGCTCCTTGGCGGCGGCAGCGACGCGCGCGCGCTGCAGCTCGATCGCGGCATGGAATTCAGCAGGGCCGCCGAAGTTGGGAAGCTGCCCGGTGTCGTTGAGCCGCGCCGCGATCGCGGGATCGGCGCCGACCTCCCCGACATCCGCCGCGATGCGCGCGCGCAGCGGCAGCGGCATTTCGGGCGGGCCGAAAAATCCGACCAGCCCGTCGAGCGCGAGGTCCGGATAGCCGGCCTGCGTGACTGTCGGCAGATCGGGCAGGACAGGTGCTCGAACGCTGTTGGTCACGGCGAGCAATTTGACCTTGCCGGCCTGCAGCTGAGGCCGCACGATCGCATAAGCCGTTTCGTTGAGCTGAATGCGCCCGGCGGCGAGGTCGTTGGCCGCCTCGACCTGATTGCGGTACGGGACCTTCGAGAGGCTCAACCCGGCATTGCGCAGGAACCCTGCCACCAGAAAGTCGATGGCGCCGGTCGTGCCGGCCCAATTGAGCTTGCCCGGCTGCGCGCGCGCCAGCGCGACGAACTCCGTGAGCGATTGCACCGGCAGCTCCGCGGGCACCGCCATGACGATGATCGTGTTCGACACGCGGGCGATCGGCTGCAGATCCTCGGGCTTGTAGGGGAGGTTCTTGTAGACGAAGGGATGCGCGGTGAACGAGGACGTCGGCGAGGCCAACAGCACGTGATCGTCCTGGGCGGCGATCATCGCGCTGATCGCAACGAGCCCATCGCCGCCGGGGCGGTTCTCGACCACCACCGGCTGGGCCCAATGCTTGCTCAGCCGGTCGGCGAGCAGTCGGGTTCCGATATCGACGCCGCTGCCGGGCCCGAGCGTCACCAGGAGCTTCACGGGGCGCTGCGGCCAGGTTTGCGCGGGCGACGGCGTCGCCGAGACAACGAACGCAAGCGCGGCCGCCAGAATGCAAACGCAACGCAGTCTATTGCGCATCGGCCTTCTCCAAATGCACCGTGAGGTCGAACGGCGCGTTCAGATCGAATACACTGGCTGCTCCAAGCCGCCGGTCAAGTGGGTCTTAGCCCATTCCTGCGGCTTGACGTTGCGATCGAGCAGCACGCCGGCGGCGCGGACACGCTGTGCGTCGGCATCGAGCGCCGGAGGCGTGGCGCCATCCTGCATCGCGATCGCAGCTTCGTACAGCATGCGGCGCGCCATCACGATCGCGCGGTCAGTCGGCAACAGCTTCTCCTTCGCGTGATCCTGGATCGGCCCCATGCTCTCCTGCAGCGAGGCGTCCTGCATGGCGATGCCGAAAACGCCGCTATAGGCGCGCTTCTCCTTTTGTGCGCGGCGATCGATCAGGTAGTCGTTGTCCTTGTTTGCCAGCGGCCGGAACGTGCCGGGCACGTAAGGGCAATGGATACCCTTGCCCTCCTGCATGTGGTGCCGCTCCTCCTCGGACAGCGGACGGTCGGGGCGGAAGTTGATGCTCCAGGCCCAGCAATGGTGGTCGTCGATCGGCACCCAGACATGACCGCCGAGCGCGTGATCGCCGAACGGCGGGATCAGCGTGAACCACGGAAACAGCCACTGGGTGACCCGCCAGTAGTACGAATCGGGCTCGCCGTTGCGGCGGCCGTAGAGCGTCAAGCCGAAGGGCGCGCTCTCGATCTCGAAGATCACGTTGCCGTCGGCCTTGATATACTCGTTGGCCTTGGTGCCCTCGTGCATCGGGTCCTCGTCCACCTCGAAGCGGTGCACATAGGACACGTGGCTGGTGTCGATGCCGCCTTCCATGGCCTGAAGATAATTGCACTCCTGCAGGCGCTTCGAGACGAAGACGTGGCTCGGCGGCAGATTGCACCACTCGACGGCGGGGGGCGCGGGTTCCTTGCCCTTCGGTCCCATATAGGCCCAGACCATGCCCGCGCGCTCGATGCAGGGGTAGGCCTTGATCCCCATGTGCTTGCAGGCCTGCGGCGCCGACGGCACGTCGACGCATTGCCCGTCAGTCGCGAACTTCAGGCCGTGATAGGCGCAGCGGATGCCGTTCTCCTCGTTGCGGCCGAAATAGAGCGACGCACCGCGGTGCGAGCAGAATTCATCGATCAACCCGACCTTGCCGTCGCTGTTGCGAAAGGCGATGAGTTTCTCGCCGAGGATGTGCGCGCGCACCGGCGGACCATCGGGCTCGGCGACCTCGCTCGCGAGCAGGATCGGCACCCAGTAGCGGCGCATCAGGTTGCCCATCGGCGTGCCGGGGCCGGTGCGCACGAGCGTTTCGGCCATCTCCTTGTTCATCGCGGTGCGACCTTTCTTGCGCTCAAGCCAAGAGGGGTGGCAGGGCGGAGAGCGCGCTCACTCGGCGACCGTGCTCGGGTTTTTCTGATCGGCGACCATGAACACGACGATCTTCGTGCGCTTGTCCGCGCTTGGGTTTCGGGAGATGGAGTGGACGGCGGTCGGCGGCTCGTAGAACGTCTCGCCCGCGTTTAGGATCCGGCCGGGTTCTCCGTTGATGGCGAACTCGTAGGTGCCTTCGATCACATAGCCAAATGTGTGATGGCCAGGATGCCGGTGCGGAGGGCTGCTGCTGCCGGGCGCGCGATCGAGCAGCGCGATGCGGACCTCGCGGCCCGGCAGATCGGCGAGCGGTTGGACGAGGAGCGGCTTGGCGGCCGCTGGCGCGGGCTGGGCCGATGACGCGGTGACGAATCTCGTCGCCGTCCAGGTGCCGAAGCTGGAGAGAAGGCCGACGATGATGGCTACGCCGGCATAATGGTGGACGAATGTCCTGCTCGCCTTCGTCATGCATCCCTCCCGTTGCAACGCGCGACCGTTCAAGTCATCAAAACGCGATCCGTCGCTGAGCCTCGCGTTCCTTAAATGCCGCGATTCCAGAAGTCGTAATAGCGTTCAATGTTCATGGGCAGGAACGCATTGTAATTCGGCCAAGCTTCATATTTCGGCAGCTTGATGTCTTTCTGAGCATCTGCATAGGACTTGCCCTCGCTCACCGCTTGCTTCACCGCGGCAGAAAGGTCCTGCAGGTAGGCGAGCTCCTCGCGCGCATTGTCCTTGGTCCCGGTTTGCTTGCCGCCTGGCCCCGGGTGACCGGGAATGAGCGTCTCCCAATCCATCGCGATGACCTTTTTCAGTCCCTCCTCGATGTCGGGGACATAGGTGTCGGCCATGCCGCGAAACTGCACGCCCTGGATCGGAATCCAGTCGACCGTGAAGATGATCTTCTCCTTCGGCAGCCGCATCACCAGCGTGCTGTCGGAATGATTCTTGCCGACATAGTTGAGCTCGAGCGTGGTGCCACCGAGTGTGATGTTCCTCTTACCGCCGACAACCTGGTCGGGGATGACCACGTCATCGGGCTTGAGCGCGGCGATGCGGGCCTTGGCGTTCGCGTGGGCGACAAAGGTCGCGCCGAGGTCTTTGAACGGCTTGCCGCCGGCGATGTGGTCGAAATGGCTGTGGCTGTAAATCACATATTTGATCGGCGCTTTGGTCACGGCCTGGATCGCGTCGATATAGGGCTTCGCCGGCCGCCGCTCGCTAATCGGGTCGGTCGCGATCACGCCCGCGGGCGTGACGATGAACATCGACTGATGATTGCCATAGCGAAAGATATAGACGTTGTCCGTGACCTTGGTGGTGGCAAACGGCGGCGGAGCTGGCTGCTGTGCCTGCGCAGGGACGGCGAGCGCGCTCGTGATGATTGCCGTGAGCATGCCCGCGAAGTGAATCCGCAACATTGTCGTCTCTCCCTAGCGTGACCGCCCATCCCTTGAGGGCGGGCCACAAATCTCGCGTGCGGTCACTTCGAATGCAATGGCCATCGGCTCGATTCATGGACGGCACCGCCGGCGAGCGGTCGGCATCAGCGGCAACGATGCACTGCTCCGCCGCAAGCGGATGGGTCCGGCACGTCCCGGACCAGTGCTGTTGTAAACGCCGAGCAGATCGGCCTACATTGGTTGAAATTCGCTTCGACGATGCGTCGAAATCTGCGAATGTGCGGGCGTGGGTGCGCCGGCAGAGATCGGCGCCACACCAGCCGGCGGTGTGGCCGCTCTTGGCATCGTCGAGGCGATGGCGAGCCTCCCAGTCAATTCACCCGTATCATGGGAAGGGGAAATGTATGGACTACAGCAGCTATTCGCGGGGAATGACGCGACGGGCGTTCGGTGTGTCGTTGGGGCCGGGCATGTACGTGCTGGGAATGGCTGTCGCGAACGGCGCGCCGCTGAAAAAAGTGCCAACCGCGACGGGAATCGACGCGCTTTTCGTCCCATTCGTGGTCGCGGCCGAGCTCAAGATCTTTGAAAAGTACGGGCTGGAGACCAGCTACAAGCCTTTCGACGACGGCAACGTCGCCCTCGACGCGCTTCTCGCCGGCAGCTCGGATATAGGTGCCACCACCGAACTCGGCGGGCTCTCGCGCTGGGACAAGGGCGGCAAGCTCTACGTGACCTCCTACTCGTCCACCAGCGGGCAGCAGATCGGCCTTGCTGGACGCGACGATATCAAGAAGCCGGAAGACCTGATCGGCAGGACCGTCGCCTATCCCCGCGCCACCGGCGGGCATCTCTATTTCCTCCGCTACGTGAAGAAATACAATCTGCCGGTGGACAAGATCAAAGTGAAGTTCATGCAGGCGCCGGAGATGGTGGCCGCGCTCGAACGGCGCGACATCGACGCCTTCTTTCTGTGGGAGCCGTGGCTCGACAAGGCGGCGCAGCTCGTGCAAGGGGCGCGCGTGTTGGCGCGATCGGGCGATGACGGCGTTTTCATTCTCACGTCCTACGACTACTACTCGCAGGGACTGATCGACGACCAGCCCCGAGCCGCCGCGGCGACGCGCGCGCTCATCGAAGCGACGGATTTCTGCAACTCCAACGCGGCCGAGGCGGCCAAGGTCGCCGGCAAGGCGTTCCGGATTCCGGAAGCCGACATGAAGGTCTACATGAGCCGGATGAACTACCGCGTCGAGATGCCCAAGGACGTGGTGCTGGGCAATTTCCGTGGCGCTGCCGAGGTCGCGCTCGGCGAGGGCATCATCAAGAAGATGCCGGACTGGAACGACTTCGTGCGTCCGCAACTCATGATGGAGGTTGCGCCGGATCGCGCCGTCGGTTGGTAGGCCTTTCGCGGCCGGCGGCGACCCGCAGGCAGTGGAGCGCGGCGGTCAGTGGCAGAAGAATTCCTCGTGGCGCGCGACGTCAGCTACCGGTACGCGGCTCGCCGGGGCGTGGAAGCGGTATCGGTGTTGCAGCGTTTTTCCGTGAGCCTCACGGAAGGAGAGTTTTTCTGTCTGCTCGGGCCGAGTGGCTGTGGCAAGACCACGGTCCTCAATTTGATGGCGGGCTTCCTGGAGCCGTTCAGCGGCATGCTCACCCTCGCCGGCCGGCCGATCCGGGGGCCGGGACTCGATCGCACGGTGGTGTTTCAGGGCGATGACGCGCTTTTCAACTGGCTGCGCACCATCGACAACGTGGCGTTCGGCCTGCGGATGCAGGGCATGTCCAAGCAGCGCCGGCATACCGTCGCCCGCGATTACCTTCATCTCGTGCATCTCGGTGGTCAGGAGAACAAGTATCCCGGCGAACTGTCCGGCGGCATGAAGCAACGCGTGCAGATCGCCCGCGTGCTTGCGAGCGACCCCAAGGTGCTGTTGATGGACGAGCCTTTCGGCGCGCTCGATGCTCAGACCAGAGGACGTATGCAGAGCGAGCTTGTGGAGATCTGGCACAAGACCGGCAAAACGATCGTGTTCATTACCCACGATATCACCGAGGCAGTCCTGCTGGCGGATCGCATCGGCGTCATGACCAAGGGGCCGGAATCGCGGCTCGATGCAATCATCCCAGTCGACCTGCCGCGGCCGCGCCGGCGCAGCAGTCCCGGCTTCGGCGAGATGTGGGAACGCATCAACGCGCTGATCGAGAACGAAGAGGCGAGTAGACCATGACTGAGGTCAGCCCCAGGCCCGCTGAGGCTATGGCGCCAGCGCCGCGCCTGCCGCTCGGCTGGGTCAAGCGCGATCATCTCATTTATGTCGCCTCCATCATCGGGTTGATCGTGCTGTGGCACCTGGTCGCCACCACGTTCTTCAAGCCGCAGTTCTTTCCGCCGCCGCTCCTGGTGCTGTCGACCGGACGGGAGATGCTGGAAAGCGGCGAACTGATGGAGCACATCAGCATCAGCCTGCAACGCATCCTCTCGGGATTCCTGATCGGCAGCGCGATCGCTGCTCCCGCCGGTTTGCTGATGGGCTCGATTCCCGTCGTCCGCGCGATCTTCGATCCCTATGTGCAGTTCTTTCGTTTCGTGCCTTCGCTGGCATGGCTAACCCCGGTGGTGATCTGGTTCGGCATCGGGGAGACATCGAAAGTTCTCATCATCGTCTATACAACGATCTTCATCGTGCTGATCAACACCATGGTCGGCGTGTCGCATATCGCCCCGAACAAGCTGCGCGCCGCGGCCTGCCTCGGTGCCACCCCCCTCAAGGCATTCATTTTTGTGACGCTGCCGGCGACGCTGCCGTTCATCCTGACCGGCATGCGCCTTGCCATGGGCAATTCGTTCGCAACCGTGGTCGCGGCCGAGATGATCGCGGCGGATTCCGGCCTCGGCTATCTGATATTCAACTCGCGCCTCTGGATGGCAACGGACAAGATCTTCATCGGCATCGTATGCCTCGGGGCGCTTGGCCTCATCACGGACCGCCTCTTCCGCTATCTGATCGTCCGCTTCGCCCATCAATATGGGCCGATCGAATAGCCGTTCGGCTCGCGGGGGGCGATGCGCCCCTAAGCCTTACGCCATTGCCAGCGCCATTGCGCAGGTGGTGACGATGTCGTCGACGCTGGCGCCGCGCGACAGGTCGCTGATCGGCTTGGCGAAGCCTTGTAGGAAAGGGCCGATGGCCTTGGCCCCGCCGAGCCATTGCGTCAGCTTGTAGCCGATATTTGCCGCGTCGAGATCGGGAAAGATCAGCACGTTCGCATCGCCGGCCACCAAGCTCGGCGTCTTCACCTTCTTCTGCGCCACCGCCGGCACGAGCGCCGCGTCGGCCTGCAACTCGCCCTCGACGGCAAGCCCCGGCGCCCGCTCGCGCGTGAGCGCGAGCGCGCGCCGGACCTTATCGACCTTCGGGTGTTGCGCGCTGCCGTGGGTCGAGAACGACAGCATGGCGATGCGCGCGCGCTCGCGCAGCAGCTTCTCCGCGCTGCGCGCCGATGCGATCGCGATGTCGGCGAGCTCCTCGGCTCCCGGCTCTGCATTGACGGCGCAATCGGCGAAGACGAACGCCTTCGGACCTCGCCCAAGAAAATCCGGCACGACGATGAGGAAGAAACTCGAAGGCAGCGCAATTCCCGCGGCGAGCCCGATCGTCATCAATCCGGCTTCGATAACCCGCCGGGTCGGATTGGCCGCGCCCGCGATCATGGCGTCGGCGTCCCCCTGGCGCACCATCATGCCGGCAAAATAAAGCGGTTTCGCCACAAGCCGGGCAGCCATGCCCGGCGTCATCGTCGCCCGACCGGCGGCGCAGGCGGACGCATAAGAGCCGAGCCTTGCATCGCGCCGCGGATCGATCACTTCGATCCCCGAAACATCGAACGCCGCGCGCGAGGCCATTTGCGCGATCGCCGCTTCGTCGCCGAGAACGATCGGAATCGCGATTCTTTCCCGGCGCAGACGGCAGGCGGCCGCGAGCACCCGCTCGTCGTCGCCCTCCGGCAGCACGACCTTGCGCAAATGCTGCCGTGCGCTATCAAAAAGCTCAGCGAGCAGATCCATCTGTCTCACTTAGTGAGAAAACGTCGTGCCAGGCACGAGGGATCAATGACCGAAACAACCGAAGCAATCAAGATTCACCGCGGCTTGAGAGGGGTCTACTTCGATCGCTCGCCGTGCACGTTCATCGACGGCAAGGCGGGCGACCTGCGCTACCGCGGCTATTCCATCCACGATCTCGCCGAACATTCGAGCTTCGAGGAAACCGCGTGGCTGCTGCTCAATGGCGAATTGCCGAACGCGCGGCAGCTCTCCGCCTTCGACGACGACCTCAAGGCGGCGCGCAGCCTGCCCGAGCCGATCTACGGCATCATCCGCATGATGAAGTCTGCCCATCCGATGGACCTGCTGCGCACCGCCGTCTCCGCGCTCTCGGCGTTCGATCCGGAGGTCGCCGACATCTCGCGCGAGGCCACGCTGCGTAAGGGCATCCGCCTGACCTCGCAAGTCGCCATGATCGTCGCCGCGCATTCGCGCATCCGCGAGGGACTCGAACCGGTAGCCGCCGACCGCGGGCTTGCGCATGCGGCCAACCTGTTGTGGATGCTTACGGGGACCAAGCCGAGTGGCGACGCCGCGCAGCTCATCGACCGCGACCTCATCTTGCATGCCGAGCATGGATCGAATGCCTCGTCGTTCACGGCGCGCGTTGTGGTCGGCACCGAGGCCAACCTGCACGCTGCGATCACGGCGGCAATTGCCGCTCTCTCGGGCCCCGCGCACGGTGGCGCCGCGGAAGACGTGATGAAGATGGCGGAAGAGATCGGCGATGCCGCGCGCGCTGCCGATTATGTGCGGGCGAAGCGCAAGGCGGGCGAGCCGGTCACCGGTTTCGGTCATCGCGTCTACCGCGCCGAGGACCCGCGCGCGCGGCATATGCGGGCCGGCGTGGAACGGCTATCGAAGGAAATGGGCGAGCCGCACTGGTACGAAATTTTGCAGGCGGTCGTGCAGGCGATGGCGCCCTACGCGCGCCACGGCGTCAACGTGAACGTCGATTTCTATTCCGGCGTCGTCTACCACCTGCTCGGCATCAAACGGGATCTGTTCGTGCCAATCTTCGCGATCGGCCGCGTGCCGGGCTGGGTCGTGCAGGTTTTAGAGCAGATCGAGAACAACATCTTGATCCGCCCGCTGACGCTCTATTGCGGACCAGAGCCGCGCAGCTATCGGCCAATGAACGCGCGGGACGGGGACCGAAATCTCACGAGCTGAGAAACGGCGTCTCGCCGCCGCGGCATTGCAGGCGCTGGACTATTCTGCTTACCTTTGAGACCGACAGTCTCGCTAGGTGAGAATATGGCTGACCGGGACGGCGCTGCCATGACATGCACGGCGCGGATATGCGCGTGCGCAAAACTTGCGTCATTCTCGCTCTGCCGGTCGACCAATCGTTCATGAACTCGATGATCAGCTTCTCCAAGCACTGGACCGTGCACTTCATCCGGTCGATCGCGGGACGATGATGGAGCTGACCATGCTCGTGCCCGTGCTGGCCTTCGTGCGGAAATGGCGTGCGAAGCGCGAGCTGCCTACCGCGGCGTAAAGGACAAAGGATGCCCGCCGATATCGCCACGAGCGTACGACGCAACAAGACGTCCGCTAGCGCGGCGGGCGACGGCGCCGGCGCCCTCGCGCGGCGTACGGGCGCCCTCGGCAAGCGCGAAAGGCTCGGCGCCATCGCGCGCTCGCTGGCCATCCTCGAACATGTGGCGAAGTCGCCCGCTCCGGTCGGCGTGCTCGACATTATCGACGCGCTGGAACTGCCGAAGGCGACCGCCTACCGGTTGGTCGATTGGTTCGTCAGCCAGGGCTATCTTGCGCGCGAGCCGAGCCGCAAGCGGCTGCTGGTCGGATCGCGGCTTACCACCCTGGCGTTTGGCGCGCTGGCCGCTTCGATGGGCAATTCGGAGCCTCACATCGTGCTGCAGCGCCTCGTGAACAAGGTCAATGAGACCTGCAATATCGGGACGCTGGTCAATGGCGAAGTGATGTATCTCGACCGGATCGAGGCCAAGCACTGGCCACTGCGGCTGCAGTTCTCCAGCGGCTCGCGCGTGCCGCTGCATTGCAGCGCCATCGGCAAGCTGTTCCTCGCGTTCTCGCCAGCGTCGCGCCGGCGCAGGCTGCTGCAGCATCTTGATCTGCGCCGCTACACCGAGCAGACGATTGTCGATCCGGCCAGCCTCGAAGCCGAGCTGCGGCAAATCCGAAAGCAACAGGTGTCGTACGACCGCGAGGAATTCCTCGATGGCGTGGTCTGCATCGCCGTGCCGGTGCTGGGCCGCAACGGCGAACTGCTCGCCGGCGTCGCCATCCAGGCGCCGCAGGCCCGCATGGGTATCGAAGACGGCCGCGCGCATCTGCCGGTGCTGCGAGGTACCGCTGACGAACTCGCCGAGATATTCCAGGCCGTGGATTGAGGACCGACTTCTCACATGTTCTCGGGAGAACTCGAAACGTGACCCCGGCCAGCGAAGCGGGAGATCCACAAAAAGGGACGCAGCCATGAAGATGACGACGGAAGAAGCCTTCGTGAAAGTCTTGCAGATGCATGGCATCGAGCATGCCTTCGGCATCATCGGATCGGCCTTCATGCCGATCTCCGATCTTTTCCCGAAAGCCGGCGTTACGTTCTGGGACGTTGCGCACGAGTGCAACGGCGGCATGATGTGCGACGGCTATACGCGGTCGACCGGGAAAATCGCCATGGTCCTGGGCCAGAACGGCCCGGGCATCACCAATTTCGTCACCGCGATCAAGACCGCCTACTGGAACCACACGCCGATGCTGCTGGTGACGCCGCAGGCTGCGAACAGGACGATCGGGCAGGGAGGGTTCCAGGAAGTGGAGCAGATGGCGCTGTTCCGCGACATGGTGTGCTATCAGGAGGAGGTGCGCGATCCTGCGCGCGTCGCGGAAGTCCTCAATCGCGTCATTTCGAAGGCGAAGCGCCTCTCGGCGCCTGCACAGATCAATATTCCGCGCGACTTCTGGACTCAGATCATCGACATCAGCCTGCCGGCGATCGTCGAGTTCGAGCGGCCGGCCGGCGGCACCAGTGCCGTCGCGGAGGCAGCCAAGCTGCTGTCGGCAGCAAAATTCCCGGTCATCCTGTCGGGCGCGGGGGTCGTTCTCGGAAATGCAATCCCCGAATGCGCTGCGCTCGCGGAGCGGCTCGATGCGCCGGTCTGCAGCAACTACCAGCACAACGACAGCTTCCCCGGCAGCCATCGGCTTGCCGTCGGCCCGCTCGGCTACAACGGCTCGAAGGCCGCGATGGAGCTGATCGCCCAGGCCGACGTGGTGCTGGCGCTCGGCACCAGGCTCAATCCATTTTCGACCCTTCCGGGATATGGCCTGGATTACTGGCCGAAGAACGCCAAGGTCATCCAGGTCGAGGTCAATCCGGACCGCATCGGCCTGACCAAGCCGGTGACGGTCGGCATCTGCGGTGACGCCAAGCTCGTCGCCAAGGACCTGCTGGCGCAGCTTTCCCCCACCGCTGGAAATGCCGGGCGCGAGGAGCGCAAGGCGCTGATCCATACCACCAAGTCCCGATGGCTCCAGGCCCTCTCCAGCATGGATCATGAGGAGGACGATCCGGGCACCACATGGAACGCCGACGCCCGCAAGCGCGAACCCGACCGAATGTCGGCGCGGCAGGCCTGGCGCGCAATCCAGGCTGGGCTTCCCCCGGACGCCGTTATATCCAGCGACATCGGCAACAACTGCGCCATCGGCAATGCGTATCCGACGTTTGAGACGGGTCGGAAGTACTTGGCCCCCGGCCTGTTCGGCCCCTGCGGCTATGGCTTCCCTGCCATCATCGGCGCCAAGGTCGGCAATCCGAACATACCGTGCGTCGGCTTCGCCGGTGACGGCGCGTTCGGAATTTCCATGAACGAGATGAGCTCGATCGGACGCAAGGAGTGGCCCGGCATCACCATGGTCATCTTCCGCAACTACCAGTGGGGCGCCGAGAAACGCAATTCGATCCTGTGGTTCGACAACAACTTCGTCGGAACCGAGCTCGATTCGCATCTCAGCTATGCCAAGGTCGCCGAAGCCTGCGGCCTCAAGGGCGTGACGGCAAGAACACAGGCCGAGCTGACCGAAGCGCTGCGCCAGTCCTGCGAAGCGCAAAAGAAGGGAGTGACCACCTTCATCGAGGTCATCCTCAATCAGGAGCTGGGCGAACCGTTCCGCCGCGACGCCATGAAAAAGCCCACGGTCGTGGCGGGCATCCGGCGCGAGGACATGCGTGCGCAAGAGGTTGCTTGACGGGGTCTGAGATGACTGTCGCAGTGAAGCCGACGGCCGATCCCAAGGCGGTCGCCGTGGTTGACGAGCTGGTGCGGCGCGCGCGTGCGGCCATGGCGGTATTTGCCGGAGCCGATCAGGCGCGCGTCGACGAGGCGGTCACGGCGCTGGCCTGGTCGCTCTACAATCCAGCGCATGCCAAGGAACTGGCAGAACTGGCGGTGGCCGACACGGGACTGGGCAATGTGCCGGACAAGATCATCAAGAAGCAGCGCAAGACTTTTGGCACCTTGCGTGATCTGCTGCGCGTAAAGACCGTCGGCATCGTCGAGGAGGACAAGGCGCGCGGCATCGTCAAATACGCCAAGCCGGTGGGCGTGGTCTGTGCCGTCACGCCCTCGACCAATCCGGGCGCGACACCGGTCAACAAGGCGATGATGGCGCTCAAGGGACGCAACGCCATCGTCATTGCCGCGTCGCCGGCCGGCCTCAAGACCACGCAGCGCACGGTCGACTACATGCGCGCCGAGCTCAAGAAGGTCGGCCTGCCCGAAGACCTCGTGCAAATCCTGCCGCCGCCGGCATCGAAGGACATGACACAGGCGCTGATGGAGGCCGCCGATCTGGTGGTCGCCACTGGCTCGCAGGACAACGTGCGGCGCGCCTATTCGAGCGGCACGCCGGCGATCGGGGTCGGCACCGGCAACGCGCCGGTGATCATCGATGAGACCGCCGATCTCGACGAGGCGGCCCAGAAAATCTGCGCGTCGAAGATCTTCGACAATGCGACCTCCTGCTCGTCGGAGAATTCCGTGGTCATTCTCGATGCGGTGTACGATCGTGCGATCGCGGCGCTGGAGCGCGCCGGCGGCTACATGGCCTCGCCGATGGAAAAGGAGCGCATCCAGCGCAGGCTGTGGCAGGACGGCAAGCTCAGTCGCCATCTGATCGCGCGCGACGCCGACGTGCTGGCGAGGGCGTTCGGCCTGCCGGTCGCGGCCGAACAAAAGAAGTTCTTCATGGTCGAGGAGACAGGCGTCGGCCGCAACTTCCCGTTTTCCGGGGAGAAGCTGGCGCTAGTGCTCGCGGTCTATCGCGCGAGGGATTTCGACGCCGCCATTGCGCGCGTCAATGAAATCATCGCCCATCAGGGTCGCGGTCATTCCTGCGGGCTGCACACGAAGGAGCTCGCCCGCGCGCGCAAGCTCGCCGAACAGGTTGACGTGGTGCGCGTGCTCATCAACCAGGCCCACACGTTCGGCAACGGCGGCGCCTTCGACAACGGGCTCAACTTCACGCTCAGCATGGGGTGCGGGACCTGGGGTGGCAACAGCATCAGCGAAAACCTCAACTACAAGCACTTCATCAACATTACCCATCTCGTGACCCCTATTCGCGAAGACAAGCCATCGGAAGAAGAGCTGTTCGGCGCCTACTGGGACAAATACGGTCGCTGAGGCGCCAGATGAACTTCGACGAACACGCGGCGAAATCGCTGGTGCTCGCGCCCGCCGGCATACCGGTGCCGCGCGGGCAAATATGCCGTACGGCGAAGGAAGCGGCCCAAGCGGTTCGCGCGATCGGACCCGCCGTGATCAAGGCACAGGTTGCGGCCGGCAAGCGCGGCAAGGCCGGCGGCGTCAAGCCCGCCGATACGCCCGAGGAGGCTGAGCGCGTCGCCGCCGCGATCCTGGGCATGAGCATCGGCGAGTACAAGGTCGAGCGCCTGCTGGTCGAGGAACAGGCGAACGTCGCGCATGAATTCTATGCGGCCGTCCTGACCGATACGGACGCGCGCAAGCCGCTCGTTCTGTTCTCGACGCAAGGCGGCATGGACATTGAGGAGGTCGCGGCCGCCAAACCCGATGCGATCCGACGCCAGCACGTCGATCTGGACGTCGAGCCGGGCGTGGTCGATTTCGTCTCGATGTTGGCCGGCCTGGAACTCGGCGATGCGCAGGCAAGCGTCGCAGATATTCTTTCTCGCCTCTATGCGGCTTATCGACGGCGTGACGCCGAGCTTCTTGAGATCAATCCGCTGGCGCAGCTCGCGGATCGGCGCGTGGTAGCGCTCGACTGCAAATTCGTGCTCGACGATGCCGCCGCCTACCGGCAGGAAGACATCGTCAGCGTCGCAGCCCCTGCCCCGATGACCGCGCTGGAACAGCGCGGTGCGGAAAACGGTCTGAAGTTCATCCAGCTCGACGGCAATGTCGGCGTGCTGGCGAACGGCGCCGGCCTCACCATGACGACCATGGATGTCATTCGCCACTTTGGCGGGCGGCCCGCCAACTTCCTTGAAATTGGCGGCGAGGCCTACACCAAGTCGGCGGCGGCGCTCGACCTCGTTCTGTCCAATCCCGGCGTCAGGAGTCTCATCATCAATTTCTGCGGGGCGTTCGCCCGCACCGACGTCATGGCCGAGGGGGTGGTGAAGGCCTGGCAGGAGCTCAAGCCCGCCATCCCCGTGTTCTTCTCGATCCACGGCACCGGCGAGGACGAGGCCATCGCGCTCGTGCGCGCGCGGCTCGGGATCGAGCCCTACGATCTGATGGAAGACGCCATTCAGGCGGCGGTGCGGGCGGCGCAATGATAATGCGCAGGAGCAGCAAGGTCATCGTGCTCGGCATCACCGGACGCCAGGGCACGTTCTGGACCGAGAAAATGCTCGCCTATGGCACGCAGGTCGTGGCCGGCGTCAATCCGAAACGCGCGGGCGGGCGGCATTGCGATGTGCCGATCTTCGCCTCGACGGCGCAGGCCGTGCGGGACACCGGCGGCGATGTCGCCGTCATGTTCATTCCGCCCGCAACCGCGCGCAAGGCGGCGGTGTCGGCAATCGAGGCGGGGATCAAGCATCTGGTCGTGTTGACCGAGCACATCCCAGCGCAGGACGTCATGGCGATGCACGCGGCTGCCGCCCGGCACGGCACGCGCATCGTCGGCCCCAACACTGCCGGCCTGGTGACGCCGGGCGAATGCTTCGTCGGGATTATGCCCGCGTTTGTGCCGAGCGTGTTCAAGCCCGGCCATGTCGGAGTGATCTCGCGCAGCGGCAGCCTCGGCACGCTCGTCTGCCTCGAGCTGACGCAATCGGGGCTCGGCCAATCAGCCTTCATCGGCATCGGGGGCGACCCGATGCTCGGCACCACCACGCGCGACGCGCTCGCGGCGCTTGACCACGACCCCGCAACCGAGGCCGTCGTCATCGTCGGCGAAATTGGCGGCACGATGGAAGAAGACGCCGCCGACTACGCCAGGACGATGCGCAAACCGGTTGCCGCCTTCATTGCCGGCGCCGCTTCGCCTCCCGGCAAGAAGATGGGCCACGCCGGCGCCATCGTGACCGGCAATCGCGGAGGCTACGCGTCGAAACGCCGGGCGCTTGAAGCGGCCGGGGTCATCGTCGCCGATACGCCGGCGGAGATTGCGCACGCACTCTCCGGAAGACATCCAAGGTCCCGCCTACACGCTGCCGGTGTTTCGTAAACCCATCAATGCTGCCGCGTGTCCTGCAGGATCAGGTCCGAGGCCTTTTCGCCGATCATGATCGCCGGAAGATTGGTGTTGCCGGACACCAGCGTCGGCATGATCGAGCAATCGGCCACCCAGAGCCCCTCGACGCCCCGCACGCGCAGTTGGGGATCGACCACCGCCGCGTCGTCGGCGCCCATCCGGCAGGTGCCGGCCGGATGAAAAATCGTCGCGCCGTTCTGGCGCGCAAACGCCAACAGGTCGGTCTCGGAATCAACCGCCGGCCCTGGAGTGACTTCGGCGGATATATAGTCGGACAGCGGCTTGGTGCGCGCCAGCTCGCGCGCGAATGAAATGGCGCGAACCGCACAGGCGCGGTCGGTTTCGGTTGCAAGATAGTTCGCGTGAATGCGCGGACGGACCAGTGGATCGGCGCTGGCAAGCTCGATACGCCCGCGGCTTTCGGGACGCAGCTGGCAGACCGAGAGCGTGAAGCCGGAAAAGTCATGGACCTCGCCGCCCGCCATGTCCGCGCTCAGCGTGGCCACATGGAACTGGATATCCGGCGTCCTGGAGCCCGGCATCACGCGTGCAAACAGGCCGCCCTGGTTGATGCCGATGGCGAGCGGTCCACCGCGGAAGAGTAGCCATTCGAGGCCGATGCGCGCGCAGCCGATGACGGAGCGCAACTGGTCGTTGGTCGTGATCGGCACTGCACAGCGATAAATGAGACGAAACTGCACATGATCCTGCAGATTTTCGCCGACCCCGGCGCGATCGACAACGATCGGGATGCCGTGTTGGCGCAGCGCAGCGGCGGGGCCGATTCCCGACACCATGAGCAGGTGCGGCGACTGGATCGATCCGGCGCACAGAATGACACCGCGCCGCGCCCGAATGATGCAGTCCTGCGCGCCGACGCGGCATTCGATCCCGGCGGCGCGCCCCCGCTCGAACAGGATGCGCGTAGCCAACGCCTGCGTGATGACCCGCAGGTTTCTTCTTTTTCGCGCCGGCCGCAGATAGGCCTTGGCGGCGGAGACGCGCCAGCCGTCCTTCATCGTCAACTGATAGTAGCCCGCTCCTTCCTGCGACTCGCCATTGAAATCGTCTGTTGGCGGGATATCGCGTGCCTGCGCCGACGCTATGAAGGCTTCGATCAGCTCATGCCGCCGTTTGATGCTGGTGACCGCCATCGGCCCGCCGCTGCCGTGCAACTGGCTTTCGGCATGATCGGGATTGCTCTCCGACTTGACGAAATACGGCAGCACGTCGTTCCACGACCAGCCGGTGTTTCCAAGTCCGGCCCAATGGTCGTAATCCTCGTGCTGACCACGGATCGCAATCAGCCCATTGATCGAGCTCGATCCGCCGAGCACGCGACCGCGCGGCCAGTAGATCTGGCGTCCGTCCATGTTGCGGTCGGGCTCGGTGTAGAACTGCCAGTTGACGAGCGGGTCCCACATCGTGCGGCCGTATCCGATCGGCAGCGCAATCCAGAACCTGCGGTCGTGCGGCCCCGCCTCCAGCAAGGCGACGCGGTGGCGCGGATCGGCGGAGAGCCGGTTGGCCAACACGCAACCGGCGGAACCCGCGCCAACGATGATGAAGTCGAACTCGCCGAAATTCATTGATCGTCGCTGATCTCGTCATGGATCAACATGCGTAGCCTGCGCTTGAGCTTCGCGTAGGCGGCGCTGTCCTCGTCCCGCGGGCGCGGCAGATCGACCTCAAGGAAGCTCTTCACCCGCCCCGGCCGCCTGGTCATCACCACGATATGGTCGGCGAGCTTGATCGCCTCGTCGATGCTGTGCGTCACCAGCAGCACGGTTTTCGGCTCCCGCTGCCAGATGCACACCAGCTCATCCTGCATCAGGCTGCGGTTCTGCGCATCGAGCGCGGCAAACGGCTCGTCCATCAGGAGAACGCGCGGGCAAACCGCCAGCGCCCGCGCGATGGCGACGCGCTGGCGCATGCCACCGGAGAGATGATGCGGCAGCTTGTGCTCGAATCCCTGCAGCCCGACGAGCTCGACGTGATGGCGCGTCACCTGCTCTCGCTCCGGCCTAGGAATGTTCTTCATCTCCAGGCCGAACGCGATGTTTTGCGCCACGCTCATCCAGGGAAACAACGCATAGTCCTGAAAGATCATGGTGTGCTGCCAGCCGGGCTCGCGGATCGGCGCGCCGTCGACGGTGACAACGCCCTTCGTCGCCTGTTCGAATCCGGCCGCGATGTTGAGCAGCGTTGTCTTGCCGCAGCCGCTGTGGCCGAGGATGGCGCAAAACCGATTGTCGGGGATTTCAAAGCTGACATTGTCGAGCGCGACCACCGAGCCGATGGCACCCGGCTCCCCGTAGATCTTGGACACGGCGGAGACTGCGACCTGGCCCACGGCAAGCTACTTGGCCATCGCCAGCGACCACGGCAGCGTGCGCCGGGTGAGTGCACGGATGCCGGCATCGATGGCAAGGCCGACAATTCCGATGGTCAACATGCCGACGGTGATGATGTCGGTGCGCAGCATGCTGCGCGCGTCGTTGATCAGAAAACCCAGTCCCGAATTGGCGCCGACCAGTTCCGCCGCGACCAGCGCCATCCAGCCGAAACCCAAGGCGATGCGGATGCCGGTGACGATCTCCGGCAATGCGCCCTTGAGCACGATGCGGGTCAGCACCCGGCGCTCGGAAGCGCCGAGGCTGCGCGCCGCGCGCACCAGATTTGGCTCGATATTGCGCACGCCCATGATCGTATTGATCAGGATCGGGAAGAACATGCCGAGGAAGATGATGAATTGGTTCTGTTCGTCGCCCAGTCCGAACCACAAAATGCTCAGCGGAATCCAGGCGAGCGGCGGGATCGGCCGCAGCAGTTCCACGATCGGATTCATTTGATTGTAGACCGGACGCCACCATCCCATCGCCATGCCGATCGGGATTGCTGCGGAAGCAAACACAAACGCCGTGGCCTCGCGTTTGAGGCTGGCGACAAGGTGGTAGAACAACTCGCCAGACATGATCATGGCGGCTGCGGTGACGGCGATCGTGGTCGGCGCCGGCATGAGCACCGCCATCTGGGGATCGATCCGTGGCAGCCAAACGTTCGAGGTGAACTCCCAGAGCGCGATCATGACGCCAAACAGCGCCAGATTAGGCAAGTACGCGCCGACCCGAATGATCCAGACCAGCACGGGATTGACCGGCAGCGGAGCTGCCGGTTCGGGCGGCATCGGGGCTCGCGCGGCCTCGATGCGGCCGGACACGTCTTCGCCGGCGTCGCTTTGCGGCGGGGGGACGTGCCTGCTCTGCATCCGGCAACTCCGCCGATGGTGTCTCAGCGCACGTTCACGGCTGATAGGTCTTACCGGCGAACGTCCACGCCTTGGTCAAGTCGCCCGCCTCGGGCCACGGCTGCGGCTTGCTGAGCGTCGTCACGTTGTCATAGGCGGGATACGGCAGCTGTCCGACCTTGCCTGACCAATTCGCCGGCAGGAACGGCGGGTTTGCCGGAATCTTCCAGCCCAACCTCTCATAGGTGCGGTTCATGAAGCGCAGATCGAAAGATTTTTCATAATCCTGCGCCGTCAAGGTCTTCGTCAGGCGGTTGCGCTCCTTCAACCACTTGGCAATGCGCGCGTCCTCCTCGCCCCACAGCTTGGCAAATGGATAGCTGTAGGTCGGCTTGTAGAGATTATTGTAGAGCTGCGTCTGTTGCAGCAGCAGCGCCTTGCCATAATTCTTGAGCATCGGCTCTTCTGCCAGCAGATCCGCGGCCTTCTCGGGGTAGAGCCTGATCCACAGCGTCGCCTCCATGAAGGCGTCGCTGATCGCCTGAACGACGTCCGCCGCGTTGTCGATCAGTTCCTGCCGGACATAGAATCGGCCTTCGTAGAAATTGTATGGGAAGATGGTGTCGATCTCGCGTCCGGTCTTGCGCTCCTCGGTCAGGATCGTCACCGAAGGCTCCCACGGCACGACCGCCGCGATGCCGCGCGGCAGCAGGAGCTGCTCGGCGGGCGGCATGTTCTTCAGGATCACGTCCTTGCCGATCTGCAAGCCGACGACGTCGGCCGCCTGAGTAAAGTAGAATTCAGCCGACGAGCCGGTGACGATTCCGACCGTAGCGGACGGATTGCTGCCCTTGAGATCGGCGAGCTTTTTCAGCGGGGAATCGACCGGGACGACGGTCGAATGTTTCAGATTGGGCGCAATGACCGCGATGGCGCGCACCGGCACGCCGCGATCAAGCAAGGACGTGAACGGAAAGTTTCCACCATTGCCGACCTGCACGCGCGCGGAAGCGACCGCTTCATTGACATCCGGACCGGCGGCAAAGACCTGATATTTCGCTTCGAGGCCGCGCTTGGCGAGCAGCCCCGCCTTGTCCATCACCACGTTGATCGTGTTCTGACCCGAGAACGGTCCCTGCCACCCCACGCCCAGCGGCCACCAGCCCTTTTCCTTGAGCCAGGCGACCGACTTGTCCGAGACCTTCTCATAGGGCTGCGGCCATCCCCAGTCGGTGGATGATTGTGCTGCGGCAATCGCGGTGCCCGCGCCGATTGCAACGGCCGCAAGCACAATCGAGGTTGTGATCCGTCCGATGAATTGCATCAGCATGCCTTCCTCCCAGGTTTGATCGGCCAGCGCGAACGGCCCGCTGGCCTGTTGTCGTTCCGATCGTTTATTGGTGCGCGTTCAAGCTGGTTGCTCCATTGCAGGCTCAAGCACGAACAGCGTGCGCCCATACTCCACGAGTTCGCCGTTCTCCGCGCCGATGTGCGCGACGCGCCCGTCCTGCTCGGCGTAGACAGTGGTGAACAGCTTCATGACCTCGATCAGGCACAGCGGCTGCCCTTTCTTCACGACACTGCCGATCTCGACGAAGGGGGGCGTGTCGGGCGACGGCGCGCGATAAAAGGTTCCGACCATCGGCGCCGTGATTTCGAACTGGCCGGCTGCGAGAACGATCGTCCCTGCCGGCGATGGCGATCGGGTGTTGATTTCGGTCGCCGCCGCGGGCCGGACGGGTTCGCCCCCGCCCGGCGGCCGCGGCGCCTCCACGGCGCCGGCGCCGGTGCGACGGACGAACAGCTTGATCTCTCCGGTCTCAATGCTGACCTCGTCGCAATTGCTGCTGTCGATGATCTTGAGGATCTCGGCGATTTCTTCATAGCGCAGTGTCATGCCGCTTTTCCGCGCAGTTTCCGCCGCGGATTGGCGGGCGGCCGTTCGGTCTCGACGATCGTCTCGGACAGGCGCGCGGCGGCGGCGCGCAGCGATGGAACGTGTTTCAGCGCCTGCTCCAACGACATGCGCGCATTTGGAGCGGATACAGCTAAGGCGGCCGCGGGGCGGCCGCTTGCGCTTGCGACCGATACGGCCACGCACACCACGCCGGCCAGAAATTCCTGATTGTCGGTCGATATGCCGGTTTCCCGGATGCGATCCAGTTCCGCATCGAGCGCATCGAGATCGGTGATCGTGTTGGCCGTGTACGGGTGCAGCGGGGCCGCACGCAGCAGCATCGCGCGCTTCTGCTTGGGCAGCAGGCTGAGGAACAGCTTGCCCATCGACGTGCAATGCAACGGCACGCGCGAGCCGGGTTCAAACCGCAGGCCGAACGGCCATGCCGATTCCACGCGATCGAGATAGACGACGTGGCTGCCCGCCATCACGCCGAAATTGCAGGTCTCGCCGAGTTCCGCCGACAACGCGGCGAGAATGGCGTGGCGCGGCCCGAGCTGCATCGACGAGGCGATGATGTCGAGACCGAGGCTGACAAGGCGCGCGCCCAGCACGAAGCGCCGGTCGCCCGGCTCGCGCTGCAGCAGGCCTTTGTCCTCCAGCATGCGCACGATGCGATGGACCGTGGGCTTGGGGATGCCGAGCAGAAGGCCGAGTTCAGTGATGCTCAGCGGGCGGCGCGCGCTCGCCATCGCTTCGAGGATCGCGACCGCCTTGATGGTGGGATAGGCGCGCGATGCGTCTTCCGGCCGCGCCGGGCGAGGTTGGGAGGGCAAGTCGCTGGGGCCGTGGGGGGTGTTCCAGGTCATGGCCTGTATCAAAATCCGGAACAAAACATCTTGCAATACGGATTTTGCTGGTTGATCATTTATGACAGGGTCGCCAGCAAGGGCCCCAACGGCCGTAAGGAGAAGCCGGTGCGGCGAGTTCTCATCGCCAATCGGGGGGAGATTGCTTTACGCGCCGCCCGCGCCTGTCGCCGCCTCGGCCTCGAGAGCGTGGCGGTTCATTCCACGGCGGATGCGAATTCGCCGCACGTTTGGGCGGCTGACCACGCGGTCTGCATCGGCCCTCCGCCGGCCAGCGCCAGCTACTTGCATGCCCCTGCGCTGATCGAGACGGCGAGCGCGCTCAAATGCGACGCGGTCTATCCCGGCTACGGCTTCCTGTCGGAGAAGAGCGACTTTGCGGCGAAATGCCGCGCGGCCGGTCTCACCTTCATAGGCCCGAGCGAAGAGACCATCGCCTGCATGGGCGACAAGGTCGCGGCCCGGCAGATGGCGGCCTCGCTCGGCGTGCCGATCGTGCCCGGTTCCGAAGCTGGCTTCACCGATGCCGCCGAAGCGGCAACGGCTGCGCAGAAGATCGGGTTTCCCCTCTTGCTCAAGGCGAGCGGCGGCGGCGGCGGCCGTGGCATGCGCATCGTCGAGCGGGCGCAAGACTTCGCTTCCTTGTACGAACAGGCGAGCGCCGAAGCCAATGCGTCGTTCGGCGATCCGAACCTCTATCTCGAACGTTTCTTCCGCGAGGTGCATCACGTCGAAATTCAGGTGTTCGGCGATGCGCACGGCAACTACGTGCATCTGTGGGAGCGCGATTGCAGCGTCCAGCGCCGTCATCAAAAGCTCGTCGAGGAGGCGCCCTCGCCGGTGCTCGACGAACAGACGCGCCACGAGATGGCCGAGGCCGCGCTCGCGCTCATTCGCGCGCTGAAGTACGTCAACGCAGGCACCGTCGAGTTCATCTACGACGTCGTGAGCGGCAAGTTCTTTTTCATCGAGATGAACACGCGTATCCAGGTCGAGCATCCGGTGACCGAAATGCTCACCGGTACCGATCTCGTTCGCGAGCAGTTCAGGGTTGCCGCCGGCGAGCCTCTGTCGTTCGAGCAGCCGCCAGCCCACACCGGCTGCGCGATCGAATTTCGCATCAACGCCGAAAACGCCGATCTCGGCTTTCGACCTTCGCCCGGGCTGCTGAAACGATGGCGGCCGCCGCAAGGGCGCGACATCCGCATCGACAGCCATGCCTATGAAGGCTATGCGGTGCCGCCCTATTACGATTCCATGCTGGCCAAGCTGATCGTGACCGGACGCGACCGGCCCGCCGCCATTTCCGCCGCGCGCGCGGCACTTGCGCGCTTTCAGGTCGCCGGCGTCGCGACAACCATTCCCTTTCACGAGCGCCTGATCGCGCGGCCGGAGTTTGCCGGCGGCAAAGTCCACACGCGATGGGTCGAGCAGCAGATGACCCAGTAATGGCGGACCGGACAATCCAACTCGTCGACGTGACGCTGCGCGACGCGCATCAGTGCCTGTGGGCGACGCGGATGACCACGGCGATGATGGCGGAACTGGCGCCGCGGCTCGACCGCGCCGGCTTCGAGGCGATCGATCTCGTCGGCGGTGCGGTGTTCGACGTCTGCGTGCGCTATCTCCGCGAGGACCCGTGGGAGCGCATGCGCATCGTCAGCGGCTGGGTGAAAGAAACGCCGCTGATCGTCATGACGCGCGGGCAGAGCCTGTTCACCTTCGAGTTCTTCGCCGACGACATCGTCGAGCTCACGGCCGAGCGGATCTTTGCCAACGGCATCCGCTATCACACGCCCTATGATGCGCTCAACGACATGCGCAACATGGAAGTGCCGGTGCGCGCCGCCAGGAAGGTCGGGCTCTATACCGTCGGCGGCGTCGTCTACACGGTCAGCCCGGTTCACACTGACGACTATTATGCGCGCAAGACGCGCGAGCTTGTCACGCTCGGCGTCGATGCCGTGTTCATCAAGGACCCGAGCGGCCTGCTGACGCCGGAACGGGCGGCGACGCTGGTGCTGGCGATCAAGGCTGCATGCGTCGCGTTGCCTTTGCATCTTCACTCGCACTGTCTCACGGGGCTTGCGCCCTACACGGCATTGCGCGCGATCGAGCTTGGCGTCGACGTGGTGCACACGGCAACGTCGACACTGGCGAATGGGGCTTCGCATCCGGCGACTGAAAGTCTTGTCGACAACGCCCGCCGCAGCGGCTTTACGATCCCGGTCGACCTCGCGCCGGTGGCGGAGGTCGCGGAGCGGTTGAACTACATCGCGCGGCGCGAGAACAAGCCGGCCGGGCAGATCGCCGAACACGATGCTTTTCACTACGAGCACCAGATGCCCGGCGGCATGGTCTCGAACCTCAAGTCGCAGCTCGCGACGCTCGGCATTGCCCATCGCCTGCCCGAGGTGCTGGAGGAATCGGCGCGCGTGCGCTGCGAACTCGGCTATCCCATCATCGTCAGCCCGTTTGCCCAGTTTGTGATGACGCAGGCCGTGCTCAACGTGATGGGCAAGGAACGCTACGGCACCGTGCCCGACGAGGTGCGCAAATACGTGCTCGGCTATTACGGCGAGATCGCCGGTTCCATCGATCCGAACCTCTACGACCGCATTGCCAACGGCGCCGAGTCGGCCAGGGGCCGCCCCGGCGACCTGCTCGAAGCCGCCATTCCGAAACTGCGGCGCGAACGCGGCCCATTCGTTTCCGACGACGATCTGCTGCTCGCCGCGTTCTATTCGCGCTTCGAATTCGACGCGCTGAAAGCGGCGGGCCCGATCGCGACGGAATATCCGCTTGGCCGAACGCCGCTTATCACCCTGGTCAAGGAGATCGCGCAGCGCCGCGATATTCGCAGCTTCCACTTCGTTCAGCACGCGTGAGCACGTCCAGCATGTCCTCCCAACCCGCGATCATCACCGTTGCGATCACCGGGGCGATCCCGCGCAAGGCCGACACGTCCGCCGTCCCGGTGACCCCCTCCGAGCAGATCGAGTCGACGCAGGAGGCCTTTGAAGCGGGCGCTTCCGTCGTTCACATCCACGTCCGCAATCCCGACGAGAGCCCGAGTTCCGACCCAGCCTTGTTCGGCCGAGTGCAGGAGGGCGTTTCGAATCACTGTCCCGGCATGATCATCCAGTTCTCGACGGGCGGACGCGGACGCGAGCAGAGCGAGCGCGGGAAAATGCTCTACCTCAAACCGGATATGGCGTCGCTCGCGACCGGCTCGGTAAACTTCCCCAAGCAGATCTACGAGAATCCTCCGGAGCTCGTGGAGGACCTCGCAAGCACGATGCTCGCCTGCGATGTAAAGCCAGAGATCGAGGTGTTCGACGTCGCGCTGCTCTACAACGCGAAGGCGCTCGCCGACCGCGGCTTGCTCAAGCGGCCATGTCACGTGCAATTCGTCATGGGCATTCCAAACGCCCTGCCGGCGCGGCGAAAGCTGCTCGAATTTCTTATCGACGAACTCAAGGACCTCATGCCCGACGCCACCTGGGCCGCCGCCGGCATCGGCCGCCACCAGCTCGAAGTCAATGAATGGTGTCTGGAGCTCGGCGGGCACGTCCGCACCGGCCTCGAGGACAACATCAAGTTCGACAAGACGCGCCTTGCCCGCAGCAATGCGGAACTGGTCGCGCGCGTTGCCGACTTGTGCGCGGCCAAGGGACGGCGCCCGGCGGGTCCGGCCGAGGCTCGACAGATCTTGCAACTGCCGCCGGCACGCAAGCCGACGGCGAAATAAAGGGGGAGGACCCATGCAAGCGACATCACAGGGTCACGCCGGCATGTCGATCGGCAAGATCGCATTGGCCAGCGCTATCGGCACCACCATCGAGTGGTACGATTTTTTTCTCTACGGCGTGGTGACGCCGATCGTACTCAACAAGCTGTTCTTTCCCAACTACGATCCGATCGTCGGCACGCTGCTCGCCTACGCGACGTTCTTCGTCGGATTCCTCTCCCGCCCGATCGGCGGCATCATCTTCGGTCATTATGGCGACCGCATCGGGCGCAAGACCGTGCTGGTGCTCACGCTATTGATCATGGGCATCGCCACGTTTCTGATCGGGCTCTTGCCGACCTATGCCAGCGTCGGCATCTGGGCGCCGGCAATGTTGCTGGTCCTGCGCATTTTTCAAGGGATCGGCATCGGCGGTGAATGGGGCGGCGCCGTCCTCATGGCCGTGGAGCATTCACCCGCTGGCAAGCGCGGGTTCTATGGAAGCTGGCCGCAGGTCGGCGTGCCCGCCGGGCTGCTGCTCAGCTCCGGCATGGTCTATCTGCTGTCATTCCTGCCGGAAGACGACTTCTTCTCCTGGGGATGGCGCATTTCGTTTCTCATCAGCGCCGTGCTGGTCGCGATCGGCCTCTATATCCGATTGAAGATCATGGAAACGCCGGCGTTCACGGGCCTGCAACAGGCGCAAAAGATCGCGCATGTCCCCTTCTTCGAGCTGATACGCACGCACGGCTGGAACACGTTGCTTGGCCTCGGCGCGCGCTACATCGAAGGCGTGACGTTCAACATCTTCGGCGTCTTCATCATCGCCTACGTCACCGGCGTGTTGCAATTGCCGCGGCAGACGGCGCTCGCCGGCGTGATGATCTCGTCCGCGCTCATGATCATCATGCTGCCGGTCTACGGCAACCTCTCCGACCACATCGGCAGGCGGCGCATGTTCGCCGTGGCCGGACTGCTGATCGGCATCCTGTCGTTTCCGGCATTCTGGCTGATGGAGACGAAGTCGCCGATCCTTATTTGGCTGGCGATTACCGTGCCATTCGCCTTCGTGTATCCGGCGGTCTACGGACCGCAGGCCGCGCTGTTCTCGGAATTGTTCGATACGCGGGTGCGCTACACCGGCATCTCGTTCGTCTATCAATTCTCGGGAATATTCGCGAGCGGCTTGACGCCGATCATCGCCACATCGCTGCTGCCACTCGGCGGCAACAAGCCGTGGCTGATCTGCGGCTACATCCTGGTTGTCAGCATGATCAGCGCGGCCTCAGTGTTCGCCATGCGCGACATGCACAAGCGCGATATGACGGCGGACAATGTTGTGCCGGGGTTGAAGCCCGCTAAGCAGGCATGACGAGTCGTTCCGTATCCGCAAACGCGCCCCCGCATGGACCTCAATCTGAAAGGTCGCGTTGCCGTGGTCACCGGCGCGGGCGCGGGCATTGGTGAGGCCATTGCCGGCGCCCTTGCGAGTGAAGGGTGTTCGGTATGGCTTGCCGACCGCGACCGCGCCGCCGCAACAAGCGCCGCGGCGGCGCTGTCGTTCCACGGGCACGCCGCAACCGCCCTGGTCGTGGACGTGGCCGACGCGGCGGCGGTCTTCGCCGCCTTTGCGCAGGTCGAGAAGACGGCAGGACGGCTGGACATCCTCGTCAACGCGGCCGGCCTCATTTCGACCGGTGCGTTTGCCGATCTCCCCGCTTCGGAATGGGATCGCGTTGCGCGCGTCAATGTCGCGGGAATCCTCAATTGCGTAAAGGCGGCGATGCCCGCGGCGACCCGCCAGCGCGCGGGGCGCATCATCAATATTGCATCCGTTTCCGCCATGCGCGGCGGCGGCTCGCTCGGCAACACCATCTACGGCGCCACCAAGGCGAGCGTCGTGGCATTGACCATGGGATTGGCGCGCGAGCTCGGCCCGCTCGGCATTACGGTCAATGCGGTGGCGCCGGCCGTCGCCGACACGGCAATGACCCGTGCGGCGCTGACGGATGACATGCGCCGGCGCATCGTCGCGCGCATCCCGCTCGGCCGGCTCGCTGCCCTGTCGGATATCGCCGACCTGGTGACGTTTCTGGCTTCCGATCGCGCCGCCTTCATTACCGGGGCGGTGATCCCGGTCGACGGCGGCATCCTCACCACCTGACACGACGCATGGAGATGCAGCATCTCTTGGTCGTCGGCGTGGTGATGCTCGCAGGCTTCATGCGCGGCATCACCGGCTTCGGCGGCGCCGCGCTGATGGCGCCGCTGTTGAGCGCCATGCTCGGGCCGGTGCAGGCGGTCGTGACGGCGCTGACGCTGGAAACCGCCGCCGCCCTCATCATGTTCCCGGATGCATGGCCGCGGTTCAACCGGCGGGTGCTGCTTTATCTGACGATCCCCGCCTGCGTCACCGTTCCGATCGGAGGCTATCTCCTTGTCAATGTCGATGCCTTTATCATGCGCAAGGTGATCGCGGGCGTCGTCGTCGTGTTCGCGCTCGCCCTCTTCTCCGGCCTGCGCTATTCGCGAGCACCGCGACCCGCGACCTCCCTTGCGCTTGGAAGCATCGTCGGCGTGCTGCTTGGCGCGACCAGCGTCGGCGCGCCTCCCGTCATCCTTTATCTGCTGGCGAGTTCCGACAGCCATACCGTCATCCGGGCGAATCTCACCGTGTTCGTGACCGCCATATCAGTCATCGGCCTGATCATGCTCTCGGCGATCGGCGCCATCACCGTTCCGATCGCGGCCGACGCGGGCGTCGCCGTCATTCCGTTTCTGATCGCCACCTGGCTTGGTGGGAAGTTGTTCGGAAAAATGAACGAGCTCGTTGCGCGCCGCACGGCGCTCTCGCTCATGCTGTTCATGGGTGTCATTGGGTTGCTGGTCTAGCCGCTGGTCGAAGTGGCGGAATCATATAACCCTCGAGCGTTGTGGGCTTTGCCGAGGTTCTGCTTCGCTGTCTCCTCACACAAGGAGCCGTTGAAAGAATGCATGAATTCAGGCATCACGAGGTCGTATTGGAGAGTCCAAATGCCCTCGAGAAAGCCGTCGCGTGCCCTCCCTCCGATGAAGTTGTCGGATGTTTACGTGGCACCCGGACATCTCATCCGCCGATCGCAGCAGATCGCGGTCGCAATTTTCTTCGAGGAATTCGAAGGCTACGACGTCACACCCGTCCAATATGCTGCCCTGATCGCCATTCGTGAGCGGCCCGGCATGGATCAGCGCACCCTTGTCGATCAGATTGCGATCGATCGCTCGACCATCGGCTCGATGCTCAAGACTCTGGAGAGCCGAGGGCTCATCCGTCGCGTGACGCCGAAGACCAACCAGCGGGTGAAGCAACTTTTCATTACCGAAGCGGGTGACCGTTTGTTGCAGTCGACGCGCGAGCACATCTACCGCGTTCAGGAGCGGATCCTCGCACCCCTCAACGCCAAGGAACGCAGACTCTTTACTGAGCTCTTGTCTCGCCTTGTGCACATTAACAATGAGTTCAGCCGAGCGCCTTTGAAGATCGTTTTGCCGCAGCAAAACGCAAAAGGGCGGTCCTAGAAGCGGCACGTCAATGTGCATACACGTCGATACAACTTCATGTCCCCGGAGAGTCCCGTCTCTGGCACTTGCCTCATCTGGCGCTCACTTGGCTTCCTGAAGGCCCAGCTTCTTTATCACCTGCGCGTAGCGCTCCATGTCCCGCTTCATGAACGCCACGTAGCTCGCGGTGCCGTTCTCCTCCATCACCATGCCGAGCTGATGCATCCGCGTCACCATGGCAGGCTCCCGCATGGCCGCCGCCACCTCTGCCTGCAGGCGCGCGATGACCTTCGGCGGCGTACCCGAGGGCGCCTGCAGCCCCATCACGGTCGCAACGTCGAAGCCCTTCTGACCGAGCTCGTCGCAGGTCGGCATCGCGGGGGTGGAGGGCGAGCGCTGCAGCACGCTGACGCAATAACCGCGCAGCTTGCCCGACGCGATGAGCTCAATGACGTTGGGGATGCCGGACCAGCCGACCTGGATCTCGCCGGTCAGGAGCCCGTTCACCATCGCTGAGCCGCCGCGATAAGGCACGTGCAGGAGTTCGATGCCGGTCCGCTCGGCGAAGATCGCCATGGTGAGATGGTGGATCGAGCCAGCGCCGGCCGAGCCGTAGCTCATTTTGCCCGGCTGCTTCTTGGCCAGCGCGATGAACTCGTCGAGCGTGCTGGCCGGCACGTTGGGATTGGCCGACATGATGGTCGGCAGACTGACCAGGGCAGTCACCGGTGCGAAGTCCTTGATCGGGTCGTAGCCGAGATTTGGATTGAGCGCCGGGTTGATGGCCATATTGCCGGAATCGCCGAACATCACCATGTGCCCGTCGGGCGGCGCCTTGGCCACGATATTGGCGGCGAGGATGCCGCCGGCACCCGGCATGTTCTCGACAATGAACGGCTTGCCGAACTTGCTGCTGAGCTTCTCGGCAAGCAGGCGCGTCAGCACGTCGGGATTGCCGCCGGGGCCCGAGGGCGCGATCAGCCGCACGGTCTGGGTGGGCCATGCGTCATCCTGGGCCATCGCCGCGGGCGACAGCGTTGCCAGCAGCAGCGCCAGAACCGGCAACCTTCGTTGCATGGTGATGGTCCTCAAGCGTCGCCCCAAAGGTCGCGTGCAACCTCGACCACCAGGCGCAGCTTAGCCTCCTGCACCTCCGGCGTGATCGGATTGCCGGTGTCGATGCTGGCGAAGCCGCACTGCGGGCTGACCCCGAGGCAGTTGAGATCAAGCTGCCGCGCCGCCTCCTCGATGCGCTTCTTCAGCGCATCCTTGCTTTCCATCTTCGGCGTCTTGGTCGAGACAATGCCGAGCACCACGCTCTTGTGGGGCGGCAAGAGCCGCAGCGGCGTGAACGTGCCGGCGCGCGGCGTGTCGTATTCGAGGAAGTAGAATTGGATGTTGAGCGCGTTGAACAACCGCTCGGCCACGTCGTCATAGCTCCCTTCCGAGTGCCACTGGCCGCCGCGGTTGCCGCGGCACAGATGCATGCCGATCCGCACGCCCTGCGGTGCATCCTTGAGCACACGGTTGGTGATGGCGACGTACTTGTCGATCAGCGCGCTCCAGTCGTCGCCGCGCGACTTCAACGTGCCCTGCACCTGGGGGTCGCCGAACTTGGCGAAGGCGGTCTCGTCGATCTGTACGTAACGGCAACCGGCTTCGGCGAGCGCCTTCAGCTCGCGGCCGAACGCTTCCACGGTGTCGTCCCAGAATTGGTCGAGGTCGGTGTAGGCGGTGGCGAGCACGGCGGCGTTGCCGCCGCGGAAATGCAGCGCGCAGGGGCCGGGGATGGTGATCTTGGGAATGAGCCGGGTGTTGGCTGCGAGGAACTTGAAGTCCGGCACGTTGATTGGGCTGGTCCACTGTACGCGGCTTCTGATCAGCGCGACCGGTTGGCTGCCACGCTTGCCGACGGTGCCGGTCTCGGTGCCGCCCTTGGCGTCTTCGCCGCTAACGGTGTCGATGCTGAGATCGCCGAGCTGGCGGTAGAAGAAACTGTGATAGGAGCGGCGGCGGAATTCGCCGTCGGTCGCGAACTTCAGCCCGACGCGCTCCTGCAGCGCCAGCGCCTCCTTGATCGCGGCGTCCTCGGCGGCGGCGAGCGCCTCGCGGCTGATTTCGCCGCGAGCGAACCTGCCACGCTGGTCGAGCAGGGACTTCGGACGAAGCAAGCTGCCGATGTGTTCGGCTCGGAACGGCGGGTTGAGTTGGGATAGCAACGCGTCCTCCTGCGAGACTTCAAACCGTTGCGCGAGGTGATTGCCGTCGACCACGCGGGATTCTCGTTCGGTGAAGCGCACCGTGACGGCGGTGTCAAATGTGTTTCCGATTGTAAGTCCCGCGACCCGCGAGCGCGTGGCGGATGCCGACTGGCCGTACCTCGAGCGGGGGTTTTGTCGGCGACCAACTCGCTAACCTCATAGGCCTCCCGGAATTCCAGGGCGCGGCCTTGCCCCGCTGGAGTTTTGCAGCGCCGCGCAACTGTTCAGGCGGTTCGCCGGAAGGCTTGGGCACGTCAACAAAGCTCATCAAGGCCTCGGATTGCAGTGTACAGACTATCTGTGTACTGTACAATCGCCAAGGGACCCTGAGTGCAGCACGAAGAGATTTTTCGTCCACCGAGGTTTCCATGCGTTTGTGCCGCTTCGGGAAGAATCGCCTCGGCCTCGTGCGCGCGGATAGCGTCATCGACGTGACGCCGGTTCTGGATCGTCTGCCGAGTTACCGTTATCCGCTGCCTCGGCACGATCAAGGGGGAGCCGCGCCAGAAGGCGAATACCCGCGATCTGATCATCGATGTGCCGGGGCTCATCGCCTTCGCAACGAGCTTTTATACCTCACCGGAACGCCGGAGGGGGCCGGCCCCATCAGAGGGGGCGACGTCATACGATCGGCAATCTGCGGCATCGGTGAAATGACGACCCTCGTCCGGGGCTGACGGGGCGGGCTGAGCGTATGGGGAAGCGACGAATGGAAACTGCGGACAAAAGATCGGTCATCGTTGTCGGCGGGGGCATCGGCGGTCTCGCGGCCGCACTGGCGCTTGCGCACAAAGGCATCGCGGTTCGGCTGTTCGAGCAGGCACCCGAATTCAAGGAAATCGGCGCCGGCATACAGTTGGGGCCGAATGTGTTCCGGACGTTCGAATGCCTGGGCGTTACCGATGAGATCAATAAATTCGCGGTCTTCCCCGAATCTCTGCTGATGCGCGATTCCGTCACCGGGCAGGAAGTGACGCGGATTTCACTGGGAAAAGAATTTCTGGCCAAGTTCAACTATCCCTATGCGGTCATCCACCGCGCGGACCTGCATCGCGTCCTGCTCGCTGCAAATCAGCAAGAAAGGCTGATCGAACTTCGTCCCGCGACGAAGATCGAGACGGTCGAAGAAGGATCAAACGGCATCGTCGTGCGCACCGACACAGGCGAGCGCCATTCCGCCGACGCGTTGATCGGAGCCGACGGCCTATGGTCGACGATCCGTCCGCTCATCGTGAACGATGGAAAGCCGGTCGTTTCCGGCCACATCGCCTATCGCGCCGTATTGCCCACGTCGGAAATGCCGGAGCACTTGCGCTGGCAATCGATGGCGCTGTGGGCGGGCGACAAGGTCCACCTCGTTCACTATCCCCTGCGCGGCGGCGATCTGTTCAATCTGGTCGCCGTGTTTCACAGCAACAAGTACGAGGAAGGCTGGGACACTTTCAGCGCTCCCGAGGAGCTGCACGAGCGGTTTGCCGGCACCTGCGCCGAGGTCCGGACCCTGCTGGGAAAGATCGAGAGCTGGCGCATGTGGGTGCTGTGCGACCGGCAGCCGGTGAAGGAGTGGAGCCGGGGGCGAATGACGCTGCTCGGCGACGCCGCGCATCCCATGCTCCAGTATCTCGCGCAAGGCGCCGGCATGGCGATCGAGGACGCCGTGTGCCTCGCCGATTCGGTGGACGAAGCCGCCGGTGACTTCGCCGCGGCGTTCCAGGTCTATCAGGCAGCGCGCTATCTGCGCACGGCCCGCGTGCAGGTGATGGCCCGCGTCTATGGCGAGGTCTTTCACACGTCGGGAGTAGTGCGCGAGCTGCGCAACACGCTGCTTGCCGGGCGCACGCAAAAAGACGCGCTCCACTCCATGGACTGGCTCTACAGCGAACAGCCGGGCCTCGGTCGAACTTTTCCCAAGCGCCTGCCGAATCCGGCGCGACTGGTCGAACCCGCATATCGGAGAGGTCTATGACAGCCAATCAGAAAGGGCGGTCTGTCCTCCTCGTCGGTAGCGTCCCGCTGTCATCAGCGGAAGACGTTTTTGAAGCGGTGAGCTCGCAGTTGGGCACATTCGTCAAGCGGATCCCCGATGGCGAGACCGGCGCCCGATTGTTATGGATCGTTTGTCAAGGCGAACCGATGAAGAATGCGCAAGGCTTGGAGGTCGGCGGTGAACGGCAACTTCAAGGCGGCATCCGGAATCCAAGGTACAAGGTCAAGGAAGGATTGAAGCCGGAAGACGTCAGATTCGGTCGGCTTGGCTATGCCGACAATGCTCTTAGGTCCTATAAGATCTTCAAGCGGCTGCAAGGCCTCGGAAAGATTCCAGCCCACATGCGATTTCAGGTCTGCCTACCTACGCCGCTTGCCGTCGTATACGCCTTCTTCATAGTCTCCGAGGTGCGGCGGATTTGGCCGTTTTATGAGCGCCGCCTGCTGGAGGAGCTAGACGAGATTACTCGTACGATCCCCCATAGCGACCTGGCTATTCAAATCGATATCGCTACGGAAATGCACACGTTCCTCGAAGTTCCCGAGCTGCAAAAAGATTATCCGATCGATGAGCTGGTGGAGGCGTTCGCACGGCTTGGCAATCACGTTCCTGCGGACGTGGAGTTAGGCATTCACCTTTGCTACGGCGATCCTGGTCACAAGCATGTTCGCGAGCCGACCGATACAGGTCGCATGGTTGACGTGTATCACCGCCTCACACCTGCAATTCACCGAACAATCACGTGGGTGCATATGCCAGTGCCGCGCGATCGCCACGACGATCCGTATTTTTCGCCATTACGCGATCTCAGGCTTAAGTCCGGCACCGAACTCTATCTCGGTCTCATCCATCTTACCGATGGAATCGAAGGCGCAAAGCGTCGGGCCGCGGCGGCGAAGCGCGTCGTGTCGGATTTCGGTGTCGCGACTGAATGCGGATTCGGACGACGGCCACCAGAAACCATTCCGGAATTGATCCGGCTACATCGCGCGGTGGCACAACAAATATAGAAAGGGTCTAAGCGACTTTGACGACCCGATCTATCGGCGCTGCGCCGTTACGGGGTCCGCCAAGGATAAGGATCTAGCGGCGATGATCGATGTGCTCAATGCGATCGCCCGCCGAGAACATAGCAAAGAGGAGTCATGCATGATCGGTGTCAAGAAGATCGCCCACGCCACCTACGAGACGCCCGATCTCGACCAGCAGATCGAGTATTACACCGACATCCTCGGCCTCGATCTGATCGCCAGAGAGAAGGACACCGCCTATCTGGCCTCGACCATCGATCACCATTCGGTGGTGTTGCTCAAGGGCGGCGGCGACAGGGCGCGCTGCGTGCGGATCGGCTTTCAGCTTGGTATCGACGACGACATCGACGCGTTCGAAAAACAGACGGCGGCGCACGGCATCAAGACCGTGCGCAAGAAGGACCCGGAGCCCTCGATTGCCGAGATGGTGAGCTTCGAGGATCCCAAGGGCACCGTTATGGAGGTGTTCAAGCGCGGCGAGTTGTCGCAGCAGAAATTCTCCGACAAGGGCATCGTTCCGCACAAGCTCGGCCACGTGGCGTTCTTCGTCAAAGACGTCAAGGCCACGACTGACTTCTACTGCAACGTGCTGGGATTCCGCGTCTCCGACTGGATGGGTGATTTCTTCTCGTTTCTGCGCTGCGGCACCGACCATCACACCATCAATCTGATGCGGGCCGACGGCGACCGTCACTTCCACACCGCGTTCGAGCTGCGCGACTGGGGTCACATGCTCACCGCGTGCGACTATCTGAGCCTGCGCGGCTACAAGCTCCTCTGGGGCCCCGGCCGCCACGGCATCGGCCACAATCTGTTCACCTACCACCGGGCGCCGAACGGGCTGATCACCGAATTGTTCGCGCAGCTCGACCAGATGAACGAGGAGCTCGGCTATTTCGAGCCGCGGCCCTGGCACCGTGACCGGCCGCAGCGGCCAAAGGTCTGGACACCAGACCCCAATGCGGCGAACTATTGGGGCGCCGGAGCACCGGAGGAAATGCGCAAGTAGGAAACAAGGCGGCGCCGATGAAGCGTCGCCGCAACGCGATCCCGAACGGCGGGCAACCCGCTTCCGGGATCAAAGGGAGGAAACGATCATGGAGCTTTGCCGCAGCGCGCTGCGCCGCCTTGGCGCTGCGCTCATCATCGGACTTGGTTTCATTTCCGGGGCGTCCGCGCAGAGCGGCAATCCGATCCGGGTCGGCATGAGCCTCGCGCTCACGGGCGCCGGCGCCGCACCGAGCAAGGTGATCAACACCGCGCTTGAGATCTGGCGCGACGACGTCAACGCCAAGGGCGGGCTGCTCGGCCGCCCGGTCGAGCTCGTCGTCTATGACGACCAGAGCGCGCCGGCGAATGTACCGAACATCTACACCAAGCTCATCACCGTCGACAAAGTCGACCTGCTGCTCGGCCCCTACGGCACCAACTTCGTTGCGCCGGCGATGCCGACCATCATCCAGAACAACAAGATGACGATCAGCTTCACCGCCATCGGCATCAACGACAAGTTCCACTACTCGAAATATTTCTCGATGGTCTCGGTTGGTCCGGAGGGCGTCAACGCCTTCTCGATCGGCTTCTTCGATCTCGCCGCGGCGCAGACACCCAAGCCACAGACCGTCGCGATCCTCGCCGCCGACGCCGAGTTCGCCCAGAGCGCCGCGCACGGCGCCCGCGAGGAAATCAAGAAGCACGGCTTGAAGATCGTCTACGACAAGAGCTATCCCCCGAGCACGACCGATTTCGCGCCGGTGGTGCGCGCGATGCGGGCCACCGATCCGGATATCGTCTATATCGGCGCCTATCCGCCGGACAACGTCGGCATCATCCGCGCCGCCAACGAGATCGGGCTGTCGCCGAAAATGATGGGCGGCGCGATGATCGGCATGCTGGTGACGCCGATCAAGGTCCAGCTCGGCCCCGTGGCGAACGGCCTGATCGTGGGCGAGAACTTCGCCGCGGCTTTGGCGCCGAAAATCCCCGGCTCCGCCGACTTCCTCAAACGTTATGGGGAAAAAGCGGCGGCCGTCCAGATCGACTCGCTCGGCTTCGCCTGGGGCCCGTTCGCCTATTCGGCCGGCCAGACCTTGGCGCAGGCGGTGACCGAAACAAAAAGCCTCGATCACGACAAGCTCGCCGAGTACATGCACAAGGCGAGCTTCAAGACGGTGTCGGGCGACTTCTCGTTCGGCGCCGACGGCGAATGGTCGAAGGCGCGCATGGTCTGGACCCAGGTCCAAAACGCGCAGCCCAACAACCTCGATCAGTTCCGTGACGGGAAGGCGCAGCCGATCGTCTGGCCGCCCGAGGCCAAGACCGGCACCCTGATCTATCCCTACGAGAAGGCGCGCCAGAAGTAAGCGCTGCGCGCCGATGCCCTAGGCGAGTCTGCCGATCCTTGAATCGCTGAACAGGTGAGCTGGCATGGAAACCATCGGGTTCATTGGTGTCGGAAAAATCGGGCTGCCGATCTGCGAAAATCTCATCAAGAGCGGCTATCGCGTGGTGGGCTTCCGGCGCGGCTCGCTGGCAGACTTCGAGAAGATCGGCGGAACGCCGGCGAAATCGCCGGCGGACGTCGGCGAGCAGGCCGATTTCGTCTTTTCCTGCGTGCCCACGTCGGAAGCGGTGCACGAGGTCGTGCAGGGTCCGAAGGGTCTCATTCATACGGCGCGTCCAGGTCAGATCATCACCGAGCTCGGATCGCATCCCGTGCCCGACAAGGAGAACCATGTCGCGCCGCTGGCGAAGAAGGGCGCCGTCTATCTCGACGGCGAGGTGAGCGGGACGCCCGGCATGGTCGCCGCGCGCAAGGCCGTGATCTATCTCGCCGGCGACGCCGACGCCGCGAAAAAGATCGAACCCGCGGTGAAAGGCTTTGCCGATCTCTGCATCTACTTCGGGCCATTCGGCGGCGCGAGCAAGGTCAAGCTGGTCAACAACCTGCTGGTGACGATCAATATCGCGGCGACGGCCGAGGCCATGGCGCTCGGCCTCAAGGCCGGCGTGGACGTGGATGCCATGATCAAGGCGGTGGCAAGCGGCAGCGGCGGCTCGACGCAGTTCGGCATCCGCGCGCCATGGATGGCGCAGCGCCGCTTCAAGCCGATCCAGGGCGCGCCCGCGCTCCTCTTCCACTATTTCGATATGATCGACGACTGGGCGGAGTCCACGGGCACGGCGACGCCGCTGTTCGACCGGGCGGTCGAGCTCTACCAGCGCTGCGCCGACATGGGGCTCGCCGAAGACAACGATGTCGCAGTGATGATCGATGTGCTCAACGCGGTGCCGCGCCAAAGACACGGAAAAAGCAATTAGGCAGGATCGGGGAGATGCGCAATGAGAAGCGCGCGGAGCGATTGACAACGATCCTGCGTTAAGAATCCGACAGAGAGCCGAGCGTGATTGAGATCGAGCAACTGCGTTACGTCCGTCTGGGCACGCGCAACCTGCCGGCCGCGGTCGATTTCGCGCAACGTATCCTCGGGCTGCAACTGATCGAGAGGAACGACGAGCAAGCCACGTTCCGATCCGATTTTCGCGACCACACGCTGGTCTATGAGGTGGGCGACCCCATGCAGCAGTCCGTCGGGCTGGAGGTGCGTACGCAGGCGACGCTCGATCGGGCCATCGCGGCGCTCGCGGCCACTGGCATCACGGCGACAGCCGCGCACGCACAGGCGCTGGCGCGGCGAAAGGCGCGGGCGATGGCGAGCTTTCGCGACCACAGCGGCAACACCTTCGAGCTGGTGGTGCGGCCGCAGACCTCGGGCTGGCGTTACTTTCCCTCCCGCGATGCCGGCGTCACCGGCTTTGCGGCTGTTGCGCTGCGCACCACGGCGAACGAGGCGGACGAGACGCTCTGGACCACGCTGTTCAACGGGCAGGTCAGCGATTGGGTGGGCGATGCGGCCTTTATTCGTTTCGACGATGCCCATCATCGGCTGGCGTTGCATCCCTCCAGTCGCGCTGGCGTGCTCGCGATCGAATACGCGGTCGAAGGCATGAATCAGATCATGCAGGCGATGTATTTCCTGCAATCCGCCCAGGTGAAGATCGTGCACGGGCCGGGTCGTCGGCCGACCTCGGACCAGATGTTTCTGACGTTTGCCGGACCTGACGACATGCTGTTCAGCTATGTGGCCGAGGGTGTGCGGATTGCCGACGACGGCGCTCACCGGCCGCGCCAGTTCGCCCGCAAGCACCTTTCGTTCTGCGCTTGGGGCAGCGAGAGCACCATACCTGAATTCGCGGTCAGCGAGGATTCAGACTGAGGGCTGCACATGATCAACCTGCAACGGGTATCCTACGTCCGGCTCGGCACACGCGATATTGAAGGCGCAATCCGCTTCGCCACCGACGTGCTGGGCCTGGAAGTTGCTGAAGTCAGCAAGGGCGCAATCTATTTCAAGTCGGACGAGCGCGAGCATACCCTGTGCTATTTCGAAGGCGATCCCCACGACCAAGCGGTCGCCTTCGAAGTAGGTTCGCGTGCGGCATTGTCCGCCGCCGCAAGCGAGCTGGAGCGGCTCGGGCACCCCGTTCACGCCGGCACACCGAGCGAGGCCGAAGCCCGCAAGGTGCGCGAGTTCATTGCGTTCAACGATCCGACCGGCAACCGCATTGAGCTGGTGTGGCGGCCGGCGTACAGCGGAGCGCGCTATCATGGTACGCGCGATGCCGGCATTACCGAGTTCAGCCACGTCGGGCTATGCACGACCGACGCCGCGCGCGACGAGGCGTTCTGGACGCAAGTCTGCAATGCGCGCGTCAGCGACCGCGTCGGCGATGCGCCGCTCTTACGCATCAACGAGGTGCATCACTCGATCGCGATGTTTCCGACCGACCGTTCCGGCATCCAGCACATCAATCACCAGGTGGAAAGCGCCGACGACGTGATGCGATCGTTCCGGTTCCTCAAGGAACGGCAGGTTAGAATCGTGTTCGGGCCCGGGCGGCACCCGTCCTCGTCAGCCAAATTCCTCTATTTCGAGGGGCCGGACGGCATGGTGTTCGAATACTCCTCCGGTGTGAAAATGATCGCTGACGAGCTGCTTTACCGCGAACGCCAATTGACGTTCGATCCGGCCGGCTTCTGCGAATGGGGAGCAAAGCCCGACGTTCCTGAATTTCGCAGCTGACGCGCATTCCTGCGTTCGGAACACCGCTCCCGATCCCTGCTGACGGCCAGGTGAGACGCCGGTGATCGAATGATCCGACTGCAAAATGACAAGGAGGCCCACATGCTGTTTCATTGTCCAACTTGCAATCTTGGCTCTGCATCGCGCCGCCAGTTCCTCCGCGGTCTCGCAGCAGCAGGCGCAACCGCGATGCTGGCCTCACCTGCGGTCCGCGCCCAGCGCGCCAACTCGCTGATCGACACGCACCATCACTTCTATCCGCCGGGTTATCAAACGCAGTGGAAGGAGTGGGAGGCCGCGCGCAAAATCCCTGCCTTTCCCGGGGTATTCGATTGGACCCCCGCCAAGTCGATCGAAGTGATGGACAAGGCCGGTATCCGAACTGCGGTGGTGTCACTCGCCTCCACACCTGGCCTGTGGTTCGACGCCGGTGGCGAGAACGCTGCGAAGACCGTCCGTGAGTGTCACGACTTCGCAGCCAAGATGCGACAGGACTTCCCCGGTCGCTTCGGTATCTTCGCGCCATTGTCGATGATCGATGTCGACGTGACGCTCAAGGAAATCGACTATGCCTTCGACGCCATCAAGGCCGACGGCGTCAACTTGCAGACCAACTACGGTGACAAATGGCTTGGCGACGCCATGTACACGCCGGTGCTCGAGGAGCTGAACCGCCGCAAAGCTGTCGTGTATGTGCATCCGCTCGTCGCCGCCTGTTGCGGGCGCCTCAGCGTTGGAACGTTCCCCGCCGTGATCGAGGTTCCGCATGACACGACGCGAACGGTGACGAGCCTCCTGTTGTCCGGATCGTTCGCCCGCTATCGCGATATCAAGTGGCTGTTCTCGCACGCGGGCGGAACGATCCCCATGATGGCCGGACGAATCGACGCCTTTTATAGCCGCAGTCCGAAGCTGAAGGAGTTTGCGCCGGACGGCATCTTCGCCGAGCTGGCACGGCAACACTATGACACGGCCAACGCCACCTCGGTACCGGCGATGGCTGCGCTGCTCAAGCTCGTACCGGTGTCGCAGATTACCTACGGCACCGACTATCCATACTTTCCAGCCGACCAAAACGAGGCGCTGCGCAAGCTTGACTTGTCGGCCGCCGATCTTCAGGCGATCGAGCACGACAACGCCGCCCGTCTGATTCCCCGACTCAAAGTTTGAAGACGGCAGCTGATGTCGATGCCTGAGGCGGCGGGAATTTGGGTTTCTTGTCGGTGATGCTGTTGCTGGGAGGGTGCCATCGACAGCTCGGCAGCCTGATACACTGAACGAACAGTGAATAATTCGTTTGGAGAACGCACGTGACCATCGGAACGCATTCCGTGGTTTGGGCAATGTATTGCTTGCTTGCCCTATCCGTCTATCCGTCAGCGTCTCTTGCTCAACGGCTCGATCTCGACGCGCTTTACGCACAGGCTGCCGTGGAGGGTGAAGTCTCGGCCTACCTGCAAGGACCGCCGCAGGTTTATGCAGGATTTGTGCGCGAGTTCGAGGTCAAATATCCCAAGGTCAAGGTACGAATCACGCCCGGCCGTTACGATCTCATGCCCAAGATCGACGCTCAGATTGCGGCTGGAAGAATGGATGCCGATCTCGCCATCCTGCAAACAACGCAGGACTATGTTCGCTGGCGCCGCCAGGGTGCCTTGCAAAAGTTCACACCACCAGGGTTCGACCTGATCCGCGCCACCCTTAAGGATCCGGAGGCGCACTATCTGCCGGTATTCCTGGTCATGATCGGGTTTGCCCATAACCCGGCACAGATCCCAGAAGCTGACGCCCCGCGAACCATCCCGGACTTTCTCAAGCCAGCCTTCATGGGCAAGATCGTGTCCACATATCCGCACGATGACGATTTGACGCTCTATAGCAACACGTTGATCGTCGAGAAGTATGGCTGGGGAATGATTGAAAGATTGCTCAAGCAGGATATGAAATTTGTGCGCAGCCACGTCCTGGTGTCACAGGAGACTGAGAAGGGCGAGCGGCCGGTGACGTTTGATCAGATCTCGCAGTTCAACAAGGTCAAATTCGTGGTGCCGGATGATCTACCCATGCCGGTTTATCCGATCACCACCGGCATCTTCGCCAATGCGCCGCATCCCAACGCGGCGAAACTGTTCATCGCATTTGTGCTCTCCAAGGAGCAACAGCATCGCCTCACTGCGGCTGGAGCCATATCGGTGCGGCCGGATGTCGAACCTCCGCCCGGCCTCAAACCACTGTCGAATTACCGGATTGCCGACGGGTATATCTCGTTCATTTCCGAGGAGATCCAGGCCAAGGAGTTGCGCAAAAGATTTGAAGGTTATATCGGGCCGCCCCACGGCGCTTACATCAGCACGTCTCCTGATCCTTCGTCGAAATAGGCGAGCGCAGACCGAACGCCAACCGAAAAAGGGTGGTGTCCACCTGTCTCATTAAAAGTAATGGTAGCGGGGGCGCGCTACAGCCGTCAGAAACCGTTGTCTGACGGGTACTTCGCCTTCGCGGCCTAATTGGGCCACCCTTCCTGGCACCTGTATGAGCCTCGGGAAGACGGCAACCCTCTGTCCCGCTGCGTCGCCACATGACAGTGGCCGAGTGGTATTCCTGCGATCGTCGCGGATTCTACAAAGAAGGTGGAACGCCCGGTCTGTTCAAGCAAGATCCGGCGACTAAGTGCGCGCTTGATGACGATCGTTCACGTTTGGTGCGCGCACTTCGCTGGCCGACCATTGGCCGGCTTGCTCGGCCCGCCTTGGTCGCATCAGAACGCAACGCAGTCCATGGCGCATCGGCTTTCTCCCGGATGCATCGTGACGCCCAAGAAGGTGTCCCAGGCCGAATAGACTGGCCGGCCGGGGCGCCGGTCAAGTGAGATTTGGCCCATTTCTCCGGATTCAGATTGCGACCGAGCGGCACACCCGCGGCGGAGTGCTCAGTGCCGCCCGACGCCGCTGACGTGCCGCACCGCGTCACGCAGCAGCGTGATGCGCGGATGGCCGGCGGCGACGACGCGATAGACCATGCCGAGCATCGCACTGGGTTGCGGCGCCTGCAGCCGGACGCGGCGGACGCGACCGCCGCGCTCGGCCTCGCGCGCGGTCGAGACCGGGACGCTGCTGACGCCGACGCCCTCGGCCACCAGGCGTGCATTCGTGACCGGCGAGTCGGTCTCGCATAGCGCCGCCGGCGGCTCGAGCCCATGGCTGCGGAAGCTGTCCTCGACGAAATGGCGCGCCAGCGAGGGCTTGCGCGTGAGCACCCACGGCTCGGCGGCGAGCGCCTGCCACGACACCTTGCGCGACCGCGCCAGCCGGTGCGCGGCAGGCGCGATCACGACGTAGGGTTCCTCGCCGATCTTTTCGAACCGCACGCCCTGCCCGGCGGTCGCGGCCATCGCCTGCGCATTGTAGACCGTGACCAGCGCATCGAGCGTGCCGGAGAGCAGCGCCTCGATCAGGCCCGGTACGTTGTTCTCGCTGAGGCTGACGGCAAGCGGCGGCGACGCGGCCGCGAGCCGCGCCATCACCCTCGGCAACAGGCTGACGCTCAGAAAGGCGGGAGCACCCAGGCGCAGGATGCCCGCAACTCTGCCGTCCGGCCCGGCCGACCGTGCCTCGGCATGGAGGTGCTCGACCTCGCGCAACATCAGGATGGCGCCGTGCATCACGATCTCACCCTGCGCGGTCTTTTGCAGGCCGCGGGCGCCGCGGTTGAACAACCGAAAGCCCAGCATGGCCTCGACCTCCTTCAAGGCCTTGCTGAGTGCCGGCTGCGTCAGGTTGAGCGCGGCCGCGGAGGCGCTGAGACTGCCGGTGCGCTCGATCTCTGCAATGAGCTGCAGATGGCGGAAGCGCAGGCGTGCCAGCAGGTGTGCATCGGTCGCCGGCATGTCGTTCCGATCCATAGCCAGATATCATCAAGCTATGAGAATATATCACTATACTTCATATGTTGCCGACGGCAGAATCGTTGACCGACAACCAACAAATGGACGCCCCATGGAACAACGTGCCACCACGCGGCTTCGCGAGCTGTTGCGCAGCAAGACCTTCCTGCACATGCCGGCGGTGTATGACGCCCTCACCGGCCGGCTGGTGCAGTCGCTCGGCTTCGAGGCCGCCTATGTCGGCGGCTATGTCACCGGCGGATCGATGGCGGTGACCGAGCCGCTGCTGACGATGACCGAGCAGGTCCGCCTATCCGAGGACGTGGCGCGCAGCGTCAAGATCCCGATCGTCGTCGATGCCGGCGCCGGCTTTGGCGAGCCGCTTCACACCATGCGGACGGTGCGCGAGTTCATCCGCGCCGGCGTCGCCGGCGTCCACATCGAGGATCAGCTCTATCCGAAGCGCGCGCACTATCACAAATATGTCGTGCACGGCGTTCCGGTCGAGGAATTCGTCGAAAAGATCCAATTTGCGATCCGCCAGCGTGACGAGCTCGATCGCGATTTCGTCATCATCGCCCGCACCGATACCTGTCGCGCGCTCGGCCTCGACGAGGCGGTGTCGCGGATCAACCGCGCCGCCGATGTCGGCGCCGATCTCGGACTGCTGTTTCCGCGCAATCCCAAGGAGGCCGAGGAGGCGCCGCGCCGCAGCCGCCTGCCCCTGGTCTATGTGCAAAGCCGCGGCAATCGCGACGGCCGGCCGATCTTCAGCCGGAAGGAGATGCAGGACATGGGCTACGTCGCGTGCATCGAGGCGCAGGTGGTGTTGTGCAGCGCCCTGCACTATCACAAGCAGGTGCTGACCGAGTTGCGCCAGACCGGCCAGGTGACCAACATGACGAACGCCGAATGGGTGGCCTCGCGCCAGGAGGTCGAGGATCTCATCGATCTGACGGCCTATTATGAGATCGAGGCACAGACCTCGGAAGGACGCCGGAAGGAACCATAGATGTCGCCAGGCAAATGGATCATTGCCATCGCGGTCGCCTTGCTGGTTGCCTTGCCGGCCTGCATCGCGCAGGTCGAGGCGCAGGGGCAGGCTTACCCCGTGAGGCCGGTGCGGATCGTGGTCGGCTTCGCGCCAGGCGGCGGCACCGATATCGTCGCGCGGCTGTTGGCGCAAAAACTGTCGGATTCGCTCAAGCAGCCGTTCGTGGTGGAGAACAAGGCCGGCGCCACCGGCACGATCGGCGCGGCTACGGTCGCGCAGGCTCCCGCCGACGGCCACACGCTGCTGATGGGCCACGTCAATTCCAACGCGATCGCGCCGGCACTGATGGCGCGGCTGCCTTATGATCCGATCAAGGACTTCGCGCCGGTAGCTTATGTCGGCTTCGTCCCCAATGTGCTCGTCGTCAATCCGGCATTGCCGGCCAAGACCGTGGGCGAGCTCGTCGAGCTGTCGAAGCAGCGCGACAACGGAATTTCCTTCGCGTCGCCCGGCGCCGGCAGCACCAATCAGCTCGCCGGCGAGATGCTGCGCATCGAGAGCGGCGGCAAATTCCTGCATGTGCCCTACAAAGGCAGCAGCCCCGCCATCGTCGACCTGCTGGCCGGCCACGTCGACATGAATTTCGACGCGATGTCCTCGATCACCGCCTACCTGAAGGCCGGGCAGATGCGGCCGTTGGCGGTGACGACACCGCAGCGCGACCCCGGCCTGCCCGAGGTTCCGACGATGGCCGAGCTCGGCTTCAAGAATCTCAAGATCACCAACTGGTACGGCGTCATGGCGCCGGCGGGGACGCCGCCGGACGTGGTGCAGACGCTGCATGACGAGATCTATCGCATCCTGCAGCTGCCCGACGTCGTGCCAAAGCTCGAGGAGCTCGGCGTGCGCCGCCAGCGGATGTCAACCGGGGAATTCGCGCAATTCATCCGCGCCGAGAACGACAGCTATCGCGAAATCGCGAGATTAACCGGCGTGCGCATTGATTGAACGCGCAGCGCGTCTGACCGGGGCATAGACGTGACGTTTCCCGATCCGCGGACAGTAACCAGCGCGATTCCCCCCGGCGCCACCGACTGCCATATGCACGTGTTCGAGGCGCGCTATCCGCCCTCGCCGAGCCGCACCTACACGCCGGGGCCGGCGCCGCTCGATCAATACCGCAAGGTCGCGGCGGCGCTGCGGCTTTCGCGCGCCGTGGTCGTGCAGCCGAGCGCCTATGGCACTGACAATTCCTGCACGCTCGACGCTGTGGCCGCGATCGGTGCGTCGGCGCGCGCCGTGGTCGGGATCGACCCCGGCATATCGGACGACGAGCTCGACCACCTGCATGGGCGCGGCGCGCGCGGCGTCCGGATCAATTCCGCAAGCCGGGGCCAACGCGATGTCGACGAGATCGCCGGCCTTGTCACCGCCACCGCGAGGCGCATCGCTCGCCTGGGGTGGCATGTGCAGATCTTCACTGATCTCGCGGTGATCGAGCAAATGGCCGGGCATTTGCTGGCGCTGCCGGTGCCGATCGTCATCGACCATATGGGCCTCGCCCGGGCGGCGCAGGGACCGGCGCAGCATGGGCTCGGCGCGCTGTACGATTTGCTGGCGAGCGGCCGCGGCTGGGTCAAGTTGTCGGGCGCCTATCGGGTGTCGACGCAGGAGCCTGGCTTTGCCGATGCCGGCGCGATCATCCGCGCGCTCATCGAGGTCAATCCCGACCGCAGCATCTGGGGGACCGATTGGCCGCACACCGGCGGCCACGGCCGCGCCCAGAGCGCACAAGCCCCGCCGATCATCTATCGCCGTCTCGACACCGCGGCGCTGCTCGAGCAGCTCGTCGCCTGCGCTGGCGACGCCGCCATGGTCCGCAAAATCCTGGTCGACAATCCCGCCCGGCTTTATGGCTTCTAGGACGTTGACTCAGCGCAAGGCGATCGGCGCGCCGGCGCGGCGTACGAGCAAGGTGCCGAAGAATCTGCTCGTCAATGAACCACGGTCGTCGACTTAGGGTCGCCTTTGGAATCCACACTGGGCTGCCTTGCGGGAAGCGAGATCAAGCACGCAATCGACGATCTTGCTACGACGCTCTCGCGCCGATTGGTCGAGGGCGATGAAGAGGTCGCGAGCGCGCTGCGCGAACTGATATCGGCGGTCGTCATTCATCCCGTCGGCAAAGAGGAGCCTAAGATCGAGGTGACCGGCCGATTGGCGCAACTCACCAGAGCGCCCGACCTGTTCCCGCAACAGACGCTTTGGCCAACGGTGGTAGCGGGGGCCGGGATCGAACCGGCGACCTACGGATTATGATTCCGCCGCTCTGACCAGCTGAGCTACCCCGCCAACAATTTCAACGACTTACAGCGCCGCCCGAGAAGCTTGCAAGCTTTTGCGCACGCGCGACTTCTCCGGCGGGCACCGGCTATGTAGTCGAGGCAGAAAGCGCGAGCAAGTCGCGGGAACGGCGTGGATTGCTTGGCCGGCACCTGGATACTCGCGCAATTGGAGCATTCAGGTTTGGCGCCGCCGCGTCATCGGCCGAATAGGTAGTTGAACCGAGCCATGATGCTGTTGCTTCGCAGTCCAACCCCATAGCTCTCCGGCGCTCCCGGAACGATCTGCGGTCCGTTGATATCGGTGCTTCTGCCGAGATCGGTGTGCATGAACTCCAGGCCGAGCGAAAATTGGGGCGCGATTTTGAATTCGACGCCGCCGCCCAGCGTCCATCCTGAGTGCACCGCCGATCCTTGCGAGATGGCGCCGAACGGGTTGGTCTGAATGCTGGTCTCGACGTTGCCGGCGGCGTAGCCGCCTTTGACATAGGGCAGCCAGTTGTCGAAGCCGTAGCCGACGCGGCCGGTCACCGTGGTGAGCCAGGTGAGCCGCGAGGACCACACATCCGTCGCCGGGAAATACGGACTGGCGAAGCTGCGGTCGAAATCGGCGGCCGATACCGATCCCTCGATTCCGAACACCAACCGGTTGTACTGAAAATTATAGCCGAGCTGACCGCCGCCGATCACTCCGCTTCCGCGGTCGAGCGTCACCGAATTCGGCGGCGAGAAAAACGCCGACGCACCCAAATTTCGCCATCGAACGCTATCCATGCCGTAGCCGACCTGGCCGCCCAGATAGAGTCCGGCCCAGCTCGGCGGCACGTACGCAGGCGCGGGACCCTGCAGGTAGGGAAGATCGGCTGCTGCAGCAAATTCAATCGCCGCAACGCCCACGCAAAAGACGACAGCAAACGTTCGACCGACGCGGAAAAGCATTGGCCTCTCCCTGGTCGCCCCCAACACGAGATTTTGCGCAAGCTTGCCCGCGACGTTGGCGAAAGCGCGGCTTCGATAGGTCTCTTTTCCGACAAGGTTAATAAATTCTGCGGCTCTGCATTCGCGCGGTTCATCCAAGCAGCGCGTTCGTCGGTCAGGACGGGCAGGTCGGGCGATGCTGCAGATCGGCGCCGCCCGCGCCGCCTCCATAGCGTTGTTCGAGCGCCTTTCGAGACATAAAGACTCGGGTCCGGCCCCGGCGTAGCGTGTCTCGCCGCAGCGCCGCGGCGTTGCGCGCCAAGACCATCAGCGAGATGTGGATGTTTTCGCCGAAACGGAGGGCGCGTTCGCCCATCGTCACCGTCGTCGCGGAGGGCACGAGCTCGAATCCGTAGCGGCCGATCAGGCGCACCATCTGGTCATCACGCTCGCGGCCAGCGAATTCCATAGTGCAACGCACAAGGGAAATGTCGTCGAGATCGGGGCGCGAGGCGAGATAGCGCGCGAGTTGCCGCAGCGAATGCTGGAAGCAAAGATTCATTTCCCGCGCCCATGCAATCGATGCGCCCTCCTTCGGCATCGCCGGGACTTGCTCGTTCCACAGATGCAGATCGATGAAGCGCTCGCCGGAATGACCCGCAGTGCCGTCCGAAAGCACGAAGTCCCGGTCCAGACGCCCGACTTTGATACGCAGAATGCAAGTCGGGTCATGGGTATATTCGACGACGGACTGCCAGCGGCGCAGTACGCGGTCCAGCCCAAAGATGAGCTTGTCCAGCCAAAAATGACGCTCTCCCCCCACCGCCGACCCGACCAGTCGCCATTGCCACGATTTAGTCATGGCATCGGATGCCTAACGGCACGCTTGCTGCAATATTACAATCTACTAATCTGCACCGGCTTCCAATCTGCACCAACCCCAAGCCACGAACAGCCCATGACGCTGAAGTTGGGGGTGTTGGCCGCGGCCTCATCCGATGGATCGAGCCGCCCGCTTCAGCTGCGGCAAGTGCAGGCGCGACATTGGGACGCCATGGAATGACGGAGGTGATGCGATGCAGGCAATCGGGTTGAAGGCGCTCGGGACGATCATCGCCGTCCTTGCCGCGCTTGGCCAGCCGGCCGCCGCGCAGGATAAGGTGAAGGTTGGCGTGTTTCCGACCGCGTCCTCGCTGCCCTATTTCGTGGCAATCGAGCGCGGCTTCTTCAAGGAACAGAACATCGAGCCTGAGACCATCCGGCTCATCGGCGGCCCGCCCAATATAGCAGCGATGATCAGCAATCAGATCGAGGCGGCGATCGTGCTCGTGACCATCGAGGCGATGAACGCCAATCTCAAGAAGCCCGGCGTCGCCATGTATATCGGCGTGCACAGCCAGAGCAAAATCTATCAAATGGAGCAGTTCGTGGCGCGCACGGGCTACGCGGCCGCGACGCTCAAGGACCTCAAGGGTGCGCGCATCATGTCGGCGCCCGGACCGGCCAACCTCGTCGCCGCCAAGGCAGTCCTCGCCAAGGTCGGGCTCAACGAGGGCGACTATACGATCGACCAGCTCGACATGAGCCAGCACGTCAATGTCATGACCAGCGGCACCTTCGATGCCGGCTACACGCTCGAACCGCAGGCGTCGACCATGCGCAAGCTCGGGGTCGCTCGCACGCTCGAGGCCGGCGTCATCGCCAAGTACATCCTGGGCGACGAGGACGGCAACGCGTTCGCCGCCGGCTGCGCGGTCACCAGCGACTTCATCAAGAGCCGCCCCGACGTCGCGCGGCGCTTCGCCGCCGTGTGGAAGAAGGGCATCGATTTCGTCAACCAAAACCCGCAGGAGGCGCGCAAATACCTCGCCAAGAACACGCTCACCCCCGAAGACGTCGTCGATACCGTCCCGATGGTGCGTTACTTCATGGCGGGCGAGCTCACCGACAAGCACAAGGCGGAGTTCCAGAAATTCATCGACTTCTCGACCGCCGTCGGCACCCTGCCGGAGAAAGTCGACATCACCAAATATCTGCAAGCGTACTAGAAGTAGGTGCGAGCTGCAGTCGGTATGCCCTCTTCCGCGAGAGGAGCGGACACAGGAGGCGACGCGACGTCACCCCGCGAGATACGCCTCGCGCACGTGCGGATCGTCGATCAACTCGCGCCCGCTTCCCTCGATCGCCACGGAACCCGATTCCAGAAGATAGGCGTGATCGCACATGTCGAGCGCGGCCGACGCGTTCTGCTCGACCATGAGGACGGTCGTGCCGGCCGCGCGAATGTTGGTGACGATGTCGAATGTGCGCTCGACGATATTGGGGGCGAGGCCGAGCGAAGGTTCGTCGAACAGGATGAGCTTGGGTTGCGACATCAAGGCTCGGCCGATCGCAAGCATCTGCTGCTCGCCGCCCGATAACGTTCCCGCCGCCTGCCGCCGACGCTCGGCGAGCCGCGGGAACTGATCGAAGACGCGCGTCATGTCGGCCGCGATCCCTCGCCGATCCGTGCGCAAATAACAGCCCATTTCCAGATTCTCCAGCACCGTCATCTGCGGGAACACGTGGCGTCCCTCCGGACAATGCGCGAGCCCGAGCGCGAGAATGGTGCGCGCGGAGGCATGGGTGATATCGTGTCCGTCAAACACGATCGTGCCGGCAGTCGGATGCAACAATCCCGAGATCGCCTTCAAGGTCGTGGTCTTGCCGGCTCCGTTCGCGCCGATCAAGGCGACAAGCTGGCCTTTGCCGACGGTGAGCGACACGCCCTTGAGCGCCGTCACCTGGCCGTAGCAACAGACGACATCGCGCAGCTCAAGCACGCTTCTTTCCCTCTCCCAAATAAGCGCGAATAACGTCCGGATTTTTCTGGATGGCCGCCGGCGGCCCTTCCGCGATGATGCGGCCGTAGTTGAGGACGACGATGCGGTCCGACACCTGCATGACCATCGGCATGTCGTGCTCCACCAAAAGGATGGTCACCCCCGACGCGCGAATCGCCTCGACCAACTTCATGACCTTCGCGGTCTCGCTCGGGTTCATGCCGGACACCGGCTCGTCCAGCAGCAACATGGAGGGCTGTGCGGCAAGTGCCAAGGCTATACCGAGCAGGCGCTGTTCGCCGTAAGGAAGGGTACCGGCAACTTCCGCCGCCCGCCGCTCGAGCCCCACGACACGCAAGATCTCCCGTGCACTGTCGGCAAGCTCTCCTTCCGCGACCTTCTCCCGCGGCAACGCCAAAAGCGTGTCCCACAGGCCCGACCGTCCCCGGCGGTGCAATCCGATCAGCACATTTTCGAATACCGTGTTGTTCGCAAATATGCTCGTGCGCTGGAACGTCCTGACCAGGCCAAGGCCTGCGATTTCGTGCGGCTTGAGGCCGTTCAACAATGTCTTGCGATAGCGAACTTCGCCGGTCGTGGGTTTGAGAAATCCCGTGAAAACGTTGAACGCGGTGGTCTTACCGGCACCGTTCGGTCCGATCAGGGCGACGATTTCTCCGTTGCAAACCGTGAAATTGAGATCGGAAAGGGCGACGAGGCCGCCGAAATGCACCGCCACGTGCTCGATCGAAAGGACCACTTCGGCCGGTGCAACGCGTGCCGGCATCATTGCCCATCGCGAGACTTGGAGTTGCCGCCCGCCATCGCGCCCGCGGGCTGGCGCGCGGACCCGGTCCAGTTCGCCAACCAGCGTTCAAGCGCTGGAACGATTCCTTGCGGCAGGACAAAGACGATCGCGATCATCAAGCCGCCGTAAAGGATCCATTGGACGGCAGGCGCGGCGAAGGGGCGCAGGATCACCGGTAGAAAACCAAAAATGATTCCTCCGACGATCGGCCCGGCCAGGGTCCCTTTGCCGCCGGTAATCACCATGATCACCATCGTGACGGTGTAGATGAACAGGAAAATATCGGGGTCGATGATTTTGAGATAATGCGCGTAGAGGCTGCCGGCGCCCCCCGCCATCGCGGCAGAGACGACTGCCGCCAACACTAGGTAGCGCGTCACATCGATGCCGACCGAGGTTGCGAGTGTCTCGTTTTCCTTGAGCGCGATCATGGCGCGGCCGATGCGCGAGCCGACCAGCCGACCGATCACGAGATAAGCCACCAGCCCCACGGCGGCGACGAGGTAGTAGTAAGCGGTCTTGTTCCAGAGCGTGTACTCGCCGAGACCCGGAAATCCGAGCGTGTACGGAGGGATGTTGGTGAGCGCCAATGGACCTTGGGTCAGCTCCACCCAATTCAGCGCGACCAGCCGGGTCACCTCGGCAAAGCTGATCGTCACGATTACGAAGTAGGCGCCGCGCACTTTGAACGACAGACGGCCGATCACGTAGCCGCTGATCCCGGCGACGACCATGCCGACGAATAAGCCGACGATGGCAGGCCAGGGTTGGTGCACAACGCGAACGCCGAACAACTCGATGTCGAAGCCAAGGGTGGTCAACGCGCTGGCATAGGCGCCGATGCCGAAGAAAGCCACATGGCCGAGGCTGAGCTGCCCGGTATATCCGAGCAGCAGGTTCAGGCTCATCGCCGCGATGATGAAAATGCCGGTCGTGATCAAGATGTGCAGGATGTACTGGTCCTGCAGCCACAACGGAACGGTGAGGAGAACGATGAGCCAGAACGCCGGCAACGCGCGCTTCATCCAATGCGCTCCGCCCGCGCAAACAACCCGGTCGGCTTGAACAGCAGCACCAGGATGATGATCAGGAAGCCCATTGCATCGCGATACCCGGACGAGATGTAGCCGGCGCCGATCTCCTCGACGAATGCGAGGATGAAGCCGCCGATGGTTGCGCCCGTGATGTTGCCGAGGCCACCAAGGATGACGATCGCGAATGCCTTCAGCGAGGCGAGGTCCCCCATCGTCGGGGTGACGAGGAAAACCGGGCCGAGGAGGGCGCCCGCCGCAGCCGCAAGGCCGGAGCCGATGGCGAAGGTCGCGGTGAAGATGCCCTTGATATTGACCCCCATCAGTGCCGCCGTCTCCGCGTCCTGGAACGTCGCACGCATCGCCTTGCCGAGCTTGGTGCGATGGATGAGCAGGTAGCTTGCGCCGATCAGCAGCAGCGCGGCAGCGAGCACGAAGAGACGCAGCCAGGACACCGATACCGGCCCGATCACCAGCGGAGCCTCCGGAAAGGGCGTGACGATTGCCTTGGCCACACCGCCCCAGAGCAGGAGTTCGACGTTCTGCATGACGATCCAGGTGCCGATCATCACCAGCATCACGGTATCGATGTCGGCGCTGCGCATCGGGCGCAGCAGGACGATCTCGATCAGCGCGCCGAGCATGGCGCCGGCGATGATCGCGACCGCGAGGCCGAGGAAGAAATCGAGCCCGAGTGCGGCGACCACGAGATAGACGGTGTAAGCGCCGAAAGCGTAGAGCTCGCCGTGGGCGAAATTCACCACGCGCATGATGCCGAAAATCAGCGTCAGCCCGATGCCGAGCAGGGCGTAGGTTCCGCCGAGCATGACGGCATTGAGCAGATGCTGGAGAAATTGGTCCACGTGCCCCTCACGGGTCTGGACGCAGCCGGCGCCCGCGATGCTGCGGCGCGTCGGACTCTAGCGCAGATTCATTATGGCGGCAGACTCGATCTGCTCCCTCTCCCATAGGGAGAGGGGTGGGGTGAGGGGTTAAGGTCTTTCGATGGTTCTGCAACCCCCTCACCCCAACCCTCTCCCCAAACGGGGAGAGGGAGCGCACCGAAATCGCTGCACCACCGGCAGCCATTGCAAGATTGCGAAGCCTCCGGGGCGGCCCCCGGAGGCTCGTGACGACGGTCAGGCGTTCGGAAGCACGACCTTGCCGTTCTCGATCTTGATGAGGTAGATGCCCGGATTGCTCTGCCCGCTTTCCTGACCCGCGGGGCCGGCTTTTTCAAATTTGATCTTTCCGTTCATGCCGGGCAGCTCGATCTGCCACAACGCCGCGCGGATCGCCTCGGGCTCCGCCTTGCCGGCCTTGGTGATCGCGGCCGCGATGGTGCGGATCCCGTCATAGCCGCGGAAACTCTCGGTCAAGCCCGCGAACGGATAACCGCGCTTCTTCCATTCTTCGATGAAGGCCTTCGCCATGGCCGGATCGGCCGAGACGTTCGGGTTCCACGGCGTGAAGAAGGTGATGTGGGTGGTGTCGTTTGCCGCCGCACCCGCCTGTTCGATCAACTGATCGGGATTTTGCGAGCCGCCGGTGGTGATGATCCGCTTCTTCAAGCCCAGCGCCGCCGCCTGCTTGAAGATCAGCGTGAGCTGCTCGACCGCCGTGGTGACGATGAGCGTGTCGGCATCGGAGGCCTTGATCTTGGCAAGCTGTGCGCTCATGTCCTGCGCCGGCGGGTCCATGGTCTCGACCAGACCCACCTTGATGTTGTGTTCCTTGAACATCTTGCCGAAGTCTTCCGCGGCGCCGCGGCCCCAATCGTTATTCACGACGAGGAAGTCCGCCTTTCCGATCTTGAGCCGATCCACGATCTTGGCGAACGCGGTCGCCTCGACCGCCGACGGCGGCGAGATGCGGAAGATGTAGGGGTTGCCCGAGGTGGTGATCTTGCCGGCCGAGGAGGTTTCGACCAGCATCGGCACCTTATATTCCATCAGCTTCGGCATGATTGCGAGGGTGAAGCCCGAGCCCCACGCGCCCATCATGACCGGGACCTTGTCGCGCACGATCAGCTTCTCGGCGACCGCGGCCGCTTCGGTCGGATTGCTCTTGTTGTCCTCGATCACCAGCTCCAATTTTTTGCCGAGAACCCCGCCCTTGGCGTTGATTTCGTCCGCCGCGATCTTCGCGCCGTTGGCGACGTAATTTCCGGACGCCGCGAACGCGCCGGTCAGCGGCTGAATGACGCCGACCTTGATGCTCTCTTGCGCGGCTGCCGTCGTCACGCCGGCGGCAAGGACGATTGCCGCGAGTGTCGTCTTGCTTGCGTATTGCCTCATGTTTGTCCCTCCGTTGTGCGAGCGGCGCTAGCCGATCTCGTCGCTACTGGATCTGTTCGGGAAGTAAGCAGCACATCGTAAGCGAGCGCGATGAGCCTCTTGGTACGCGTGCCGGCCCGGACGGGGCGTCAGTGGCTCCCGTGTTGGAATGATAACATGAGGAGCGAATGACTGGGCAAGCCGAAATTGCCGCATGTTACGCGGCAAATTGCATAGTTTTACGCCAGCCGAAAGCCGCGCCGCGAGGTTGATCTTTCGCGCCGTCATCATGTATCGCGCGATCCTATTCACTTCGCCTTGAGCCGGGGAATGATCTCGCTTGCGATGGTCTCGATCTGCTCCGTCTCGTATCTGTAAGGAACGAAGATGATCTTCTGCGTGCCGACCGCCAGGTGCGCCTTGAGCTGCTCGACGCACTCATCTACCGTTCCCATGACGGCGCTATCCTTGGTCGATTCGCTCCAAGCGGCAAAATCCCATTCCTTGCTCAGCCATTCCATCATCCGGCTCTCGACGGCTTGGCGGGACTTGCCGACGAAGATCGGCAACTGCGAGGCGTTGAGGAGCTTGTCCGGGTCCTTTCCGCCTTCCTTTGCGAAGCCGCGGATCTTGTTCCACGACTTGGCGAAGCTTTCGGGCCGATAGAAATAGGTCAGCCAGCCGTCGCCGCTGACGGCTGCGCGCTTGAGCACGCGATCGACATATCCGCCGATCAAGATCGGCGGATACGGTTTCTGCACCGGCTTGGGATACATCACGCCGGCCGGGATGTCGTAGCGCGAGAACTTGCCGCTGACCGTGTGCTCGGTCCAGAAGCGTTTGAGGATATCGAGGTTCTCGTCCATGATCTTGCCGCGCTGCTCGAACGCCACGCCGATCGCATTGAATTCGCGCCGGTACCAGCCCGATGCCATTCCCATCAGCAGCCGGCCGTCGGACAACAGATCCATGCATGCCAGCTGCTTGGCGAGGATCACCGGATTACGCATCGGCAGCACCAGGATGCCGGTGCCGAGCTTGATCTTGTTGGTGCGAGCGGCGATTGCGGTGAGCAGCGTCAACGACTCGATGATCGGAAAGTTCGGCTCGACGCCGAGCAGGATGTGATCCCACACCCAAAGCGAGTCGAAGCCGAGATGCTCCATCCTCACCCCGTACTCGACCAGCGCCTTGACGTCCGGCATCTGCGGATAGGCGGTGAAATTTGGCACCGCGATGCCGAATGTCCGATCCAAACCAGCCATCACAAACTCCTCTGCTGTCGAACGCCGATATGTCGAGGCCGGCCGCTAGTACTGGCTCGCGCTGATTCCATCTCGCCAAGGCCCTCGCTAGCCGGTGTAGAGCCGTTCGGGATCGAACTCGTGCAAAAGCGCGAGTTCCTGATCGGTCGGCGGCTCGGTCACCCCTAGATGCGGAGCGAAAGCCAAGGCAAATCCGGTATTGTCCTGAAGTTCTTCCTGACTGACGCCTGGATTGAGGGAGATCACCTGCATGCGCCGCTTGTCGGCGTCGAATCCGAACACCGCCAAGTCGGTGACCACGCGAAACGTGCCGCCGGCGAGCAAGCCGCTTGCACGCCGCGTGTCGCCGCCGCGCAAGTAGCCGGGGCTGGTGACGAAATCCACGTGCTCGACGAAGCGGCGCTTCTCGTGCTTCATCGCCACGATCATGTGCGCGAGACTGGCAATGTCGTTGCCGCCGCCCGTCCCAGGTAGCCGGGTCTTCGGCCGCGCCGGATCGCCGATGAAGGAGCTGTTCAAATTGCCGTACTGATCGACCTGCGCCCCGCCCATGAAGCCGACGTCGACGTAACCGCGCTGCAGCAGCAACAGCACTTCGGCGCTGCCGAGCACCATGTTGGCGCGCTTGGTGCAGCGCTGGTCGTTGGTCGAGGGCGGCAGCTTGCCCGGTTCGATGAAAGCACCGATCACGCCGCCTTCGAACAGAATCGTCAGCCCCGGGCAACGCAGCCGCTGCGCCAGCGTGGCGGCCAAGAGCGGAATGCCGACGCCCGCGAATACCACCTGTCCGTCGCTGAGTTGGCGAGCGCTCAGGATGGTGAGCAGCTCGGCTGCGCTGTAGCCGTGCTTTTTAAGCATCGTAGATGCTCTCCCCGGCACGCGCCGCCTCGAGCAATTCGTCGATTCCGATCAAGGCCAGAAATTCGCTCCACGATTTAGGTCCGTGGACGAAGCGCTCGATGTATTGCTGCATCCCTTTGACGGGATCGCCGTTCACCAGCCCCACGTAATACTCCATGTGGCGCAACATCGGCTCGTAAACGCCGTAGCATTCGTGCGGGGCGCACCCGAACGGCAACTCGACCACGGCGTCGACCGCGAAAAAAGGAATCTTGGTCTGGTCCGGAGCACGCCGGATCTGATCGTTGGAGACGATGCGCTCGGTTGTCAAAATGACCTTGTTGGCGGCCATCGCCAGATCGACGTCCATGAATTGCAGCCCGTCGATCTGCGCGTTGCCGTAGGCATCGCAGCGCTGGACGTGGATCAAGGCGACGTCCGGGTTGAGCGCAGGGACCAGCAGAAGCTTCTCGCCGGTGAACGGGCAATCGAACTCGATCGCCTCGGGGCGCTGCTTGCGCACGTCCGACCCCAGCATCGATCGGATTGGCATGAAGGGAACACCCATGGCGCCGGCGCGAAATCGCATTCCCATCGCCATGTGGCTCCACTCGTCGTAGCGCACTTTTCCGCTCTCCACGTGATGACGCATCACCTTCGAGACGCCCCACAGAATTCCCTGGCTGAACCAGCTCGTCACCATGTGATCGCACGCGCCTGACGCATACAGCAGGTCGCCGTCGCTGGAGACGATGCTGCGCGAGCAGGTGAGCCCTTTTCGACCCGCGCGGATGAGCGCCCAAATCATGCCCATGGGCGTGCGCGACATCGTGCTGCCGCCGATCCCGACCGAATCTCCATCGCGCACGAACGAGGTCGCCTCTTCGAGCGAGACGACCTTGTGGCGCAAACTTCGGTCGCGGCGCAGCAATTCCTCGCGCAGCTCCAAGTAGGTGGGAACGGTCTTGCCGGTCGCTTTGCGGTCGTTCGCTGCCATGCCGGTTCAAGAAGCGCGCCGGGCGCCGACCTCCGCGTTGAAATCCTCGATCAGGCGATCCCACGTCGGTATGCCGTCCACGAGACCGCGCCAGAACCGCTGGTCCCTTCGGCGATCGAAATCGTCGATCGCCACGCCCTGCTGTTCCACCCAGGTGTAATATCCGAGATTGAAAATACGCTTGCGATCGAAATGCGTGAGCTCGAGGACGTGATCGTCCGCGATGCCCTCCAAGTGGCGGCTGAAGATCTCGCCGGCGTTCACCTCGTCGAATCCATCCCCATAGCGGCGCGCCAGAAAGCTCCGTCGCTCGCTGGCGTAGAGCAGCGCGCTGTCGGTCGCGACCGTCATGACCACGTCGTCGGCGCCAAAATCAAGATGTTTGGCGACCTTTATGGCGGCGACGATATTGGCAAGCCCCGAGATGCCGATGTCGTCGAAGGTTCTCACCACATCCGGGTCGATCTTGCGCCGCCCTGCCAAATAGCTGCGCCCGACATTGCCTCCAAACAAGAGATTGAGCGAATCCGTGGTCAGATCGGACACGCCGACGACCAGGTCGGTGTTCATGACGTTGTGGATGAGGGGGATGTGCTTGTCGCCGATGCCCTGGATATTGTGCTCGCCATATCCGTTGCAAAGCATGGTCGGACACTCGATCGCCTCGACCGCGGCGATCTTCGTGCTGTGCCGCGCTTTCAGGTAATCGCCGGCCGCGATGGTTCCGGCCGAGCCGGTCGCCGAGACGAACGCCGCCAGCCGACAGTCCGCTTTGGCGCGTTTGAGGTGCGCGAACACGCGGTCGAACGCGGCGCCGGTGCAGTGATAGTGGATCAAATAGTTGGCGAATTCGGAGAACTGGTTGAGAATGACGTTGTGTTCGTCGCGCGCGAGCTCGTCGCACTTGTCGTAGATTTCCTTGACGTTGCTTTCCGTTCCCGGCGTGCGAATGATATCGCCGGGATCGGAGACCCATTCCTGCAGCCAGTCGAAGCGCTCCCGGCTCATGCCGGCGGGCAGCACGGCCACACCGCGGCAGCCCAGAATGCGCGAGATGGCAACGCCGCCGCGGCAATAATTTCCGGTCGACGGCCACACCGCTCGGTCATGCGTCGGCTCGAACTGGCCGGTCACCAAACGCGGCACCAGACACGCATAGGCGGCGAGCACCTTGTGCGCGCCAATCATGGGAAAGCGCCGTCCCAGCAGAACCACGACCGGCGCCTTCACGCCGGTCAGCGTCTCGGGCAAAACCACATAGCCGGGCACAGGCACTCGATCGCGGCGACCAACGTCGTTGAACCAGTGCACGCGCCAGAGGTTTTTCGCATCGGGCTCGTCCGGGCCGACCGATTTGAGGCTGCTTACGATCGCGGCCGGGATGCGCGCCGGATCGGCGAGCTCGCTCCAGCTGGGCAAGGTCACCTGCGCCGCCCGCAGGCCTTCGACCGCCCTTCGCCGGCGATCGCCGTCAAGGATTTCCGGCCGGATGAGGAATGGTTCCGTCATGGGGCCGATGCGGCTCCTCTCGATCGATTGCAGCCGCTCGGCAAGCCGGGTCGTCGTACTTCGGCAGACAATCCGCCGGTATCATAAATTGGTATCAATGTTGGAACAATAGAATTTGGCGCTAGCGTCCCGATTCCGAAGTTCGCATCATTGTGCCGCGGCCTCATTTGCGAACTTCGGAATCGAAGGACGCTAGCAACTCTATGATTCTAGTGCCGCTTTTGAACCCGAAGTTCGCAACCATCCGTGCCGCACGAATGTGTGCGAACTTCGGGTTCGCGGCACTAGGAGCTAGAATTGCCTCAATGATCGGCTCCGACCGCGAGGCGCCGGGAGCCGCGCGTCGCGTCGAAGGCGGCGAGGTAACGCTCCTGCGGGACGGTGCGGTAAAGCGTATCGCGCTGGCGGGGGACGCGGCCGAGCGAGCGAATGAGGCTCTCCATTTCGGCTGGCGTCATCTCCTGTCCGTGACTCGCACCGGCCGAACGGGTGATGGTCTCGTCCATCAACGTGCCGCCGAGATCGTTGGCGCCGCTGCGCAGACATGTCTTCACGCCCTCGCGGCCCATCTTCACCCAGGAGGTCTGGATATTGGTGATCAGCGGATGCAAGGCGAGGCGGGCGATCGCGTGCATCAGCACGGCCTCCCGGAAGGTAGGGCCACGCCGGGAGCGGCCCTTGAGATAAATCGGGGCTTCCATATGCACGAACGGCAGCGGCACGAACTCGGTGAAGCCGCCCGTCTCTTGCTGCAGCTGGCGGATGCGCAGAAGGTGTCGCGCCCAATGCTCGTAGCGGTCGACGTGGCCGAACATGATGGTCGCGGTGCTCCGCAATCCGCCGCGATGCGCTGCACGCATCACCTCGAGCCATCGGTGGGTGCGGATCTTGTCCGGGCAGAGCACGGCGCGCACCTCATCGTCGAGGATTTCCGCCGCCGTGCCCGGCAGCGTGCCGAGCCCGGTCGCCTGCAGCGAGCGCAGGAAATTCTCGACCGGAACGCCGAGAGTCGTGGCGCCTTGATGCACTTCGAGCGGTGAAAACGCGTGGATATGGATGCCCGGTTCCGCGCTTTTCACGGCCCGGCAAATATCGAGATATTTGGCGCCGGTGTAGCTCGGATGGATGCCGCCCTGCATGCAAACTTCGGTGGCGCCACGCGCCCACGCCTCGCGCACGCGCCGTTCGATCTCGCCGAGCGAGATATCGTACGGCCGACCGCGCAGCGTCTCGCTCATCTTGCCTTTGGAGAAGGCGCAGAAGCCACATTTGAAATAACAGATGTTGGTGTAGTTGATGTTGCGGGTGACGACGTAGGAAACGACGTCGCCATTGGTCATCTGGCGCAACTCGTCGGCCGCCGCGCACACCGCCGCGAACTCGTCGCCGCGGCAACGAAACAGCCGCACGATGTCGGCTTCCCCGAGCGGGTTGCCGACCCGCGCCCGTGCCAAAATGCCGGCGATTTCGCCGGTAATCCCGCGACGCGCGCTGCGCGCGGGATGCTCGGGAAGCGCGGCCCGCGCTCCGGGCGACCATTCGTCGGTGCGCGGCCACCCATCGGCGTCGATGCGACGCAGCAGCGAGGTCTGCAACGCCGGGTCGACCCATGTGTCCGCCCGGCGGGCGAAAGCCGGATAGATCGCCAGTCGTTCGACCAATTGCTTGCCGGCCGCGTTCGTGGCGCGCTCGAGCGTGTCCAGATGCGGCCACGGCGCCTCCGGATTGACGTGATCCGGCGTGACCGGCGACACACCGCCCCAGTCGTTGATGCCCGCGTCGATCAATCGCGGCAGCGCATCCGGATTGAGGTTCGGCGGCGCCTGGATATTCATCGACGGCCGGAACAACAACCGCGCGATCGCGATCGTCCACAAGTGGTCCTCGAGCGACGGCGCGGGCGAATGCGCCATGCGGGTCGCGGCCTTCGGCCGAAAATTCTGAATGATGATTTCCTGTATGTGGCCGTAAGCGTCGTTGAGCGCGCGCAGCGCAAGCAGCGAGTCGATCCGCTCCTCGCGGGTTTCCCCGATGCCGATCAGAATGCCGGAGGTGAACGGCACGCGCTGTTCGCCGGCCGCTCGAATGCTCGCGAGCCGCGCCCGTGGATGCTTATCGGGCGACCCGTAGTGGGGGCCGCCGCGCTCGCACAGTCGCTCCGATGCAGACTCGAGCATGAGCCCCTGGGAGAGCGAGACGGCGCGCAACGCGGCCACATCGGACGGCGTCAAATGGCCGGGATTGAGATGCGCAAACAATCCGGTTTGGTCGTGGACCGCGCGCGCGGCCTCCGCCAGATACGACAAGGTCGTGCGATGTCCGAGCCGAGCGAGCTCATCGGCGGCGGTTCGGTAGCGCAACTCCGGCTGGTCGCCGAGCGTGAACAACGCCTCCTTGCAGCCCGCGGCATGACCCGCCCGCGCGATGGCCAGCGCTTCGTCGAGGGACAGATATGCCCGCTCGTTCTCACGCGGCGGCTGGGCAAACGTGCAGTAATGGCAAACGTCACGGCAAAGCTTCGTCAGCGGAATAAAAACCTTGCGTGAATACGAGACGATGGAACCATGCGCGCCATCGCGCCGGCGCGCGGCCACGCGCAGCAGCGAAGCAAGCTCGCAGTCCACAAGCTCCAACGCTTCCTCGCGCGTGAGATTGCGGCCGTAAACGAGATCGTCGGACAACATCGTCGGTATGCTTCGCTCATGCTTTCAAGAAACTGGCGCGATGGATCGTCATTCCAGGAATCGGGTTGCAGCTGCGTGGCGATTTCCAGCGTGACCAACCGAAGTCCATGCTAGCATCTCTTTTTTCATGCGGGATCACGAGGCTGCACTGTCGGTATTCCAGTGATGCGAATGCCGGCGCCCTTCACCTTAAAGCGACGATTGATCCCGATGAGGACCGAGGTCAATGCCTCGGCGGCGATGGAATTGGCGAGCGGTCCGCCGTCGATACCCCGCGTGCCCGCCGCATTCGCCAAGTCGATCACGATCGCGCGCGCGTCTTTGTCGTCTCCGAACACGAGCACGTCGCAATCGATGCTTTCGCCGGATTTGAGCTTGGATGCGCTGACATTGTGGAACGCGGACTGCACGCGAGCTGCTTCGCCAAGCAGCCGTTGCGCGCGTAGCGCCGCCGAGCCGTCGGGTGGCAGCTGCACGACGGACACTTTCGGGGGGACGAGGGGGACGACGGCATCGACCACGATCTTGCCCTCCACCGCCGGCTTGATCTCATTCAGGATGGCTTCATGGTTCGCGTACGGAACTGCGATGACCACGATGTCGGCTTTCGCGGCGGCCGTGCGATTGTCTTCGCCGCTGACGACAGAACCGTGATGGACGTTCATCTCCCGGGCGGCGGCCTCGGCTTTCTCTTTGGATCGCGACCCCAGCACGATCGGATAACCGGCCGCCGCCCAGCGTTTTGCAAGCGCTGAACCGAGGTCTCCGGTCCCTCCGATAACCGCAATGGTGGGCCGTCCCTGCAACAACCTCTCCTAGGATGCGCGCTTGCCGCTGCCCGTGCAGCAGATTTTCTCGGCGAGTGCCACGCGTCTCATCTGCGGCGCGGCGTCCGCTTCACCGACGATCGACGCCACACCAGTCGCAGATGCTGAGCGCCACAACCTTGATCGCGGTCAGATAATCAGCGATGGAAACGTACTCGTCGTCGGCATGCATGACCGCCGTCGAGCCGGGTCCGAAGATCACCGTTGGGGTGTTCGCATAGAGGTTGAGAAACCGCGTATCCGCTGCGCCCTGGCGGCCGCTGATCTCGGGGTCGCGGCCGGTCACCTCCTTGTAGTTCTTGGAGACGGTTTTGACGATGGGATGATCCCTCGGGATTTCGGACGCCTGCGCGTCGTAACCCACGAAGCGCACCTTCGGAGGATGAAGCTTCATCCAAGGATCCTCGGCTGCCGCCCGCGCCACCTGTTCCACGAGACTCTGCTTCACGCCTTCATGATCCTCTCCCGGAACCGTACCGATGCTGCCCTTCAGCAGGCAGTTGGCGGGGAATGCACTGGGATAATTGCCGGCGGAGAAGCTGCCGATGATGCAAGGAAGCGTATCGAGAGCGCTGGGATAGAGTGGGTGGGTGACCGTCGCGACCCGCTTTGCCTCCAGGTCTGCGACCGCCTTGGCGATCTTGTTGCCGAGCTCAATTCCGCTGACGCCCTCGTAGCGCTTTTGAATGCCGGCAGGTTTGCCGTGGATTTCGATCTCGAACCAGATTCGACCGATGCATGCAGGTTGAACTGCCAGGTCGCTAGTCTCGCCGGAAATGCCGGCGTCAGCCTTGTAGCCACGGATCACAGTATCCAACGTGCCGTGGCCGCTGACTTCTTCATCGACGACGATATTGATGTAAACGTCGCCCTTGGGCTTGAGACCGGCGGCCAGGAGTGATTCCACTGCCATGATATGGCTGGCGACACCGCTCTTCATGTCGGCGGAGCCCCGGCCATAGATGCGGCCGTTCTTGATGGTGGCGGACCAGGGGTTGTCGCTCCAGCCTTCGCCACCACCAACCGGGATGACATCGGTATGCCCATTCAAGAGCAATGAGCGCCCCCCGCCCGAGCCCTTCAACGTTGCGACGATGTTCGGACGTCCTTCATAGCCTCTGTCCACGGGTCGGTAGCCGGGATGTTTCTTCAGCGCTTCCCAGTCCGTTTCCCACGTGTCGACATCGAGGCCGATCTTCCTCATGTAATCCGCGAGAAACTTCTGGATCTTCGCTTCGTCCCCGGTCACGCTGGGAATGGCGATCATCTGCTGCAGAAACGAGATCGCTTTTTCGCGACCGTCGTCGATCTTTTGCAGAAGCGTTTGGTCGATACTCGCACTCATTTGAGGTCCCCGAAAAACCGGTGGGCAGGAGCGTCATTAAGCGGCGATTTCACCTCAGTCAATCCACGTCCGTCGGCATCGTCGCCTATCGAGCGCCAAGCCGCCGGCGATGAATTTCACGCTCGCGTGTCGACGCCGCGGCGTCGCAACCGCAGCGGCAAAATTTTTCATGATCGACCCCGCTCCGCGATGGCCCTCACGATGCGGTGTGGCGTGATCGGCGACACCAGCAACTCGGCGCCGAGCGGCCGCAGCGCATCATTTACCGCGTTGGCGATGGCCGCGGGCGGCGCAATGGCGCCGCCTTCGCCGATACCCTTGACCCCGAATTCCGTGTAGGGCGCGAGCGTCTCCATATGATCAAGCAGCGGAGCGGGCACTTCGGTCGATCCCGGCAGCAGATAGTCCGCTAGGGTGGAGGCGAGCGGCTGCCCCGAAGGATCGAACGGCATCTCCTCATAGAGCGCCGTGCCCACGCCTTGCGCGAAGCCGCCGCAAATTTGCCCGTCCACGATCATGGGATTCACCAGCTTCCCGCCGTCCTCGACGATGACGTAGCCCAGGATTTCCACGTCTCCGATTTCCGGATCGACCGCCACCAAGGCGGCATGGGTGGCGTAGCTGAAGGTTCCGCTGTCGCGCGTCGGCTTATAACCGGTCGTGGCCTCGAGACCGCCGGGATCGATGTCGGCCGGGAGATCCTGCGGCCGCAGGTACCAGGCGCGCGCGATCTCCGCCAAACTGACGGCCCCGTGCGGGCCGAGGGCCTGACCGCCGCGGATGAAGACCTGCGCGGGATCCGTCTGCAGCAGCCGTCCAGCGATGCTGGCGGCGCGCTTGGCGATTTCCCGGCAAGCCGTCGCCACCGCGCCACCGGCCATCACCATCGCACGCGAACCCCAGGTGCCGGTCGAATACGGGGTCAGCGCAGTGTCACCGAGCACGGTTCTGATCTTGGCGATGTCGATGCCGAGAATTTCGTGGGCAACTTGGGCCAGCGTCGTTTCGAGCCCCTGTCCGTGCGAGTGCACGCCGACACGCAACTCCAAGCCGCCATCGGGCGTCAGGCGCGCGGTTGCCTGTTCATACCCGGGCACCATAGGGATCCCCCAGCCGTAATACACCGACGTGCCGTGCGCGGCCTGCTCGCAATAGGTCGCAAGACCAACGCCGACCAAGCGTCCGTCCGGCTCGCCGCGTTTCTGACGGTCTCTGATCCGCGCGACATCGATCGCCGCCACGGCGCGGCGCAAGGATTCGGGATAGTCACCGCTGTCGAAATGCTTGTTGGTGATATTGTCGAACGGCATCTGCTCGGGCCGCACGAGATTTCTTCTGCGCACTTCGTGCGGCTCGATGCCGGCCTCGCGCGCAACCGCGTCGAGGATGAGCTCGAGGGCGAAACAGACGCCGGTGCGCGCCACGCCGCGATACGGCAGGATCGGGCACTTGTTGGTTGCGACCGAAAACGTGCGACAGCGGTACGCGGGAAAATCGTACGGCCCCGGCAGGATGCTCGCCACCTGCGCGGCTTCCAGGCAGGCGGAGAACGGGTAGGACGAATAGGCGCCGGAATCGACGGCGGCTTCGCAGTCGATTCCGCGCAGGCGGCCGTCGCGCTCGGCATAGGCGGTGATGCGGTAATGGTGCTCGCGGCAATTGGCGCCGGCAACGAGATGTTCGCGACGATCCTCGATCCAGCGCAACGGATGGCCGCAATGCATGGCGAGCCAGCCGAGACAAATCTCCTCCGGCAGCAGGATGCCCTTATAGCCAAATCCGCCGCCAACGTCCGGCGCGATGATGCGGACCTGGCCCTCTTCAAGGCCGAGGCACTCGGACAGCCCGGTACGCACGATGTGCGGCATCTGACAAGCCGAGTAGACCGTCAATTGCTCGAGCCGCGTGTCCCAGAAGGCAACGACGCCACGCCCTTCGATCGGCGCCATGCATTGCCGAGCGGTGCGGATCTCGCGCGAGACCCTGATCGGCGCGTCGAACGCTTTGACGATATCAATATCGAGGAAAGTCTCGAGAAAGACGTTGTCGGGCCAGTGCTCGTGGACCAGCGCGGCGTCGCTGTTGCGCGCTTCCAGCATGTCGTAAACGGCCGGCAATTCCTCGAGCTCGAGCGTCACCGACGCGGCAAGGTCCTCGGCGTCCGCCCTCGTCGCGGCGATGCACATGGCCACCAACTCGCCGACATGGCGAACCTTGTCGGTGGCGAGCGGCGGCTGCTCCGACACCTTGAAGCCGCGCAGGCCCGACACCGCGCGGATCGGCTTCACGCCGACGAGATCGGCCGCCGTGAACGTGCTGTCGCGCTGATCGGGCGGGATAGAAATGCCGCGAATGCGCCCGTGCGCGAGGGGGCTGCGGACGAAGGCGACGTCTTTCATTGCCGGCAGCCGAATGTCGGCGACGAACTGCCCGCGACCGCGCACGAGGCGATCATCTTCCTTTCTGCCGAGGCGAGCTCCAACACCTTGCGAGGACATGGCGCTTCCTGCCGCGATTGGGGTCTTCACTTCGGCGTCGCCGCCATTGCGGTCCCGGGCGCCAGCGCGGCTTTCGTCGAGGCTGGAGCGGAGGTGGAATGGGCGAGCAGATCGATGTGCAGCCGCACGACCTCGCTGCGATAGGTAATGTCGGCCACGTAGATCGCGATGCCGCTTCCATCGATGACGACACAGCGGCATTCGGCCGTCGGCGCGCCGAGCGCGATCTTCAACAGGTCGGCGGTCTGCACGCTGGCGCCGCCGATCACGATCGTCTGATAGGCATGCTGCACTTCGATATCGGTGAAGCTCGCGAGAATCGCCAGCGCGGGCCGTGTCAGAAAGGCCTCGGGATCGCGATCGAACACCGCGCGGGCAAGGTGCACATTGACGATCCCATAGGGCTCACCGTCCTTGTATTGCAGGCTGCGGATGAACCGATATTCCGGAGCGAGCGCGCCTTCACCCTCGTGCAGCTGCGGATAGGCAGGCGGATGATCGACCTTGATCCGCTTGGGGACATTGTCCTTGATCGACTCGATCAGGATGGCCCAGTCGGTGGCGAGCTCGAGCCAGTGCCGACTCGGGGGCTTTTCCGCCACGAACGTGCCGCGGCCCTGATGGCAATGCAGCAGGCCTTCTTGGCGCAGGATATCGACGGCCTGGCGGACGGTGACGCGCGCCACCTCGAACTCGCGCTCGAGCTCGACCAGAGTGGAGATTTTCTGCCCGGGCTGCCATTGCCGTCTTTCGATGCGTTGACGCATCACCGCGGCGACCTGGATATAGAGAGGAACGCGGCTGCGGTCATAGGCCTTCAAGAGCTTGGACATGATCGGTGCCATCAGGTGGTTTGGACGTGAACGCGATCCGTTTTGTGCGGCGCCCGCGGGTCGAGACCGATTGCGTGCGCACCAGCGAGGCGAAACGAGACCAGGGTCGGTATCATCGGCGAGACTTGCCCAATAGCCGTGCAAGCGTCTTCTTCACGCGCGCGACGATAACGGCGCGAAGCAACGAGCCCGCAGCGGGAGGCGCGGCGCTGCCGATAGCAGCAGCGAGCGGCACCGAAGCCGCGCCGGTGACCGGCCCGCCGTGGCGCGAGCCCACCGGACCAAGCCCCCTTGGCTCAGCCGCCGGCGCAGCGAGAGCGCCGGCGCGACGCTGCTCCAGCACGCGGCGAATGGCGCGCACGATGCCGACATATCCGGTGCAGCGGCAAAGGTTGCCGCTCAGCTCGAGGCGGACGCGCCGCTCGTCGGCAGCGGGGAGACGGCTGACAATGTCGCGCGCCGTGATCAGCATTCCCGGCGTGCAGAATCCGCATTGCAAACCATGCTCGGCCGTAAACGCCTGCCGCAACGCGGCCATGACGGGATCGTCCTCCAACCCTTCGATGGTCGTGATCTGCGCGCCCTCGCAAAGGACCGCATAGGTGATGCATGATCGCGCCGGCTGGCCGTCGATCAGCAGCGTGCACGCACCGCACGCGCCCTGCTCGCAGCGCAGATGCGTGCCGGTCAAACCGAGCCGTTCGCGCACCAAGTCGGCGAGGTGCATGCGCGGCTCCACCGTCTCGATGACGGGGAAGCCGTTTACGGTCAGGGCTACGGCTCTCATTTGGCCATCGCCGAAGCCGCCGCCCGCGTCAGGGCGGTGATGTGGAGGCGCGCGGGCGTGGTCAGTCCGGCGCGCCCCAGCAGTTCATTGGCAGCCCTCTCGTCGAGACGGACGGCGGCTCCCGGCCGCGGAATCCCTCCCAAGATCACGCGCGCGTCCGCGATGACGACAGGCCGCCCGTCCGTCGCCCCGATGGCCGCTCTGAAGCGGTCGCGTTCGCCATCGAGCAATACTGCGCCGCTCGCCAAGGCGAACTCCCCCGCCTTGCGGCACACCTTGTAATAGCCGCAGCGCGCGGCGCGAGAGGGACGTGGAATGCGGATGGCTTGCAGCAGTTCTCCCGGTTCGAGCAACACCTCGAAAGCGCCGGTTACGAATTGGTCGATCGGTAGGCGGCGGGCGCGCCGGCCGTCGGTCACAATGCATTCCGCGGCCAGTGCGCACAGCGTCGGCAGCCAATCGCCCGCCGGGTCGGCATGACAGATACTGCCCCCGATGGTGCCGCGGTTGCGCACCGCGCGATAGGCGACGCCGCCGGCCACGGAGGCGAGAATCGGCAGCTCCTCCACGCGCACACGTCCATCCTCGATGTCGGAGATGGTCACGCAGGCGCCGACAACGACGCCATCCGCGTCTTCTTCGATGTGGGTCAATTCAGGAATGGCAGTGATGTCCACCAAGATGCTCGGCTGTACCAGACGCAGGTTCAACATCGGACCGAGCGACTGACCGCCCGCAACCACTCTTGCCGTGCCGGCCCCTTGGCGGAGAATTGTCGCGGCCTCGGCGAGGCTCGTTGCGCGCGCAAACTCGAAGTTGGTCGGCTTCATGGGCGCCGCGTCTCGCGTGACATCGCACCGACGGCAATTGCATCGAGAGCGCGCTCGGGCGTGAGCGGCAAATCCCGCGCGTCGGCCCCGACGGTCGACGCCAAGGGCTGGCCTCGCGCATCGAACGACACCGCTTTCATGGCCAAACTCTAGCTTGCGGCGAACAACAGCGGACCGGCATCGACACGGCGCCGGGCGACGCGCGTACCGCGGGTGGGATGCCCAAAGAAGGAGCTTGCAAGCACGGCCAAGCGGGGTCATCCTGAGAGTGCCGGTTATTAGTATGATAGTATGATGGGGCTGTGAAGGTCTCCGCGCCAACTCGGCACAGAAATCGCCCAATTTCGGCGTGCGCGGTTTCGCACCAACATTATGGCTGCCGACAGCGGGATTGAGGAGAACCACTCGATGCGGTCGGCAGTCGCCTCGTCGGCGCCGGCACGAGCTCCCGGCCGCGCCCGCGACGACGGCGCAGCGATCGTAAGCATCGCAGCTCTCAAGAAGACCTTCGGCGACCTCGAAGCGATCCGCCACCTGTCATTCGACGTCGGCGATGGGGAGTTTCTAAGCGTGTTGGGTCCGAGCGGTTGCGGCAAGAGCACGTTGCTTATGATGGTTGCCGGACTGATCGATCCCACTGCGGGCGAGATTCGAATCCAAGGCGCGAGAGTAACCGGGCCTCGGCGAGAAATCGGCGTCGTCTTCCAGAGCCCGGTTCTGTTGCCCTGGCGTACGGTGTTGCAAAACGTGCTCTTTCCCATCGAGCTGCTGAAGCTGCCGCGTCCGCACTACCGGCGGCGAGCGATGGAACTGCTGCGCATGGCGAAAATCGACGAATTTGCCGGCGTGTTGCCGCGTCAGTTGTCGGGCGGCATGCGCCAGCGCGTGGCGATTTGTCGCGCGCTCGTGCACGACCCCAATATCTTGCTGATGGACGAGCCATTCAGCGCGTTGGACGCAATCACGCGCGACGAAATGGCGGTCGAACTCCAGCGCATTTGGCAGGCCAATCGGAAAACCGTGATTTTCGTCACCCACAGCATCCGTGAAGCGGCGTTCCTCTCCGACCGCGTCGTGGTCATGGGGCGTCGGCCGGCGACGATCATCGACGAACTGACAATCGAGCTTCCGCGACCGCGCCCTATTGCCGTGACCGAGGACGAAACGTTCAATCGCTTGGTTCGCCATCTCCGCAAGGCGATCGAGGCGAGCCATGCGGAATAACATCGGCAAATACGCGGCCACCATCGGGTGGCCGGTCCTCGTCACGACACTCATCCTCTTGGCTTGGGAGATCAGCGTCAGAATATTGGGTATCCGCAGCATCATCCTGCCGCCGCCATCGGCGGTATTGGAAACGATGGCGCATCGCCATGATCTCCTGCTCACGCATTTGTGGCCCTCGCTTTATCTGACCGTGCTCGGATTTCTGCTCTCCGTCATCGGCGGCATCTTCGTCGCCGTGTTGATCACCTACTCCGCCATCGTTCGAAAAGGCTTTTATCCGGTCATCGTCGTCTCGCAGGTCATCCCAAAGATCTCCATCGCGCCCTTATTCATCGTGTGGTTCGGGACCGGAACTCTGCCCAGCCTGCTGCTGGCCTTCCTCGTCGCGTTCTTTCCGATGACGATCAACGCGGCCATGGGCTTCGAATCGATCGACGAGGATATTCACCGCATGGCGCGCACCTTCATGGGCTCGCGCTGGCAGATCTTCTGGAAGATCCGCATGCCCAACGCCATGCCGTATATCTTCGGCGGCATGAAGATTTCCATCACGTTGGCCATCATCGGCGTCATCGTGTCGGAGTTCGTCGCGTCCCAGGAAGGCATCGGCTATTTGATCAAGCTTGCCGGCGGTCTGTTGGACACCCCGCTGATGCTGGCGGCGATCGTCGCGCTGAGTATCAGCGGGCTCGCCCTCTATGGGATCATCGTGGCCGCGGAAAGCTGGGCGGTCTATTGGCAGCCACCACCCGAGGCCGTCGGGGTCGGAGGCGGATGATGCGCCGGACCGGAGCGAATGTTTGCAACCTTGAACGAATTAGGAGCTGACCACAGAAAAACCCGACATCGTCCCATCTGCAGGCCGCCCCTCACCGGGACCGGAATGACATGCTGGGCTGCCTAAAGCTTGACGCCGGCCGCGGCCAGGATCGACCGCGCCCGCGCGCGCTGATCATCCGGGATCGTCAGACGTTCGGCGAAATCACGTCCGGTCGGGCGAGTAGCATCGATGCCCATCTTGGTCAGCGTGAAGGTCTCCGGGTCCGACGTGGGGTCGAGTATGGCGCCTTTGGCCCCCGGGATGAAGACGATGTCCTTGTCCGCCCGCATCCGCGTGGCGAGTGCCCACATCACGTCGTTGATGTTGAAAATGTCCACGTCGTCGTCAACGACGATGACATATTTCGTGTACTGTTCGGTGCCGAGAGCGGCCATGATGGCCATCTGCGGCTCGCCTTCGGCGATCTTCTTCATGGAAATGAAGGCCATGAAGGCGCCGCAGGTCGTGTGTGGCACGTGCACCGCGCGCACGTTCGGCAAATTGCGCCGCAGCGCGTTGAGGATCTCGCCTTCGCGGGTGATGCAGGAAATCAGGATGTGATCCCGCGACATGCCCGAGGTGACGCTGTGGAACATGGCATCGCGGCGCATGCGAATCCGGTGCGCGACGAACACGTTCTGCGTGCTGCGGTACGAGGCGTAGCCGGTGAACTCGCTGAATGGACCTTCCGGCTCGTGCACGTTGGGCAGGATTTCGCCTTCGATGATGATCTCGGCGTCGGCGGGCACTTCGAGATCGGCGATCCCGCAGCGGGCGAGCCGATAAGGCTCACCGAACAAGCCGCCGATGATTTCGTATTTTCGCACGTGCGGCGGGTAGGCGTAGACCATCGAGCCCATGTAGTGCAGCGGATGGATCCCGAGGGTAATGGCCGCCGGGAGCGGCTTTCCGCGCTCCTCGGCGCGGCGATGGAATTCGTACAGGCGCCGGCGTGAATGCAGCGACACACCGAGCCGGTTTTTGTCCTTGAGCATCAGGCGATGGAAACCGGTCGTATCGACGCCGGTCACCGGATCGCGCGCCACAATCTGACCCGCGGTGATATACGGCGCCGCATCGACCTTAAATTGCAGCGGGACCGGCAATTTCGTCAGGTCGACGTCGTCGCCTTCGAGCACAACGTCTTCCCATGCGCCGCGGTCGACGAGCTCGCAGGGGATATACTTTTGGCAGTGCTCGCGAAACGCCGTGGGCAGATTGCCGGGTTCCACCCCGAGACAGGCGGCTAAGAGCTTGCGATTGCCAGCGACGTTCGTGACCAGCTGCATGGCGCTGCCGCGCACGTTCTCGAACACGATAACCGGGCTTTTGCCCGCGTGATCGAGCTCAAACACCAAGGCCGTGGCATCAAAACGCAGGTCGATCGGCTCGCGAACGCGCAGGAATTCGTCCGGATATTCGCTCTCCACCAGCCGCAAGAAGCCGCGCAGGCTTTGATTGTCGCTGTCGACATTGCGCGTCACGATTGTCCCCTGCTCAGCCCACGAGCGGCATCTTCATATACGCGGCTCGCCTCGGCAAGAAGAATGCGAACGCAAATGAAGCACCGTGGGCGAAGAATCGGCTTGCACGGATCGGTCAATTACGCTTGAACGCAGCAGACTCTCTGCGAGGGCAATGTCCATGACACGTTCGCGCTTTCTGCACGTGGCCGCAGCCGCAGTCGGAATCCTTGCTGCGCCAGGGGCGGCATCGGCGCAAGCCTACCCGACGCGACCCATCCAAGTCATCGTTCCCTTTGCGGGCGGCAGCGCGAGCGACGTGGTCATGCGCATCCTGCTCGAGCGGATGGCGAAGTCCATCGGGCAGCCTTTCATCGTCGATAACCGGCCGGGGGCAGGCGGCAATATCGGCACCAACGCGGGGACGAAGGCAGCGCCCGACGGCTACACGCTGGTGATGGGCTCGACCGGTCCGATGGCTGCCAACAGAACGCTTTACCGCGAACTCGGCTACGACCCCGAGAAGGATTTGGACCCGATCTCGCTGTTCGCACACTTCCCTATTCTCATCGTGGTGAGTTCGAAGCTGCCGGTGAAGTCGGTGGCCGAGTTCGTGACCTACGCCAAGGCGCGGCCGAAACAGCTCAACTATGGCTCGGTCGGCATTGGAAGCTCGCAACATCTCGCCGGCGTCTATTTCGAACAGGTCACGGGACTTGAGCTCACCCATGTGCCGTACCGCAACATCGCGCAATACGTGCCGGATCTGATCGCGGGCGCCGTGCCGGTGGGATTCCAGTGGCTGCCGAACGTCAGCGCGCCGCTCCAGAGCGGCGACGCCAGGGCGCTCGCCGTTGCGGCGAGCAAGCGCATGACCGCGCTTCCCGACGTTCCCACGGTCGCGGAAGCGGGGATCAAGAACTACGAGGCATCGGGATGGCTCGCATTGTTGGCGCCCCACGGGACGCCAACGCCGATCATCGCCAAGCTCAATGAGGAGCTGGTCGCGGCCGTCAAGGATCCGTCGGTAACCGCGAAGATCATCGAGCAGGGCGCCGAAGGCGTTTCCACCACTCCCGAGGAGCTCGCCAAGTTCATCGCCGCCGAATCGATCAAATGGCGCGACATCATCGTCAAAGCCGGAATTCCTCCCATTCAGTAATACGGACGACAGTTGTCCTCGACTTGTCATGCGCGGGCATAGCGCGTCGCAAGACGCGCGTAAACGCGCTTATGACCCGCGCATCCATCGGAAAAAATGCACTTCATTCAAGAGGATGGATTGCCGGGTCAAGCCCGGCAATGACGGTGCAGGTCAGCGGCAAGGGCGTGGACATAACGGTCTTGGTCACCCGCCGCGAATCAGCTCTCCGGCGGCCATCCGATCGGATGCGCCTGCTGGACGAGCTTGGCCAGTGACAGAATGCGCGGCTCCTCGAACCGCGGCGCGACGATCTGCAGGCCGACCGGGAGCCCGTCTCGGGTCTTGCCGGCGGGGACGCTGCCGGCGGGCAGACTGACGAGCGTGATCAGAAACGCCGGTGCGATCCAGTCGATGTAATTGTCGAATTTTCGTCCGTTGATCTCGTTCGGAAAGTTCATCTCGACGGGATAGGGCTTCACCGGCGCGGCCGGCGTCAGCAGGAGGTCGAAGCGCTCGAACAATTCGCGGAAGCGGTGAAACAGCTGCTGGCGCGCGTGCTCCGCGGCGGCGAGGTCAAGCGCGGTGACCTTCATGCCGGCCTTCACGTTGCCTTTCAGGTTCTCGCCGAACTCTTCGACCCGCGAAAGCCGCGTGAATTGCCGTCCGAGCATCCAGGCGCCGCGCCAGGTCTTATAGGGATCGCGGCCGTCGGACGCGTCGAACGCGATCTCCTCGACCATCGCGCCGGCATCCTGCAGCTGCCGTGCGGCTTGCCGGCAGATCGCGTCGATCTCGGCATCGACGCCGATCCCGGCAATGTCCGATGCGTAGGCGATCCGCAACCCGCGCGCATCCTTGCAGCGGTCGACCTCCGCGAGCGCGCTCGGCCAGGGCGGCGCAACCGAGATCGGCGAGAAGCGGCTCAACCCGATCATGGCGTCGAGCACGAGCGCCGCGTCCTCCGCCGTGCGCGCCAGCGGGCCGTGCACTTGGCCCGCATCCCACAGCAACGGCGTCGGATGATTCGGCGTAACGCCGGGCGTCGGCCGTATCCCCACGATGCCGCAGAACGCCGCGGGAATTCGGATCGAGCAGCCGAAATCGGTGCCCTGCGCGACCGGAACCATGCCGGTCGCGACCGCCACCGCCGATCCGCCGGAGGAACCGGCCGGGCTGAGCGCGCAATTCCAGGGATTGCGCGTCGCGCCGAAGAGCGCGTTCACCGTGTTCGCGCCGGTCGCGAATTCCGGCGTGTTGGTCTTGCCCAGCACGATCGCGCCGGCGGCTTTGAGGCGACTGACCGCTTCGGCATCCTCTTCGGGGACGTGATCCTTGTAGAGGGGCGAGCCGAACGTGGTGCGGATGCCGGCCGTCGGCGTGACGTCCTTGATCGCGACGGGAAGCCCGGCGAGCGCTCCGAGGCGCTCCCCGCCCATCACCGCGGCCTCGACGGCGCGAGCTTGCTCTTTTGCCTGCTCGGCCGCGAGCGTCACGATGGCGTTGAGCTTGGGGTTCACGCGCGCGATCACCGCCAGATGCGCGTCGAGAACCTCGACCGGGCTCACCGCGCGCGCCTTGATCATGGCGGCGAGCTCGCGCGCGGTCTTTCGCGTCAAACTCTCATCGACCATCGATCCATCACTTCCCCGACCAGTGGACGAACTGGCGCTCGACCAGCAGAAACATGAGATTGAGGCCGTAGCCCAGGGCGCCGGCCGCGAAGATCGCCGCGTACATGTCGGGCATGGCGAACAATTGCTGCGCCTCGAACACGCGCTGCCCGAGGCCGTCGGTCGAGCCGATGAACATCTCGGCCACGACCACGATCACGAGCGCCAGGGAGACGCCATTGCGCAATCCGACGAAGGTCTGCGGCAGCGATTCGAGCAGCATGACGTCGGTGAGCACGCGGATTCGCGACGCGCCCATCACCTTGGCGGCCAAGAGCCGCGTCTTGCGCGCGTGCATGACCCCGTAGGCGACGTTGAACAGAATGACCAGCGCCGCCCCGAATGCGGCGACCGAAATCTTGGTCTTGTCGCCGACCCCGAACAGCACCAGGAACAGCGGGAACATGGCGGAGGCCGGGGTGGAACGGAAGAAATCGACGACGAACTCGACGGAGCGGTAAACCTTCTCGGACGCGCCCAGGAGAATGCCGAGCGGGATCGCAATCGCAGCCGCGATCAGCGTTGCGAGGATCGTGCGCTCCAGCGTCCGCATGAAATCGAAGCCAAGCCGCCCGCCGGTCATCCCGGTCCACAGCGCGCGGAACGTATCGACTGGCGACGGCAGCAGCACGCGATCCACGACCTGATACCACACCGCCAGATACCAGACGACGATCAGCCCGACGACGCCGATGATCGGAAGGTAAGGATCGAAGCGCCTCATCCCTTGCGCACCTCCCGCTGGAATACATCGAGGCAGTGCGCCTTGATGCGGACGAAGTCGTGCTGCGACAGCGTGGCGTCGGTGCGCGGCCGCGCGGCGTCGTAGTGCACGTAGTCCGCAATGCATGCCGGTCGGCGCGAGAGCAGGAGAATGCGGTCGGCGAGATAAACCGCCTCCTCGAGGTCGTGTGAGACGAGCACCGTCGTCGTGCCGGTTTCGACGAAGATGCGCTGGAGCTGGTCGCGCATGAACAGCGTCATCTCGTAGTCGAGCGCCGAGAACGGCTCGTCGAGAAAGAGGATTTGCGGTTCCACCACGAGCGCGCGCATGATCGAGACCAGCTGCTGCTGGCCGCCCGACAGCTCGTAGGGGTAGCGGTTGAGGTCGATCTTGACGCCGAGGCTGGCGACCATCCGCTCCGTGCACGCGCGCCGTTCGGCCTTCGGCAGCTTCATCAGCTTGAGCGGATATTGGATGTTGTCGATCGCGCGCAGCCAGGGGAACAGCGCCTCGCGATAATTCTGGAATACGTAGCCGAACTTGATGTCGCGAAGGGGCTTGCCGTCGAACAAGATTTCCCCGGCGTCGGTGGGGATCAGGCCGGCGATCATGTTGATCAGCGTACTCTTGCCGCAACCGTTCGGTCCGAATACCGATACGAGCTTTCCGCGCGGGATATCGAGGTCGAAGCGGTCGTAGACGACGGCGTCGGTGAAACGCTTGGTCAAGCCGCGGATGGTGACGTGGGCTGATGCCGCAGACGCGGCAGCCGCCTCGTCCGCTCGCACCGCCGAACTCTCCCGCCCCACGGCAATCGATCCTCAGAACGCTTGCAGATATTTGCTCACGTCCACCTTCTCGCTCAGCGTGCCGGCTTGCACCGAGAAGTCGATGAATTTCTGGTAGTCCGCCTTGTCCTTGGCCGTGAGATCCTTGGCCATGAAGTATCGGATCATGGGAACCGTATCGACGACGTCGTCGGGCGTGAACGTGTTCTTGAGCAGGTGCTTGCGTGCCTCTTGCGGATTGGAGTTGATCAATTCGACCGCCCTGCCCCAAGCCGCCGCGAAGCGCTTGGCCACATCCGGCCGGCTCTTGATGAAGTCGCTGGTGAGCGCGCAGCCAGCGACGAAGGCGTTGGCATCGGGGTCGCCCAACACGTAATGGGCGATGACGCCCGCTTCGATGGTGGTAGCGATACCCATCTTGCGCATGGTGGAGGCATTGGGCTCGAGCGTGTAGCCGGCATCGAAGGTGCCGGCCTGCATCACGTTGACGTGCTGGCCCATGTCGAGCTGGTCGATGGTGTAGTCGCCGTCCTTGAGCCCCGCCGCCGCCAGCGCCGCTTTTGCCATGGTCACATTGGCGGGTCCGGGCGCGGACATGATCCTGGCGCCCTTGAGATCCTTGAGCGAGGTCGCGGGGAAGCCCTTGCGGACGACGAACTGCTCCATCTGGTACGTCTTGTTCTGGCTGTTCACCGAGATGTACATGGCGACGCCGGGCTTCTTGATGTTGGCGTTCATGCCTTCGATCGTCACCAGCACGGCGGAGGCGTCGATCTGATTGGTGATCATCGCCGCCACGTTCGGCGGACCGCCGATGAGCCGCACCATTTCAGGCTCGACGTTCTGCTCCTTGAAGAATCCGCGCTCAACCGCGACGAAATAGGGCAGCGACGAGCTCACCGGAAATACGCCGACTTTGACCTTGTCCTGCGCCGACGCCGGCGCGGCAAGCGCGACGATCGCCGCGAGGGCGGACATGACGTGCCGTAGCGTTGACGCATATCTGTTCATGGTAACGTCTCCATCTCTTGGCGTGCCCGTATGCATGCAAGACACCAAGCAAGCCCCGTGCCGCCAGCCCTAGTCTCCCGCGTCGATGATGGCAATCACCGGTCCTCCGCCCTGCGGTCCCTGATGCATCGCATCGACTGACACGAACACCGCCGGATCCCCGATTGCCGCCGCCGCCACGGCGCCGACCGCGGCCTTCGCGTGCCGATGATGGTGCACGTCGGAATCGTCCAGCATGATCTGGCGACGTCCACGCAGCGTACCGCGGCGGTCGGCCTCGCACTTGATGAAGCAGTTCACCAGCCGACCCTTGAGGTCCTCCGCGCGGGGGCGCGCCGGCAGATCAAGGCCGGCATTGCGGACGGCGTCGTAGATGCCGTCGATATCGAGCGCATCGCGCATCACCGCATGGCCGATGCGATAGTGGCCGCCGGCACCGGCTCTGTTGCCGAGCAGAACGACCTGCGCCTGCGTGAGCTCGACCCCCGAGGAGCACGACGCAACCGAAGAGTAAAGATCGAGCTCTTTGCAGATTTGTTCGGCGCGCGGCATCGTGACCTCGCCGAGCGCGACCGCGATGCCGAGCGCGGTGGTGCCGTTCGAGACCCCCATGGAGTCGTGGACCTCGCAGGCGACGTGCTGACCGCGCGTTTCCGCGTCCCGCACCGAATCGATGGTGAGCAGCGGAGTCTTGGTCTGGACGTAATGCACGTCCTTCGGATCATCGATGGCGGCATCGCGCATGGCGGCTTTGACCGCTTGCGCGACCTTCTCCACCATCGCCGGCCGGCCGATATCCTCGGGCAGGAGTTCGGCGCTCATCGCGGTTCCGATCGCCAGGCGCGACTTCGATGCCGGGCCGGTCTTGCCGTTCCTGGCGAACACGGTCGCGTGCGGGGTGATGACGCCGTCGCAGCCGCCCGACCAGACCATCGGGATGCTGGCAATCTCCGCCTCGCTGCGTTTGCCGTACCTTTGCAGCGTGCGCCGAAAGGCCTGATCGGCGAGGATGCGCGTGAAGTCGTTCACGCCGCCATTGCCTTCGGTCTTGCCGATGACGGCGATCACTTCATCCGCGGCGAACTGGCCGCGGGCGATGCAGGCATCGAGCCCGGAGGCGTCCTGCACCGTCTTGAGTTCGATCTTTGCGACCTCGATTGCCATCCGCCCTCACCCCTTATGTCTTGTTGCGCATGCGCGGCCCGCATTCGCCCCGCACCATCCGTTCGTAACCTGGCCCGCGGTCGATCATCGGCGGCGCCGCAGCCCGTTGCACGCGCAGATCCGACCGCAGCTTTGCCGTCGCCGCCGCATCGAGCTCATAGCCGTCGGAAGGCACGCGGGTACGCAGGACGACGCCATAATCGTCCCGCGCCGCCTGCCGCGATACGCGGCCCTCGGTCGCGTCGCGCGCGACCAGCTCCGGCTCGCGCTCCAGCGGATCACCCCAGCCGCCGCCGCCGGTCGTGACCACGCGCACCACTTGTCCCGCGAGCACCGGCTCGCCGTCGACCAGGCCGCCGAGCTCGCGCGGCGCGTCTTCGAGGTCGACCGTGACGCAGAACGGCCGCCCGGCTGCTCCGCCGTTGACGCCGTAGCAGCCGAGCCGCACCCGGTCGGCGGTGACGATGGTGCGGCAATCCACCAGCGCGCGGTAGTGCTTCTCGTATCCCAGCCCGCCCCGCCGCTTGCCGGCGCCGCCGGAATCCGTGCGCAACGCGAGCTTCTCGACCAGCAGCGGAAAACGGGTCTCGGTGAATTCGGCGGGCTGATTGCGCGAGTCCGGCACGATATGGATGGCGTCGCTTCCGTCGGCGTAATAGCGGCCGCCCGAGCCGCCCCCGAGCACCTCGCGCGAGAGAAACGGTTTGCCGTCGGCATCGTGGCCGAAGAAGCCGGTGTAACGAATGGTCTCCTGGTCGGCCGGCATGCGGCCTTCGACCGCCTGCGCCACCACGCCCGCCAACAGCCCGAGGCAACGCAGCAGCACGAACGAGCGTGCATTGGTCGCGGCCGGCCATTGCGGCGTGATCAGCGTGCCCTTCGGCGGGAACACGACGTCGAACACCTCGCATACGCCTTCGTTGACGTGAATCTCGGCGGCGCGCTCCGGCGTATCGGCGAGGTTGCGCAGGATCGGCGCGATCCATTTGATCAGAAAGGCGCCGCCGGCGTAGTCCGCCGGCCAGTTGATCGGGCCGCTCGACTGCGGATCGGTGCCGGTGAAATCGAGCGTGATGCGCCCGCCACGCTTGATCATCTTCAGCGCGAGCTTGTGCAGCTTGGGATCGCTGACGCCGTCGTGCTCGACATAGTCCTCCCAGGAATACTCGCCGTCGGCGATCTTCGGCAGCAGTTCGTTGCGGTAGATGTCGCGGCACTTGTCGAGGATGGCCTGGAAGCACGCTTCGATTGCCTCGCGCCCGAAGCGCGTAAACAACCCCTCCATGCGGCGTGCGCCCATGACGCAGGCCTGCACTTCGCTGTCGAGATCGGCGGCGAGCATTTCGGGGACGCGGCAGTTGCGCTTGATGATGGTGAACACCGCGTCGTTGCGCACGCCCGCGCTGTAGAGCTTGATCGGCGGAACCGCGAGGCCCTCCTCGAACACCGTCGTCGCCGTTCCCGGCATCGAGCCCGGAACGCGTCCGCCGATGTCGTCGTGGTGGCCGAAGGCCTGGATGAAGGCGACGACCTCGCCATCGTGGAACACCGGCACCGTGCTGCAGAGGTCGGGCAAATGGCCGATGCTGCCCTCGGTCAGATACGTGTCGTTCATCAGGAAGACGTCGCCCGGCCGCATGGTCTCGGGCGGGAAGTCGCGCACCACCGCGTTCGGCATGGCCGAATAGGATCGTCCTGTGAGCTTGCGGCAATGGCGATCGAACAGGCCGACGCGGTAGTCGTGCGCCTCGCGGATCATCGGGCTGCGCGCGGTGCGCTCGATGGCGTATTCGATCTCCGCCTCGATGGAATTGAGCGTGCCCTCGACGACCTGCAGCACGATCGGGTCGACGTCGCGCGCTGCGCCGGACTCTGAGAGCTTCGCCATCGCGGACATCGGGCGCGGGTTCATCGAACGCCTTCCGCTTTCGCTTGCGCGGAACGGACGATCAGGATGCCGTGCGCATCGACCTCGAGCTGCTGGGCGGGAAAGACGACGGTGGTGGAGCCGAATTCCTCCACGACCGCCGGCCCTTCGACCCGAAAACCCGCCGGCAACACCGCGCGGTCGTAGACCGGCGTGTCGCGGAATGCTCCGTCGAAGTAGACCGGGCGCACGGACTTGCGCGCCGGCGTCGAGGCGCCACGCGCGGCGAGCTTGGGTATGTCCGGCCGCTCGATCAGTCCGAAGCCGGAGACGCAGAAATTGACCAGCTCGATCTTCTGTTCCCCGGCGTAGTTGTAGCCGAAGGTGCGCAGGTGCGCCGCGTGGAAGGCGTCGATGAGCGCGGCGAGGAACGCCGCATCGACCGCGCCGGCGGGCGCGGCGACGCGGACTTCCATCGATTGGCCGGCGTAGCGCATGTCGGCTTCGCGCGCCACGCGGATGCGCGCAAGATCGATCCCGTCGCGCACGAGGCTGTCGACGGCATCTTTCTCCAAACCGGCGTAGAGCGACGCCACCGCCGGCAGATCGATCGCGTCCTCGTGCATCACCTTGGTGACGATACGATCGGTGCGCCAGTCGACGGCGAGCAGCCCGAAGGCGGAGAGATTGCCGGGATCGCGTGGGACGATGCACGCCGCCATGCCGAGAAGGTCCATGACCGCCGGCGATTGCGCCGGCCCGGCTCCGCCGAAGGCGAGCAGCGCGAAGCCGCGCGGGTCGATGCCGCGCTGGACCGTCATCTGCCGAATGGCGTTGGCCTGGTTCCAGTTGGCGATCTCGATGATGCCGTGGGCGAGTTGCTCGACGCTCATCGCGCCCGGAAGCCGCTTCGCCAGGCGCGCGAGGCCCTCGCGCGAACGCGCGGCGTCGAGCGCGACGCCGCCGCCGATAAGCGCGGGAGGGATGCGCCCGAGAACAAGATTGGCATCGGTGATGGTCGGCTCGGCGCCGCCGTTGGGATAGCACATCGGGCCGGGTTCGGCGCCTGCGCTCCTCGGCCCGACCTTGAGGTGGCCTTCGCGGCTGATCCACGCGATCGATCCGCCGCCGGTGCCGATGGTCTTGATGTCGATCATCGGGATGCGCACCGGATACGTGCCCACCGCGCCGCCGTTGGTGACGTGCGGCTTGCCGCCTTCGATCAGGCAGAGGTCGGTCGAGGTGCCGCCGGCATCGAGCGCCACTACGTCGGGAAAGCCGGCGACCTCGGCGACCACCGCGCTCGCGAGCGCCCCCGCCGCAGGACCCGACAGCGCGGTCGTGATCGGCTTGCAGAGCACTTGATCGGCGCTCGCAACGCCGCCGCTCGACTGCATGACGAGGAACGGCTTGTGCTGCAAGCCGAGGCCGAGTTCGTCGTGCACGCGGTTGAGATAGCGTTCCATGTGCGGCTTGACGAAGGCGTCGACCAAGGTCGTGACCGCGCGCTCGTACTCGCGATATTCGGGCAACACCGCGCAGGAGAGCGACAACGTGCAGTCGGGATAGTCCTGCGCGAAGATGTCCGCGACGCGGCGCTCGTGGGCCGGATTGGCATAGGAATGGATGAGGCAGATGCCGACCGCGCGGACGCCCTCCCTGCGGAAGAACTGCGCGGCGGCGTGCACGCTCGCCTCGTCCAGCGGGCGAATTTCCTCGCCGCGGAAATTCAAGCGCCCGCCGACCTCGCGCACGAAATGGAGCGGCACGATGCGCTCCGGCTTCACCCAGAAATAGGAATTGCCGTAGCCCACGGGTACCGACTGGCGGGCGATCTCCAACAGATGGCGGAAACCCGCGGTGACGATCAATCCGAGCCCGCTGATCGGACCCTGCAGGAGCGCATTGGTGGCGACGGTCGTGCCGTGGGCAAGCCCGGCGACGTCGTCCGGCGAGGCGCCGGCCGCGTCGAGGATCTCGCGCACGCCGCGCACGAGCCCGATGGCTGGGTTGGCCGGCGTGCTCGCAACCTTGGTGACGCGCATGGCGCCCGAGCCGCTATCGACCGAAACGACATCGGTGAAGGTGCCGCCGGTATCGATGCCGATCCGCAAACGAGGCTCATGGTGCGCCCGTGACATGGCGCGTCCGCTCCCGAGGCGATGCAATCGACCTTGTTGTGGCTGAGATACGCCGACGCTTCAACTGTCCGAGATGGTCTGAGTTTGTTAGGTGCGACCACCCTTCCCCCGTTCGTCCCCGCGAAAGCGGGGACCCAGAGCCACGCATCGCGGCCCCTGGATTCCCGCTTGCGCGGGAATGAACGGAGTTTTGCTGCCGGACCTCACCTAAAGTCCGTCACTGCCTGGAATGAGACCTTTCGGCAGCGAGAAGCAGTATTTCGCGATGTCTCCAGCGCGCGTGTACCAGACTCGATCCTTGTGCTTGTGCTCGACGCAATGCTTGATGGCTTGCCGCACCGGCCGAAGCCGGAACGGCTGGCCCACGATGAAGCCGTGCAAGGACAGCGCATAGACGAGCGGCTGGCGCTCGGATTGCTCGAGCAGTTCCTCGAACTGGTCGACGATCATCTCGGCGAACTGGCGGCCGGTGTGATCGCGATGCGCCTGCGCGCCGGCATCGTTCAATTCCATGGGATAGGGCACCGAAAGCAGCGGTCCCGCGCGCGTCTGCATCCATATCGGCTGGTCATCGAATGGCCAATCGAGCAGATGCGTGTAGCCGGCCTCCTTCAGCAGATCCGGCGTGATGTTGGATTCGAGCGCCCCTGGCCCCATCCAACCTGTGGGGCGCACGCCAACGTATTTTTCGATGATTTCGGTGCACTCCTTGATGGCGCGCGCCTCGTCCTGCTCCCACATCGGCCGCAGCAGCTCGGCGTTGGTGCGGCCGTGGCCGAGCACGTCGTCGCCGCGGGCTTTGATCTTTTCGACGATCTGTGGGTAGTGATAGCAGACGCTGCTGTTCAAAAGAATCGTGGCGGGCAGTTTGAGCTCGTCCAGGATTTCGAACAGGCGCCAATTGCCGATTCGGTTGCCGTAGTCGCGCCAGGCGAAATTGCGCGTGGTCTGCTGGCCGCTGCGAACCGGATCCATCCCCAGCCCGGCGCCGAAGGCGAAATGCTCGATGTTGAGCGCGACGTAGAAGGCGAGCCGCTTGCCTCCCGGCCAGCTGTAGTCTTTGCGCTCGACGATCGGCGAATAGGCGTATCGGGTGTGGCCGGGAAGTTTCAACATTGGGGGTCCTCCCTCTTCGGTCGATCGCTTAGCGACTTCCTCTTCGACGCACCGTCATCGACCCGCACGACGTCGAGGTCGGAATAATCGGGGAGCGATTCCCGGCCGTCGTGTCAGTTCGTCATCGGCATTGGCTCGACGCCGAGCTCCCCCGACCCGGCACGCCCCAGCATCGTCGACATTTGTGCATCAAGCCACGGCTGGTCAGCAAGGCTCATCCGCGACCGAAGCGGCGATCGGGCTCACGCATCGTGAGAAGCCGCTGCGCTTCTTCGACCTCCGGAACCTCCGGCCCCGCGTTGAACCCAACGAGGGCCGGAGCGAGCAATTCGCCGGCGAGCTGATCCCGACCGGTCGTCTGATAGAGCTTTGCAAGTGACAGTGCAGCGCGTAGCTCGAACGTTCGCGTCTGTTGACCGCGGGCGACCTCGATGGCACGCATGAGAGCCGATTCCACGGCTGCAACGTCAGGCCGCCGCAGTTTCAGGAGAAGCTCGCCACGCGCCCGGTGCACCTCGGCATCGAACCAATGCTGTCCGGTCTGCTCGATCGCGGCGAGTTGCGCATCCAAAGTGGCCAGTGCGACCTCAACACGCCCCGCTTCTGCCTCACGCTCTGCGAGTAACGTCGCGGTCAGCGGCGCAAATAAACGATAATACATCTCATTCCACAGCGCCAAACCCTGGCGCATTCCTGCTTCGCCATCGCCATCGCCGGCGCACCAGCGTGCCCAGCCATGGTAGAATGAGCCGTCCGCCAGTCGCATCGGCAGTCCGTGCTCGCCCGCTACGCCGAGGAGCTCCTCGGCATGCGGTCTGGCCTTGCCGGGTTTGCGGCAGATGCCGGAAAAGCGGCACGTATAGGCGTGTGCCCAGGCGATCGACGGCAGGTGGCCGCTTTGCCGGGCAAGGCTGAGCGCGCTTTCCAACAGGCGGGCCGCTTGATCGACTTCGCCGAGAGGCCACAGGACCACAGCTAGCCAGCCGGTGGCGACAACTCTGTCGTCGAAGACGAATCGGGGGACAAGATGGTGACCCCGCTCGTGGTCATAGGCCGCGAGGGCCTGTTCAAGATGCGTCCGCGCGCCGAGATAATCGCCTTGGAACCAGCTCGTTACGCCGAAGACGTGCATGGCCCGGCCCGCCGCTGGCAAGTCGGGCAAGCGTTGCGCGTCACGCAGGGAAGCCGCCGCCACCTCGCGCATCGGCGCAAGGTCGGCGCGAACAAAACTGACCAACCACATGCCGTAATAGGCCGAGAACCTCGCCGCAGGATCTTCGATTCCCGCGGCAAGCTCGCGGGCGCGCGCAAACGCAGCAATGGTCTCTGGTTGGCTGTGCCCTCGACCATGAAGTAATGCATGACCGTACGTGGTCTGCAGCCGCAGCCGGAGGAGTCGCTCGCTAGGACCATCGGCCAGTCCTTCGGCCAGGCCGATCGCCTTCTCGAGATGCGCGATCGCCTCGTTGTTGGCGGATCTGTCCAACGCCCGGTCGCCCGCCTTGATCCACCATTCGATGGCAGGTTCGTTGAGCCCCGCCTGTGTGAAATGATGGGCGACGACCTCCGGCTGAATCTCGGCGATTGTCTGAAACCGATCGCGCAAGGTCTGGGCAATGCGCTGGTGCAGCACCTGCCGGCGGCTCTTGAGCAGGTTCTCGTAGGCTGCATCTTGCACCAGCGCGTGCTTGAAGCTGTAGATGGCTTCGGGCGGATCGCCGCGGCGGAACACGAGTTCCGCTTCCTCGAGCTGGGTGAGCGCGTCCTTGAGCGCCGCCTCGTCGCGCTCGACCAACGCGCGCAGCAGAGAATAAGAGAACTCGCGCCCGATGGCGGCGCCGATCTGGCCGATCTCCTTCACCGCCGCCAAGCGGTCCAGCCGCGCCATTAGCGAGTCGTGGAGCGTCGCCGGAATGGCGAGCGGCGGCAGGGGTCCATCGAGTCGATAGCCCTCGGCGTCCTCGACGAGGATGCCGGCCTCCAGCACCGCCTTGGTCAGTTCCTCGACGAACAGGGGGTTGCCGTCGGTCTTGACCACGATCTGTTCTGTCACTTCGGCGGGCAGCGGGCGGCCGCCCGTCACCCGCACGACGATGCTTTCGACGTTGGAGCGATCGAGGCGGCCGAGCGACAAGGTGCTCACGTCGGGCAGACCAACCCACGGCGGCTCGAAATCCGGGCGGAAGGTGAACAGCGCCAGGACCGGCAGCTGGCGGACGCGCTCGACGGTCAGGTCGAGCAGCTCGAGCGAGGTGGCATCCGCCCATTGTGCGTCCTCGAAGAAAAGCAGGATTGGTTGCCGCCGCGCGAGACCCTCGATTTGATCGAGCAGTGCCGCCAGCGTCTGGCGGCGTTGCTGCGTCGAGGTGAGCGCGAGCGGCGCATATCGTTCGCCGAACGGGATCGAGAGCAGCGCCGCAAAAAGCGTCGCCGCAGCCTGAACCCGCGATGCATCCATGGCGAGGATCGCTTCGAGTTTGTCGAGCTTTTGCTCCGCCGCATCGTCGGCCTTAAACCCTGCCGCCCGCTCGAGCTGAGCAATGAACGGATGGAGCGCGCTGTTGGTGAGGTAGGGCGAGCATTGATAACGCAAGCGCGTGTGCGGCTCGCCGGCGATGTGCTGGGCGAGCGCTGCCGTAAGGCGGGACTTGCCGATGCCGGGCTCGCCCGAGATCAGCACGATCTGTCCCTCGCCCTTCCACGCGAGGCGTTGGCGTTCGAGCAGGAAATCGAGCTCGTCCTCGCGGCCGATGAGATCGCTCAGACCCTCCATGCGCACCGCCTCGAAGCGGCTCTCGGAAACCGACGCGCCCTCGACTGCCCAGGCCGCAACCGGCGCGGCGATACCCTCGACCTCGTGCCGGCCGAGGTCGCGCAGACGGAACAGATCGCCGAGCAGCCGGCGCGTGGAGCCGGCGATGACCGCCGTCCCAGGCTCGGCCAAAGCCTGAAGGCGCGCGGCAAGGTTCGGCGTGTCCCCGACCACGGCGTGCTCCCACAACGCACCCTCGCCGCTGAGGTCGCCGACCACCACCAAACCGGTCGCAATACCGATGCGCACCGCGAGCGGCTCCGCGGCGTGCGTCTCCAGCTCCGCAACCGCGGCAATGATTTCGAGCCCCGCCCGCACGGTTCGCTCGGCATCGTCTTCGTGCGCGCGGGGATAGCCGAAATAGGCCAATATCCCGT
>WNFC01000011.1_pt1 | contig 168782 bp, 161 predicted proteins | sample 5400541 | NCBI WGS metagenome assembly WNFC01 (sample SAMN13153342, study PRJNA577476) | soil metagenome | isolation source: 120 cm saprolite under Douglas fir tree site 2 hole 2 replicate 1 | place: USA:California | collected 2015-04-18
CTTCGTGCGGCAGCGTCCTTGCATGAAGTGGGCGAGGAGGCTTTTGACGTGACCATTTTGAGACCCCTGCCCCATCACCGGCTCGTCGCCTGTGAAGTTGCGACGGAGCTTCTCGCTAGTGTCATTGCCGCGAAAATCGAGGATTCGAGGCTTCGTGATCAGGCATTGCGTGCCGCAAAGAGCGCATGCCTGAATATTGCTGAAGCCGCCGGAAGATCAGGCCGGGCGGATCAAGCGCGGGTCTTCACAATCGCGCGCGCTGAAGCCTGCGAGGCCGCAGCAGCGTTGGAGATCGCTGCAATCGCTGGCGACTGCACTTCGGCCGCAGCTTACGACGCTCACAACCTCGCCCACCGTCTGGTACGACTTCTCACCGGCCTGATCCGTCCAAAAAGCCATCCCAGCATCGACACGAAACCCAACCCTGAACTTCAGCCCGACGCCGAAACCCTGGACCCAAACCTCAAACTCGAACCTGAAACCTGAACATGGACCCAAACCTGGACCTCGACCTCGACCTGTCGGGCTCGAGGTTCAGGTTCGGTTCGGCCTACTCCTGCTTTGACCGGCTATTTCCGCCTCCTCGCCGCCCTCGCCCGCCGCGCCTCTTGCGCCGCTTCACAGGGGCGCCATGGTGCGGCGGCCGCTTCGGCGCTTCATGGTCAACCTGCGACAAATCCTGCTCCGCGAAAGTTCCCTGCCACTTCGCGAGTTGATCATGTCCCCGGCCAGTCGCAGCGACCGACAACTCGAACACCGCCAGCGCCTCGGGAAAATAGCTCTGCCGGGCAAAAGCCTGCGGCGAGCTTCGTTTCCTTCGCCGCTCCCCCGAAAGGATCGGCTGCGCGAGAAGAATCATCCTCGCCCGCTCGGCAATGCGCCGCGGGAGCCGGGCGGTGCGCACCATCTCCGCGAGGACGATCTCCGGCGCGACGACGTCCTGCGGCAGCGACCAGGGCTGGGCGTCGCCCCCGGCCGCAAAGGGCGCAGCGCCGCCGAGGCGCTCGTCGTGCAGCTCGGCCGCCTCGCGCAACGCTCCCTCGGGCAACGGGGCCAGGGAGGGATCCTCGTCCGGCTCCTGCTCGGCCTCGAGCGCTTCCAACTCGCGGTCCAACTCGTCGTCCTCTTCGGGCGCGGGCTTCGCGACAGCGCCAGGGCCGCCCGGTGGACGCGGCGCGCCCTTGGGAATGGGCCCCCCAGGAGCGCCCGCGCGCGGCAGCGGCGCCAGCAGCGTCGCAAGAAGCACCGCGTCGGAAGGAATCTCGCCCACGCGGACGTGTGCATCGAGCGCTTCGAGCGCCCGCAGATGCCGCTCGGCCTCCTCGGGCCCGCGCCGCTCGAGATACGCCGCGACGGGGGGCAGCAGGATGCGCAGCGCCCCCACTTCGCGCAAGAGCTCGAAGCAGCGCCGCGCCGCGCCCGAACGCAACAGCTTGAGCATCTCCTCCATCACGCGCGGCGGCGCGCAGCGGGGGATCTCGTGCACGTGCGCCTTCATGGCCGCCAGCGTCTCCGGCTCGATCTCGAACGCGCACTTGGAGGCGAAGCGGATGGCGCGCAGGATGCGCACCGGATCCTCGCGCATGCGCACGAAGGGATTGCCGATGGTGTGGACGAGCCGCGCCGCCAGGTCGGCCTTGCCGCCGACGTGGTCGACGACGCGGCCCTCGTCGACGTCGTAGAAGAGGGCGTTGATGGTGAAGTCGCGCCGCCGCGCGTCCTCCTGCTCGTTGCCGAAGACGTTGTCGTGGCGGATGAGCAGGTCGGCGGGCAGGTCGGCCAGCTCGTCGAGCGGGTTGGCGCGGAACGTCGAGACCTCGACGATCTTCCCGCCGCGGAAGAAGACGTGCGCCAGCCGGAAGCGCCGCCCGATGAGCCGGCTGTTGCGGAAGGTGTCCTTGACCTGGTTGGGGTGCGCGCTGGTGGCGATGTCGAAGTCCTTGGGCCCGATCCCCAGCAGCAGATCGCGCACGCACCCGCCCACCAGGTAAGCCTGGTGCCCCGCGCGGCGCAACCGGCGCACCACCTTCACCGCGTCGGGGTCGAGGAGGTTCTCGGGAATCTCGGGCGCCGCCCTCAGGCTCGCCGATTCGCTGTGCAGCTCAGTCGACAATCTGAGGCGCTACGTAGTCTGAACGGGGCCTTGGGGTCAACCGGGCGGCCACGTCATGGTACGGCCACCGAGCAGATGCATGTGAAGGTGGAGCACGGTCTGGACGCCGTTCAACCCGGTATTGATGACTGTGCGATGGCCGGTCTTGTCGATGCCGAGTTGCTTCGCCACTTGAAGACCGAGCGCGTACATCTTCGAGACGATCGACAGATCGCCCGCCTCGTCGAGCGACTTGATGTGCTTCTTCGGGATCACCAGCACGTGCACCGGCGCCTGCGGGTCGATGTCGGGGAAGGCGAGGCAATCTTTGCCTTCGGCGATCTTCTTCGCCGGAATCTTTCCCGCCGCGATCTTGCAGAAGATGCAGTCTTCCATCTCGCCACCTTAGATCAAAAGAGCTTTTTCGAGTCGAGCAGCAGGGTCACCGGCCCTTCGTTGACGATGCGCACCTGCATGGTGGCGCGGAACACGCCCTCCTGCACCTCGAGCCCGCGCGCGCGGCAGAACGCGCAGAAGCGATCATAGAGCGGCTGCGCCGCCTCGGGCCGCGCCGCGTCGATGAAGCCGGGCCGGGTCCCCTTGCGCGCGTCGCCGAAGAGCGTGAACTGCGAGACGGCCAGCAGCGCGCCCTTCGCCTCCAGCACCGAGCGGTTCATCTTCCCCTGCTCGTCCTCGAAAATGCGCAGGTCGGCCACCTTGTCGGCCAGCCAGCGCGCGTCGTCCTCGGAGTCCCGCGTCCCCACGCCCAAAAGGACGCAGAGCCCGGCCCCGATGCTGCCGGTCACCCGGCCCTCGACGGCCACGCTGGCTTCGCTGACTCTCTGCACCACCGCGCGCACGCGGCGCTGCATAGCACGGCCACCCCGATCAGTGCTTGATGCCGGCCGGCTTGTCGCGCGGGTCGAGCGTCTCGAGCAGCGTGGCCAGGTCGTCGGCGTGCTCCTCTTCCTTGGCGAGGATCTCCTCCATCATGCGCCGCGAGGTGGGATCGTTGTCGCCGAAGAAGCGGATGATTTCCAGATAAGACTCGATGGCGATGCGCTCGGCGATGAGGTCTTCCTTGATCATGTCGACGAGCGTTACGCCCTCGGTGTATTGCGAGTGGCTGCGCGTGACCAGCCCGGCGGGGTCGAAGTCGGGCGCGCCGCCGAGTTGGCGGATGCGCTCGGCGATCATATCGGCGTGCCTCTGTTCCTCGACGGAGTGCTCCATGAACTCGTCGGCCACGGCCTGGGAATGGATCCCCGACGCCATGAAATGGTGCCGGCGGTAGCGCAGCACGCAGACGATCTCGGTCGCCAGCGCATCGTTGAGCAGCTTGACGGCGGTCTCCACGTCGCCGTGGTAGGCGGGCGTCACCGCGCCTTTCATGACGTGCTCGCGCGCCCGCCGCTGCAGCTCCTTGATGTCGGTGAGAAAAGGCGTCGCCTTCGTATCGCTCATGGTCCCGCTCCTTTGTCCCCCAAGCTACGCACGCAGGTTGACCTATGACAGGGTCCGTGACAAGGGAGGCGGCCCATGCTCTCGACGGGCTTTCTCCAGCTCGCCAAACAACTCATCCGCGCCGACACGGTTTCGGCCCATGGAACGAGGCAAGCGGCCGATCTCCTTGCGTCGCTCTGGGAGCACGCCGGGCTGGCGGTGAGACGGCAGGTCGTGGAGGAGATCCATGTGAACGTGCTGGGCGGGCCGGGCGGCGTGGGATCCGACGTCGGTGACCGCCGCGCCCGGCTCCCGGGCGGCGTGCTCCTGGTCACGCACCTCGACACGGTGCCGGCGGGGCCGGGCTGGCAGACCGACCCGTTCGAGCTGACCGAAAAGGACGGCGTCCTCTACGGCCTCGGCGTCGCCGACGTGAAGCTCGACGCGCTCTGCAAGGCGGAGGCGGCGCTGCGCCTGAAAGGCCGCAAGCTGAACCGGCCATTCTGGCTTCTGGGGACTTTCGGGGAGGAAATCGGCCTGCTCGGCGCGCGCCACTTCGCCGGCAGCGCGGAGTTCCAGGAGGTCAAGCCGCGCGAAGTGCTCTGCGGCGAGCCGAGCGAGCTGCAGCTCATCACCGCCCACAAGGGCTATGCGGTGGTGCGCTGCACGGTGCGCGACCGCAAGGCGCGGCTCGTCTCGTCGGCCGGGCCGGGGACGGAAGAGCTGCACTTTGCGGGGAAGGCGGCGCACAGCTCGACGCCTCACCTCGGCGTCAACGCCATCTTGAAAGCGCTGCGGTGGGTGAAGAGCTCCGGCGGGCCGGTGCTGGCCATCAGAGGCGGAACGTCGAGCAACGTCGTTCCGGCGAGTTGCATCGTGCGGGTGCCCGCCCCGCGCGAGAAAGGCGAGCCCAACCCCGACGAGGTGAAGTTCCTTCCTCCCCAGCCGATGCGCCCGAACCTGTGGCGCGCCCTGGCGACGTTGGGCGCGCTGCATGAGCTGTGGCAGGAAGTGCTGCCGGAGGGGACCGACCCGCGCTTCGACCCTCCCGGCGCGGTCGGGGGGCTCAACGTCATCGCCAGCGCCGAGTCGGCCGTGCCGGCGGCGGACGCGATCTACGGTGTGGCGGAAGTGTCGGCGAGCCTGGACGCGCGGCTGCTCCCGGAGCACGACGCGGACGGGCTGGTTGGGCATTTTGTACAAAATGCCCAGAAGTGGGTCGAGGAGCTCGGGCGCGGCGAGCTGGAGGTCGAGGTAGCCACCGAGCGCAACGCGGGGGGCATGGCCCTGTCCCCCGCCGCGGAACTTGTACAAGTCGTACAAAATGTCCTGACCCGCTTCGGCCTCGACCCCACCCCCCGCGCCAAGCCCACCAGCACCGAAGCGGGGGTCTTCGCCCGCGCCGGGTGCCAGGCCGCCGTCATCGGGCCCGGCCGCAGCTCCGGCAACGCACATACCGCCAACGAGCGCATCGAGATGGCGCAGCTGGAGAAGGCGTGCGATCTCTACCAGTCCCTCCTGCTGGAGCTGTGCTCGTGTACGTGATCCGCGACGTCACCAAGGCCGACCTGCCGTCGCTCAAGAAGCTGGCCGGCGAGCTGAACACCATCAACTTGCCCAACGACGAGCGCGATCTGTCGGCCATCGTGGAGAAGTCCGCCCGCTCGTTCGACGGGCGCATCCGCGACCCGTTCGAGCGCGAGTACCTCTTCGTCCTCGAGGACGCGCGCAGCGAGAAGATCGTCGGCACCTCGCTGGTCATCGCCCAGCACGGCACGCGCGACGCGCCGCACATCTTCTTCGACGTCTACGAGAAGGAGCACTACAGCCACTCGGTCGACAAGCACTTCCGCCACCGCGTGCTCTCCATCGGGTATAACTTCGACGGGCCCACCGAGATCGGCGGCCTGGTGGTCGCGACGCAGTTCCGTGGCCAGGGCAAGCCGGGCAAGCAGCTCAGCTACGTGCGCTTCCTCTTCATCGCCATGCATCGGGCGCGCTTCCGCGACCGCATCCTGGTGGAGCTGCTCCCCCGCCTCGAGGAGGACGGCCGCAGCCCCTTGTGGGAAGCGCTGGGCCGCAAGTTCACCGGCCTCAGCTACCAGGAGGCCGACCGGCTCAGCCGCGAGAACAAGGAGTTCATCCAGCAGCTCTTCCCCCCCGGGGAAATCTACGCGACCATCTTCTCGCAGAAGATCCAGGACGCCATCGGCGAGGTGGGGCCGGAGACGGCGGGCGCCAAGAACATGCTGACGAGGATCGGCTTCCGTTACGACGAGCGCATCGATCCCTTCGACGGCGGACCGCACTACTCGGCGCCCACCGAGCTGATCGAGCCCATCCGCCGCTTCCGCCGCGCCAAGCTGGCCGCGGAGCGGCTTCCCGACGGGGCGCAGCCGGCGCAGGACGAGATCGAGGACCGCCTCGTGGCGCTCGAGCGCCAGCATGGACGCAACCGCTTCCGCGCGGTGCGCGCGCTGTGCAGCTTCCGCGACGCCGAGGTGCACTTGCCAAAGGCGTGCGTCGAGACGCTGGGCGCCGAGGACGGCGAGCGCATCCACACCATCCCATTCGAGTGAGGCATGGATTTCATCGCCGGCAGCTGGGCCGATCCGCAGGCGCCCGATGGCGTCATCGAGAACCGCTCGCCCGCCGATCTGTCGGTGGTCCTAGGGCGGCACGCCTTCGCCGAGGCGCAGGTCGATCGCGCCGTCGCGGCCGCCCACGAGGCGCTGAGAGCGCCCGGCGATCGCGTCGCGCTGGTCCGCGCCATCGGCGCCGTGCTCGCGAAGCGGGAAGAAGAGCTGGCGCGAGCCATCGCGCTCGACGTCGGCAAGCCGCTCTGGGAAGCGCGCACCGAAGCGCAGGCCTGCGCCGCCAAGGCCGCCATCACTGTCGAGGACGGGATGAAGCTGGTGGCCGGCTTCCCCGCGCGGGGACAGCCCGGCGCCGAGTGCCGCTTCCGCCCGCTGGGCGTGATGGCGGTGCTGGGGCCGTTCAACTTCCCCGTCCACCTGCCCAACGGCCACATCCTTCCCGCGCTCGCCTGCGGGAACGCCGTGGTCTTCAAGCCCAGCGACGTCGCGCCGCAAGCCGCCGAGGTGTACGCGCGCTGCCTCGAGGAGGCGGGCGTCCCGCCCGGACTCTTCAACCTGGTGCAAGGCGGCCCCTCCGTCGGCGCGGCGCTCGCCGCCCACGCCGGCGTGGACGGCGTGCTCTTCACCGGGAGCTGGAAGGTGGGGCTGGCCATCCAGCGCGCCTGCCTCGGCCAGACGAAGATCCTGGCGCTGGAGATGGGCGGCAAGAACGCCGCCCTCGTCCTCGCCGACGCGGACTTCGACAAGGCGGTCTACGACGTCCTCTTCTCGGCGTTCGTCTCCGCGGGGCAGCGCTGCACGGCGGCCTCGCGGGCCATCGTCGTCGGTGACGCGCGGCGTTTCGCGCAGCGCATCGCGCAATTGGCGCAGCAGCTTTCCGTCGGCCATCCCTTCGACGACGGGGTGTTCATGGGGCCGCTCGCTTCGCCCGCCGGGCTGGAGAAGTTCGAGAAAGGGCTGCCGGCCGATGTCGAGGCCCTGCTCTCGCCGCGGCGCCTCGCTCCGCGGGGCCTGCAGGGGTGCTACGTCAGCCCGAGCGTGCATTTTGTACAAAATCGACGAAACAGCGCTTACGAGAGGGAAGAGCTGTTCGGGCCGGACCTGGCCGTCTATCCCGCCGCCAGCGAGGAAGAAGCGATCGCCATCGCCAACGCCACCGATTACGGTCTCGCCGCCAGCGTCCACACCAGGAGCGCCGAGGCGTTCGACCGCTGCCAGCGCGCCCTCGAGTGCGGCGTGGTCAACTGGAACGCCCCTACCGTGGGCGCGAGCGGCCGGCTGCCCTTCGGCGGGTTGAAACGCAGCGGCAACCACCGCCCCGCCGCGCTCTTCAGCACGCTCTACTGCGCGGCCCCCGTCGCGGTGATGCGCGGCGAGCCGGCGCTGGACCGGGCCAAGCTCGCCCCCGGCGTCGGCTGGGTCGACGAGTGACCGCCGCGCTGCGAGTGGTGGTGGGGACCGCCGGGCACGTCGACCACGGCAAGACGGCGCTGGTGAAAGCGCTCACCGGCATCGACACCGACCGGCTCCCCGAGGAGAAACGACGCGGCATCACGCTCGAAGCCGGGTACGCGCACATCGACCTGCCGGGCATCGGCGTCGCCGGGGTCGTCGACGTGCCGGGCCACGAGCGCTTCCTGCGCGCCATGGTGGCGGCGGCGGGCGGCATCGACGTGGCCGTGCTCTGCGTCGCGGCCGACGAGGGACCCATGCCGCAGACCGCGGAACACCTCGACGTGCTGCGGCTCCTCGGGGTGCAGGCCGGCGTCATCGCGCTCACCAAGGCGGATCTGTTGCCGTCCTTGGGCGCCGACCATCGCGAGCTGCTGGTGCTCGAACTTCAAGAATTGGTCAGGGGCACTTTCCTGGAGGAGGCGCGCATCGTCGAGTGCTCGGCGCGCACCGGACAGGGCCTGTCCGATCTGGTCGGGGCCATCGCCCAGGCGGTGCGGGCCAGGCAGGCCGCGCCGCGCCCCGAGCTGGGGCCGCTCTTTCTCCCTCTCGATCGATCGTTTGCGGTCAAAGGATTCGGCACCGTGGTCACCGGAACCATGTTCTCGGGCGCGCTCGCTCCCGGCGACGAAGTGGATCTCGTCGGCGCGGGCGCCAAGGCGCGCGGCGTGCGCGTGCGCGGCGTGCAGGTGCACGGCGAGTCCGTCGAGAGGGCGCGGGCCGGCCAGCGCACTGCCGCCAACCTCGCCGCCATCGAGGTGCGCGACGCGCCACGCGGGTCGGCGCTGGTGCCAGCGGGAACGCTCGAGTCGGTCGGCGCCGCGCAGGTGCTCGACGTGGAGCTGGAGCTGCTCCCGTGGGCGGCGCGCCCTTTGAAAGATCGCGCGCGGCTGCTGGCCCACATCGGGACGGCTCAGGTTGCCGCGGTGGTGGCGCTGGTCGATCGGGCCCAGCTTGCTCCGGGCGAGCGCGCGCTGGGCCAGCTGCGGCTCTCGCACCCCGCCGCCGCCATCGCCGGGCTGCGCTTCCTTTTGCGCGGCGAGCTGCCCAAGGGGCAAGAGGGGGCGCCGGCCGGCCGGCTCACGCGCGCGGCGCGGGCGCACGCGAGCACGCTGGGCGGCGGCCGCATTCTCTCGGTCGCGCCGCGCCGCAGACGCCGCCGCGAGTCCGACGCCGCGGCGCTGCAGGCGCTGGCGGGCGACGACGCGCTCGCTCAAGCCGACCGGCTGCTGCTCGAGTCAGGCTTTCCCGGCGCCTCTCCGCAGCGCCTGGCCGCGCGCGGCGCGTTCACGGCCAGGAGCGCCGAGAAGGCGCTGGAGCGGCTCGCGCAGTCGAGCCGCGCCGTCCTCTTCGACCGCGAGGCGCGCCTCTACGCGCACGCCGAGGTGCTCTCGGCGCTGCAGGGGAAGATCGCCGCCCTGCTGCGCGGGCACGCCGGCAAGGGCGAGATCGATCCCTCCATCGCCCGCGAGGAGCTGCGCCAACGCGCCGGCTCGCCGCCGCAGAAGCTCTACGCCCGGGCGCTCTCGGCGCTGGCCGACAAGGGCGAGCTGCGCGCCGACGCGGAGCGCGTGCGCCCTCCCGGAGCGGCCGCGCCGCTCAGCGGGCCCGACGCCAGCGCGCAGGAGAAGCTGGCCGCGCTGCTCGAGGGAGCGGGGCTAGCCCCACCCCGAGTTGACGAATTGCCCGCGCTCATCGGCCAGACGCCGCAGCGCACGCAAGCGCTGCTCAAGGCGCTCGCGGCCGCCGGGCGCGCCAGCCGCGTCAGCGAGGAACTGTGGTTCGGGAGCGCGCCGCTGGTCGAGTTGCGCCGCAGCGTTCTGGCGCACCTCTCGGCGCACGGCTCGATCGACGCGCAGTCCTTCAAGGAGCTGACCGGCCTGACGCGAAAATTCGCCATCCCGTTGCTCGAGTACTTCGACCGCGAGAAAGTCACGCTGCGCATCGGCGACAAGCGCGTGCTGCGCAAGGGAGAGCGATGACCGCGCGGGGATTCCTAGAGTAGAGTCGCCGCGATGTCCGACGATGCGACGCCGCCAGTCCCCGAGACGCAGCCGGCTGCCCCGCCTCGGCCGCGCCTGCTCATCGTCGACGACCAGAGCAACATGCGCGCCACCACCGCGCTGGTGCTTCGCCAGGAGGGCTACGAGGTCGCCGAGGCGGAGGGCGGAGAGATGGCGCGCACCCTTCTGACCGATCAGCGCTTCGACGTGGTGCTGACCGATCTGAAGATGGAGACGCCCACCGAGGGCCTGAGCGTGCTGCGCGCGGCGCTGGAGATCTCGCCCTACACCCAGGTCATCGTCATGACCGGGTACAGCACGGTCGAGAGCGCGGTGGAGGCCATGCAGCGGGGCGCTCACGACTACATCTCCAAGCCGTTCAAGGAGAGCGAGCTGCTGGTGCGCGTGCAGCGCGCGCTGGAAAAGAAACGGCTCTTGCTCGACGTCACCCTCTTCTCCGACGAGTTTCGCGAGCGGTACAAGCTGGACGCGCTGGTGGGACGGTCGGCGCCCATGCGCGAGCTTTTGGCCCGCGTGGTGCGCGTGGCGCCGACCGACGTGACGGTGCTGCTGACGGGCGAGAGCGGGACGGGCAAGGAGCTGATCGCGCGCGCCATCCATGCCAATTCCAAACGCGCCTCGCGGCCGTTCGTGCCGGTGAACTGCGCGGCTATCACCGAGACGCTGCTCGACAGCGAGCTGTTCGGGCACGCCAAGGGCGCCTTCACCGGCGCGGTCAAGCTGCGGCAGGGGCTCTTCGAGGAGGCGGGCGGCGGGACGTTCTTCTTCGACGAGATCGCCGAGACGACGCCCGCGTTCCAGGCCAAGCTCTTGCGCGTCATCCAGGAGCACGAGATCCGGCGCGTCGGGGACAACGCGTTCATCAAGGTCGACGTGCGCGTGATCGCGGCCACCAACCAGGACCTCAAGCTGGCCATCGCCGAGAAGAGGTTTCGCGAGGACCTCTTCTACCGGTTGAACGTGGTCCCGCTGACGGCACCGCCCCTGCGCGAGCGGCGCGAGGACGTTCCCCTGCTGGCGCAGCATTTCCTCACACGCTTCAACCAGCGGAACGGGACGCGGAGGACGCTGACACAAGGGGCGCTGGAGAAGATGGTGGCGTACGACTTTCCCGGCAACGTGCGCGAGCTGGAGAACATCGTCGAGCAGGCGGCGGCGCTCGTCCACGGGGAGGAGATCGAGGCGGAGGACGTCTTCATCGAGCCGCGCACCCAGCCGGCCACGCCGGCCGAGGGAGGGATTCACACGCTGGCGCAGGAGGTGGACGAGGCGGAAAAGCGCGCCATCGAAGCCTCGGTCCAGCGCAACGACGGCCAGCTGGAAAGGGTGGCCCGCGAGCTGGACGTGTCGACGACGACGCTGTGGCGCAAGATGAAGCGCCTCGGTCTCCGCAAGGAGTAGATACATCCGCGTTGACGTTGACGGCGACGGCGACGGAAGGAGTGATGCTCTACACTGTCCCGGTGGGCAAGAAACAGAAGCCGTTCAACAACCCTTTCACGGGCACCAAGCTCCCCGAGCCCCCGCCCCAGCCCAAGCCTCTCCCAAAGGCGCCCGAGCCGCCGCCGCGCAGGGCCGCGCCGCTGACCGACGACGACCTGTGGTCGCTGGCCACCGAGGGCGCCGACCCGCTGCGGGACCGCAGCGCGCGCGTCAAACCGGGGAAGCAGCCCCTCTCGGTCGCGCCCCGGCCGCTCGACCCCGAATTGCAGGCCTACGACGAACTGCGGGCGCTCGTCACGGGCAAAGTGCCGTTCGACATCGCCGACACCGACGAGTTCATCGAGGGGCACGTCCGCGGCCTCGACCTGCACGTCGTGCGGCGCCTCAAGCGCGGCGATCTGGCGGTGCAGGGGCACGTCGACCTGCACGGCATGCTCAAGGATGAAGCCAAGCTCGAGCTGGTGACGTTCCTTGCCCGCTGCCGCCAGCAGGGGAAGCGCTGCGTGCTGGTCGTTCACGGCCGCGGCCTGCATTCGAAAGACCAGGTCCCCGTGCTGAAGGAGGCGCTCAAGCGCTGGATGGCCACCGACCGATTTGCTCGGCACGTGCTGGCTTTCTCCAGCGCCCGCCCCCACGACGGCGGCGCCGGCGCCGTCTACGTCCTGCTCAAGCGGCAGTAGCAAAGTGGTCGGCGCGCCGGTTCGGGCATAGCATCGCCGGATGCACCGAGCGCTCCTGGCCTGCGCCCTCGTCTGCGCGGCCGCCTGCAAACCTAAAGCTTCGTCGCCGCCTGCCCCGGCGGCGCCTGTCATCCCGGCGCGAATCGTCGTCGGCGCGTCTCTTCCCATCGGCAGCGCCGAGGGCCTGACGGCGCGCTTCTATCGAGAGGGCTACGAGGTCGCGTTCGAGGAAGCGAACCACTCCGGCGGCGTGTTGCTGGGCAAGAAGCGCGTCCCCATCTCCCTCGAGTTGATCGACGACGGCGACAATCCCTCCAAAGCCGAAGAGCAGCTGCGCGACCTCCTCGAGAAGAAAGCGCTCTTCTTCCTCGGCAGCTCGTCCACCCGAGTGGTCCAGGCGCAAAGCGCCATCGCCGAGCGCGAGCGCGTGCCTTACGTGACGGCGGCGGGCGCCGACAAGGCGCTTTTCGAGCGCGGCTACCGCTACTTCTTCGGGCTGCAGGCGCCCATCGAGCTGCTCGCCTACACGCAGATGCGCTGGATCGACGAGCAGCAGAAAGCGCTCCGGCTGCCCACGCCGCTCTCGCTGGCCCTGCTCGTCCAGGACAGCCCGCGCGGGCGGGAGTTCCGCAAAGGCGTGGTGGACTTCGCCGGCAAGACGCCCAGCCGGCGCGCCTCGTACCGGATCATCTTCGACGAGTCGTTCCCGGTTGGCGCGCAGGACTTCGTCGCGCCGCTCGGCCGCGTCAAGGCGGCGCACGCTGACGTCTTCCTCGCCGACGGGAGCCTGAGCGAGTTCCTCTCGCTCCACCGCCGCTACCTCTGGTCGGGTCTCTGCCACAAGGTCGTCAGCTACGGCGCGCACGGCGGCGAGCCGCAGGCGCAGGAGGAATTCGGGTTCGACGGGCTCGGCTACATCCTCTCCGCGGTGTGGTGGAGCCCGCGGCTCGCCATGCACGGACCCAACCAGCGTTTCGTCGAGGACTTCAAGGTGAACTACCACCGCGACCCCGACTGGTACGGCGCGCTGGCGTACGAGGCGGCGCGAGCGCTGATGGCGGCCATCTCCGCCTCGGGCACCGTCGATCCCGAGGCGGTGCGCGCCCAGCTCGCCGCCATGCGCATGGAGTCGATCCTGCCGGGCGGCCGGCTCATGTTCGGCGCCGACCAGCAGGCCATCTATCCGTTCGTGGTGCAGCAGAACCTGCCCGACGGAAAGGCGCCGGTCATCTTCCCGAACGACGTGGCGGAGAGTCCCGGAGTACCGGCCAATCCCAAGTGCCGGTAGTTTTAGAATTTGCCTGAGGCTACTGCCGGGCTCGGGACCGGGTTCGTGTACGTTCACGGGGAGGGGGACGGGGACGGGAACGTCCCACGGACCCGTGGTACGTGAACCGTACCCGCATCCGTACCCGTCAACGTACACGCACCCGGTCCCGAGCCCGGTTTTTCGCCTCACTCTAGACTTATCGGCCGAAGGCCGAGGCCGCCCCTTGAGTCAACGCCGCAAACACCCCCGGCTGGATGCCCATCCAGACGACGATCAGCGCGCACCCCGCGATGGCGAGGCCCGCCGAGAGCAGCCGGCCGCCTTCGACAGCGCCCGGCTTGGCCTCGGGGTACATGTACACGTAGACCACCACGCGAAGGTAATAGTAGAGGCCCGCCACGCTGGTGATCACGCCGAACACGGCCAGCGGCACCAGGTCCGCCTCGATGGCCGAGCGGAACACCGTCAGCTTGGCCATGAACCCCGCCGTGGGCGGCACGCCCGCGAGCGAGACCATGAAGAGCGACATGGCGGCGGCCAGCGCCGGGTGCTTCTCCGCCAGGCCGGCCCACGAGGAGAGATCGTCGCCCAGGCCCTTGAGCGCGAGCTTGCGCTCGATGATGGCCACCACGCCGAACGCTCCGACGATGGTCGCGGCGTAGGAAGCGAGATAGAAGAGCAGCCCTTCGGTCGCGTCGGCGCGCGGCGCGGCGGTGCCCATCGCGGCCACCGCCACCAGCAGATACCCGGCGTGGGCGATGGACGAATACGCCAGCATCCGCTTCACGCTGCGCTGCGGGACGGCGAGAAGGTTGCCGGTGAGCATGGTGAGGTACGCCAGCGCGACGACGAGCGAGCTCCAGCCGTGCGCCCCCGTCGCGATGGCCGCGTCGCCAAATCCCGTGACGAGGATGCGCACCAGGACGGCGAAGGCGGCCGCCTTCACTCCCGCCGCCATGAAGCCCGTCACCGGCGCGGGCGCCCCGTCGTACACGTCGGGCACCCACATGTGGAACGGCACCGCCGCCACCTTGAAGGCGAAGCCCGACGCGAGCAGCGCGGCCGAGGCGAGCAAGAGCGTTCCCGTCCCGGCCGGCGCTCGATTCGCCGCGAAGAGACGGACCGCGTTGGCCACGTCGGCGAGGCGCGTCGAGCCGGTGGCGCCGAAGGCGAGCGCCGCGCCGTAGAGGAAGATGGCCGAGGCGAAACTCCCCAGGATGAAGTACTTGAAGGCGGCTTCGGAAGGCCGCTTGCCGCGGCGCAGATAAGCGCAGAGCGCGTAGACGGCGAGCGACATCACCTCCAGCGAGAGGAAGACGACGATCAGGTCGGTGGCCTGCGCCAACAGGCACATCCCCGCGGCGCTGAAGAGAGCGAGCGCGTAGAACTCGCCGCGCGTGGCCTGCAGCGACTCGAGATACGAGAAGGCCGCGACGCACGAGAAAAGGAGCGCCGCGCACACCACCGCCGCGACCACGCGCGCGAACCCGTCGCTCACCGCCGCGCCGTTGAAGATCGGCAGCGCGGGATCGCCCAGCTGGGCCAGGGCCGCCCACAATCCTGCCGCGGCGAAGGCCGCCGCGACCCACGCCTGGTAGCGGCGATCCGGCGCCGCCGAGGTGAGGAACACCTCGCTGATGAGGAGCACCAGCGCTCCCCCGGCGAGGATCAGCGCGGGCAGGAGGCCGTGGAGATCGCTCGGGTTCATTGCGGCCCCGCGGGCGGCGGCAACAGGGGTGGGCGCGGCGGCAGGATCGGCCTGCTCACCCGCTGCACGAACTCGTCCACGGGCCGCTTGACCGCGTCGAGCAATGGCTGCGGCTGAAAGCCGATCCAGACGATGGCGAGCAGAAGCGGCGCGACGGTGAACCACTCGCGCACGCTCAGGTCGGCCACGCCGTGGGAGGCGGCCTTGCGCTCGGGCCCGAAGAAGACGCGCTGGTAGAGCCAGAGCATGTAGACCGCGCCGAGCACGACGCCGGTGGCGCCGATGATCGAGAGCGGAACCGCGCCGCGCAGCTCCTTCGAGGTAAAGGTGCCGGCGAGGATGAGGAACTCGCCCACGAACCCGTTGGTCCCCGGCAGGCCGATGCTGGAAAGAGTGACGACGAGGAAGGAAGCGGCGAGGGCCGGGGCGACGCGCGCCAGCCCGCCGTACGCGGCGATGTCGCGCGTGTGCGTCCGCTCGTACAGATAGCCGACCATGAGGAAGAGCGCGCCGGTGGAGATGCCGTGGTTGACCATCTGCAGCACGGCCCCGCTGGCCGCCTCGGCAGTCAGCGCGGAAAGCCCGAGCATGACGAAGCCCAGGTGCGCGACCGACGAATAGGCGATGAGACGCTTGAGATCCGACTGCGCCATGCACATGAACGAGCCGTAGACGATGCCGATGACGCCCAGGGTGCCCATGGCGGGCGCGTACTCGAGCGCCGCGTGCGGAAAGAGCGGCATCGCGTAGCGGATGAACCCGAAAGTCCCCATCTTGAGCATGACGCCGGCGAGGATGATCGAGCCGGCCGCCGGCGCCTCGGTGTGCGCGTCGGGCAGCCAGGTGTGCAGCGGCCAGACCGGCACCTTGATGGCGAAGGCGAGGGCGAAGGCGAGGAAGAGCCACTTCTGCCGATCGGCGGGCAGCGCGCCCTGCGCGAGCAACTCGAGATAGTCGAAGGTGCGGTGGCCGGCCGGACCGCTGTTGTTCCACAGCCAGAAGATGGCCAGAAGCATCAGCACCGAGCCGAGGAAGGTGAAGAGGAAGAACTTCACCGCCGCGTAGATGCGCCGCTCGCTCCCCCACAGCCCGATGAGCAGGTACATGGGGATGAGCATCGCTTCCCAGAAGACGTAGAAGAGCACCAGGTCCAGCGCGGCCAGCGTGCCGAGCATGGCCGTCTCGAGGAGCAGGAGCGAAAGGCAATACTCCTTGACGCGCTTCTGCGGGTAGTTCCACGAGCTGAGCGCGACGATGGGACCGAGGAAGGTGGTGAGCAGGAAGAGCAGGAGCGCCACGCCGTCGAGGCCGACGTGGTAGCTGAACCCGAGAGCGGGCGCCCACTCGCTCTTCTGCTCGAACGCCCACTTGCTGGCGGGATGGAAGCCGGTCCAGAGCGGGATGGAGACGAGGAACGTCAAAAGCGAAGCCATGACCGTGATGCCCTTGTGCTGCGCGCCCTCGCCGCGCGGCAAGAGCGCCACCAGCACCGCGCCGGCGACGGGCAGGAAGATGACCGCGCTGAGGAGGTGGGCCTCGAGCCAGATCATGGGCCCCTCACCAGGAAGACGTAGACCAGCGCCAGCACGCCCACCGCCGTCACCGCGGCGTAGCGCTGCACGTCGCCGTTCTGGAAGCGGCGGGCGAGGGCAGCGACCCACGCCACCAGTTGCGCCACGCCGTTGACGAAGAGGCCGTCGATGATGGTCGCGTCGACGATGTTCCACAGGGTGCGCGCCAGCTTCCACGTCGGCCGCACGATGAGCCAGTCGTAGAACTCGTCGACGTACAGCTTGGCGAAGAGGGCGCGGCGCAGGCGCGGGATGGCCTGGGTGAGCGCCTCGTCTCCGGCCAGGCCGCGGATGAAATAGAGGCGGTGCGAGGCGGCGAAGCCCGCCCAGCCCATCGCCAGCGCGATGGCATAGCCGATGAAGGGCGTGAACTCCTCGGGCGCGCCGCCGCGCGGAGTGCTGAAGACGCGCGCGGTGAAGGCCTCCCAGTTGAAGCGCTCGAGGAACGTGCCGCGCACCCAGTGCTCGGGAAGGCCGAGCACGAGCCCCAGAATCGAGAGCGCGGCGAGGATCCACAGCGGGCCCGTCATGACGGGCGGCGCTTCGTGCGGGTGGACCGAGTCCGGCCCGCGGTACTCGCCCGAGAAAGTGAGGAAGTAGCAGCGCCACATGTAGAAGCTGGTCAAGAGCGCCGTCAGCGACCCCACCACGTAGATGACAGGTCCGACCGCCGTCAAGTGCACGGTGCTGAGCCAAACGAGGAGCGGACGGAATACTGGAACGTCGGTCTTTGCGGGGTCCCACGCGGTGAGGAAGTTGAAGGCGCGCGTGTGCAGGGCCTGCGCGAGGATCTCGTCCTTCGAGAAGAAGCCGGAGATGGGAAGGATGCCGGTGATGGCGACGGTGGCGACGAGGAACGTGGTGCGCGTCGAGGGCATGTACTTGCGCAGGCCTCCCATGCGCGTCATGTCCTGCTCGCCGTGCAGGCCGTGGATGACCGCGCCCGACCCGAGGAACAGGCACGCCTTGAAGAACGCATGCGTGATGAGGTGCATCGTGCCGGCGAAGAACGCGCCCACGCCGACGCCGATGAACATGAAGCCGAGCTGCGAGACGGTGGAGTAGGCGAGCACCTTCTTGATGTCGTTCTGCGAGGTGCCGATGAGCGCCGCCCAGAGCGCCGTCAAGGCGCCGACGATGGCCACCAGCGCCATGACGCCGGGCGCGCTCACGTACAGATGGCTGAGGCGCGCCACCATGTAGACGCCGGCGGTGACCATGGTGGCGGCGTGGATCAGCGCCGAGACCGGCGTCGGGCCGGCCATCGCGTCGGGAAGCCAGACGTAGAGCGGCAGCTGCGCGCTCTTTCCAACCGCGCCGATGAAGAGGCAGAGCGCCGCCATCGACGCGACGCCGAGCCCCAGCGGCGCGGCGTCGAGCTGGGCGAAGCTCACCGTGCCGGTGGCGTTGAAGAGGACGAAGATCCCGATGAGGAACGCGAAGTCGCCGATGCGGTTGACGACGAACGCCTTGCGGCCCGCATAGGCCTTCTCCTCGTCGGTGTACCAGAAGCCGATCAGCAGATAGCTGCAGAGGCCCACGCCCTCCCAGCCGACGAACATCGCTACCAGGTTGTCGCCCAGGACGAGCGTGAGCATGGCGGCGATGAAGAGGTTGAGATAGGCGAAGTAGCGCCAGTAGCCCGGGTCGTCCTCCATGTAGCCGACGCTGTAGACGTGGATGAGAAAGCCCACCCCCGTCACCACCAACGTCAGCGCGCCGGAGAGCCGGTCGAGCGTGAACGCCATGTCGACGTGCAGGCCGCCCGCCGAGAACCAGTTGAAGGCCAGCTGGTGGAGCCGGGCGGTGTTCTCGTCGAGCTGGAAGAAGGCGTGCGTCCCGACGAGGAACGAGAGCAGCACCGACATCAGCGCCACCACGTAAAGCCCCGCCCTGGGCAGCCACCTTCCCAGAAGCCCGCAGATGGCGGCGCCGACGAGCGGGAGCAGCGGGATGAGGTGCAGCCAGGGAACTTCCACCAGGAGCTCCTTCAGAACTTGAGCGTGTCGAACTCGTCGACGTTGATGCTCAAGCGGCTGCGGAAGACGGCGATGATGATGGCGAGCCCCACCGCCGCCTCGGCCGCCGCGGTGGCGATGACGAAAAAGGTGGCGGCGTGGCCCTGCTGGATGCCGCCCGGCATGGGCGGGTTGGCGACGAGGGGAAAGCGGGTGAAGGCGAGGAAGGAGAGGTTCACGGCGTTGAGCATCAGCTCGATGCTGAGGAGCACGATGATGGCGTTGCGCCGCAGCACCACCCCCGCGGCGCCCAGTGCGAAGAGCAGCGCGGCGAGGACGAGGTAATGCTGGGGCTGGTGGGAGTAGAAGAAGTCCGTCATCAGATCTTCCCCTTGGCCACCACCACCGCCGCCACCACCGCGACGAGCAGGAGCAGGCTGGTGATCTCGAAAGGCAGCACGGAGGAGAGATAGAGGACCTTGCCCACGGCCTTGACGCCGCCGAATCCCTGCGCCGACATGGCGACGGCGTTGTCGCGGATCTGGCTGGGATCGGTCGGGTACGCCGGACCGAGCGCGCGCCACACCAGCACGCCCGCCGTGGCTACCACCGCCGCCACGCCGGCAGCCTTCCAGAAGGTGACGCGCTGCTCGCCCAGCTCTTCTTCCTTGAGGTTGAGCAGCATGATGACGAAGACGAAGAGCACCATCACCGCGCCGGCGTAGACGATGATCTGGAGGATGGCGATCAGGTGGGCCGAGAGGAGCACGTAGATGCCGGCGAGGAAGAAGAACGCGCCCGCCAGCGAGACCGCGCCGTAGATGGGGTTGCGCCGCAGGATCACCTGCGCGCCGGCGACGAGCACGCCGATGGCGAAGATGTAGAAGAGGATCGCTTCCACGTTCAGCCTCGCACGAGCGCGTCGAAGTCGGCGCGGAACTTCTCGATGTAGCTCTTGGCGGGCATGGCCGCGCCGTCGGCCAGCGCGCAGATGGTCTTCATCTCCATCTGGCGGGCGATCTGGTGGACGTTGTCGACGTCCTGCTTCTCGCCCTTGCCGGCGACGATCTTGTCGAGCAGGCGCGAGAGCCAGGCCGTGCCCTCGCGGCAGGGGGTGCACTGGCCGCAGCTCTCGTGCGCGTAGAAGCGCATCACGTTGGCGAGCGCGTGGGCCATGTTGACCGACTGGTCGAGGTAGACCACCGCGCCGGAGCCGGCCATGGTCTTCTTCGCTTTGAGCGTGTCGAAGTCGCTGGCCCAGTCGGCCTCGGCGGCCGTCATGATCGCCGAACTGCTCCCGCCGGGGATGATCGCCTTCAACGTGCTCCCCTCGCGCATGCCGCCGCTGTGCTCGTCGAGCAGCGTGCGGAAGCTGACGCCCATGGGCGCCTCGTACACGCCCGGCTTCTTCACGTGGCCGCTGACGGCGAAGAGCCGCGTCCCGCCGTTCTTGGGAACGAGGCCGATGTTGCTGAACCACTCGCCGCCCTTCTCGACGATGACGGGGATGTTGGCCAGCGTCTCGACGTTGTTGACGGCGGTGGGCTGCTTGAAGAGCCCGCCGCCGGCGTTGGCGGGAAAGGGCGGCTTGAGGCGCGGATAGCCCTTGCGGCCCTCGAGCGATTCGAGCAGGCCCGTCTCTTCGCCGCAGATGTAGGCGCCGGCGCCGAAGACGACGTGCATGTCGAGATCGAAGCCGGACCCGAGAATGCTCTTCCCCAGGTAACCCTTGGCGTACGCCTCGTCGATGGCGCCCTGCAGCCGTTTCACCGGCCCTTCGCGGAACTCGCCCCGGCAATAGACGTAGGTCAGGTGGCAATCGAGGGCGAAGCAGCCGATGATGAGCCCTTCGACGAACACGTGCGGGCTGCGCAGCAGGATCTCGCGGTCCTTGAACGTGCCCGGCTCGCCTTCGTCCGCGTTGACCACCAGATACTTGGGGAAGCTGGTCTCCTTGCGGACGAAGTTCCACTTCATGCCGGTGGGGAAGCCCGCCCCACCGCGGCCGCGCAGGTTCGACTTGACCACCTCGTCGACGATCTGCTGCGGCTGCATCTTGAGGGCCTTGGGCAGCACCCGGTAGTCGCCGTAAGTCCTCAGCAGCCAGCTCTCGGGTTTCTCCCAGTCGACGGTGAGGATCTTCGTCATTTCCTCTCCGTGCTCCCCGAATCGGCGAAGGTGGTGGCCGCCTGGTGATGTTCGGCAATTGGAAGGCGCGGGGCCGGGCCGGGCGCCATCTCCTGGCCCGGCATCCCGCGCAGCTTCTCGATGAGCCGGTCCATGGTCTGCGCATTGACGTTCTCGACGTATCTGAAGTTGTTCACCAGCACCGCCGGCGCCGTGCCGCACGAGGCGAGGCAGGCCACTTCCTCGAGCGAAAAGTGGCCGTCGCGCGTGGTCTCGCCTGGCTGGATGCCCAGCGTTTGCGCGCAATGACCGAGGATTTTCTCCGCGCCCATCGCCCAGCACGAGACCGAGTTGCACACGCCGATGTGGTGCCGCCCGACGGGCCGCAGCCGGTACATCGTGTAGAAGGTCGCCACCTCGCGCACGCGCACCGGCGGAACGTCGAGCAGGTGCCCCACGTAGGCCATGGCCGGCTCGGGAAGCCAGCCCAGCGCGTCCTGCGCGAGGTGGAGCGCGGCGAGCAAGGCGGCCTTGCGCCGCTCGGGCGGGTACTTGGCCGCCGCGCGCGCGAAACCCTCGTCGAAGCGCTTCTGCTGCTCCGCCGTGAAGGGGCTCTGCACCGGCGAGGCGGCCCTGGTGGAGAGGGGGATCATTGCGGCGCGCACTCCTACGGCGTGCCCGCGGGGCTGTCAAGGAGATGGGGCGCGCCTCTACCGCGTTCAGCGCACGTCGAGGACGCGCAGCGAAATGAGGGCCACCAGCGTGCCCAGCACTTCGGCTTCCGCCTTGCCGGCCATCCTGATCAGCTCGGCCACCGTCTTCGTGCCGTCGCACTTGGGAAGCAGGTGCGCCTCCCAGGCTTGCAGCTCCACGTCGCTCAGGTTGAACGACGGCTCGGCGCTGGGCATCGGCCTGGCCGACTCGGGCACGAGCCGCTTGAGGCGACCGGGTTTGTAGAGCTTCTTGATGCCGCGCATGATCAGGTTGGCCGGGTGGATGTCGAGCTTGATCGCCTCCTTGCGCGCCCGCGCCTGGAAGCTGAGCGTGAAAATGCCCTCCTCCCAGGCGAAGACCGAGTAGAGGATGCTCTTGATCTGCTGCCCTACGTAATAGAGCCGCTCCTCCTCGGTGAGCGCGCCCATGAGGATGAGCACGTCGCCGGTGCGCTGCTTGTGGGCGGCGGCTTCATCGGCGGCCTGCTTCAAGGTGGCTTCGTCGATCTTTCCCGCGCGCACCAGGAACTGGCCCAGCCGGTCGGCCATCAGATTCGAGAGCGCGAACACCGGCATCCCGCCCTCAAAATAGATGACCTTCTTCACCTGCGCCTTCTGCAGGCCCAGCTCGCCGGTTTCCTTGGTGATGTAGAACGCCGCCAGGAGCTGCGGCAGGTTGTCCTTCAATTCCCCGCGGCGCACCCCGTCTTTCTGCGGGAGCTGTTGCAGCGCCTCCGCCGCTCCGGACGCCTCGCCCGCGATGGGGCCCGTGCTCACTTTGCCGGCATTGACCTTGGGCTGCATCACGGGCGGCCCGATGGGCCGCGTCTCGCGCATGCGCTGCACCTGCTCGCGGTCCAGCGGTTTGAGCTCCACCGGCGCGCGCCCCCTGACGCGACCCTGCCCGACCAGATCGATGTGGCCGGTGAGCTCCATCGCCTCGGCCGCCTCGGCCACTTGCGGGCCGGACTCGACGTCCCAGGCTTGCTCCTTCGCCTCCCCCGCCGGCAGCGGGACCGCCTTGGCCACCGCCGCGAGCATCGCCACGCGGTCGAAGGGCTTTTCGAAGTACGCTAGCGCACCGTACTTTCCCAGCGCGTTGCCGCTCGCCTTCCCCCCCTTGTGGACCCCCGACATGAAGATGAAGGGGATGCGCAACTTCTTCAGCGCCTCCGCCACGTCGAAGCCCATCAGATCCGGCAGCAGCACATCGACGATGACGAGGTCGGGCCGCTCCTTGCGGACCATGTCGAGGGCGGTGCGGCCGCGGGCGGCCGTCGACACCTGGTAGCCCTCCTCCTCGAAAGCCGAGGAGAGCAACGTGAGCAGTTCGGGGTTGTCGTCAACGACCAGGATGCGCGCGGGCACACGTCGAGCCTACGATGTGGCTATTCCGACGGCAAGCAGAGGTTGATCCCCTCGGAGGGGGATGGTAAGCAGGGCCACTTTTTCAATTGGAATTGGAACGGAGCCGCCCATGCGCCGCATCCCCGCGAAATTGGTGTTTTGCCTGTTGCTGGCAGCCGTCGGGTGCAAAAAGGAGCAGGACGGCGGCTCGACCGGCGCCGGAAACGGGCCCATCAAAATCGGCGAAGTGGGCTCGATGACCGGCAACGAGGCCACCTTCGGCACCTCGAGCGACCGCGGCATCCAACTCGCCACCGGCGAGACCAACGCGGCCGGCGGCATCAAGGGCCGCCAGATCCAGATCATCGCCCTCGACGACGAGGGCAAGCCGGAGGAGGCCGCCACCGCCGCCACCCGCCTCATCGCCAGCGAGCACGTGGTGGCGCTGCTCGGCGAAGTCGCCTCGACCCGCTCGCTCTTCATGGCCCCCAAGGCGCAGGCCGCCAAGGTGCCCATGGTCTCGCCCTCCTCCACCAATCCCAAGGTGACGAAGGTGGGCGATTACATCTTCCGCGCCTGCTTCATCGATCCCTTCCAGGGATACGTGATGGCCAGGTTCACCCACGACAACCTCAAGCTCGCCAAGGCGGCCATCCTGCGCGACGTGCGCAACGACTATTCGGTCGGCCTGGCGCAGAACTTCACCGAGGCGTTCACCAAGATGGGCGGGAAGATCGTCGCCAACGAAAGCTTCTCCACCGGCGACGTCGATTTCAAGGCGCAGCTGACGAACATAAAGACCGCCCATCCCGACCTGCTCTACGTGCCGGCCTATTACACCGACGTGGGCCTCATCTCGCGGCAGTCGCGCGAGGCCGGCATCACCGTGCCGCTGGGCGGAGGCGACGGCTGGGACAGCGAGAAGCTGTACGAGATCGGCGGCGCGGCGCTGGAAGGATCGTACTTCTCCAACCACTACTCGGTGGAGGATCCATCGCCGCGCATCCAAGAATTCGTCGCCAAGTTCAAGAAGGCTTACGGCGGCCAGATCCCCGACTCGCTGGCGGCGCAGGCCTACGACGCGGCCGGCATGCTCTACGACGCGATGAAGCGCGCCACCGACCTCACCGGCCCCTCCATCCGCGATGCGCTGGCGCAGACGAAGAACTACCGCGGCGTCACCGGCGACATCACCATGGACGAGAACCGCAACGCCTCGAAGCCGGCGGTGGTGCTCAAGATCGGCAAGGGTGGAAAGTACGAGTTCGCCGCGCGCATCCTGCCCGAGGGGACTGCGACCGACACTGCGCAGGTGGCACCCAATAAGTGACCGAATTCTTTCAGCACCTCGTCAACGGAGTCAGCCTGGGAGCGATCTACGCGCTCATCGCGCTCGGCTACACGATGGTGTACGGCGTCCTCAAGCTGATCAACTTCGCCCACGGCGACGTCTTCATGCTGGGGTCGATGATCGGCTGGTACGCCTCTTCGCGCTGGACCCATGAGGCGCGGAACCCGACCGTCGCGGGCGCGCTGGCGGTGGCGCTGGTCAGCATGGTGGGTTGCGGCCTGGTAGGGTTCGTCATCGAGCGCTTCGCTTATCGCCCGCTGCGCGGCTCCCCGCGCATCAACTCGCTCATCACCGCCATCGGCGTCAGCTTCTTCCTCGAGTACGGGGGGCAGGTCGTCTTCAACCCCAACCCGCGCGCGTTCGGCGCGCTGCCCGTCTCGCCCGCCGACCGCTTCCGGCTCCTCGGCGTCTCGCTCAGCTACATCGACGTCATCTGCATCGCCGTGTCGGTGGTGCTGATGTTCGGGCTGCAGCGCATCGTCTATCACACGCGGGTAGGCACCGCGATGCGCGCCGTCTCGTGGAACCCGTCGATCGCGGCGCTGATGGGCGTGAACGTCGACCGGGTCATCTCCTTCACCTTCGTGCTCGGGTCGGTGCTGGCGGCGGCGGCAGGCGTCCTCTACTCGGCGAAGTACGTGCGCGTCGATCCGCTCATGGGCCTGATGCCGGGCCTCAAGGCCTTCGTGGCGGCGGTGCTGGGCGGCATCGGCAACGTGCCGGGCGCCATGCTCGGCGGCCTCTTGCTCGGCCTCGCCGAGCAGCTCATCTCCAGCTACGTCAGTTCGTCGTGGAAGGACGCCGTCGCCTTCTCCATCCTCATCATCATCCTGCTGGTGCGGCCGACGGGTCTGCTCGGCAAGGGTGAGGCGGAGAAGGTCTAGCCGTGGCCGGGCTCTTCGGCGGCTCGGCGCTCAAACGCGCGCGCGAGGCGCTCTGGTCGTGGCTGCCGTTCGTGGCGGCCATCCCCGTGCTGGCGGTGATCGGCAAGCTGGACAGCGCGGAGCACGGCTTCGAGTACCTCTTCGTCAACCTCAACCACATCGGCATCGCCATCGTGCTGGCCGTCTCGCTCAACCTGGTGAACGGCCTCACCGGCCAGTTCTCCATCGGCCACGCCGGCTTCATGGCGGTGGGCGGGTACGTGAGCGCGGTGATGGTCATGCACGGGCCGGCCGAGGACCCGTACCGCATCTTCTTCCTCTTCTCGGTGCTGGTGGGCGCGGGCGCGGCGGCGCTGGCCGGCTGGGCGGTGGGCAAGCCGTCCCTGCGGTTGCGCGGCGACTACCTCGCCATCGTCACGCTGGGGTTCGGCGAGATCATCCGCGTCATCATCGAGAACACGCCCTTCTTCGGCGGGGCCATCGGGCTCTCGCCCATTCCGCGCCGGGCCGACTTCACCTGGATCTGGGCCACCGCCATCATCACCATCCTGGTGGCCAAGCGGCTGCGCGACTCGACGCACGGCCGGGCGTTCCTCTCGGTGCGCGAGGACGAGGTGGCGGCCGAGGCGATGGGCATCGACACCACCGGCTACAAGGTGCGGGCCTTCGTCATCAGCGCGTTCTTCGGCGGCGTGGCCGGCGCGATGAGCGGCGCCTTCGAGGGGAACCTCGCCCCGCAGAGCTTCACCTTCGTGCGCTCGTTCGAGATCGTCGCCATGGTCGTGCTGGGCGGGATGGGCTCGATCTCCGGCTCGGTGATCGGCGCCAGCGTGCTGACCATCCTGCCCGAGGCGCTGCGCAGCCTGGGCGAGTGGGCCAACCTGCGCATGGTCATCTACTCGGTAGCGCTCATCGTGCTCATGCTGGTGCGGCCGCGCGGCCTGCTCGGCACCACCGAGCTGTGGGACTTCTTCCGCAAGAAACGCCCCGTCCGCGGGCCGGGAAAGCGCCAGGCCAGCGAGGCGCTCATCGACGTGCGCAAGGCCACCATCCGTTTCGGCGGCCTCACCGCGGTGTGCGAGTTCACCTTGCAGGTCAGGCCGCGCCAGCTGGTGGCGCTCATCGGGCCCAACGGCGCCGGCAAGACCACCGTCTTCAACATGCTCACCGGCGTGTACCCGCCCGACGAAGGCCAGATCATCATCATGGGCCGCGACACGCGCGGGCTGGCGCCGCACGACATCGCCCACCTCGGGGTGGCGCGCACCTTCCAGAACACCCGCCTCTTCCGCGAGCTGTCCGCCTTCGACAACGTGCGCGTCGCCTGCCATCACCTGACGCGCGAGTCGATGGCCGCGGCGGTGCGCCAAGGCGAGCTGTCGCAGGTGGAGGAGAAGTGGATCGCCGACCGGGCCGAGCAGCTCCTCGACGTGATGGGCCTGTCGGCGCGGCGTGACGAGCTGGCCAAGAACCTCCCCTACGGCGAGCAGCGCCGGCTGGAGATCGCGCGCGCGCTCGCCACCGGACCTCAAGTTCTCCTCCTCGACGAGCCGGCCGCGGGCACCAACCAGCGCGAGAAGACCGAGCTGATGGAGCTGATCCGCTCCATCCGCGACCGCTTCGGCGTGGCCATCGTGCTCATCGAGCACGACATGAAGCTGGTGATGGGCGTGTCGGAGCGGATCCTCGTGCTCGACTACGGCGTCACCATCGCCGAGGGGCTGCCGCGGGAGATCCAGTCGAATGCGAAAGTCATCGAGGCCTACCTGGGCGAGAAATACGCCAAGGAGCACGCGGCGCAGATCGCGGCGGCCGGCGGGCCGCGCTGATGGCGCTGCTCGAGCTGGACAAGGTCGACGTGCACTACGGCGCCGTCCGCGCGCTCAACGGCGTCTCCTTCCAGGTGGGCGAGGGCGAGATCGTCACGCTCATCGGCGCCAACGGCGCCGGCAAGACCACCACCTTGCGCGCCGTCTCGGGGATGCTCAAGCCGAGCGCCGGCGCCATCCGCTACGCCGGGGAGGAGATCCAGGGCTTCAAGCCGCACCGTTTGGTCGCGCGCGGGCTCTGCCACGCGCCCGAGGGGCGCGGGATCTTTCCCAACCTCACCGTGCGCGAGAACCTGCTCCTGGGCGCGTACCTGCGGCGTGACTTTCCCGAGGTGGAGAAGGACCTGGAGAAGGGCTTCACGCTTTTCCCGCGCTTGAAGGAGCGCGCGGCGCAAATGGCCGGGACGCTGTCGGGCGGCGAGCAGCAGATGCTGGCCATCGCCCGCGCGCTCATGGCGCGGCCCAAGCTGCTCTTGCTCGACGAGCCATCGCTGGGGCTCGCGCCCACCGTCGTCGAGACGATCTTCTCCATCATCCAGGGGATCAACAAGCAAGGCGTGACGATCCTCCTGGTCGAGCAGAACGCGCACCTCGCGCTCGGCATCGCCCACCACGGCTACGTCCTGGAGACCGGCTCGGTGGTCCAGACCGGCACGGGGCAGGAATTGCTCCGCAGCCCCGAGATTCGAAAGGCATATCTGGGCGAGTGATGCCGGCCGGGAAACGGGTCCGCTTCGTGGTTCTGGGACTTTTCCTTTGCCTCGGCATCCTCATCAGGGTCCTTTTCCTTCGCGATTTCCCCTACCCGTTCGGCCATCCCGACTCCTCTCAGTACCTGGCCACGGTAGCCGGCATGCTCGAGGGACGCCCGTTCGTACCGAATGAGATCCGGGTGAATGGGACCTATGCGTTCTTCAGCTATTTCGTGCTGAAGCTCCTGGGACATCAATCGTGGAACATCATCCTCGTTCAATCCGTCCTGGGAGCGCTCACCGGCATTCTCGCGTTTCTCGTCGTCGACGAGCTCACTCACGACTGGCGTTTCGGCGCCGCCGCGCTGCTGCTCGTTTCAATCCGGCTCCGGGGATTGTTCTATGAGCACATCCTGCTGGCAGAGACCGTGTACGATTTCCTCGGAGTCCTTTTTTGTTGGGTATGCGTTCGGGTCTACCTGAAACCCACGCTTCTCCGCTTCTGCCTGTTGAGCGCCGTCACCGTCGCTCTCGTCTTCGCCAGGGCGCAAGGCTGGGTTTCGGTAGCGGCGGAAGCCATGCTGATCGGCGTTCTCTGGAGGAGGAGAAACATCTCCTGGAAGACGGCGGCCTCGTTCATCCCGGTGGCCCTGCTGCCACTCTGGTTTGCCGTTCATGCTTACGTCGGTTTGAACAGGAAGCACCATCAATTCTCGGGCCTCTCGGCGGCGGGGAATTACAACCTGTTCTGGGTGGCGACCAGCCGATATCTGGATTTCCACAGCGATCGCCATCGCGAGTTGAAGCAGGGTTTGGAGCCTTGCATCCGGGACGCAAATCAGAACCATGCGGACGATCTCGCCTGGGGCACTCCCGGACCGATCTGTGCGCCCGTGGTCCGCAGCATCACCGAGAGGATGCAATCCAACTGGCAGGTTTCCGACCGACAACTGGGAGAGTTGTCCCGGAAAGCCATCCTCGCGCACCCGATGGAAGTCGCTTACCGGTTCCTCTGGAACGTCGGCGATTTCCTCTTTGTCCGACGGACGGTGTTCCGCACCGCGGATCTGGATCCTCTCCTCTTCGAATCAAACCACGCGCGATTGCGGATCGACGCTGCAAAGGCGGCGGCCACGAGGAGCATGGATCCTCTGGCCTTCGGCCAACCTGTTCCGGCGCAGCACGCGGATGGACCGTTTCAAACCGTCATTGGGTTCCTCAAGCCATTCGTGTGGAACCCCGTAGTGTTCGTTCTTCTCGCATTTTCCATCTTCGTGATGGTGTGCAATCGCAACGACGAAATCGAGGTTCTGCTCATCCTCGTCCTCATCTGGGCCGGCCATGTCGGCCTGACGCTCTTCGCCGTCAACGCGCTCTACGACCGCTACTATCTTTTTCCTGAGGCCCTGGCCGTCATCCTCATCGCCGCGGGGTTGTGTTCCTTTGCACGCCTTGGACGGCGCGCGAAGAAATGGAATCTCTTTTCTTTCGCAGCGGCGGTTTCCCTCTGCCTGGCAATATTTTTCCTCTCTCGAGCAGTCTTGACCCGGCTCGTTCCCATGCTCGACAGCCCGGTTGCGGGATTGTCGGCTTCCAACGCTGCTCTCTATCAATCGACTGTCTTGAGCGTCGTGCTCTGCTCCGTTTTTTCCCTCGGGGCATTGCGCTTTGTGCGGCGGCGGTCGACACTCCTCCGCGAATGACCGGGGAGATCTGGATACTCCTGGCCCCGGTTCGCGCGGTTCAGCGCCGACTTCACGAACTCGTCGACGCCGTCCAGCGGCGGATGACCACGTTCGAGTAGATGAGTGCTCGGCCGAGCGGGTCCCCGAACCATCCGGTGAATGTCTGTGGGACCAGCGCGTGCAGTGACAACGCGACGACGTGCTGCCCGAAGCGGCGGACCAGCAACGCGTGACCGAGTTCATGCGCGAGGATACGTGCCCGATTGTCAGGCTGCCCCGACCGCGCACGCGACCCAGGCTCTCCCCCAGCACCACTTTCGCGCGGGTGAACCAGCGGCTACGGGAAGGCCAGACGCCGGTGAGCAGTTGGTCCAGGCCATACGCGGCGATCAGCCCAAGAATAATGTGATCGCGACCAGCGCAAGGTCGGCCAGCACCACGTCGGGCGGAGTCCTGGCTCGCGCGACGGCGATGAGCAGGCTGAGGCCGCCGAAGAACGGCACGACGACGACACCAAACACGATGCGCGCGAGGCGCTCGGACCAGGACGTGCGACTCGACGCGGCCACGCGGCGAAAGGTATCACGCCACTTGCTGACACTTGCAGTCGAGAACTATCTATGCTATTCAAACATCATGGTGAGACAGCTCTCTCTCCCGCTGCCGAAGAGGGGTGGCCGACGCAAAGGAGCGGGGCGGCCGCGCAAGCATCCGCATCCAGGGCTGCGCGGACCTGGTGTTCCACATCTGAAGAGGGTAGAGATCGCTGCGCGGCATCCGGTGCACGTGACCATGCGCGTGCAGCCAGGCGTCGGCTATCTGCGCGCGTACCAGCGCGCGAATCTTCTCGAGAACGCTTTTCGCGAGGCCCGGCTGCGGTTCGGGATGCGCATCGTGCACTACTCCATCCAGGGCAACCACCTGCACCTCATCGTCGAAGTCGATGACACGGTCTCGCTCTCGCGGGGCGTGCAGGGCCTCGCCGTCCGCATCGCCCGCAGGCTCAACGCGCTGATCCGCCGGCGGGGCGCGGTCTTCGTCGACCGGTACCATGCCCACGCGCTGCGGACCCGGCGCGAGGTGGCTCATGCCGTGCGCTACGTGCTTGGGAACTACCGGCACCACACACGCGAATACTTGCCGCCCCGATGGGATGACCCGTACTCGTCGTCGCGCTTCCTGCGAGCCGCGCCGAAGTCCGACGCGCCGGTCATGCCACCGCGGACGTGGCTCCTGCGCATCGGCTGGCGCGAGCGCGACTTGTGGAAGCCTAAATTGGAAGGGGCTTGAGCACTGATTCGGCTAGCTCCCACCCGCCCTCTGCCGACGACGTCACCGTGACCGTTCAACTCCAACGCCCAGCTCTCGCCCCTGCCAACATCGGGAGCGCGCCGAGGTCGTGCCGCAACCTGCGCCGCCTCGTTGATGGCTTTGCCGGTGGTGAGGAATCCGCCGAGCGCCGGCAGGTCGACGACGGCTCCATTGGTCCAGATGAACGCCGTGCCGGTCCTGCCGTCGCTGCCGACTGCCACGCCGGTGACCTGGCCGCGTTGATTGAGGGCATTGCCAAGCGAGCCGGTCCCGCCGAACCAACCCAGGTCCGTGACATGACCGTGCCGGTAGAGAATGGCATGGTCGCCAGGTTCGCCGGTGCCGACGCAATCGCCGGTGTCGTTCAGCCCGGTGTATAGCGTGCCGGCCCCGAGGCTGGGCAGCGGCTCCAGCTTGCCGCCGTGATCGAGGACGTCCGGTCGTGGCGGGATTCCCATCTTCCGCGCCAGGATGACGCCCGCGTCGTTGACCGAAGTCGGCGTGTATCCCCTCAACTCGTCGTGCGGTATGAGCGCGAGCGTCCAGACGTTGAAGCAGTAGGGCGGCAGTTCGGAACGGTCGATGGAATGGCCGCAGAAGTTACCAGCGCGAGTCAGTCGGGGTAACCCCAGGCGAGCCTCCGCCGAGCCGATCGGTGAGATCGACCATCTCATACGCGCGCTGGAACGTGACATCGACATCCGCGTCCTTCGCGATCGAGATGATGCAGCCGCCGGAGCCGGTGCACGCGCTACCCCAGCCAGCGAACGCCGAACCGCCGCCGGGCTGTGCGGTCAAGGTCAGGTGGGTGCCGACCTGCGCCGTTGTGCTGCACGAGCCGGGGCAATCGATCCCGGTTGGAGTAGAGGTCACGCGGCCGGCCCCGGCGCCGCGGACCCTCACGGTGATGCGCGCGTTCGCTGTCGGCGGCGCGCCTCCGCTGCTTGTCCCTGCTGTGCCGCAACCAAGGAGCAGTACCGTTACCACCCCGATAATCCCGGTAGCCTGCATTTTTGCCCCCGCAGGCCCGCAGGTCTGCCAAGGGAAGGTGTGGTTTCATGCAGGGTATTGCAATGAGCGCATCGCGCCAGAGTGCTCGGCGAAGGCCCTCCTCGACGCGGGAGGGAGGCCACCAAAGGAGTAAACGGCGTCCTGCAGGAGACGACGCAGAGGAGTACAGTGCCGCGGGATGTGGCCCATCACCATCGCCGACGTGCTGCAGGCGCGGAAACGCATCCGCGACCGCCTTCTCGTCACGCCGCTCCGGCGATACCCGCCCCTCGACGAGGCGGTCGGCTACGCCATCAAGGTTTTCGTCAAGCACGAGAACCACCAGCCCACCCAGTCGTTCAAGGCGCGCAACACCCTGGCCGCGCTGACCGCCCTCTCCGACGAAGAGAAGAAGCGCGGCGTGGTGAGCGCGACGCGCGGCAATCATGGCGCGGGGCTGGCCTGGGCCGGGCAGATGCTGCACGTGCAGGTCTCCATCTGCGTGCCGCGCGGGAACAACATCGAGAAGAACGAGGCCGTGCGCGGCTTCGGCGCGGAGCTGATCGAGGAGGGCGACGACTACGACGCCGCCCTGGCCGTGGCGGAAAGGCTGGCGCGCGAGCGCGGCATGACGATGATCCACTCGACCAACAATCGTCACGTCATCGCCGGCGCGGCCACCATGGCGCTGGAGATGATCGAGCAGCAGCCCACGCTCGACGCGCTGGTGCTGGGGGTGGGCGGCGGATCGCAGGCCGTCGGCGCGCTGACGGTGGCGCGCGCCATGCGGCCCGGATTGCTGATCTTCGGCGTGCAGGCCGAGCGGGCCTCGGCCATCCACGACTCGTGGCACGCGGGAAAGCCGCTCGCCGGCGGCACCGCCAACACCTTCGCCGACGGCCTCGCCACCCGCGCGACGTACGAGCTGACCTTCGGACCGCTGCGCGAAGGGCTGTCGGGGTTCATGAAGGTGGGCGAGTCGGCCCTGGCCGACGCGCTGCGCCTGCTGCTGCGCACGACGCACAACCTGGCCGAGGGCGCGGGCGCGGCGGGCCTCGCCGGCCTGCTCGCGCTCCGCGAAGTGCTCTCGGGAAAGTCGGTGGGGATCTGCATCTCCGGCTCGAACATCGATCAGGAGACGCTGCGCCGCGTGCTGAGCCGCGAAATTTAGGTGGATGCGCCGCGTAAAGAGTCGGTGGAGATGCCCGTCGAGCTGAGCAGGGCGCGCCGGGGGTGGCTGTCGCGCATCCGCTCGTACGCGCGAGTGCAGGCTCCGCCTGAGGGGCGGCCGATCGAGCAGGCGCTCTACGGCGCAGCCCAGCCGATTCTCGGCGCGCGCGTGCTGCTGAACGACCCCCAACTGCTGCGCGAGGCGCTCGCGCCGGGCGCGGTTCTGGCGCTGGTCTGCGCGCTCTACGCCACGGCGAAGGGCGGGGGCGGGCAGTGGGCATGGTTCCAACACTTCTACCGGGCCTTCGCGACGCTGGCGCCGCTGCCCTCGCTGTTCTTCGCCAACCACTACGCGCGACTCGGGGCCTTGGTGCGCTGGAAGCTCGGCTTCGGCGCGTGCGGGCCGCGCGAGATGCCGCTCGGCACGCTCATCGGGCGCCTGGTGCGCCAGACACTCATCGTCGCCATCGGCGTCATCCCGTTTGCGGCCATCTGGAACGTGCTGCCGGTGGTGCGCTGGACCATCGGGCCCATCATCTCCAACGCCGTGGTGTTGGCGTGGGGCGTGCACTGGGTGGTGGCCGACGCGTTCGACGACGCGCAGGTCATCCATCCGGGCGAGACGCTGCGGCAGTCGATCCAGCGCGACCGCGACGCGCCGCCTCCCTGGTTCGTACGTTTCCTTCGGCGCGTGGCGGACCACCTGCACATCGTCGGTCGGCCGCTGCGCTGGTTCGCGCGGCTCTGCGACTACCTGGCGCTCGATTCGCGCGGCGAGATCTCCATCATGGAGCGCAACCGCTACGTCGCCCTCGGGTTCGGCCTGAGCACCGCCGCGCTGCTCGCCACCCCCGTGCTCAACCTGCTCTTCCGTCCCATCGTCATCGTCGCCTCCTCGCACCTGCTCGGCCACCTCGAGAAGGACGAAGAGGTGGGCGGCGACGTGGGCGCCCTCAGTGGAGCTGGAACTCCGACTTGAGCTCGCGGGAGGTGAGTGACTGCAGCGCCGCCTTGGGCGCGAGTCCCTCGTAGAGGATCTGGTAGACCGCTTCGTGCAGCGGCATGTCGGTGCCGGTCTTGCGCGCCAGGTCGTGCACGCTCTTGGCGGTGCGCACGCCCTCGGCCACCTGGTTCATGCCCGCCAGCACTTCGGTCAAAGACTGGCCGCGGCCGAGCCCGAGCCCGACGGTGCGGTTGCGCGACAATTCGCCGGTGCAGGTGAGCACCAGGTCGCCCATGCCGGCCAGCCCCGACAGTGTCATCGGGTTGGCGCCTTTCTTCACCGCCAGCTTCACCAGCTCGGCAAGCCCGCGCGTCATGATGGCGGCGCGGGTGTTGTTTCCAAAGCCCATCCCGTCGGAGATGCCCGCGGCGATGGCGCAGACATTTTTCAACGATCCGCCCAGCTCGACCCCGGCGACGTCGACGGAGGTGTAGACGCGGAACACGTCGTTGGAGAACGCGCGTTGCACCCGCTGCGCCATCTTCTCCCAGGGCGACGCGACCACCACCGCCGTCGGCATGCGCTTCACCACCTCCTTGGCGAACGACGGTCCCGAGAGGCAGCACAGGTACGGGTGCATCTCCGAGGGCAGGACGTCCTCCAGCACCTCGTTCATGGTGAGCAGCGAGTCGTTCTCGATGCCTTTGGTCGCGCAGACGAGGGGCGTCGCCTTGGGAAGCGCCGGCAGCGCGTCGCGCATCACCGAGCGCGTCACGTGCGAGGGGCTGACGGCCACCACCAGCTCCGCGCCGGCGAGGGCCTCGCCGAAGTCGTGCGAGCCGCGGATGCGCTCCGAGAGCGCCAGCCCCGGCAGGTACTTGGGGTTCTCGTGGCGCTCGGTCAGCGCCTTGGCCACCTCCGGGTCATAAGCCCAGACGATGGTGTCGTGGCCGTTGCTGGCCAGCACCGATGCGAGCGCGGTGCCCCAGCTTCCCCCGCCGATCACTGCTGCGCGCATGAGGGCATGTTCGCACTTTGCAGCCGCACCGCCAATGCGGCCGAGACGAGCGCGAGGGCGGCGCCCGCGACGTAGGGCGAGGCCGGCGCGAGGTGCTGGAAGATCACCCCGGCGATGAACGGCCCGAGCACGCGCGCCAGGCTGGCCGCCGACTGCGAGACGCCCAGCGTTCCTCCCTGCGCGTCGGCGCGCGCCCCCCGCGAGATGAGGCTGGCGATGTTGGGGTTCGCCAGTCCCCACCCGGCGGCCAGACCGAGGCAGCACGCATAGACGGCGGGCCACGACCGGGCCGCGGGCAGCGCCGCCAGCCCCGCCGCCGCGGCCAGCAGCCCCGCGAGCAAGAGGCGCGCCTCGCCGAAGCGCGGCGTCAGTTTTCCCACCAGGAATCCCTGCATCGCGACCTGGATCACGCCGATGAACCCGAAGAGGTACCCGACGCGCCGGACCAGCTGGGCGTGGTCGGCGCTGCCGATGCGCTTCTCGATGAAGAGGGTGAGCGTCGCTTCCATCATGGTGAAGCCGAGCATGAAGAGGAAGAAGATGGTCACCAGCGCGCGCAGCCGCGGGTCCGACAAGCCGCGGCCGAGCTGCTCGAAGCGCGACGCTCGAACCGGCGGCGCGCGGCGCAGCGCCTTGGGGAGCGACTCGGGCAAAAGAAATGCCGCTGCGATCAGGTTCAGCGCGGCCAGCCCGGCGGCGGCCAGACAGGGAAATGCGTACGGGTTGTGCAGGAACAGCTCGCTCTTCGGCGCCAGATCGACCAGCACGCCGCCGATGGCCGGCCCGAGGATGAACCCGAGCCCGATGGCCGCCCCGATGAGGCCCATGCCGCGCGCGCGGTGCTCGGGCGCGGTTACGTCGGCGACGGCGGCCTGGGCGGTGGGGATGGTCGCGCCGAAGATGCCCATCACGGTCCGCCCCACGAAGAGCATGAGCAGCGTGCGCGCGAGCCCGAACATGGTGAAGCCCGCCACCGACCCGATGAGCCCGAGCAGCAGTATCGGTTTGCGACCCACGCGGTCCGAAATGCGACCCCAGATGGGGGCGAAGACGAATTGCGCCAGCGAGTAGCAGGACATGAGCAGGCCGACGCTGGCGGCGCTCGCCCCGAAACTCTCCACGTAATACGCCAGGAACGGGATGATGATCCCGAAGCCGACCAGATCGAGGAAGACGGTGACGAAGAGGATCGGCAGCATTCGGGGCCGCGCGAAACCTAGCACGGCGCGTGCATTGTCAGACCCCCTTGGCAGAGTCGCTGCCAACGGAGGTGGGCGTGGGCAAGGCTGCGGAGCGTCTCGAGCACGTGTGCGGCGAATGCGGGTTTCGCACGGTGAAGTGGTTTGGCAAATGCGCGGGCTGCGGCGCGTTCGGGTCGGTTTCCCAGGAAGCGCGGCGGCCGCTGCGCACCGTCTCGGCGGTGGTGCCCATCGATCAGGTGCCGCTCGAGACGGGGCGGCGCGACCGCACCGGCATCGGCGAACTGGATCGCGCGCTCGGCGGCGGGCTCGTCCCCGGCGCGGTCGTCCTGCTGGCGGGCGATCCGGGCATCGGCAAGAGCACGCTGCTGCTGAGCGCGCTCGATCGGCTCTCGCGGCCACAGCGGCCCGTGCTCTACGTCAGCGGCGAGGAGTCGCTGCAGCAGATCCGGCTGCGTGGGGAGCGGCTCGGCACGCTCTCGCCCGCGCTGCACCTCGCCGCCGAGACCGACGCGGAGACCGTGCTGGAGCACGCGCGCAAGCTGCGGCCCAGGGCGCTCGCCGTCGACTCCATCCAGACCATGTCGCTGCGCGGGCTGGAGAGCGCGTGCGGCTCGGTGACGCAGGTTCGCGAGGTGGGGCACCGGCTGGCGTCGTTCGCCAAGGAGACGGGCACGCCGGTGATCATCGTCGGGCACGTCACCAAGGAGGGGTCCATCGCGGGGCCGCGCGTGCTCGAACATCTGGTCGACACCGTGCTGTTCTTCGAGGGCGATCGCAGCCACGCCTATCGGGTGCTGCGCGCGCAGAAGAACCGCTTCGGCTCGACCAACGAGATCGGCGTGTTCGAGATGAAGAGCGAGGGCCTGGTCGAGGTGGCCAACCCCAGCGCGTTCTTCCTCGCCGAGCGGCCGCGCGACGCGTCGGGCAGCGCGGTGTCGGCGTGCATCAACGGTTCGCGGCCGCTGCTCGTCGAGGTGCAGGCGCTGGTGGCCGACTCGGCATCTCTGGGTTCACCGCGGCGCACGGCCATCGGGGTCGACGGGGCGCGCGTCGCGCTGCTCACGGCGGTGCTCGAGCGGAAAGAGGGCATGGTCTTCTCCGACCAGGACGTCTACGTCAGCGTCGCGGGAGGAGCGTCGCTGTCCGAGCCGGCGGGCGACCTGGCGGTGGCGGCGGCGCTCATGTCGTCGCTGCGCGATCTGCGCATCGCGCATGCCACGGTGGTGCTGGGAGAAGTGGGCCTCGCCGGAGAGGTGCGCGCGGTTGGCCAGATCGAGCAGCGCCTGGCGGAAGCTGCCCAACTCGGCTTCACCCGCTGCGTGCTGCCCGAGGGAAACCGCGCCCGCACGCGCGCCGCCCCGCTCGAGCTGTGCGGCGTTTCCACCGTGGGGGAGGCGATGGAGGCGCTTTTCTCCTAGGATGAATGGCAATGGTCCCGGAGGACGACGACCCCGAGGAGCGCCGGCGGCACCCGCGCGCGCCGGTCGATTTCCTCGTCAGCCTGCGCTTTCCCTCGGTGCAGGAGTTCCTCTCCGCCTACGCGGGGGACATCAGCGAGAGCGGCATGTTCATCCGCGGCTGGGTCACCGACAGGCAAGGCGTGCCGCGGCAGGTGGGCCAGGTCGTCTCGCTCCGCTTCGACGCGGGCCACGAGCGCATCGTCGAGGGCACGGCCCGCATCGTCCGCATCGTCCCCGATGGCCCGAACCCAGGCATCGGCGTGCAGTTCGAGGAATTGGACGCGACCGGCCGCAAGCTGATCGAGATGATCATCCGCATCCAGTTGGCAGCCGGGTAAACCCCCGTACCCTCAGTCGTCGACGCAGGCAAACCCTTCGATCAGGCGCGGGAGACGGCGTTTCGCCAGCGGGCCAGGTGCGCCGCGCGCTCTTCGGGTTTCATCTTGGGGCGGAATTGCTTGCCGGCTCGCCAGGCGCTCTTCAGCTCGTTCGTCCCGGCCCAGAACCCCGTGCCGAGCCCGGCCAGGAACGCCGCGCCCAGCGCGGTGGTCTCGATCATCAGCGGCCGCTCGATGGGGGTCATCAACAGATCCGACTGGAACTGCATCAGCAGATCGTTGGCCGACGCTCCCCCGTCGACCCGGAACATCGGCATCGGCTTGCCGATGTCCTGGGACATGGCCTGGGCCAGCTCGTAGATCTCGAACGCCACCCCTTCGAGCGCCGCGCGCGCGATGTGCGCCTTGGTCACGCCGCGGTCGATCCCGGAGATGAGCCCCCTCGCCTCCTGCCGCCAGTGCGGCGCGCCCAGGCCGGCGAGCGCGGGCACGAACGTCACGCCCCCCGAGTCGGGCACCGACGCGGCCAGCTTCTCCACCTCGGACGATTTCTTGAACAGCCCGAGACCGTCGCGCAGCCATTGCACCACCGCGCCGGCGATGAACGCGCTCCCCTCGAGCGCATAGGCCACCTCGTCGCCGATCTGCCACGCCACTGTCCCGATCAGCCCGTGCTTCGAAGTCACTTTCCGAGGCCCGGCGTTCATGAGCAGAAATGCGCCGGTGCCGTAGGTGCACTTGGCCTCGCCTTCCGCGAAGCAGGCCTGCCCGACCAACGCGCTCTGCTGATCGCCCGCGATGCCGGCGATGGGAATGCCGTCGGGCAAGTCGCGCAGCCCCTTGGTGGTCCCGAACACGCCGGCCGAGGGACGGATCTCCGGCAGCACCGCGCGTGGCACGGCGAAGAGCGCGCACAGCTCGTCGTCCCAGGCGCGCAGCTCGAGATCCATCAGCAGCGTGCGAGAGGCGTTGGACACGTCGGTGGCGTGCACCGCGCCCCCCGTCAGCTTCCACAGGAGCGCCGAGTCGATGGTGCCGAAGCACAATTCGCCGTTCTCGGCCCGCGCCCGCGCGCCCTTCACGTGGTCGAGCAGCCAGCGCAGCTTGGTGCCGCTGAAATATGCGTCGAGAACGAGCCCGGTCTTCTCGCGCACCCACGGCTCCTTGCCGAGCGCCTTGAGCTCGTTGCACATCCCGGCAGTGCGCCTGTCCTGCCAGACGATGGCGTGGTGGATGGGCCGACCGGAGCGCCGGTCCCAGAGCAGGGTGGTCTCGCGCTGGTTGGTGATGCCGATTGCCTTGATGTCGGCGCCCCTGGCCGTCGCCTGCCGCATCGCCGCGGCGATCGCCTTCTGCGTGGAGGACCAGATGTCCTGGAAGTCGTGCTCGACCCATCCCGGCTGGGGAAAGATCTGCCGGAACTCGAAGTTCGCCTTCCCCCTGACGGAGAGCCGATGGTCGAGCACCAGCGCGGTGCTGCCCGTGGTGCCCTGATCGATCGCAAGGACGTACCGGGCCATCACATGTCTCCTTGCTTCTGGAAGAACCAGACGATGGTGCGGCAAACGTCGTCCGCCTCGACGTCGAGCGGCAGCACGTGTCCGCTGCGCGGCAGGATGCGCAGCTCGACCTCTCGCGAGGCGAGCTGCCGCGCCAGCCGCTTCGTGCCGGAGGGCAGGACGGTCCCGTCGAGCGCACCGTGGAGCAACAGCGCCGGCGCGCGCACGCGATGGGCGAGCTTGAGCGCTTCCGACGAGAGCGCGCGCAGCTCGCCGCCCCAGCGCATCGGCACGGCGCCGTACGAGCCGTCGGCGCTCTCGCCTCGCTCGTCGACACCGAGCGGTTTCTGCACGTCGCGGCCGCCTTTCCCCAACACCCACGGCAGGGCCGGCAGCCGCCCGATGACATTGGTGAAGATCCAGCTCATGCCGGCAAACTCGATCGCCGGCGCGAGCAGGGCGATGGCACTCAGGTCGGGCAGCCCTTCGCGCGCCCAGCTCCTGGCCGCGAGATGGATCACCAGCAGCGCTCCCGCCGACAGCCCGCAGAGGTAGACGCGGCGCGCGCCGGCCAGCGAGAGCAGCGCTTCGCGAGCAGCGGACAACAGATCGCCGCGCGTCACGACGTCGAGATCTTCGGGGCGCGTGCCGTGACCGGGCAAGAGCGGACCCACCGCACGAAACCCCGCCGCCGCCAGCGCCTCGCCCACCGGACGCATTTCGGCGGGCGAGCCGGTGAGGCCGTGCAGGAGCAGGCACGCATCGGGGCCGTCGCCGAGCGCGAATGGATCCGCCGGTCGGGTCATGCGAGCGGCGGCGATAACATCCGCCGTGCCGTGTTACAAGCGCCGCATCGAGGAGACGAACATGCCCGCAGAGACCCCCGCCCCGCCTCAGATGCAGATCCAGCTCGAGATCGATCAGGTCATCGCGCAGGGGATTTACGTGAACATGGCGATGCTCAACCACAACGAGACGGAATTCGTCATCGACTTCATCTACATCCAGCCGCAGGCGCCCAAGGCGGTGGTGCGCGCGCGCGTGATCAACAGCCCCAAGCACATGAAGCGCTTCCTTCATGCGCTGCAGGACAACGTCGCCAAGTACGAGGCGCAGTTCGGCAAGATCGACGTCTCCGGCCCCGTGCCCCACCCGATCGGCATGCCGCACTGACGCGTCGGACTTGAGGCCTCCCTGAGGCCTCCCTGAGGCCTCGGACTTCACGCCTCGGGCCTCAGGCAATGATCAGGCCTGCACTTTGGATGCGAGCAGGTCGATCTGCTCGATCTTCGGCGGCTCCGCCAGGAGCTCCCCCGCGCGCTTCATCAACGCGGCGGCGATGGGCCCGGCGAGGTGGGCCTTCCTTCCGTTCTCGTCGGGAAACGCGTCGAAAATGCCGAACTCGCCGGGTCCGAAGCGCAGCGCGAACCACACCGGCGTTTGCGGCTCGGCCTGCGCTGCGGGCAGCGCTCCGGCGAGGAACTTCGCCACTTCGCTTTCCTTGCCGGGTTTGGCGCGGAGGCGGACGAACAGCGCGACCTTGGTCATGGGCCCTCCTGAGTCATTTGCGGCCCGCTCACGGTATCCTGCGGGCGCTGCGTTTGCACGCCCACCCCCGCCCGCAGTCCGCGCGCCGGTTCGAGAAAAAAATAATTATTTTTTTTGCGAAGACCCAAATTGGTCACGGGGGCCATTTTGAGCGTCCTGTTTTGGGATCCCTCGCCCGTTTCGCAGAGCGAAGAGCGTTTGGCACGCCGGCTGCTTTGCCCCTCCTCGACAAGCGCCGCATTGGGCGGCGCAGGGGAGGAACGGAATGGAGAACCAGCAGCAGTCTTCTACGGTCGGGGGCGGCGGACGCAAGCCCTGGGCGGCGTTCAACATCGTGGAGCGCGGCGAGAAGCGGTACTGGAACCGCATCGGCACCGCGTTCAAGAACAACGACGGGTCGTTCAACATCTTCCTCGATGCCCTTCCGATCGGCGGCAAGGTGCAGATCCGCGAGGACGACAGGGAGAAGCGCTTCGGCGAGGGGCGCGGTCAGCTCGCGGTGGCCGCGGCCGCCTCGGCGGTCGAAGAAGTGTAGAGAGCGCGCGGGCCCGCCTCGGGCCCGGCGCGCAATGGGAGGCCACATGCATGTGTCTATGTTGGCGGCGCTCTTCTGCGCCGCAACGGCGCCGGCCAGCCCGGCGCCGGCGGAGGCAGCTGCTCCCGCGGCAGCGCCGGCCGAAGCAGCGCCGCGCGCTCCGCGCAAGAAACCCGGCAAGCCGGCGATGGCGGGCGTGCTCAACGTCAACCGCGCCACCGAAGCGGAGTTGCGCCTCTTGCCGGGCATCGGGAAGCGGCGGGCGCAGCTCATCGTCGAGCGCCGCGACAAGAAGCCGTTCGCGAGCGTCGACGAGATCGCCCGCATCAAGGGCATGCGCGGGGTCGTTCGCAAGCAGCGGGCCCACCTCGCCGTGCAGGGCGACACCACGCTCCGGCCGGCCGGGCCTTGACCGCGATGCGGCAAAGGCGGTAGAGCCGCCGCGACATCGCAGTCCGCCGCCGTGGCGCCCCCGGAAGGGGGCCTCGAGGGAAGCCGGTCGAACACCGGCGCGGTCCCGCCACTGTAGCCGGGCAGCCAGTCCCGAAGACCACTCGTCCGGAAAGGGACGGGGAAGGCGGGACGGCGCGCAGCGCGAAGGGCGCTGCAGACCCGGGAGCCAGGAAACCTGCCTGGCGGCGCCAGAGCGCTTTCACCTCTTCGAGAGAAAGAGGGGAGCCCCCGTGCCGCCGTCCCGCGCCCATTGGCGCTTCGCTTTCCTGTTCGCCTTCCTCTTCGCGGAAATCGCCCGCGCGCAGGACGCGCCGATCGCCCGCGCGCAGGAGCCGGACGAGACGATCGAGGTGGTCGGCGAGAAGCCGACCGGTTCCCCCCGAGCGCCGGCGGCGCAAAGCACCGTGATCGAGGCATCGCGCTTCGGCGGAGAGGTGCGCTCGGTGTCCGAAATGCTCCTCACCGCTCCCGGCGTGAGCGTGCATGCGCTGGGCGGACCGGGGCAGGCCGCGACCCTGTCGCTGCGCGGCGCCAGCGCCGACGAATCGCTGGTGCTGCTCGACGGGATCCCGCTGCAGGGACCCGGCGGCGGCGCGGTCGATCTGGGTACGCTGCCGGCCACGCTCCTCGAGCGCTTGGTGGTCAGCCGCGGTGTGCTCGGGGCGCAGTTCGGCGCAGGCGCGCTGGGCGGGGTGGTGGAGCTCTTGCCGCGGACCGCGGGGCAGGGGGCGGCGGGTGGCGTGCAACTCGCGGCGGGATCGTTCGGGACGGCGCAAGCCGCGGTGGACCTGGCGACGCCGCTCGGCGAGGGCGGAAGCGTGCTGGTCGCGGTGCAGGCCGATCGCACCGCGGGCGACTTCGAATACGCGCGCCAGCGCACGCCCAACGTGCCCGATGCGCCTTGGTACGGCTTCACGCGGCAGGACGCCGACGCGAAGCGCATCTCGGGGCTGGCTCGGTTTGCACGGAGCGTCGCCTCACAGGCCGAGGTGGACTTGTTCCTCCAGGGATCGGCGGGGGAGCGCGGGCTGCCGGGTCCGGCGGGCGCGTATCCACCGGATCGCCCGTCGCGGTCGCGCGAGTTGGACGAGTCGGGGCTGGGCGGCGTGCGGCTGCGCGGCGCGGCCGGAGATGCCTCGTGGAACGCGCGAATTTACGGGCGGCTCGACCGGGTCGAGTTGCGGGGCGTGTCGGCCTTCGGCGGCGACTGCCAGGACGGCGCGGCAGATTGCCCGCGAGTGGACCAGCGCTCCTCGACGGCCCGCGCCGAAGGAGAAGCGGAAGCGCCGCTCGCAGGGACGAGGTTCAAGACGTCGCTCTCGGCCGGCGAAGAATGGATGCACGTCAACGGGGCCGACCCGCACCGGCGCACCCTGCTCTCCCTCGCGCTGAGCGATGACCTGTCGCTTCCGCACGGATTCTCGCTCCACCCAGCGCTGCGCATCGAGCGGGTCGGCAAAGATGCCGGCGCGAGTCCGGCGCTGACCGCCGCGTGGAAGCCGAGCGAAAGCGGCCCATTGGAGCTTCGCGCGGGCTGGGGGCTGTCGTTTCGGCCCGCGACGTTCAGCGAATTGTATCTCGAGCGCGGCGGCATCGCGCCCGACCCGACCCTGCACCCCGAGCGCGCCTGGTCCGCCGATGCGGGCGCGGCCTGGCGGACGGATGCGCTGACGCTTTCGGCCGGCCTGTTCTGGTCTTCGTACCGGGACCTGATCGTCTACGAACTGTACCCGCCCGCGCGGGCCAAGCCGTTCAACGTCGGCAGCGCGCGCATCGCGGGCCTGGAACTGCAAGTGATCGTGAAGCTGCCCGCCGGATTCCTCGGCGAAGCCTCGTACAGCTTCCTCGACGCGGTCAACCAGCGGCCGGGCGCTCAGCAGGGAAACCAACTCCCCTACCGGCCGCCGCACCGGCTCTTCGCGCGCCTCGCCCGCCGCGGCGACCGGCTCGAAGGTTACGGCGAGGCGAGCTTCACATCGTCGATGCCGCGCGACCTGTACGGCAGCGCGCACCTGCCCAACCAGCTGCTCCTCAACGCCGGCCTCGGCCTGCGCGCCGCGGGGCCGCTCTGGATCGACGTCGAAGCAAAGAACCTCCTCGATGACCGCACGCTCGAGGACCTTTTCCAGTACCCGTTGCCGGGCCTGTCGATCGCCGTGATCGCGCGCGCCCGGCTCTAGCCCCGGAGAACCACGATGAAGCGAATCGCCCCCCTCGTCATCCTCGCCGCTTCCTGCGCCGGCAAGTACAGGGCGCCCCCGCCGGTCCCCAGCATCTCACTGCCCTCGGGCGCGCAACTCAAACCGTACGACGCCACCCGGCCCGGCCTCGCGCGCCCCTCGGGAATGGCCGAATACGCCGGCCAAGTGTACGTGGCGCTGGGCAACTACGACCAGGGCTACACGGTGCGCGGGCCTGGCATGCTCGCGGCCATCGTCCCCAGCGTCGGTCAGCCCGTCCTCATCGATCTAGGAGGCAGCGACGGGAAACAGTGCCAGTCGGCCGGATTCGTCCGCGCCGCGGGCGGCAAGATCTACGTCACCTGCAGCGGCGACTACAACACAGGGACCGGCACCGCCATCCTCGAGGTGGACCCGGCGGGCGCGGTAAGCCGGCGCGTCTCGACTTCCACCTCGCCCGTGGGCGTCGCGGTCGCCACCGACAAGATCTGGTTCGGCGACGCTTTCGCCGGAAAGGTCTATGCCATCGACCGCGCCAGCTTCACGCTCTCGGGCGGGCCCGTCGCGCTCCACTGCCCCACCACGGGCACCTACACCACCACCAACGACGTGGCGATCATCGGCGGCGATCTCTACGCCATCTGCTCGAACAGCACCGGCGGCGTGCTCACTCGCCTCGACGCCTCGACCGGCGCCATCAAGGGCGACGCGCAAGTCGGCCCCGTGGCGGTGGAGATGGCCGAGACGGGCGACGGCCGCATCGCCATCGTCTCCGGCACCGACAACAAGCTGCGGCTCGTCACGCTCGGCACGCTCGCCGTCGAGGTGGGCTACACCTTCAGCAGCACGACCGCGACGCTGCAGGACGTACGGGCCCGCGACCAGTTCCTCTTCACGGTGGCCTCGAGCAGCAATACCGTGCAAAAGATCGATCTCTCGGCCAAAGGTGGCCCCAAACTGGTGGCGGAGGCCAACGTGGGCGAAGGCGCCAACCCCTGGAACATCCTTCCGCTCGACGACGACCAGGCCATCGTGAGCAACCAGATGGCCAACACCATCACGGCGGTGAGTTGGAAGCAGGTTCCGTGACGCTTCTTCTCGCGCTGCTCCTCGCGGCGGGACCGCGCCAGCACCTCGGGCCGCCCGTGCCGGCGCAGGTGCGCAAGGTGGTCACGCTCGCGCCCTCGCTGTCGGAGGTGGTGCTGGCGCTGGGCGCGGGCGAGCGGCTTGCCGGCGTCACGCGTTTCGACGACGACCCGCGCACCGCCAAGCTGCCCCGCGTGGGCGGGTACAACGACCCGCAGCCCGAGGCGGTGCTGGCGCTCAAGCCCGACCTGGTGCTGGCCGAGCCGGCGCCGGCGAATCGCGGCCCGGTCGAGACGTTGGCGCGGCTCGGCATCCCCGTCGAGGCGTTCCCGCTCTCGACCGTCCAGGACATCGAGGACGCGCTCACGGGCATCGGCAAGCTGCTCGCGCTCGAGCAGAACGGCCGCGACCTCAAGGAAAGCATCGAGAGAGCGCGCGCCCGCGCACGAGAGCACGCGCGGGGAAAGCCGCGCACGCGCGCGCTGCTCATCTTCGGCATCGCGCCCCTGGTGGTGGCCGGTCCGCGCAGCTTTGCCGGTGAGTTGCTCGCCGACACCGGGGCGGAAAATGCCGCCGGCGACAACGAGCACCCATTCTTTCGCATCAGCGCGGAGGCGGCCGTGAAAGCCGCGCCGGAAGTGATCGTGCTCTGCGGCGTCGAGTCGCCGCCGGGCCGGCCCGTCCTACCCGGCCTGGAAAAGGCCCGCATCGCGAAGCTGCGCTCCACGGCGCTGCTCCACCCCGGCCCGCGCATCGCCGAGGCGCTCGACGATCTGACGGCGGCGATCGGCAGATGAAATCGGCCGCGGCGCGCGCGGGGCTGGCGGTGGCGGTGCTGGTGCCGCTGGTCGCGCTGGCGCTCGGGGTGGGGCTTGCTTCGGGCGCGGGCAGCATCTCGCTCGCCGCCGCGCTGCGCGGGCAGGAGCCCGACGCGACGGTGCTGTTCCGGCTGCGCGTGCCGCGCGTGCTGCTCGCGGCTGAGGTGGGCGCGGCGCTCTCCGTCTCGGGGGTGGCGCTGCAAGCGCTCTTGCGCAACCCGCTGGCCGACCCGTTCGTCTTCGGGCTGTCGGGTGGCGCGGCCATCGGAACGGCGCTGGCCGCGATCACCTCGGGGACGGCCGTGGGCACCGCCGCGCTGGCCGCCGCGTCGTGGGCGGGCCTGCTCCCGGCGCAGCTTGCCGCGGTGGCCGGCGCGCTGGCCGCGGCGCTGTTCGTCTTTGCGCTGGGCCGGGCGCGCGGGCAACTCGACCCGACGCGCGCGCTGCTCATCGGCGTGGTGTTCAACTCGTTCGCCTCGGCGCTGGTGCTCTCGCTCGAGGCGGTGCTGCAGCCGGAAGAGACGCAGGCGGTGCTCCTCTGGCTCTCGGGCACCCTGGGGTACGAGCCGCTCGCGCTGCTCGCCGCCGCCGGCGTCGCCTTGTCCGTCCCGGCCATCGTGCTGACGGCGCTGGCCGGCCGGCTCAACCTGCTCGCGCTCGGCGACGAAGGTGCCGCGGCGCTGGGCGTAGACGTGGCCCGCACGCGCCTGTTGGCGTTCTTCGCCGCCAGCGCCGCGGTGGGAATCTCCGTCGCCTTCACGGGTCTCGTCGGGTTCGTCGGCTTGGTGGTGCCGCACGCCGTGCGCGCCGTGACCGGGCCGGACCACCGCGTGGTGCTGCCCGCCTCGGCGCTGGGCGGAGCGGCGTTCCTCGTGCTGGCCGACGCGGCCGCGCGGCTGCTCTTTCGCGGCCTGGGCGCCGAGCCGCCGGTGGGGGCGGTGACGGCGCTGGTGGGAGCGCCGCTCTTCGTCATGTTGCTTCGGAGCCGCCGGTGACGGCGCTCCTCGAGGCGCGCGAGCTGCGCTACCGCCACGCCCCCGGCGCGCCCGAAGCGCTCAGCGGCGCTTCGTTGGTGGTGCGCCCCGGGGAGGTGGTGGGGGTCATCGGCCCCAACGCCGCCGGCAAGAGCACGCTGGCGCGCCTCTGCTGCGGCCTCTTGATCCCGGACGCGGGTGAGGTCGCGCTGCACGGAGATCGGCTCGAGCGCCTCTCGCGCCAGGAGCGGGCGAAGCGCGTCGCCTTCCTCCCGCAGCACCAACCGGCCGATCTGGCGTTCACGGCCCGGGAAGTGGCGCTGATGGGGCGCGCGCCCCACCTGGGGCTGTGGGCACTCGAGGGGCCGCGCGATCGTCAGCGCGCCGAGTCCGCGCTCGAGGAGGCCGACGCGCTCGACCTGGCCGACCGCCCCGTCTCGCAGCTTTCGGGGGGCGAGCGCCAGCGCGTCTTTCTCGCCCGCGCCTTCGCCCAGGACGCAAAGTTGCTGGTGCTCGACGAGCCCACCGCCGGCCTCGACCTGGCCCACCAGGTCCTGCTCGTCAACGCCCTGCGCCGGCGCGCCCGCGAAGGGGGAGGCGCGCTGCTCATCCTGCACGATCTGGCCCTGGCGGGAGCGGCCTGCGACCGCCTTGTCCTGCTGCTCCGCGGCCGCGCCGTCGCCGAAGGGGCGCCGCACGAAGTGCTGCGCCCCGACGTGCTCTCCCCCGCCTACGCGACGCAGGTCGACGTGGTCGCCGACCCGGCCACGGGGCAGCCTCTGGTCGCGCCACGGATCGCGCGCTGAAGTCACTCGAGGTAGATGGTCACACCCGCCTCGAAGAACTGGTCGAACGCGTCGGTGAGGCGGCGGCGCCAGACGATCTGCACGCCGCCCTTCTCGGTGAGCAGGCCGATGCCGGCCGAGGCCCACCAGAGCTTCGCCGTCGCGTCCCAGGTCGCGCCGGCACGGAGCGCGATCGACTGCTCGAGCAACAGCTCGCCCCCGAAGGCGGCGCGATGCTTGACGTTCTGCGTATCGGAGAGGTCGGCCTTGTAGTCGATGGCGAGGCGCCAGTCGGCGTCGGTCCCCCAGGCGACGCCGACGGTGCTGGTCAAGGGGAAGAGCGGGATCGCTTTGGTGGAGATGTTCTGCAGCACGGCCGCCCAGGAGAAATTTCCCCGCCGCTGCAGCACGCCCACGTCCTGCGCCCAGCGCGCGGTGAGGCCGTCGGGGCCGTAGAAGCGCGTAAACTTGGATTGGCCGCCGAAGTAGAGCCCCGGCGCGGTCTGCGCCGAGTAGCTGAAGCCGAGCAGCCAGCCCTCGCCGCGTCCCCCCGGCTGGCCGCTGGCCCAGCGGCTGAAGAGGATGCCGGTGCCCACCGCCGAGCTGGTGGTGTCGACCACGCTGAGCAGCACGCCCTGGGCGGGGAAGCGCGAGTCGTAGAGGCCGTCGGCCTCGAAGTGGTAGCGGCGGCCCTGGCTGAGGCCGGCGGGGTTCACCACGATGGCGTCGTTGGAGGTGGCCACCGCGGCGTGCGCGCCGCCCATGGCGGTCGCGCGCGGCATGTCGACGCTCGTCGGCCAGGGCGCCCCGGGGTCGGTCACGGCGTTCTCGGCCCGGGCGGCGACTGCGCAGGCAAGGACGAGCAGGGCGATGCGCATTGCCGGGCAGCATAACCGGTGATCGCTGGTCTGTGTCGGACCCCGATGCTAGATCTGCCGCGCGATGAAACATCCATTGCGCAAAGTGGTCGTGCCAGCCGCCGGGCTGGGCACGCGCTTCTTGCCCGCCACCAAGGCGGTGCCCAAGGAGATGCTGCCCATCGTCGACGTGCCCACCATCCAACTCATCGTCGACGAGGCGGTGCGGGCCGGGGCCCATGAGATCGTCGTGGTCAACGGCCGTGGCAAGACGGCCATCGAGGACCACTTCGACCGCAGCTACGAGCTGGAGGACACGCTCCAGCGCAAGGGCAGGAAAGATTTGTTCGAGCAGGTGCGGCGCATCAGCGACATGGTGCGGCTCGTCAGCGTGCGTCAAAAGGAACCACTGGGGCTGGGGCATGCCGTGCTGGCGGCGCGGCCCGCGGTGGGCGAGGCCGAATGGTTCGGCGTGCTCCTGGGGGATGACCTGATCGACTCCGACGAGCCGGGCATCGGCCAGCTGGCGCGCGTCTCGATGCAGACCGGAAAAGCCGCCGTCGCGCTCATGCCCGTCCCCGACGATCAGACGCACATGTACGGCGTCGCGGCGGGGCCGGCGCTGCCCGACGGCAACATCCAGGTGGAAAAGATCGTCGAGAAGCCGCCGCGCGGGAGCGCGCCCTCCAACCTCGCCGTCATCGGCCGCTACCTGCTGCCGCCCGACACCTTCCCCATCCTGGAGAAATTGAAGCCAGGCGCGGGAGGGGAAATCCAGCTCACCGACGCGCTGGCAGTGCTGGCGCAGCAGGGGCGGCTCATCGGGGTGCGCTTCAAGGGCGTCCGGCACGACGCGGGCGACCGGCTGGGCTATCTGCAAGCAAACATCGCCTACGCGCTCAAGCGGCCCGACCTGCGCGAGGGGCTGCTCGCGTACCTGCGCAAGGTGCTGCCGTGAAGGCCGCGGTCCTTGCGCTCTTGCTCGCGTACATCCCCACGACGGCCTCGCTGCTGAAGCGCGCGGCGGGGCGGTCCGCCTTCGCGTCGAAGACGCGCGAAATGACACTCTCGGGCACGCTGGCGGTGGCCGGCGAGCCGGCGCGGCACGCGCAGCTCGTGCTGCGCTTTCCCTTGTCATGCAGGCTGGACGTGGACGGCGGAGGTACCCTCTCGGTGAAAGGCACCGCCGACAGGCCTGCCGAGTCGGTCGAGGGCTCCTCCGGCCCGGCTCTGCGGCTCCTGCAGCTCGCCTGTCCCTTCATCTCCTACCGTGGCCTCAGGCCCGATGACGCGGAGGTCGCCCTGCGCGCGGCGGCGGTGGCCCAGGGCACGGATCTGACGGCGGGGGCGGCCCTGTCGCGGCTGATCGATCGCGTGGTCTACGTGCTGGGCGCGGGCCCGCGCGATCTGACGCGGCCGCAACTCTGGCTCTACAAGGACACGCACGCCCCGGCGCGCCTGCTCGCGCAAGGCGGGGTCGACCTGCGCCTGTTGCAGTACGGAAATCCCGCCGCGGCCGACTGGTTCCCCCGGGTGCTCGAGCTGTGGCTCGACGGCCAGCTGGCGGCGAGGTTCGAGTCGCTCGAGGCGCGCGGCTCGCGCGACACCAGCGAGGAAGAGGAAGACGATTCCCGCGAGTGAGCTGTTCGCCGTCGCGTTGAACGTCCCCGCGGGGGACGGCGTCTTCACCTACCGCATCCCGGGAGGCGCCCAGCCGGGACGCCGCGTGCTGGTGCCGCTGGGCCGGCGCACTGCGACGGGCGTTGTCCTGGGGCCCGGCGAGCCGCACGGCGAGGTGCGCGAGGCGGTGCGGCTCCTCGACGAGCGGCCGCTGCTCACGGCCGAGGTGATCGCGCTGGTGCGCTGGGCGGCGGCGCACTACCTGGCGCCGCTTGGCCCTGCTTTGAAGGCCGCATTGCCGCCGGGCATCGAGGTGCGCGATGCGCTCGTTCCGCGGCTCACCGACGCGGGGCGCGCGCTGCTGGAGAAGGGCCAGCTCGATCTCCCCGGCTCTCCGGTAGAGCCGACCCGGCGCGCATTGCGCAAGGCGGCGAGCGGCGCGCGCCTGTCGCGGGCGCAGGTCGATGCGCTGGCGCGACGCGGGTTGGTGACACTCGTCCGTGCCGAGGGGAAGGCGCGCATCGAGGCGCCGCTGGTGGAGATGGCCCAGGCGGCGCAGGGATCGTCGGTCGAGGCGCTCCGCCGCGCGCCGAGACAGGCAGAGCTGCTGGCGTGGCTGCTCGCGCGCGGCGGGCCGGTCCCGGTCGAGGAATTGCTCGCGGCGTTTCCGGGGGCGCGCCCGCAGCTTCGCGCGTTGATGCGCCGCAAGCTGGCCGCTTTGACCAAGGTTGCCGCCGGCGCCACCCGGCTCGAGGAAGCGCCCTGGGGATCGCAGCGCCATGACCCCACCACCGCCCAGGCAGCGGCGTTGCGCGAGATCACGCAGGCGCTCGACGGCGGCGCGTTTGCTCCTTTCCTGCTCCACGGCGTGACGGGCAGCGGCAAGACCTGGGTCTATCTGGAGGCCATCGCGCACGCGCAGGGGCGCGGCCTGGGCGCGCTGGCGCTGGTGCCCGAGATCGCGCTCACCCCGCAGCTCGCGGGGCGGTTCCGCGCGCGCTTCGGCGACGACGTGGCGGTGCTGCATTCGGGCCTGTCTGAGCGCGAGCGCCTCGCCGAGTGGAACCGCGTGCGCGAGGGCCGCGCCGGTATCGTGGTGGGGGCGCGCAGCGCGGTGTGGGCCCCGCTCGAGCGGCTGGGCATCGTGGTGGTCGACGAGGAGCACGAGCCCTCCTACAAGCAGGAGGACCGGCTCCGCTACCACGCGCGCGACGTCGCGCTCGTGCGCGCCCAGAAAGCTTCCGCGGTGGCGGTGCTGGGGAGCGCTACCCCGTCGCTGGAGACGCTGCGCCGCGCGCAGGAAGGAAAGCTGCGCACGCTCTCCCTGCCGGAGCGCGTCGACGCGCGCCCGCTGCCCGCGCTCACGATGATCAAGCGCCGTGTCTCCGAGAAAACGCTCACGCCGCAACTCGCCGAGGCGCTGCGCCAGACGCTGGCGCGCGGCGAGCAGGCCATTCTCTTCTTGAATCGCCGCGGCCACACGCGGACGCTGCTCTGCACCTCGTGCGGCTCGGCGGTGGGGTGCCCCAACTGTTCGGTCGCGCTGGTGCTGCACCAGGCGGGGCGCGAACGGCTGCGGTGTCACCTGTGCGGGCACGACGAGCCGCCGCGGGCGCGCTGCACCGCGTGCGGAGGGACGTCGCTCATTGGGCTCTCCGCCGGGACGCAGCGAGTCGAGGAGGAGATCGCGGCGCTCCTGCCCTCGGCGCGCATCGGCCGGCTCGACCGCGACGCGGCGGGCGGGCCGGGACAGGCGGCGGCCGTTCTGGCGCGGTTTGCTCGCCGAGAGTTGGACGTCATGGTCGGGACGCAGATGGTCGCCAAAGGGCATGACTTTCCGGGTGTCACGCTCGTGGGCGTCCTCGACGGCGACGGGCCGCTGCACCTGCCCGACTTTCGCGCCGCCGAGCGCTGCGTCCAACTGCTGACGCAGGTCGCGGGTCGCGCCGGGCGGGGCACGACGCCGGGGCGCGTGCTGGTGCAGGCTTTCCGCCCCGAGGGGGTGAGCGTCGACTACTCCGCCTTTGCCGAAGCGGAGTTGCAGCGGCGCGCGACGCTTCGCTTCCCGCCGTTCGCGCGCCTCCTCGCGCTGCGTTTGCAGGGGAACGCCGAGCCGCGCGTGCGGGGAGCCGCCGAGCGCCTGGCCGCCGCGGCGCGCCGACTGGTTTCAGGCGGCGAGCCCGCCGACGTCCTTGGGCCCGCGCCCGCGCCGCTCGCTCGGCTGCGAGGGAAGCATCGGTGGCAGCTGCTGCTCCGCGCGGCCGACCACGGCCCGTTACACCGCATGGGCCGGGCGCTGCTCGACGAGCACGCGCAGCGCGGACCGGCAGGGGTCGAGCTGGCGGTCGATGTCGACCCGGTCGCTTTGCTCTAAGCGACCGGAATCAGGGGCATGTCTGACCTTTTTGATATACTGCCCATGGGTGGGGCACGGGTCCCCCTTATCAGAGAGTAGCGAGCGTTTTTGCTGAATCCCTCCGCCCCCAGCGGAATCCTTTCCTCTCCTGACAATCCGGTGTATCCACCCCTCGCCGGCCCGCCGGTGGATCGTTAGGATCGGCACGGAGACGACGAAGAATGGCGTTGCGCGAAATCCTCATCTGGCCCGACCCTCGTTTGAAGCACAAGGCGAAGCCCGTCGGCGACGTCGACGCGGCCGTCCGCAAGCTGTGTGACGACATGGCCGAGACGATGTACGACGCCAACGGCGTCGGTCTCGCCGCGCCGCAAATCGGCGTCCAACTCAATGTCATCGCCATGGACGTCGAGCAGCGCTCCAACGTGCCGGAGGCGGAAGGCGAAGGCACTCAACCCCAGGCCGAGCGGCCGAGGAAGAAGGGCGAGGGCCTCTTCTGGCTCATCGACCCCGTCCTCAAGGTGGGCGAGGGCGAGTTCACGTACACCGAGGGCTGCCTCTCGATCCCCGACGAGTACGAAGAGGTGACCCGCTTCGGCCACGTCGTCGTCGAGTACACCGGCCGCGACGGAAAGCGAAAGCAGCTCGAGGCCAACAACACGCTGCTCTCGGTGTGCGTGCAGCACGAGATGGATCATCTGCAGGGCAAGCTCTTCGTCGATCACCTGAGCGCGCTCAAGCGCGAGCTCATCCGCCGCCGCATGAAGAGGCTCAAGGCCCAGCGCGAGGCGGAGCGCAAGGGCGAGGCGACGGCGCTCTGACGCGGGTGGTCGCCCTCGCGGCGCTCCTCGCCGCCCCTGCGGTCCAGGCGCGCGAGAGCCGGTTCAAGACCGGCCTCGAAGAATCCGGCCATCCGGCGCAGTGGGCGGCCGGCCTCACCCTGGGCGATCCCTTCGGCTTCACCCTCAAACGCTACCTCGGCGGCGCCGACGCCATCGACTTCAACATCGCGCTCGCCTACGGACCGGCTTCCGCGTGGGAGTGGACTGGCTCTGGGGTCTCGGCCGGCTCCACCGCCACCCCAAGTTCAACCTCGATCTGTACTTTGGCGTCGGTTTGATACTCGATTTCCTGCTCGCGCTTCGCCTGCTCGTTTAGAGAGGGGCGCATGCTGGGGACCGTCGCGCTCGCACTGCTCGTCGGCGCCGCCCTCGCGGGCGGACGGCTGCTCGACTTGCGCGAGGGCACGCTCAGCTACACCGTCGTTCACAAGCTGCACGAGGTCCACGGGACCACCAGCCAGGTCGAGGGGCGCGCGCTCCTGCATGAGGGCGGCGCCGGCCGCGTGCAAGTGCGGGCGAAGGTCGCTTCGTTTGACAGCGGCAACTCCAACCGCGACGTTCACATGCGCGAGGTGACGCACGAGGGCGCGCACCCCTATGCCACGGTCAAGGGGACCATCGATAGCGTAGCCCTCCCGCTCTCGACCCCGCGCGAAGTCATGCTCCACGCGGTGGTCGAGCTGAACGGCGAGAAGCAGTCCGTCGAGGTGCCGCTCAAGCTCGATCCGGCCGGGACGGGCGTGCGCGCGAAATTTTCCTTCGCCGTCAGTCTGGAGGCGTTCAAGGTGGAGCGGCCGCAGCTCCTCTTCGTCAAGGTGGACGACCGCGTGGTGATCGACGGAGACCTGCTCTTCGAGCCGGCGAAGTGAGCGCGCGCGCCGCCCCGCTCTTCTCCCTTTGCGGCTGCTTCCCCTTCTGACTTGCTCGCGGGCCATTCCCGCGCGACAACTTCGCCATGGGCAAGGATTCCGAGCGCGCCTGTCTCGCACGCCTGCGGGAAATGGACGCGGCGCTGGCGCGCATGGAACGCGAGCTGCCCGACGACGTCCGCCCCATCGGGGCGGAAGCGCGCAGGCGAGTCGCGTTCTGGCTGGAGCGGATCGGGGCGGGCGGGGCCGACTTGTCGCAGCTCAGCGACGCGATGCGCGAGATTTCCGGGATGATGGACAGCCTCACGGCCCGCCTGCTGTTGGTGCCATGGGACGGTCCGCCGAATCCCCGGCTGAAGAGCTGAGTGAAGGAAGATCCCACCCACGCCCATCACCGCCTCGATCGCCTGCCGGCGCGCCGGCGGTTCGACGAGGTGGAGTGCACGGTCTCGCACCTGCTGCGCTTCCCGCACCCCGCCTTGCAGGGACGGAGGTACGGCGAAGCGCTCTTGCAGGGGATCGCCGCGCGCGGCATCGGTCCCCGAGGAAGCGGCATCATCGAGATCGGCGGCGGCGCGGGCCACATCGCCGAGGCAGCCTGGCGCGGCGACGCCGGCGCGTTCAGCGGATCGCCGTGGATCTCGCTCGATCTCTCTCCCGCGCTCGTGACCGCACAGCGGCGGCGCCTGCTCGAACCGTCGCAACTGCGCGGCGCCCACGCGCGCTGGAGCGGCGTGCGCGCCGATGCCGTGGCCCTCCCGCTGCGATCCGCTTCCTTCGACGGTCTGATCCTCGCCAACGAAGTCATCGCCGATCTTCCCGTCGAGAACGGCCGCAACACCGGCGCGATCGCGCTCGTGCGCGAGCTGGCGCGCGTGCTTGCGCCCGGCAGCGCAGCGGTGTTGATCGAATTCGGTGGCGACTTCGAGCCGGGCGCGGTCCGGCTGCTCGCTGCCCGAGGGCAGGGAGAACACGTCGAATGGTCGATCGACTTTCGCCAGCTCCGCGCCGCGGCTGCCGACGCGGGTCTGCGGGCGGAAGAGCTTTCTCTGCACGAACTTCTCGGCGCCGATCTCTCCGTCCGATGCGCGAGCTATACGGATCTCTGGCGACTGCGCCGGCTGACATCCTGCGAAGTGTTCGCTGCGCCCGCCGAGGAGGTCCGGCGGCGTTTCCCGTTGCTCTCGCGGTTGCTTGCGCTCGAGCTGCCTGCGCTGGGTTCGCCCCGCTGGCCCGACGCGACCGCGCCCGCCGGGTTCGCGCAGTTGTTCCGCGCGCTCATCCTGCTCCGCTGATGCCGGCCGCTCGGGCCGTTTAATGGCTCTCCCTACCGTGCTTCGGTACCGTATTCCGGTCACCCCCCGCCCGGAGCCGACATGTCTTTTCGTCCCGCCCTCCTGGCGCTCTTCCTCTCGGGCGCTGCCGCCGCGCAGCAGCAGCCACCGGAGACGTCTGGGGTCGGCGGTCAAAACCAGCCGAACGCGAGCGGGACGGGTTCGGCGGCTTTTTCCGATCCATCGCAACTGTTCAGCGGACAGGCTGGCGCCTACATCGGGGTCGCCTTCACGAAGATCGGAAGCGAAGGCACTTACGCCAGCACCATCATCAGCACCGAATTCAGCCTGGGTCCCTTGGGAGTCGGCCTCGCGCTGCCGCTCAACTTGATGATCTGGAACAACGACAAGTGCTGCGACGGGCAAACGACCCGCGACTCGAAGACATACAGCGGGCTGATCCGCAAGCGCGACTGGATCGAGCCGCAGGATTACCTGAAGCTCGTCCGCTTCCTCCGCTGCGGGCACAAGCGCGACCCGGTGTACTTCCTCGCCGGCCAACTGTGGGGCGCGTCGATCGGGCACGGAACCCTGGTCAGCCGATATTCCAACTCGCTCAGCCTCGACCACCCCAAACTCGGCCTGGCGCTCGATCTCGACTCGACGTTCGTTGGCATCGAGACGCTGACAGATTTCGTCGCCGATCCCACGCTGCTGGGCACGCGCGTTTACCTGCGGCCCTTCGGCGATACTCCCTTCGCGCGGGGCTGGGCGGTAGGCTTCACCTTCGTCACCGACCGTCACGCGCCCCGCGCGCTCCAGTACCTGGCCGATGGTGTCACCATCGATCAGGACGCAGCCGGCAACCCCAGGGTCGCCGCTTCGGACGCCGTCTATGCCGGCGGTATCGACACCGAGTTCGAGGTGCTGCGCAACTCCATCATCAGCCTCATCCCTTACGTAGACCTGAACCGGATCGCCGGCGCGGGAAACGGTCTGCACGCGGGCATCCTCACGGACATCTACTTCCCCATCCCTTTCCTCGAGTTGAACCTGCAAGCGCGGCTCGAGTACCGGGTGATGCAGCCCGGGTACATCCCGGAATACTTCGACCAGACCTACGACGTGGGCCGGGTGCAATACGCGGTCGGCAGCGGCGCGTCGACCGTCTGGAGACCCAAGATCATCGCCGCCCAGGACGCCCACAACTCGGCGCGCGATCCGTCCGCCATCGATCGCAAAGGGTATTACGGCGAGTTGGCGTTCGGGTTCTTTGGCTTGCTGCAGATCGGCGGGCTCTACCAGGACTATGAGGGAGACGCGAACGGCGCCTCGCTGGGCCTTTTTGTCGTCTTCCCGAAGCTCAACCTGATCAAACTCTCCGCTTACTACTTGCGCAAGAACATGAAGAGCGGGTTCGACGACGCCTTCACGCTCGACGAGCGCTCGCTGCTCGCCGCTGCTGTCGCTTACAAGATGTTCGGGCCGATCTACATGCGCGCCGAGTTCCAGCGCCAGTGGGCCCTCGAGCCGGGCGCGACCCAGGTCAAGGCCATCGACAAATTCAGCGCCGGCATCGCGACCTTCATAGCCTTCTGAATGCCTCGAGATGACAAGGGGCGGGGTTTTCCTTATCTTCCCGCCCCCATGTCGAAGCCGAGGACAGGTGCAGAAATCCGCGAAGCCTTCCTCCGCTTCTTCGAGGAGCGGGGGCACAAGCGAGTGAAGAGCTCCTCGCTCGTTCCCCAGAACGACCCGACCCTGCTCTTCACCAACGCCGGCATGAACCAGTTCAAGGACGTCTTCACCGGCCGCGAGTCGCGCGACTACACCCGTGCCGTCTCCAGCCAGAAGAGCGTCCGCGCCGGCGGGAAGCACAACGACCTGGAGAACGTCGGCTTTACGGCCCGCCACCACACCTTCTTCGAGATGCTGGGAAACTTTTCCTTCGGCGACTACTTCAAGAAGGAAGCCATCGCCTGGGCGTGGGAGTTCGTCACGCGGACCCTCGGTCTTCCGGTCGAGCGGCTCGCGGTGACCGTCTTCCGCGACGACGACGAGGCCGAAAAGCTGTGGAGGAGCATCGGCGTGCGCAAGGAGCGCATCTTCCGCCTGGGCGAGAAGGACAACTTCTGGGCGATGGGGCCCACCGGCCCCTGCGGGCCATGCAGCGAGATCCACCTCTATCGCGTGCCGGGCGAGGCCACCGTCGCGCAGATCGACGAGCACGCCGACAAGTTCTTCCGACAGAATGCCATCGCCGACAGCGACTCGTGGATGGAGATCTGGAACCTCGTCTTCATGCAGTTCGAGCGCAAAGAGCCGGACGGGCCGCTCCTTCCCCTGCCCAAGCCTTCGATCGACACCGGCGCGGGCCTCGAGCGCGTCGCCGCCGCGGTGCAGAACGTCCCCTCCAACTACGACACGGATCTCTTGAGGCCGTTGATCGACGAAGCGGCGCGCATTTCGGGAAAGCGCTACTCGCCCAACGAAGCGGTCAGCGCCCAGAGCGACTCTGCGTCGATGCGCGTGGTCGCGGACCACTCGCGCGCGGCCGCGTTCCTGCTCGCCGACGGCGTGCTGCCCTCGAACGAGGGGCGCGGCTACGTGCTGCGCCGCATCCTCCGGCGCGCCATCCGCCATGCGCAGCGGCTGACCTCCGATCCGACGCTTTACAGCAAGGTCTGCGCCAAGGTCATCGAGACGATGGGAGACGTCTACCCCGAGCTGGTCGACTCGCGCGTCCGCATCCTCGAGACGGTGCAGTACGAGACCGACGCGTTCCTCAAGACCCTGGTGCGCGGGAGCGAGCTGCTCGCGGAGTGGCTTGGCAAGAGCAAGCAGATCTCGGGCGATCAGGCGTTCCTGCTCTACGACACGTATGGATTCCCACTCGATCTGACCCAGCTGATCGCCGCGGAAAAAGGCGCCAGCGTCGACGTGGACGGGTTCGAGAAGCGGATGGAGGAGCAGCGCGCCCGGAGCACCTTCAGCGGTTCGGGTGAAGCCTCCGTGGCCGACGTGCACAAGTCGCTCGCATCCGAGATGGGCGAGAACGAATTTCTCGGCTACCAGGAGGTCGCTTCCGAGGCGAAGCTCCAGGCGATCCTCGACGGCGGCAAGCGCGTGCAGAGCATCTCGGCCGGCCAGGAAGGCGAGCTGACCTTCGACCGCACTCCTTTCTATGGCGAGTCGGGCGGCCAGCTCGGCGACACGGGCTTCGTCACCACCAGCTCGGCGCGCGCGCAGGTCCTCGACACGCAGCGGCCCGTCCATGGCCTCATCGTCCACAAGGCCAAGGTGCTGGAGGGGACTCTCAACGTCGGCGAGCGAGTGGAGCTGATCGTCGACGCCGCGCGGCGCGCGGGCCTGCGCCGAAACCACAGCGCTACTCATCTCCTGCACCGGGCGCTGCGCGAGCTGCTCGGCGAGGGTGTGAAGCAGGCTGGGTCCGTCGTCGCGCCCGATTACCTGCGCTTCGATTACACCGCCTATCAGCCGCTCCCCGAGGAGCAGCGCATGCAGATCGAGCGGCGCGTGAACCAGTTGATTCACGAGAACTACGAAGCCCAGACCAAGGTGATGGACCCCGAGTCGGCGATGAAGTCGGGGGCCATCGCGTTCTTTGGCGACAAGTACACGCAGCTCTCGCGCGTGCGCGTGCTGCAGATCGGGCCGTCGATCGAGCTGTGCGGCGGCACCCACGTCTCGCGCTCCGGGGACATCGGTCTCTTCAAGATCGGGAGCGAGGGAGCCATCGCGGCGGGTGTGCGGCGCATCTTCGCCGTCACGGGTCCGGAAGCGCTGAAACTGGTGCACGACGAGGAGCAGCAGCTTGCGCGCGCCGCCGCCGCGCTGCGCACTTCGCCCAAGGACGTCGCGCTGCGGGCGGAGCAGGCGGCGAGCCGCATCCGCGAGTTGGAGCGGGAGCTGGAGCAGCTGCAGCGCAAGGCCGCAAGCGCCAGGAGCAGCGAGCTGGCGCAGGGCGCGCGCGAGGTGCGTGGCATCAAGATCCTCGCGGCGCGGCACGACAGCGGCGATCCCGAGGCGATGCGCGAGCTGGCCGACAAGCTGCGCGATCAGCTGAAGAGCGGGATCGTGGTGCTGGGCGGCGTGAAGGACGGCAAGGCGAACCTCCTCGTCGCGGTCACGCCCGATCTGGTGAAGAAGTATCGCGCGGGCGACCTGGTGAAGGAGCTGTCCAAGACGCTGGGCGGCCGCGGCGGCGGCAAACCGGAGCTGGCGCAAGCTGGTGGAGGCGATCCCGCGCAGCTCGACGCCGCGCTGGCCCGCGCCTACGAACTGGTCTGAAGCCACTCCCGCAGGCGCTGCTCGGCCAGGGCGCGATCCGGCGCCTCGATCCGGACGCGCTTTTGCCGGCTGGTTTGACCGCTCATGAGCACGCATCGTCTCCGGGGCACTTGCAAAGCAGCGGCCAGGAACTCGAGCAGCGCTTCGTTGGCGGCGCCTTCGACGGCGCGCGCACCAAGTCTGATCTTGATCGCGCCCGCGTGGAGTCCCTGCACCTCACTGCGTTTCGCGCCTGGCTGCGCGTGCACGCTGAGCTCGAGGTCGGCGCCGATCCATCTGTAGGGTGACACGCGCGCGTTCCTTTAGAGTGGGGCGGCCGCTGGGGTCTCATTCTGACACCCGGGGTCCGAAAATGGACCGCCCATTTTCTGACCGCTCCCTCTGAACCGGCGCCGGCACGCCTGGTGCACTCGCCCCCTGCGGCCGCATGGCGCGGCCCATTCAGGGGGGGGGGAACATGCAGTTCAGCCGAAGTTTGTCCGAGCTGCCGGTCGGCTCGGGCGATCCGCTCTGGCCGCTGCGCTTCATCGACGCGCGCTTCGAGCCGCACGACCCGGTCTTCGACGTGGAGGACGAGCCGTTGCGCCCTCGGCGGCGCAAACGCTCGCCCACGGCCGCTGCCGCCGCAGCCATCGCGGCGACCATCGCCTGCGGAGGAAGCGATCGGCCCTCGATCCACGCAACCGACTCGATCCTCGTTCAGCTCCAGGAAGGAGCCGCTCCGCCGCCGCACACGGGCGGAGACGACACGGGTCCACCCATCGTCGCCCTCCGGTCGTTCTCGCCGGAGGGTGACGGAGCCGTGCTGCGCGTCCAGCTTCCACCCGGGACCGATCCAGTGGCAGCCGCGGAGCAGGCGGCGCGCGCGCCGGGCGTCGCATTCGCAGAGCCGGTCTACATCTACCAGTCGAGCAGGACGCCCAACGATCCACGGTTCAAGGACTTGTGGGGGCTGGCCAACATCGATGCTCCTTCGGCGTGGGATCGCTCGACCGGAGAGCGCTCCGTCACGGTCGCGGTCATCGATGACGGGATCGCGCTCGACCACCCGGATCTGATCCCGAACCTGTGGGTCAACCCGCAGGGGGTCGCGGGCAACGATGGACTCGTCGGCGACGTCCACGGCGCCAACTTCTACGGGGAGACTTCGGGCGATCCGTCGCCGGCGTCGAGCGGCGATACGCGCTGGCACGGCACGCACGTCGCGGGGACCATCGGAGCGGCGGGGGACAACCGCATCGGCGTGGCGGGCGTGAACTGGAAAGTTTCTTTGATGGCAGTGCGCGCCATGGGGCCACGGGGCGGGCGCAGCGATGACCTGGCGCGGGCCATCGACTACGCGACCGATCGCGGGGCGCGCATCATCAATGCTTCGTGGGGCGGCGGGGGCAATAGCCAGGTTCTCGCCAAGGCCATCGCGCGGGCGGGCAAGAGAGGCGTCCTCTTCGTCGCCGCCGCGGGCAACGATGGTGCTGCTCGCCCCGACTTTCCTGCCAACCTCAAGCTGGCAAACGTCCTGTCCGTCGGCGCGACGACACCCGACGATCTGCTCGCCCCCTTCTCCAATCACGGCGCGCTGATCGGGGCGCCCGGCGTGGGAATCCTCTCGACGACGGCGCCAGGCCAATACGAACGCTACGACGGAACGAGCATGGCGAGCGCGCATGTGGCCGGGGTCGCCGCGCTACTCTGGGCGGCACATCCCAAAGCCTCGCTCGAGCAAGTGCGCGAGGCCATCCTCGCCTCGGGTCATCAGATCGAAAACGTGCAGCACGGCCGCATCGACGCGATGCACGCGCTGGCGGCCCTCGACGCGGAGACGGGAGACGCCGGCGAAGGCCTGGTCCTCTCGAGGGAGGAGCTCAAGTTCGTGGTGAAGAAAGGCCGCGTGCCGCGCGCCCAGACGGTGTCGCTGCGTTCCGAAGGAGGCGGCAAACAGGCGTGGACCGGGGCGCCCGATGCGAAGTGGATGGTCCTCAAGCAGTCGAAAGGCGAGACACCTTCGCGCATCTCGGTGCGGGTCGATTCCGCCAAGCTGGGAAATCAGCGCGAAGGACACATCGAATTCCGCGACGAGGCTGGGGACAAGGTTTCGCTCAAGGTCGTGGTCCAGCCAGGCAGCGCGGTCGCCGCCGCCGGCGAGGGGTGCGAGATGCGCGGCGGCGCGCTCCATGTGCGCGCTGGAAGCGGCTGCGCCCTCGCTGCTGCGGGAGCGGACGCGCCCGAGGTGAAGTGGGTGCTGCCCGGTGGAACGCAAGTCGGGGGATCGCGCTTATACGCGCACTTCGTACGGCGCGGGCAGTTCCAGGTGCTCGTCTCCTCTGATGAAGGCGAAGTCGATCCGCTTCCGGTGGTGATCGAATGAGGCCGGCTGTGACATGTTCTCGCAATGGCCGCGCGACAGCTCTGGGCTTTTCTCACGCAGGACGACGTGCGGCAGCTGCTCGAGCGGCTGGAGGTTCGCGAGCCGGGTCTGGTCAGCTCGGGCGGCCGGTACCTTCGAGGCGATCCACAGGACCTCCTGCGCAATCCCGCGGCGCTGGAGCGCAGGGAATCGTTGCCGGCCGAGAAGCGCATCTATCTCTTCCACAGCAAGCACAGCGCCGAAGTGGTGGTCCACCAGCAACCAGCGGGGCCGTTCGCTGGATGGTCGCAGATCGACGAGGAGCGCAGCGACTGCCTCGTGCTCGCGCTGAAAGAAGCGCCCGCAGGAGAGTTGGAGCCAGCCAGATTGTACGGGTACGTGACCTTCTGGCGCGCAGCGGACAAGGCGAGGAAGAGACCGATGTTCTCCATCTGGGCGAGCCAGACGCTGAAATGGGTCGCGGCGCAGTTGCAGGCCAGCGCGGTGAAGTTCATCCGCATCGGCCCCGATGCGCTGGCGAAGGCGAAGGCGGGACAGGTTCGGTTGACCTACTTGTACCGGCAGATCGGTCCCGAGCCTGTGGTGGGTGCGCCGGAAATCCCGGCGCCGGAGGGGAGCGTGACGGAGGACTGATCACAAAACACTAGAGATCGACGGTGAGGTAGCCGACGGGCTTGTCGAGCCGGCGCAGCACCGGCAGGGCCACGTTGAAGACGGGAATCCCGCCGGGCGTGGCGCCGCGGAGGACGCCGCGGTGGGCGTGGCCGTGGAAGGCGAGGTTCGGGCGGAGCTGATCGAGCGGCCCGGCGAGTCGGGTGGCGCCGAGGAAAGGATAGATCTCGAGCGGCTCGCTCTCGAGCGTCTGGCGGCAGGGCGAATAGTGGAGGAGGGCGACGCGGTGGCGGGTGCGAAGCTGGAAGAGTGCCTTTTCCAGCTTGAGCTCTTCCTGGATGGAAGCGTCGACGAACGTCTTGAGCACGTCCTCGCCGAAGCGCTGCAGCTGCGCATGGTCGAACCCGCCGGCGAACCCCTTGACCCCCGCCACCCCCAGATCGTTGAGCGCCCAGGGCTCGCCGTCGAGAACGTGCACGCCCACCTCGCCCAGCTTCTGGCGGACCATGTCTTGCTGACCGGACTCGTAGTCGTGGTTCCCAAAGACCGCGACCTTCTCCATCTTGATCTGCGAGAGCTCCTCGGCAAGCCAAGCGGCCTCGTCGGGCGTGCCGTGATCGGTCAGGTCGCCGGCGAGGAGCAGGACTTCCGCCTCCTGGTCGACGCCTCGCAAGGCCAAGGCGATGTTGCGGCGCGTGTCGGCGCGACAATGGAGATCTCCGACGGCGGCGATGCGCATGATACGGGCCTCAATGCTGATCGGGGTATTTCACCGGATAGACGTGGTCGCCGGTCCAGCCGGGCACTTCGCGCTCGCGGGCGTCCCGGTAACCTTCGACGTTCGTTTCATGCAGGTATTGCTGTCGCGAGAGAAGTGTGCCGCGGCACACCCGCTCGGAGGGCGCGGTCGCCTCCTCGAGATCGATCATCCGCTCGAGCAACTTGCGCATGACCCAGCTGGGGACCTGCTTCTTGTCGCAGGGGAAGGAGAAGCGAAAGGTGATGAGGTGGACGAGCAGCAGCTGCCAGTGCGACTGAAAGCGGTCGAGCAAGTGCTGCCAGTCCAGGGACGCGCCCTTGGCCCGCAGCAGGTGGTGGATGTCCGCGCCGTCGAAACGTTCGCGCTCCTGGATGAAGGCTTTCTGCCAGATCATCTCTTCAGCGGGGACGATGAGGGCCTTCCGCCCGAGGACCTCGGCGGGGACGGCGCGTCGCATCCATTGTTCGTCGACCACGGCCACGCCGTTTCCCGAGGAGAAGATGAGGTCGATGAAGTACGGCCCGTCGAAGGCCTTCGCGATCCACAGGCGGTCGGTGAATTCGGTACGAAAGCCGGCGCGGGTGAGCGACTCGAGCGCCGCCTCGACACGGTCCTTGCGCAGGAAGAGGTCGAGGTCCTTCGTGTCGCGCCAGATGCCGGTGTGGACCTTGAGGGCGTAGGCGCCGCCCACCATGGGCTCGAAGCCTCTTTCCTGTAGCACCGCCAATGCCCTGCGGTGGGCCTCGCGCTCTTCCGGTAGCTGGGCGAGCGCCTGCTCCGTCGTGGTGTGCACACCGCGAAATTGGGGACGGCCGCCAGGCGGGGCAAACGCGAGAGCGCGGCCGGGCGAGCGGGCGCTCGGGTCAGCGGCGAAAAAAATTATTATTTTTTCGCGCGCTGGAGGCCGCGGGAGGAGCCGTGCTTTGGGACGATCCGGCCTCTCGCCGTTCGGAGGGGCGGACGCTTTCCGCCAGCGCGGGCCTTCGGGGAAGGCTGGCAGTTCGGGCAGAAGTAAGTGCTGCGGCCGCCCTGCACCATGCGCCGGATGGGAGTTGCGCAAGTGGCGCAAGGCTGCCCCTCGCGGTCGTACACGAGGAAACGGTTTTCGCCACCCTCTTCGACGTAGGTGATCGGTTCGGGGCTGTCCTCGGCGTCGAGGGCGTCGCGCAGGGATTGGCCGATGGCGCCGGCGAGTCGCTCCGTCTCGTCGCGGGAGAGCGAAACGCCGGCGCGCTGCGGAGCGAGGCCGGCGCGGTGGAGCGACTCCGAGACATAGATGTTTCCCAGGCCCGCCAGCGTGCGCTGGTCCATCAGCGCCTCCTTGAGGGAGCGCTTCGTGCGCGAGAGAAAGGCGTGCAGGCGGTCGACGTCGATGCCGCGCAGCGGATCCGGGCCCAGCGCGCGCAGCGGCGGAGAGTCGCGCAGCTGCTCGAGCTTGATGCGGACGAGCCGGCCGAAGAGGCGCGGGTCGCGGTAGTCGACCGCGTGGCCGTCGTCGAGTTCCAGCGTGGCGCGGACGTGGGGCGGCGGCTTTTCGGAGCGGTCGCGGCGGATCCACTTGCCCGTCATGCCGAGGTGGGAGAGCAGGGCTTCGCCTCCATCGAAGGAGAGGAGCATCCATTTGCCGACCCGGTCGATGCGAGCGAGCGAGCGACCGCCCAACTCGGCGAACCGCCGTGGCGTCTGCCCGCGGATGACGCGGCTGCGTTCGGCGCGGGCTTTTACGATGCGGCGGCCGGTGAGCCAGGAGCGGAGGTGGCGGGAGGCGATCTCGACTTCGGGGAGTTCGGGCATGGGTCGGATTTCTCGTTCTGGTTCTCGTCCTCGTTCTCGTTCGGGTTCGGGTTTGGGGTTTGGGTTTTGGGTTTTGGGTTTTGGGTTTTGGGTTTTGGGTTTTGGGTTTTAGGTTTTGGGTTTTGGGGTTGGGGTTGGGTTTTGGGTTCAGGCTCTCGTTGCCTCGATTGCGCGCTCAAGAGTGTGGAGGAGGTAGCGGGCTTTTTCTGGGGGAAGGCTTGCGCTGCCCCAGCGGGCTGCCAGGTATGCGGAGACCAGTTGGCCGGCGGCGGGAAGATGGCGGGCGGCTTCGGTGGGGGTTGTGCCCGGTCCGATTTCGACGCCGGCCCGCTGGAGACGGGCGCGGGTCTTGCGCCAGAGCCGCATGGCGCGTTTCTGATCGGGCCGCAGGAGAACCCTTCGCGCGCCGGAACGCGATCGGGCGGCGCGGCGGATGGCCAGCGCCAGGAGGGCCGCCAGCACCAGTAGACCCAGCGCGCGCAACGCGACGCGAAGCTGCGGCGCGCTTCCACCCTTCCCCGACAGCCTGCGCCCCGCCTCGCTCAGCATCGCGCCGCCCTGTTTGATCAGCTGGGCCTGGGCGACCAGGTCATAATCCACCACGAAAGCCCGCCAGCGCTCCTGGATCGTATCCCAGAACAAGACCATCCGCGCCCAGAGCCCCTCCTGCTGGCTGCCCCGCCCTCCCGCCGGCGTCGGGTCGAACGGCACGAAGCCCGCGCCGGGGAAGAAGACCTCGACCCAGCTGTGGGCATCGCCCGCCCGCACTGCGTAGTAGCCCGCGTCGGTGCGCACACCGCCGTAGTAGCCCGTCACGTTGCGCGCCGGAATGCCCGCCGCGCGCAGCAGCATGACCATGGCGCTGGAGAAGAGCTCGCAGTGCCCCATGCGGCGCTCGAAGAGGAAGTGCGCGATATGGTCGGACTGCTCCTCCTCCGGCAGGTCGCGCGTGTACTGGAGGTTCGAGGAAAGATACGATTCAATCGCTTCGGCCGCGTCGGCCGGGTCCTTGCCGGCGGTCAGCCGGCGGGACAGCTCGCCCACGCGCGGATCGAGGTCGGCGGGGACCTCCAGGTCGATGTTCACCGACGCCGGGTACTGTTGCCCGCGATCGCGCAAGAGCTGAACGCCCAACTCGTTGCGCTCCCACCAGACCACGTAGCTCAGGTCGCCGATCTCGACTGGCCAGTAGAACAGGTCGCCCGCGGCGTTGGCGAGGAGCCGCTGCGGAGCGCCGCGGGCCGAGACCTGCCGGTGGAACTCCACGCTCAAGGGCCACCCCTCGGGCGTGACCAGCACGCCCTCGAGAAATCCCGCCACCGCATCGACGGTCGCTGATTGCGGCCGTCCCGCGCGCGGAGCCAGCTTCGGCCTCGGCGGCGGGCGCGTCACCGGCAGCGGCGTGCCACCCCGTGCGGCCCAGCCCTGCCCCGTCCAGACTTCCAGGGCGCGGGCGCGCCAGTGCATGCTCAGGTTACTCAAGCTGGGAAGGGGCGGCGGCTCGAGGCGGACGCGCAGCACCACGCGCGGATCGTCGGCGATGGTCCCGTGCCGTGAGAGATCGATGCGGTCACCCAGCCCCGCGACGGGAGCCCCGCGCGAAGGCCGCCGCAGGAGGCCGATGTTCACGCGCGGGAAGGCGAGAAAGATCACCGCCGACCCCATGAGCCCCATCATCGCCAGCGCCGCCAGCGCGCCGAGCAGCGACGGTGTGGCGATGCGGCGCGACTGCAGCAAGGCGGCCGAGCCTTGGGGCCCCCGGCCGGCCTCGATCTCGAAGCGCAGGTGCGTCAGGGCCAGCGCCCACGTCCCCGTCACCGCGAAGGCGAGGAAGGAGAAACCGAAAAGCAGTTCGGCCGAAAGGGCCGCACCGGCGCAGAGGAGCAGGAGGCACAAGAGCAAGAACAACAGCTCGTCGCGCTGCGTCCGGCGGTGCCAGAGGCGGTGCACGCACAAGAGCAGCGCGAAGCGCGCCGCGCCCAGCACGATGTCGAGCCGGCTCGCCGCCACCTCGGCGCCCAGCACGACCAGCGCGCCGGCGAGAAAGAGCGTCCACGCCCACTCCATCTTTCCGTAGGCCCGCTCGCCGAAGAAGTGCGCCCCCAAGAGGGCGACGGGAAAGAGCACGACCAGCGCCGGCCCCAGCTCGCCCGACACCGCGCAGGCGAGATAGGCGAAGAACGCCGCCAGCGAGCCGGCCCAGCGCTGCGCCTGCAAGAGCGTGATGCCGCGCCCGGGGAAGAGGCGCGGCGCGGTCACGCCACCTCCAGCAGCGACGCTTGCGGGTCCGGCTCCGGCGCGGGAGCGTGAGGCGCAGGCTGGAGCAGGGCCAACAGGGTCAGCGCGGCGTGCAAGTGCGCCTCGCCGCTCCCCGCCGCCAGCCGCTCTCCGCAGGCGGCGATCCCCACCTCCGCGCCCGAGTCCATCTCGCGCTCGACCAGCGCCGCGGCCTTCTCCACGGCGGCCTCGAGCGCCGGCCCGCGCAGGACGCGGTTGTCGATCACCACGCAGACGCGCCGCCGCCGCTCCTGCTCGCGGTCCACCCCGATGAGCCGGCCGTGCCGCGCGCTGCTCTTCCAATGGATAGAGCGCGCGTCCTCGCCGGGCCGGTGGTCGCGCAGGGAGTGGACTTCCTGCCCCTGGCCGGCGCGGTCCTCGGGGCGCTCGCCCTCGCGCGCGAGCTGGCGCGACTGCAGCGGCGGCGGCTCGACCTTGCGCGGAAAGACGATCAGCTCGGCCGGCGCGTCGAGCGGACGCGACTTCTCGAACAACCCGAAGGGGGCGCGCGTGGCGACCTCGAGCTGGTCGAACCGGTGCACCCCGCGCCGCGACGGCACGAACTGGTATGCCACCTCGGCGGCGCGGCCGGCCGCGAGCACCACGAGAAAGCCGCGGCCCGGGACGTCGCCGCCCCTCTCGCGCAACTCCAGCGAGAACGAGGGCGCGCGCGGCTTTCCGTTGCGCGCCAGCAGGCCCACCAGCGCGGGCTGCCCGGCCGTCGCGCCCGAGGGAAGCCGCCGCTCGACGCGCACCAGGCGCAGGCTCTGCTCGGAGAGGATGCCCGACACGACGATGCTGGCCAGCATGAGACCCAGCACGAGGAAGAGCAGGTTGTTGCCGGTGTTGATGGCGGCGAGCCCGATGCCGATGGTGAGCCCCGTGTACCAGCGGCCCAGCCGCGTGAACGTCAGGCGGCGCTTCCACCCGGGTGTGGGCGGCCGCGCGCTCACTCGGGCACCGGCACCTGCTCGACCAGGTCGCGCACCACTCGCTCGGCGGCGAGCCGTTCGATCTCGCCGCCGCCGGGTCCACGCCCTGCCAACGTGATGCGGTGGGCGAGGACCGGCACGCACAGCTCCTTGACGTCGTCGGGCTCGACGTACCCGCGCCCGCGCAACAGCGCCCGCGCCTTGGCCACGCCGAGCAGCGCGATGGCCCCGCGCGGCGACGCACCGAGGGAGATCAATGGCGTGCTGCGCGTGGCGGCGACGATGGCCAGCACGTAGTCCGCCACCTCGCCCGCGGCCTTCACGCCGGCGACGGCGGCCTGCAGCCGCCGCACGTCCTGCCCGGAAGCGACGGGGTGGAGGTGCGGCAGCTCGTTCTGCGTCCCGCCGCCGAGAAGCAGCTCACGCTCCACTTCCGCGGCCGGGTAGCCGATGGAGAGGCGCAAGAGGAATCGATCGAGCTGCGATTCGGGCAGCGGGTACGTGCCGGCGTGCTCGTGCGGGTTCTGCGTCGCCAGCACCATGAACGGGCCGGGCAGCGGGCGCGCCACGCCGTCGACCGACACCTGGCTTTCGGCCATCGCCTCCAGCAGGCAGCTCTGCGTGCGCGGGGTGGTGCGGTTGATCTCGTCGGCCAGGACCAGGTTGGCGAAGAGCGGCCCCGGCTTGAAGACGAAGGCCCCCCGGGCCTGGTCGTAGATGGAGACGCCGGTGATGTCGCCCGGCAACAGATCGCTGGTGAATTGCACGCGCGCGAAGGAGAGATCGAGCGAGCGCGCCAGCGCCTGCGCCAGCGTCGTCTTGCCCACGCCGGGGACGTCCTCGAGCAGGAGGTGGCCCCCCGCCGCCAGCGCGGCGAGGGCGAGCTCGATGATGTCCTGCTTCCCGCGCAGCGCGCGGGAGATGTTCGCTTCCAGCGCGGTGGCGACGCGGCGCGCCTCTTCCGGGCTGAGCGGCGCCCCCAGCGGCGTGACCGTCGCGGCGTCTGGCGTCATCCCGCCAAGATTAACTCATGCGCCAGGAGTGCGCCCGTGCCAGAGTAGCCGCTCCCCACATGGCACCACCCACCGTCACCGTCACGCAGAAGGGAGCGGCGCGCGCGCGGGCCGGGCACCCGTGGATCTTCCGCGCCGACGTCGCCGCCGCTCCCGATGGGCTGGTCTCCGGCGCGGAGGTGCGCATCGCCGACGCCCGCAAGAACTTCATCGCGCGCGGGTTCTGGGCGGCGCGCAGCCCCATCGCGCTACGCGTGCTCTCCCGCGCGGACAGCGATCTCGACCAGGAGCTGCTCGCCTCGCGACTGCGCCGCGCCTGGGAGCGGCGGCGCGCCATGTTCCCCACGGCCGACGCCTTCCGGCTCGCGCACGGCGAGGCGGATCTCATACCCGGGTATTTCGTCGACTGGTACAACGGTATCGCCTCCGTGCAGCACCTCGCCGAGTGGGCCGAGTCGCGGCGCGAGCAGCTCGCGCGCCTGGTGGTCGAGCTGACCGGAGCGCGGGCCGTGGTGGCGCGCGACGACGGCAGCGCGCGCGACTTCGAGGGACTGCCGCGGCGGGCGCAGCTCCTCTTCGGGCAGGCGCCGGCGGCGGCGACGTACCACGAAGGGTCCATCGAGCTGACGGTGGATCTGCTCGAGGACCACAAGACGGGCGGCTATCTCGACCAGGTGGAAAACCATCTGCGCGCCGGCGAGCTGGCGCGCGGCGAGGCGCTCGACGCCTTCTGCTACCACGGCGGCTTCGCGTTGCAACTCGCCCGCAAGGCCGAGCGGGTGACGGCTGTCGACCAGGACCCCGCCGCCGTGAGGCGCACCAACGAGAACGCCGCGCGCAACGGCCTGCGCAACATCGAGGCGCGGGCCGCCAACGCGGTCGAGGCGCTGCGCGGGTTCGACAATGAGGGACGCAAGTTCGACACCATCGTCCTCGATCCGCCGGCATTCGCGAAACGCAAAGAGGGCCTCGAGGGCGCCTTGCGCGCTTACCGGGAGATCAATTATCGAGCGGTGCGGCTGCTCGAACCCGGCGGCCTGCTCGTCACCTGCTCCTGCTCGGGGAGGGTGACGCCCGAGTTGTTCGGCGAAGTGGTCGCGTGGGCATCGCAAGAAGCGAAGCGCCCGCTCCAACTGCTCGAGCGCCGCGGGGCGGGCAGGGATCACCCTTCGCTCATCGGCGTCCCCGAAACGGAGTATCTGAAGGCTTGGTTCCTGGTCGCCCCCTGATGTGCTGATCTGGGGACACCATACGCAACTCGTGCCAAGCGCTCCGCGAGCACAGGACGTTGGCATGGAGTTGCGTATGGTGTCCCCGGATCTAGCCGCGACCTCAGTACTTGACGGCGGTGCCGGGCGCCTCGGAGCTGGGTTGCCGCGGGGCGAGCTCGCGGATCTGCTCGAATACACGCTTGGGCGGCGTCCAGCCCCACTCCTGCTCCAAGAGCGAGATCTTCTCGACCTCATGCCGGATGCGCTGCCATTCCGCCTCCGGCAGCGAGCAGAACGCCTGCACGCCCTGGGGGTCGAGCTGCGTCCCCGCCACGCGCTGCATCTCGATGATGGCCGCAGCATGCGGCTGCGCCTTGCGGTAAGGCCGGTCGGAGGTGATGGCATCGTAGGTGTCGGCCACGGCGAAGAGCCGCGCCCCGAGCACGATCTCGTCGCCCTTGAGGCCCGACGGATACCCGCGCCCGTCGTACCGCTCCTGGTGCTGCAGCACGATCATGCTCGCGTCGCGCAAGAACTCGATACGCTGGAGCAGCGCCCAACCCAGCCGCGGGTGCTCGCGCATCTCGACCCACTCGTCGGTGTCGAGCGGCCCCGGCTTGAGCAGCACGGCGTCACGCACGCCGATCTTGCCGATGTCGTGCAGGAGCGACCCCATCTCGATGGTGCGCAACTGGTGCGCATCGCTGATGCCGAGTTCCTCGGCGATGCGCCGCGTGAAGCGCGAGACGCGCCGCGAGTGCCACTGCGTCTCGGTGTCGCGGTAGTCGAGCACCGCCACCATGCCGTCGAGCAGGTTGGTGGTGCGCTCCTCGACCAGCTTCTCCAGCCCCTTGTTGAGCGCGGCCAGCTCGGCGTTCTGCGACTGCACGATGGCGGTGAGCTGCCGGTTGCGCTCGCGCAAGGCGTACGTATCGAAGGCCTGCCGGACCGTGCCCAACAGCTCGACGCGGTTCCACGGCTTGGCGAGGATGCGGAAGATCTCGCCGTTGTTGATGGCGTCGACCGCGGCGGAGAAATCGTGCGCGGCGGTGAGCAGGATGCGGATGGTTTCGGGCTGCAGCGCCTTGGCCTGGGCGAGGAACTCGGCCCCCGACATGCCCGGCATCATGTAGTCGGCGGAGAGCACCTGGTACGGCTTTTCCTTGAGCCGGTCGAGCGCCTCTGCCGGATCGGCACAAGCGGTCACGTCGTAGCCGGCCGCCTCGAAGGTGCGCTGCAGCGCGTGGAGAATGGGCGCCTCGTCGTCGACGACCAGGAGCCTCTCGATCTCAGACATTCACCCTCCGCCCTCCCGGAGAATACCAAACACACAGGGCATCGCGCATTTGACCGGGGGTGTGCAAGATACGTGGTCTGCTGCGAAGGAGGAGCATGTCCGACATCCCATTGCTGGTGGACGTCCGCTGGCTCTCGCAGCATCCCGAGGTGCGGGTCTGCGACCTGCGTTGGTCGGTCGCGGGGCCGCCGGCGCGGGAGAAGTATCAGCACTCTCACATTCCCGGCGCGGTCTTCGTCGACCTGGACAAGGACCTGGCGCAGCCGGGCGGGCCGGGGCGGCATCCGTTCCCCAGCGAGCAGGCTTTCGCCGGGACGCTCTCGCGTCTCGGCATCGGACCTGACACGCACGTGGTCGTGTATGACGACGGGAACGGCTCCATCGCGGCGCGGCTCTGGTTCATGCTGCGGGTGCACGGGCATCAGCGCGCCTCGGTGCTCGACGGAGGGTTCAAGGCCTGGGTCGAGGCGGGTCTGCCGGTCAGCCGCGAGGAGCCGCGCATCGAGCCGGCGCCGCTCCGGGCGCTCAAGCTCGATCGCTCGCGCATCGTCGCTCGCGCGCAGGTGGCGGAGCGGGGCGGCGCAGTGCTCATCGATGCGCGCGCCCCCGAGAGATATCGCGGCGAAAGCGAGCCCATCGACAAGCGCGCCGGGCACATCCCCGGCGCCGTCAACATGCCCTTCGCGCGCAATCTGGACGCGCGCGGCCGGTTCCGCCCGCCGGCGGAGCTGCGCGCGCTGTACGAGAAGCTCGGGCCGGACGTGATCGCCTCGTGCGGGAGCGGCGTCACGGCCTGCCACGACGTGCTCGCGATGGAGCTTGCCGGCCTGCCGTCGGCGCGGCTATACGTCGGGTCGTGGAGCGATTGGAGCAGCGACCCCGCCCGGCCCATTGCGACGGGGGATGAGGCGGGGTGAGGGTTGCCGTGCTCGTGCTCCTTCTCGTGCTCGTGCTCGTTCTCGTTCTTGTTTTCGGATTTCGGTTTTCGGTTTTCGGTTTTCGTTCAGGTTTTCGTTGTCGTTCGGCCGGGCGCTGCTAGTATGCCGCGCCCTATGATCGCTCTTTTTGCCGCCCTCCTCGCCGTCACCCCCGCGGAACGCGCCGCCACCTCGCGCATCACTGCCGCCGAGATCTCGGGGCACATCCGCTTTCTCTCCGACGATCTGCTCGAAGGGCGCAAGCCCGGCGCGCGCGGGGACGAAGTGGCCATCAAGTACCTGGCCGCGCAGCTCGAGACGATGGGCTTCAAGCCGGGTGGCGAGAACGGCACCTTCATCCAGCCCGTGCCGCTCATCGAGCTGAAAGTCGACGCGCCCAAGGAGGTGACATTCCGCGCCGGCGACAAGGCGCTGGCGCTGCGCGCCAACATCGGGCTCGAGGAGGACCTGGCCATCAATCCCAACACGCACGCCGCGGAGGCCCGCCTGCAGGACGCGCCGGTGGTCTTCGCCGGCTACGGCATCGTCGCGCCCGAGTACGGCTGGGACGACTACAAGGACGTCGACGTGCGCGGGAAGGTCGTCGTGCTGATGAACTTCAACCCGCCCTTCAAGGGCGAAGGCGTGCGGCTCTGGTACGGGCGCTGGGACTACAAGTACCTGACGGCCGCCGCGCACGGGGCGGCGGGCGCGCTCATCATCCACACCACGGCGAGCGCGGGATATCCGTGGCAAGTGGTGGCTACGTCGAACACCGGGACGCGCCAGACGCTGCCTCCCGAGGAAAACGACAAGTTCATGCAGTTCCAGGGCTGGATCTCCGAGCCCGCGGCGATGAAGCTGGCGCAGCTCGGCGGACAGGACCTCGACAAGCTGCGCGCCGCGGCGCTGAGCAAGGACTTCAAGCCGCAGCCCGTGGGATCGACGCTCTCGCTGGAGATGCCGGTACACAAGCAGGTCATCCAGAGCGCCAACGTCATCGGCATCCTGCCGGGGACTGACCCGAAGCTCAAGGAAGAAGCCGTGCTCTACACGGCCCACCACGACCACCTCGGCGCCGTCACGCCCGTGCCGCCTGCGACCGACGGAATCTTCAACGGCGCGCTCGACAACGCCTCGGGGTGCGCGACGGTGCTGACCATCGCGCGCGCGGCGACGGCCGCCCCGCCGCGGCGCAGCCTGATCTTCGCCTTCGTGACCGCCGAGGAGCAGGGGCTGCTCGGGTCGGAGTACCTGGCCAAGCATCCGCCCATTCCGGCGGGGCGCATCGCGGTGGACATCAACCTCGACAGCGTGAACCGACTCGGCAAGACGACCGATCTGGGCGACGTCGGTTTCGGCAAGTCCACCGCCGACGACTACGTGCGGAAAGCCGCGGCGGAGCAGGGGCGCGCCGTGCACGGCGATCCGCATCCCGACCGCGGATTTTTCTATCGCTCGGACCAGTTCTCGCTGGCGCGGGTGGGCGTCCCCTCGATCTACGTCAAGGGCGGGCCCGACTACCTGGGCCGGCCCAAGGGCTGGGGCGAGGAGCGGATGCTCGACTACCAGAACCACCACTACCACCAGCCCAGCGACGAGTACCACGGCGACTGGGACCTCTCGGGCGCCGTGCAGGACGCGCAGCTGCAGCTCCTGGTCGGCCTGCGCATCGCCAACGCGCCGTCGATGCCGCGCTGGCTCCCGGGCGACGAGTTCGAGGCGGCACGGAAGACGGCGGCGCGCTGAACGGGGCCTCTCGTTTCAGGGTTCTTGTGGCGCCTTGCCCGGGACGTCGGATTCGATGAAGACGCGAAGCAGGTCGGAGTCGACTTCGCCCCGCTTCGCCTCGTCCAAGAGGATGTCGTAGGCCTTGTCTTTCGGCACTGCGCGCTTGTAGGGCCGGTCGCTTGCGGTGAGCGCGTCGAAGATGTCGCTGATGGTCATCATCCGCGTGGGGAGCGCGATCTCCGACTCCTTCAGCGAGCGCGGGTAACCGCGGCCGGTCAGCTTCTCGTGATGGCCGTAGGCGATGTCGGGCACGCGCTTCAAAGTCCGCGTCCAGGGGATCTGCGTGAGGAACCGGTACGTGTGGGTGACGTGCGATTCGATTTCGCGCCGCTCGTCCTCGGTGAGCGAGCCTTTGCGTATCGAGAGCTTGATGACCTCGTTCTCCCCCAGGAACGGCCGCACCTCGCCGCCGAAGGGCCCGACGTAGGTGCCGCCTGCGATCTCGCCGAGGCGATCGAAGGTGCCTTCCGGCAGGACGGTGGGCCGGTTCGCGGAGACGACGAACTCGAACATGTTCGTCAGCTCCTTCTTGCGCTTGGTCACCTTGCGCTCGATCTCCACGATGCGCTGGCGCGCCTCCCGCTTGGTATAGCGCGACAGCGCGTCGACCTTCTGCCGCTCGGCGCCCAGCTCCTCCTGCACGAAGATGGTCTCGAAGCGGCCGCGCAGGTTCTCCAGCTCGAGCGGCTCCAGCTTGTTGGCCTTGACGAGGACGTTCTCGCGCACGCCCACCTTGCCGAAATCGTGCAAGAGCGCCGCATAGCGCAGCTCCTGCCGCTCTTGCACGTTGAGCGACGAGCCCTTCCAGCGGCCGGCCGACGCGCCGGCGCGGGGCAGCATGTCGCCCAGGCCGACCGAGAGGCGCGCCACGCGGCCCGAGTGGCCTGCCGTGGTCGGGTCGCGCGACTCGATGGCCACCACGCTCGCGCGCACGAAGCCTTCGAAGAGCTGCTCGATCTCGTTGTGCAGCATCGCGTTGTTGACGGCGGCGGCGGCCTGGCCGCCGAGGGCAAAGAGCAGCTCTTCGTCCTCGGGGTTGAAGGGATTGCCGTCGAGCTTGTTGAGCGCCTGGAGCACGCCCACCACCTCGCCTTCGACGGAACGCATGGGCACACAGAGGATGCTGCGCGTCTTGTAACCGGTCTGCTTGTCGACGTTCTGGTTGAAGCGCGGGTCGGCGTACGCGTCGGGGATGTTCACCGGCGTGTTGGTTTGCGCCACCGCGCCGGCGATGCCGCGGCCCATGGGGAAGCGGATCTCCTTCATGGTGACGCCCTGCGCGACCTTGCTCCACAGCTCGCCGCGCTCGCGGTCGACGAGGAAGAGGGAGCAGCGATCGGCGTCGACCACGCGCGCGGCGGCATTCACGATGAGCTTGAGCAAGCGATCGAGATCGCGCTCCGCAACGAGCGCCTTGGCGACATCGAGGATGCCGCCCAGCTTCTCGACGCGTTGCTGGAGCTTGTCCACCGATTTCAGCATATCATCCGGCGCGGGCCGGTTGAAACGCTTTGCGGCCTACTTGCGGTCCTTTGCACCCACCCGGAGGGCTGCGGAAACCTTGCGCCGCGTGCTCGACGACTACCGCCACCTCTTCGAGTCCAACCCGAACCCGATGCTCATCTACGAGATCGGTACGCTGCTGTTGCTCGCCGTCAACGATGCGCTCTTGCACGGCCTCGGCTACACACGCGACGAGTTGGTGGGACGGTCCATCCTCGTGCTTCATCCGCCCGACGAGCACCAGCGCGTGCGCGACCTGCTGGAGCGGGTGCGCAGCGGGCAGGTGCTCGGGTTTCACCGCGCCGCCAACCTGCGCCACCTGCGCAAGGACGGGTCGGTGGTGGAGATCGAGGCGGCCGGCCAGCCCACCGAGTTCGAGGGCAAGGCGGCGCGGCTGGTGCTGCTCTCCGACGTGGGCGAGCGGCGGCGCACCGAGCGGGTGACGGCGCGGTATGCCGCGCTCTTCGATCGGGCGCGCGACATCATCCTCTTCATCGCCTCCGACGGGCGCATCCTCGACGCCAACCCGGCGGCGCTGCGCGCATACGGGTACCAGAAAGAGGAGCTGTTGAAACTGCGCATCGTCGACCTGCGAGAGCCGGGGACGCGCGAGCACATCCGCCACCAGATGGAGAAGGCCTCCGGCAGCGGCCCGCTCTTCGAGACGGTGCACCGGCGCAAGGACGGGATGGCGTTTCCGGTCGAGGTCAGCTCGGTCGGCGTCGATCTCGAAGGGGATCGTGTCCTGCTCAGCGTCATCCGCGACATCAGCGAGAGGCGCGCGGCCGCAAGGCAGTTCGAGGAGATCGCGGTCAACCGTCGCGAGCGGCGCGGGCGCGCCGCGGTGATCGTCTCGCAGCTCACCGCCAACGCCGACGACCCCAAGGCGGTGCGCGAGCTCGCGGCGGAGCTCAAGGCCATCACCTCCGAAGAGATTTGATCACGCGCCCAGCAGACGGCGGGCTTCGTCGTAGCGCTCCGGCTCGACGTACAAGCGCGCCAGCGTGGCCGCCTCGGCGTAGCGCTCGTAGAGCGGCGTGGACTCGGCGATGGGCGCCTCGCCCCGCGGCGATTTCACCCACAGCGTCGCTTCCTTGCCGTAATGCGAGAGCACGCCGCGGCTGATGGTGGTGAAGGCGTCGATGCCCGCCTCGGCCAGCCGCGCGCGCTTCTCCTCGAGGCCGGGCTCGTTCTCCGCCAGCATGCGATAGCCCTGCCGCCGCACGATGCGCTTCGCCCACGGATTCGAAGAGGAGCGCAAAGCCGAGAGGAGCGTGACGTCGTCGTGGGCGAGGAACTCGTCGGGGTCGGCCGGCAGCGTGTACTCGTCGCCGCTGGTCTGGCAGTAGCGCTGCAGCAGCATCTCGTAGCCGACGGAGGTGTAGTGGAAGTAGACGGAGAGGAACATGTGATAGCGCGAAAGGAGGAAGTCCTCGAAGGCGAACACGGCGCGGCGCTGCAGCGCCAGGTGGACGCGCCCCTCGCGCTCCACGGCGGTGAGGTTCTGGATGATCCAGTCGCTGTCGAACTTGCCGTAGTTGACGCCGGTGAAGAACGAGTCGCGCTGCAGGTAGTCCATCCGGTCGGCGTCCAGCTCTCCCGACACCACCTGCCGCAGGATGGGCAGAAGGTCGCGCCCGCGGCTGCGGAAGGGATGCGCGCCCGGCGGGGGGCGGCCGCAGATGAGCGCCGCTACGTGCTCGGGCTCGATGCCGCGCGCGCCGAAGCGCCGGCGGATCTCCGCCGCCAGACCTGAGTCGAGCACCAGCTTGAGCGTGTAATCCTCGTGGCCGGCGCGGCGATCGTCCGGGCCGTCGCGCACCCATTCCGGCACGCGCAGCTCGGCCACTTTGGGCATCATCTGCTCGGTGGCGTGCGAGAGCGGTGCGTGTCCCAGGTCGTGGAAGAGCACCGCCAGGCGAAGCGTCTGGCGGAAGCGGTCGCGGTCGGCCGGCTCCAGATCGAGCTGCCCGGAGAGCGCGGCGAACACCTTGGTGGCGACGTTCATGGCGCCGAGGCCGTGCGCGTAGCGCGTGTGCGTCGCGCCGGGGAACGCCAGGTCGGCGAAGCCGAGCTGCTTCACGTTGCGCAGCCGCTGGTATTGCGGGCTATCCACCAGCGCCCGCTCGTCGGCGGTGATCTCGATGGCGCCGTGGATGGGGTCGCGGATGTGCATCGCGACGCAACTCTATATCCGGGACGCTAGAACGGCACTCCCCACGCCACCGCCAGCGGCGAGTTCTTCGGGTCGGCCACGAAGCTCGCCGCCTCGATGAGGAAGTCGTACCAGAAATGGATCGCCACCGGCGGGGCGAGGCTGTAGTCGTTCCAGCGATAGGCGAGTCCGAGATAGCTCCCCAAGAGCGTGATGAAGGGAACGCCGACCGCGAGGTAAGCGACGCGGTCCGAGGAGGACATGAACAAAACATTGCTGGCGTGCAGCAGCCCGAAAGCGAGGGAGCCGTAGATCCACCCCCGCTCTTCTCCCCAGCTGCGCGCCCAGCTCGACTGCAAGACTCCGCGGAAGGCGCTCTCCTCGGCGAGCGCGACGTGCTCGAAGAGACCGACGCCGATGCCCGCCGCCAGCGGATACCCGATGGCCGAGTTCGTCTCCCGCCCGAAGAGCACCGGCCTCTTGGCGAAGTTCTGCGTATTGAGCGGGCCGTCGACGATGCGCGAGACGAGCAGGCCCGCCGCCAGCGTCACCGCGATGCCCGCCCAGACCGATGGGCGCTTGAGCACCTCCGCGGAAAAGGGCGCGCGCGCCAACTCGGCCGGCGACTCCTGCGGCACGAACCGCAGCCGGGCCGCGCGGTGCGACTCCAGCACGGCGTCCATGACGGAGTAGGTGAGCAGATCGCCGAAAGCGAGCAGGGGCACGGCTGCCCCGGGCTGGTTGAACCCGCTCTTCGCTCCCGAGACGAGCGCCGTGGAAAGCTCCGCCGTGCCGAGGCCTGCCATCAGCGATCCTTCGACGGCGCGGCCGCGGCACAGTTGACCCAGGCCGGGAAAGAGGAGCCCATAGCGCGCGTCGCAGTTGCCCCCGATGACCCGCTCGCGCGCTTCCTGCTCGCGCTCGCTGGGCGGCGAGCCGGAAACCAGACGCGCCTCGTGCATCACCGGCGCGCACGCCGAGCTGGCGAGCAGCGCGAAACCGGCGAGCTTCAGGCGCCCGCCTCGAGGCGCGATTCGTCGTCGGGCAGTCCCTGGTAGCGGTCGCGCGGGTAGGTGCGAAAGACCAGATCCCAGAGCGGGGTGGTGATCCCGTAGCGCACGCCCGGCGTCTGGAAATGGTGCACGAGGTGATAGCGCCGCAGCCACTTTCCCAGCGCCGTCCTGGGGGCGGCGTGGTGCAGATAGTAGTGCGTCAGGTCGTACCAGACGTAGCCGCCGACCATCCCGGCCATCCAGGCGTGCTCCACCGGTCCCAAGAGCGGCTTGAAGGCGAACCAGACCAGCGCGGCGATGATGGCCGTCACCGTGGGCGGCATGACCAGCCGGTCGCGGTCCCACGGGTAGTCGTGATGGATGCCGTGGATGAGCCAGGAGGCGTCCTTCTGCAGCGCGGAGCCGGTGTCGGGCCTGAAGTGGAAGACGTAGCGGTGCAGCCCGTACTCGAGCAGTGTCCAGGAGAGCACGCCGAGCGCCGCCCACAGCACGATGGGCAGCGCCTGCATGTGCTGCGTAGCGCGCCAGAGCATGTAGAGCGTGAAGGGCCCCCACAAACTCACCACGTGCCACGGCCTCACCCGGGAGAAATACTTGTCGACCCACGGGATGGTGAACATCACCGGGCTGCCGCGGAGCGGTCGGTCGAGCTTCGGGTGCGGGGCGAGGTAGAACACGGCCTCGATCTAAGGGATTGCCACCCAAGGTGCAAGGGAACGAACGATGGTGAGGCCGGCGGCGTCGGTGGTGTTGGTGCGGCAGGACGGGCTAGTCCTCTGGGTGCGGCGCGGCGATCAGCTCAAGTTCGCCGGCGGGTTCTACGCCTTTCCCGGCGGCGGCGTCGATGTCGAGGACGCCGCGGTCCCCATGCGCAACGCGGAGCGCCTGGGCGCCACCGAGGGACCCTGCGTCGCGGCGGCCGCGCGCGAGTTGTTCGAGGAGACGGGCGTGCTGGCCGTGCCGGGGGCGGAGATCGTCCAGGCTGCCGAGCGCAAGGCAATGCGCGAGGCGCTGCTGCGTCGGCCCGGGCCGGGCGAGAAGGCGGCGTCGTTCGGCGACTTCCTTGCGCGGCACGGGTTGTCGGTCGACGCGAGCCTCTACCGACCAGCCGGGCGCTGGGTGACGCCTCTCCCAATGCCCATTCGCTTCGACGCGCGCTTCTACCTGGTCGAGCTGCCTGTCGGGGAGACGGCGGAGATCTGGCCGGGCGAGTTGGCCGACGGCGAGTGGATCGTTCCCGCCGAGGCGCTGTGCCGCTGGGACGAGGGGACCGCGCTGCTCCACCCGCCGGCCTGGCACACGCTCAAGTCGCTGGCCCACGTCGCGACGCCGCGCGACGCGCTCCCCCTGCTGACGGCTCCCGACAAGGCGCCGTGGAAGGTGCCCATCTTCGAGAACATCGTCGAGCGCATCGAGTTCCAGCGCGGCGTGGTCCTCGTCCCGCTGCGCACGCCCACGCTGCCGCCCGCGACGCACACCAACTGCCTGCTCCTGGGCGACGACCAGCTCTGGGTCGTGGATCCCGGCTCGCCCTGGCCCGAGGAACAGGACATCCTGCGCCGCACGCTGCAGCGCCTCGCCGACGAGGGGCGCCGGGCGGTAGGCGTCCTGCTCACGCACCACCATCTCGATCACGTCGGCGGGGCGGAGATCGTGCGCCGCGAGCTGGGCGTGCCCATCGCCGCGACCGCGCAGACCGCCGAGCTATTGCAGTTCAAAGTCGATCGCGTCGTCGGCGACGGCGAGGCGCTCGAGACCGGCCCGCGCGGTTGGCGCATGCTGCACCTGCCGGGACACACGCGCGGCCACCTCTGCCTCATCGAGGAGGGGAGCGGCGCGGTGGTGGCGGGCGACCTGGTCGCGGGCGTCGGCACCGTCATCGTCGACCCGCCCGAGGGCGACATGGCCGACTATCTCGACTCGCTCGATCGGTTGCTGGCGCAGCGCCCCGGGACCATCTATCCTGCGCACGGTCCCGTCGTGCCGGCGGGCGCGGCCAAGCTGAGCGAGTATCGCGCGCACCGTCTCGAGCGCGAGCAGCGCGTCCTCGCCTCGCTCGAGGCCTTCAAGGCGCCGGCCACACCGGCGCAGCTCGTGCCGGGCGCATACCCCGACGTCGCGCCCGAGCTATATCCGCTGGCGGAACGGAGCCTCCTCGCTCACCTCTACAAGCTTGCGCGAGACGGCCGCGCCGCGGAAGTCGAGCCCGGAAGCTGGCGCCTGAGGCCCGAGGTCTGAGGCCCGAGGCCCAGGTCAGTCCTATTTCTTCTTGGCAGAAGGGCCGAGCGGCACCGCCCACGTCGCGCTGAGGGCGAAGATGTTCGCGCGGGTGCTGTACGTACCGGGGAACGCTTCGGTGCCGACCGTCGTCACCTTTTCCTGCCAGTCGTGGAAGTAGGCGGCGTTCACTTCGATCCCGGGCGCCACGGTGTATCCCACGCCCAGCGACAGCGCCCACGAGTTCGCGTCGGGCAGCGTCGGCGAGTACGTCTCGGGCCGCGAAGGAGCCGTGTCGCGCAAGAGGCCGGCGCGCGCCCGCAGCATGGGCAGCACCTCGAACTCGGCGCCCAGGCGCAGCGTGTAGCCGTTCTTGTAATCGCGCGGCACGATGACGGTGACGCCCTTGTCGCCGACGAAGAGGTCCTCCTTGTAGACGTGGAAGCGCTCCCAGGTCCAACCGAACACGACGAGCAGCGGCGCGATGGGCCGGTAGGCGGCGGCGAAATTGAACTGGTTCGGATACGTGAGCGTGTGCGTCACGCCCTGGTCGAGCAGGCTGGGCTGCAGCGCCAGTGGCAAGCTATCGGCGTGCGCGTGCCCGGTGAGGTTCTGCACGCCCTGGTGCTTGTAGTCGACCGACAGCGTCAGCGGCACGGTCTTGATCGGCACCACCTCGGCGGAGAGATCGTAGCTGACCGCGCCGCCCGAGGTCCCCAGCTCGATGTAGGCCTGGCTGGAGAGGACGTTCAAGCCCTGCAGGAGGTGCTCGGTGGTCCGGTAGTAGACGAGGCCGCCGCCCAGGCGCACTTGAGGATGCACCTGCAGTCCGCCGGTCAGGTACATGCCCCAGACCTTGCGGTCGACGGTGATGATGTGGTCAGCGCCGGGCCAGTTGGCGGGCCAGAACACGTATCCACCGCCCGGTATGGTGACTCCCCCGCCGACGCCCAGCCGCATGTCGTTAGGCAGCGTGAGCCCATAGGCGGCGTAGATCGCCGGCGGGAAGACGCCTTTGGGCGTCATGGTGACCGACTCCCCGTTGGAGAACCGGTACGAGTCGGTCCAAGTGCTGCGGAGGTCGATCAGGCTGGCACCGATCGAGAGGTTGAGGCCTTCGAGCCGCGAGAGCGCCGCGGGGTTGGCATACGTCGCTGCGGCGCTGTCCTGCGCGGCCCCGCCGGCGCCGCCGAGGGCCAGGTCGCGCGCATTGATGTTGGGAACGACGTACCCGCCGGCGAGCGCTGCGGCAGGGGCGAGGGCGGCGGCTGCAAGGATGAGTTTGCGCATGGTCGTCCCCCCTTTACGGCGTGGACTGGGTGACGGGCGGCAGCGTGCCCGCGGTGAAGAACGCCGCGATATCGTCCTGGGCCTTCAGGGTGATGCTCGTCGGGGCCTGGGTGTAGGTCGCCCAGTTGGTGAGGAAGTCGTGGGCCACCGCCCCCGCCGGGCAGGTCACGTTGTTGCTGGCGAGGAACGTCGTCACCGTGCCGGTGCCGCTGGTGGCGAGGATGGGCCCCAGCCCGGTCGCGGCGTAGAGGTCGAGGCTGAACGGGTTGGGCACCACCGTATCGCAGAGGGCGAGCTGCCCCATCACGGCGCGCGCTGGCGGCGCCACCCCTCCGGACAGCGGCCCGGGGAGCGTGTTGGTCGTCAGATTGGCGGCGAAGTTCTCCGGGTCGGACGGGTCGAGCACCCACTTGGCCACGTTGACGAAGGCCAGGTACCTCGCGGTGCCCCTGGTGATGCCGAGGGCCGCAAGCAGCGTGTCGAGCGTGCCCTTGAAGGCGGCCGAGTTGGTGCCGATGTCGACGAAGGTGGAGCCGCCCACGTTGAGCGCTGCCTTGCGGATGCGCGCGTTGGCCGCGACATCGACGACACCCGAGATGGCCCCGAGCGACTGGCCGACGAAGAAGATACGGGCGGGGTCGATCTGCACGAGCGTGGACGCGGTGATGAGGTTGTTGGCGCAGGTATTGGCGGCCGTCAGCGCGGCCGTCACGTCGCAGGCCGGGTTGGGCGAGAGCACGCGGATGAGCTGCGACTGATCGATGATGTCCTGCCGGAACGAGTCGCGCGTGCGGAACAGGTTGCCCGTGACGAGGAAGTTGCCCGACGCCGTCGCCTGGCTGGCCGTGTTGGTGCAGGTGGCGCAGCTGGTGTCGCGCTTGAAATCGGTGGGCGTCGAGCCGCTCATGCAGTGCCCAGGCGTGGGTCCGGGCTTGTCACCCTCGCTGGCCAGCGCCGGATCGGCCACGCAGGAGCCAGTGGCGCACTCGGCGTCGGCCTTGCAGTAGGAGCGATCGCCGTGCTTGGGCGCATCGATGGCCGCGACTGCGAAGCCCTTGAAGTTCAGCTCGTCGGCCACCTTGAGCATGCTGTTGCGAGCGCCACCGATCCCGTGGCGAAAGACGATCAGCGGAATGCTGCACGTCGTTGGCGGTGTCACGGCCGGATTCGGGGTGCAGGTACCTCCCGCGGCCAAGAGGTACGGCGGCGGGGGCAGGGCGATGAGGACCTTGATCGGCTCGATCACCGGGACGGCGCTGGCGCCGCCGCCAAACGCGCCGGTGTCCTTGCAGTTGGGATCGCCAGCGTTGCAGAGAAGCTTGTTGAACGCCGGCACCACCGTCTCGACCACGTAGCCGATGTGCGCATTGGGCACGGGGGTCGCGTCGACGCCGTACGCGGAGAGAGCAGCGGCGACGCTGCCCGCGGTGCAGGCCGCGCTAAGGGCCGGCGCGCAGTAGAGCTTGGTCGTGCCGGGCACCGGGTTGATGGTCGTGAGCGGCGCGCCGTAGGGCAGCGCGGCCAGGTTGGTAGCAGCCGTCTTCATCGAGTTGTCCTGCGTCAGCGTCTTTCCTCCCTGCGTCCGGAACGTGTAGGCCATCGCCAGGTGCGGGCGGGTGATGGCCGGCTTCTCGACCGCCAACGTGCCGGCGGCGAGCGCGATGGCTTGTCGCATCTGGTCGATGCCAAGCGCCTGCGCGTCGGTCACGCCCGCGATCGCCGACTTGCCGTTCACGGCCGCCGTCAGCGAGGGATCCATGAGGAGGATCTTACCCAGCGTGCTGCGGGTCAGGCCGTTGCCGTTGAGGTCCTTGACGCCGTCGCTGATGAGCACCACGTACGTCGTGCCCTCCTTGAGCGGCGGGACGGCAAAGAAGTTCGGCCCCACTTGCGCCGGCACCGCGGGCTGCAGGCCGATGGCGGTGGAGAGGCACTTCTCGGTGGGACTCGCCGAGCACGCCCCGCCCGAGAGGGCCGCCTGCGAGATGGGCGGCGGCTCGGAGACGTAGGCGATCTTTTCTGGATGCCCGGTGCCGAGCGCCTCGGCGATGTCCAGCAGCCGCTTGGCGCTGGGCGACGGCGAGGTGAGGTTCAGCTCATAGAGGAACACCGTGCTGCCGCTGACGGTATTGGCATCGATTGCGCCAGAGGTGGCAGCGAGGACCATCGCGGTGGTGCTGAAACCGTCGAGGGTCGCGAGCCCCGGCCCGAGCGCGCCGAAGGGACCGGTGGCCGCGGCCAGTTCGGGCAGCAGATGCCCGTCGGCACCCAGCAGAAAATCGCTCGGCAGCGGCATCTGGCCAGAGCTGGGATCGGTCTCGACGTGCGTCTGCACGTTGGCGATGGCGAAGGTGCCCATGATGGCGAGCTGGCGGTGGGCGAGCGGGCCCCACACCTCGTCGATCCTCGACTGCGGCAGGAGGTAGCCCTGCCGCACCCCCTCGAGCAGCGCGCCGGTGGCCCTCTTCTCGTCGACGCTTCCCGGGATGAGGCTCTGGTTCTGCGGGAGCGACAGGTCCTGATCCTGTAGCAGCAGGTACATCGCCGGCTGCGGCTGAAGTCCGGCGTTGCTCCCCGATACCTTGACGGCACCCGGGCCACCGCGCACCGCCACGACGTAGGGGCCGGGATCCCAGCGCCGCGATCCGCTTTTGGCGGCGTTGGGCGACTTGTGCAGCGTGAGCGTGCCGTGGTCGCCGTTGACAACGTAGTCGGTCGAGGCGGGCGCGTCGTAAGCGATCGAACTGTATCCGCCCGTGCTGTACGACAGGACGATGAGGTTGTTGGAGTTGATGCTGCTGACGTCGAGCGCGGGCGCGCTGCGCGTCGAGGCGCCGGTGTTGGGATCGATGGTGAGCCGCACGAAATCGATGGTGATGGGCACTTCCTGATCGTTGGGGAACCCGCCGGCGTTGACGAATTCCTGCAAGAGCGCCTTCTGCGCTCCGCTCTGCGCGGCGATGGCCTGCGGCTGCAGCGCAAGATCGTTGGGGAGCGGGATGGAGGGCGGGTTGCCGGTGGGATCGAACGCGGCGTAATCGACCGTCGAAGGGTTGATCGCCGACGAGATGGACGGCTCGCACGCGAGCGCGGCGAGCGCCAAGGCGAGGGCGGTGCGGCGGAGCAGCATCGGCTTACTCCCGGCTGGGTTTGGATCGCGGCTGAGGCGGACGAGCGCGCTTATCGTCCGGCTTTCGTCGTGGTGTCAATGACGCGACTGGCTGAAGGTTTCATCTCCGCTGGAAGCCTGCCGAAATCAAAAGCCGGGCAGGCGCAGCTGGTGGTGCTCGCGGATCGCCATCGCCTCGAGGCCCTTGCCGCGCAGCGCCGCCGCCAGCTCGTCGGCGTGTCCGTCGACGGCCAGCACGCGCCGCGCGCCGGAGCGCAGCGCGTAGTCGAGCAGCTCGTCGAATCCCGCGTGGTCTGAGAGCGGGATTGCCTCGTCGACCCCGCTCAGCCCGTCGAGGGCGCGGCCGCCCAGGCCGCACACGCGATGGTCGCCGAGCTGCAAGCGCGAGAGGCGCGCCGTGGGCGGGAGGACCACCACGTCGCCGTCCGCGTCCAGCTTGGTGAAGCCCTTCAGCGGCACGCCCTGCGCGGCGTACACCTCGCAGGCGCGATGCGCCGTCGCGTGCATGCGCAGCGTGTGGCCGCGGTCCCCCAGCCAGAGCGCCAGATCCTGCGCGGCGCCCAGTGCGGCGGCGATGAGCACCGGCGTCTTTCCCTGGCGCAGCGACCCGTCGACGAAGGCGCGCACGCGCTCGAGCAATTCTTCGCGGGGCGGAAAGACGTAGCGGGGCGCGCCGTAGAGGGCGCGGATGACCAGCGTCCGGCAGGAGAGCTGCTCGCGCGGCTCGGCGGTCAGCGAGGCGCGTTTGCCCGAGCCGCCGATGTCGGCCGCGTAGACGAGGTCGAGGCCGTCCGCCTCGCAGCGAAGCTGCGCGCTTCCCAGGACGTGGCCGGCCGGGTGCACCGTGAGGCGCAGAGTGCCGAGCGCGAACGGATTGCCCCAGGCGGCGGGCAGCGCGGCGGTCCGGCGCAGCGCGCGGGGCTGGGCCGCTTCGAGAAGCGCCACCGTCGCGGGAGTGGCAACGGTGCGCTCGGGCAGGACGGGCCGCGCGCCGCGCGCGTGGGCGAGGAAGCCCAGGGGCGGGCGGCCGCGCGGCTCGAGATGGAGCTGGTGGCCGCGCACGCGAAGGCCGTGCGCCGCCCGCTCCACCTCGGGCGCAATCGCCTCTCGCATGGACCCGGTTTAACAAACTTGAGGTTTACTTCCACCGATTCAAGCCTTCGGTTGGTTGCGCGCCTTGAGCGCGGAACCGACTTCTCCCACCAAGACCCCGAGAATGATGAGCGCGCCGCCGGCCAGTTCGCGCGGCGTGAGGCGTTCGCCGATGAGGAGCGCCGCCCAGAGCGCCGCAAAAACCGGCTCCAGCGAGCAGATGAGCGCGACGCGCACCGGCGGCAGGATTTTTTGCGCCCAGGTCTGCACGCCGAACGCGAGCAGCGTGGCGAAGAGCGCCAGATACAAGAGCACCAGCCACAGCTTCGGCGCGCCCGAAAAATGCTGCCGCTCGACGAGCGGCCCCGCCGCCGCCGCCATCGCCCCGATGGTCGCAAGCTGCAAGAGGAGCATCGGCAGCACGGGATACCGGGGAGCGACGCGCCCCAGCACGATGATCTGCGCCGCGAACACCACCGCGCAGCCGAGCGTGAGCAGATCGCCCGCCATGGTCGCCGCGGCGCCGTTCGTCCACGGGGCCGAGAGCAGCGTCATGCCGGCGAAAGCGACGAGCACGCCGAGCAGCGCCGGCGCCGGCGGACGCTTGCGAAAGAGGAGGAACTCCAGCACCGGCACCAGCACCACCAGCATGCCGGTGAGAAAACCGCTGCGCGAGGCGCTGGTGCGCTGCAGGCCTTCGATCTGGAGCAGAAAACCGAACCCGAGCAGAGCGCCGGAGAAGGTCCCGTCGCGCAAAAGCGGGCCCCGCAACGACATGAGCTGCTCGCGGCCGCGCGGCGTGAGCGCCATCCAGCAGGCGAGCAGCGCCGAGGCCATCGTCATGCGCACGGCCACCAGCGCCAACGGCGAGCCGGCCGCATGGCCGCCGCCGCCGCCGAGCAGCGTCCGCAGGATGGCGAAGCTGCTCCCCCAGATGGCCATGATCGCCGCCAGCGCGAGGTCCGCCATCAGGGCCCCTCAGCCGACGTCATTCCACCCCGAAATACACCCTCCCGCCGCGTTCCGCGCGCGAAACGCTGCCGGCCTCCTCGAGCACCTCGAGATTTCCCATCACTTCCGAGAGGACCAGGTAATGCTGGTTCGGCTTGACGCGCGGAAAAATCTTCGGCGCCAGCTCGCCCGGGGTCTGCGCGCCCTCCGCACGCAAGAGCTCGACGATGCGCGCCTGGCGTTTCTGGTAGAAGCCGAGCAACCGATCGATGTGCACGGCGTGCCCCGAGAACGGTTCGGCGTGGCCCGGCGCCACCAGTTCGACGGGCAGCTCGCGCACGCGCTTCGCCGAGCGGACGTACTCGACCAGCGCCTTGTGGCGCGGCGCCGCCTCGCCTTCCAGATCGAGCAGCGGGTTGGGCGAGACGCGCTCGAGGAGATGGTCGTCGCTGAAGAGCACGCGCGGCCCTTCCGCCCACAGGCAGACGAGGCCCGGCGTGTGTCCCGGCAGGTGCAGCACCTCGGCGGAGAACTTCTTGAAGCGCAGGCGCGCGCCGCCCTCGAGCGGCTCGACGTGCTCGAGCGGCCGCGCCATGCGCAGCGTGTCCTGCCAATGGATGCGGACGTGCTCGAGCAGGCCGGGCGGCCCGCCCAGCTTGGAGAGATAGGCCGCGTACGCATCGAGGCGCCTGGGGGTGCGGTCGCGGCCGGTCACTTTGTCGTGGTCGCGCCGGTGCACGAAGACCGGCGCCCCCGACGCCTCCTGCGCGGCGCGCGCGTACCCGTAGTGATCGATGTGCCCGTGCGAGACGAAGATGCGCCGCACGTCGCCCAGCGAGAGGCGCAGCGCGGCGAAGCCGTTTTCCAGCGCCTCGCGCCCTTCCTTCGTGCCGATGCCCGCGTCGAAGAGGGCGACGCCGCCGCCCTCCTCTTCGATCACGTAGACGTTGGCCGGCCCGCCCGCCTCGGGGAAAGGGACGGGGACGGGGATGCGATTCACTCCCAGTCGAGCGAGGGCCGCGGTCACTTGAGCTTCTTGACCTCTTCCGTCAGCTCGGGCAGCGCCTTGAAGAGATCGGCCACCAGGCCGTAATCGGCCACCTGGAAGATGGGCGCCTCGGGGTCCTTGTTGATGGCCACGATCGTCTTGCTGCCTTTCATGCCGGCCAGGTGCTGGATGGCGCCCGAGATGCCCGCCGCGATGTAGAGCTTGGGCGCGACCACCTTGCCGGTCTGGCCCACTTGAAGATCGTTGGGCTGCCAGCCCGCGTCGACCACCGCGCGGGAGGCGCCCACCGCGGCGTTGAGCACATCGGCCAGCGCTTCGATGGGCTTGAAGTCGCCCTTGGTGCCGCGGCCGCCCGACACGACCACCGATGCCTCGGTCAGCTCGGGGCGCGCGCTCTTCACCTCGCTGAACTCGACGAATTTCGTCTTCGCGGCGGGCGCGTCGGTGGAGAACGGTTTCACCTGCCCCGGCGCGCCGGCCTTCTGCGCGGCGGCGAATTCCGTCGCGCGCACCGTGATCACCTTCACCGGCGTGGTCACCTCGACGGTGACGATGGCATTGCCGGCCCACATGGCGCGCTTGAACTGGTTGGCGCCGACGACCGCGAGCACGTCGGAGGCGAGCCCGGCTCCCAACTTGGCGGCAATGCGCGGCGCGATGTCCTTCCCGTAGGCCGTCGCGGCGACCACCACGTCGGTCGCGCCCACCGACCTGGCCGCTGCCACCGCCGCCGCCCCGTGCGTCTCGGCCAACGCGTGCTCGAATGCCGGTCCCTCGACGGCATGGACCGTCACGCCATACCCCGCCAGCTCCTGCGCAGCGGGCCCGACGCTTTTCCCGATGACCACCGCGTTGATCTGCCCGCCGTTCTTCTGCGCCAGCAACTGCGCGGCCGCGAGGGCGTGGAGGGTGGCCTTTTTCAGCTTTCCTTCGGCCTGCTCGCCGATGAGAAGGATCGTCGCCATGTCTCAGACCACCTTCGCTTCTTCGTGGAGTTTCTTGATCAGCGTCGCCACGTCGGGGACCTTGACGCCCGCCGCCCGCGCCGGGGGCGGCTCGACGCGCACCACCTTCACCTTGGGCGCGACGTCCACGCCCAACGCGGCCGGGGCCAGCTCCTCGATGGGCTTCTTCTTCGCCTTCATGATGTTGGGCAGTGAAGCGTAGCGCGGGATGTTGAGGCGCAAGTCGACCGTCACCACCGCGGGAAGCTGCACTTCGAGTGTCTCGACGCCGCCGTCGACCTCGCGCACCACCTGCGCCGATTTGCCTTGAAGCCTGATGCCGGGCTTCTTGGCCTTCTCCTCGGGCGAGTCGAGCGACTCCTTCTTCGAGGCGAAGGTCACCTGCCCATAGCCCAGGTATTCGGCGAGGAGCTGGCCGGTGACGTTGTCGTCCACGTCGACGGCCTGTTTGCCCATGAGGATGAGGTCGGGCTTCTCCTTCTCCACCACCTTGACCAGGAGCCGCGCCACCGCGTCGCTGTCGACGAACCCGTCGTGCTTGACGAGGATGCCGCGGTCCGCGCCCATGGCCAGCGCCGAGCGGATTTCCGCCGTAGCTGCCGCGCTGCCGATGCTCACCGCCACCACTTCGGACGGCATGCTCGAGTCGCGCAGGCGCAGCCCCTCCTCGACGGCGATCTCGTCGAAGGGATTTGCCCGGTAGTTGACGCCTTCCGTGACGATCCAGGTGTTGTCGGGCTTCACCTTGATCTTCGACTCGTAGTCCTCGACTCGTTTGACCGTGACCAGGATCTTCAAGGCTTTCCTCCGTCGGGGAGCAATCCCCGCACCAGCCACTCCGCGACTTCCGCCGCGGTCTTGCGCAAATTCGTCCGGCGGCCCGAAAGGAGCCAGCCCAGGGCCAGCTCGTCGAGCGCGCCGAAGATGGCTCTCTTCACCACCACCGGCGAGATGCCGTTGTTCAATTCGCCGCTCTCCTGTCCGGCTCTGACCACTTCGGCGATGAGATCGACGTAGCTGGCCAGCTTGTTGCGATCGGCGGCCGTCAAGAACTGGGCCGATTGGCGCAGCTCCACGATCAGCACCGAGGCCAGCTCGGGGTTCTTCTCCACCAGCGAGAGATGGAGCTGGATGAAGCGGCGCAGCCGGGCGGGCGCGGTTTTTTCGTCCGCCAGCGCCAAGCGCGCGGCCTCGAGCAGTTCGGTCATCTTCTCGTCGAAGAGCCGCAGTAGCAGATCGTCCTTGCTCTTGAAATACAGGTAGATCGTCCCATCGGCCACGCCGGCGCCGCGCGCGATCTCCGCCACGGTAGCGGTGTGGAAGCCGCGCTCGGCGAAGACCTTGATGGCGGCGTCCATGATGCGCGCGCGCTTTTCGTTCCGCAGCGTGGCCGCCTCCGGGAAGCGGGGGTCCTGCCAGAAGGATCCCCCCGCTGAATGAGGGCTCATTCAGATAGGTCCTCGACCGCGATGCGTCAAGTCGGAGTGACGCGGTGTCCCGGAACGTGGTAGTGGAGCGCGCGCAACCAATGGCAAACCGCAGACGACTGACCACCGTTCCCGAGGCGGTCCCCAAGCAGGATATCCTCGACTATGCGCGGGAAGTGATCCGCGCCGAGGCCGAGGCGGTTGCGCAGCTCGGTGGCCGCCTCAATGGCGCGTTCGCGCGCGCCGTGGAGATGGTCCTGGCGTGCACCGGCCGCGTGGTGGTGACGGGCATGGGGAAGCCCGGGTTCATCGCGCAGAAGATCTCCGCCACCTTCGCCTCGACGGGAACGCCGTCGTTGTACCTGCACCCCGCCGAGGCGTTGCACGGCGATCTGGGGCGGCTGGTGCCCGGCGACCTGGTGCTGGCGCTCTCCAACAGCGGTGAGACGGACGAGTTGGTGAGGCTGTTGCCGTCGCTCCGCCGGCTGGGCGCGCCCATCATCGCGCTCACCGGCGGCCCGCGCAGCTCGCTCGCCGACGCGGCCGACGAGGTGCTCGAGATCGGCCCGGTGCCGGAAGCGTGTCCGCTCGGCCTCGCGCCTACCGCCTCGACGGTGGCGCTCCTGGCGATGGGCGACGCGCTGGCCATGGCCGTGCAGCAGAAGCGCGGCTTTTCGCCCGAGCAGTTCGCCTCGCTCCACCCGGGCGGCGCGTTGGGCAAGCAATTCCTGCGCGTGCGCGACGTGATGCGCACCGGCGATCGCAACCCGATGGTCCGCGCCGACGCCACGCTGCGTGAGACGGCCGCAGTGATGACGCGCACCGAGGGCCGGCCCGGCGCGGCCAGCGTGATCGACGGCCAGGGCAAGCTGGTGGGCATCTTCACCGACGGCGATCTGCGGCGGCTGGTGCAGATGGGCGAGTTGGATTTCTCGCGGCCGGTGAGCGCATTCATGGGAAAGACGCCGCGCACCGTCTCGCCCGACGACCTGGCGCAGACCGCCGCGGATCTCCTCAGGCAGTCGCAGGTGGACCAGCTGCCGGTTGTCGACGCCGAGGGCTTGCCCGTCGGCCTGCTCGATGTACAGGATCTTTTGGCCGCGCGGTTACTCGGTTAGAGCTTAGTGCCGGGCGCGGGGTCGGGTTCGTGTACGTTGACGGGTACGGATGCGGGTACGGTTCACGTACCACGGTCCGCGCGACGTTCCCGTCCCCGTCCCCCTCCCCGTGAACGTACACGCACCCGGTCCCGCGCCCGACGCCGTTTGTGTTTGCGTTCTCCTTTTCTTTGGGATTTGGGTTCGGGGGCTGTTTTTGTTACTGAGAGGCGTCCTGTGGCCATCGACTACCCCAGCGAACGCAGTGCGCGCCTGGCCATGGTCGAGGTTGGCCGCCGGCTCTATGCGCGCGGACTCATCAACGGCGGCGAGGGAAATCTCTCCTGCCGGCTCGGCCCGCACCGCCTGATGTGCACGCCGAGCGGCGTGAACAAGGGCTTCCTCTCCGAGGATGAGCTCGTCGTCACCGACCTCTCCGGCGAGTCGATGCACGAGCTGCACAGGCCCAGCAGCGAGATGCTGCTGCACCTCGCCTGCTACGAGGAGCGCGAGGACTGCCTCGCGGTGGTGCACGCGCACCCGCCGCACGCGGTGGCGCTCACGCTGGCCGGCGAGGAGCTCATCCCTGCCATGCCCGAGGCGGTCACCGCGCTGGGCGAGGTGCCCACCGCGCGCTACGCGACGCCGGGGACCGGGTTGGTGGCCGAGGCGATGCGGCCCCTGCTCAAGACCGCCGACTGCGTGCTGATGGAGCGCCACGGCGCGCTGGCGATGGGCTTCGGCCACCGCGCGCTCTTCGACGGCTGCGACAAGATGGAGATGCTGGAGGGAGTGGCCCGCGTCCAGCTCCTCGCCTCGCTGCGGCGCGTTCCCACGCCGCTCTCTGCCGAGGAGCGCCGTATCCTCGAGGAGCAGCGCCGCGCCAACCTCTCGCGCCTCAAGGCGTCGCCGCGTCCCCGGGAAAGGGATTGACGAGATACCAGGTGCTGAAGTGAACCGCAGCGAAGTGATGAAGTCCGTCTTCACCAGCCCGTTGGGTTTCCCTGCGGCGCTCTGGGCCAAGCTGCCGCTGGCCGCATTCGCCGGGCTGCGCGTGCGCCGCCTCGACGAGGCGGGCGCGGAAGTGTCGCTGCCCGCGGGATGGAAGACGCAGAACCCGTTCGGCTCGACCTACTTCGCCGCGCAGGCGATGGCGGCGGAGATGTCGACCGGCGCGCCGGCGCTCTGGTTCATCGAGCAGAGCGGCGTCAAGGTGTCCTCGCTCGTCACCGCCATCTCGGCGAAGTTCACCAGGAAGGCCGTCTCGGAGGCGCGCTTCGTCTTCAGCGACGGAGCGGCGATGCGCGCCGCCATCGAGCAGACGGTGCGCACCGGCGAACCCGTCGTCTTCCAGGCGCGCTCCGTCGGGACCCAGCGCGACGGCACGCAGATCGCCGAGTTCACCGTCGAGTGGTCATTCAAGAAAAAGTAGCCGGCTACGCGTCGGCGCCGCGGTGGGTCATCCGCTCGGCCATCTCGCGCACCAGCTCGCGGCCGCGGTCCATGATGGCGGCCAGCGGCGCCGCTACCAGGTTGCCGGGCGGCGAGTCCGGCGCTCGCGGGTGCGGCCGGGTCGGCGCGAGCTTCTTCGCCTTGGCCATGCGCTCGCCCAGCTCCTCGAGAAGCTCCTCGCCGAGCAGCTTGCGCACGGCAGGGAAGAGCTCGCCCTCCTCTTCCTCGACGTGGTGCTCGACGCTCTCCATCATCACCTTCACCTTGGCGTCGTAGCGTTCGTCGGAGGGATCCATCTTCTCCAGCTCCGACAGCGTCCACTTGACGAGGTGGTGCTCTTCCAGCGACTCCAGCACGATGTCGGCGGCCTTCTCGCCCGCCCGCGTCTCCTTCGCCAGCGCGGCGGTCCGCACCGTGGGGTAGAATAGCATCTCCTCGACGGCCGAGTGGATGGCCAGCTCGCGGATCATCTTCATCACCAGCTTCTGCTTCGACTTCTGCGCGCGCTCGGTGAGCCCCTCGAACTGCCGAAAGAGCTGCTTCACTTCCTCGTGATCGCGCTTCAAGAGTGCGATGGCGTCCATGAAAACCTCCTCCACCGACAGATGCGCATCACCGTTCGCGCGCGCTCGCCCGCTCGGTCCTAGAAGGCGCGGCCCCAGGAGAGCGACAAGACCGGGCCGCTGCCCGTCGAGAACCGCCCCGCGCTCAGCTCGTCAGGGGTCGGCGTCCCGCCGGTGACGTCGAGGTTGTGGCTGAGGAGCCGCGCGTATCCGGCAGCCACCGCAAAGACGAAACCGCCCTGGCCCTGGTACTCGAGCCCAAAGACGGCCTGGAGGTAAGGCGACTGGCCGACGCGATACTTGTACGGGCCGGACCTGCCGGTGTCGCCCACCTCCTGCTGGGAGCCGGTGCCGTAGAGGAACCCGAGGCCGAGAAACGGCGTCCACTCGGCGCGGCTGAAATCGTAGCGGGCGCGCAGGCCGACCTTGGCGCCCTCCAAACTGAAGCCGACGCCGCCCTCGATGGCGAAGCCCGCCTCGAGCGTGCGCCGCAGCGTGAGCCCCACGCCGGCGAGGCCGTTCCACCCCAACTCGCCCGAGAGAGCCCACGGCCGCTGCGAGCGCACCTCGCCGCCGCGGACCACCGGCCTGATCTCCGCCTCGGGAAAGCCGGGCGGCGCCATGGCGATGAGCAGCGCGGCGACCCACATGGCCCAAAGCTACCGCACCCGGGCCAACTCCTCCTCGACCTTGTGCGCCTTGGCCCATTTCGGGTTGGCGGCCTGCAGCGCGCGCAGCGCCTGCGCCGCGGCCGGCTTGTCCCCCTGCTGCGCCTTGAGCCGGGCCATCTCGTAGAGGGCGCGCGGCTGGCGAGGATCCATCTGCAGCGCCCGCTCGAGCGTGCGCTGCGCCATGTCCAGCCGGCCCAGCCCGCGCATCGCCCCGCCCAGCGCGGCGGCGGTGCGCGCGTCGTCGGGCCGCATCGGCATCACCCGCACCACCGCGTCGCGCGCCTCCTGGTATTTGCCCTCGTCGAGCGCTTTTTCGCCCTCCTCGACGAGCTGGTCGAGGCCCTTCTCCAACTCGGGCGTGCGCTCTGTGTTGCGCACAGCCTCGGCAACGTTCTGCAATTCTTCGGCGGAAGGCCCCGCGTGGGCCATGGGCGCGCCGCGCTCGTTGCTGGCGACGGGCGGGTGGCCGGGCGGCATGCCCCCCTGCACGGGTGGATGGCCGGGGGGAACGACCTGGCCCTCGGCCCGCGGCTTGAACAACTCCTCGGCGCGCGGCAGGTTTTCCTTCACCAGGACCGCACGGGGATGGTCGGGCGCCACTTTCAGCAGGCGCTCCCAGTATTTCTTTCCCTCGGCGATCTTCGCCTTGTCGCCGTTGCTCTGTTCGAGCACGATGGCCCCGACGAAGAAGAGAGACTCGGGATAGTCGGGCGCGCGCGCCAGCACCTTGCGATGCTCCGCCAGCGCCGCGTCGGGGTTGCCGATGAGGTAGAGCGCGTTGCCGCGCCGCGAGCGCGCCGCCAGCGCCGGCTCCAGCGCCGCCTCGAGGCAGCGCAGGTGCCGTGGCGGATCGACCTTGTACGCCGCCTCGACGATCTGCGTGAGGCCGTACTCGGGTCCGCTGCGGCGGCACTCGATCGGCAGCTGGGCCGCCGGCTTCACGCCCTTCGCGCGCAGCGCCTCCGCCTCGGCGTCGGTGGGCGCCGAGAGCTCGAGCGCCTGCCGGAAGGTGTCGACCGCCTCGAGGTAGCGCCCGTTCTCGTAGTACAGGTTGCCTAGCGCGGTGAGCACCTCGAACGTCTTGGGCTTGTCCTTGAGCTGGTCCTTGAGGCGATCGACCTCGGCGAGCAGCGCCTTGGAGTCGCCCGGCTCGAGCGCTGCTCCGGCGTCGGCGGCGGGCGCCGGCGAGGTGGCCTTGCAGGCGGCGAGCGCCAGCGCGGCTGCGGCGATGCGTTTCATTGCAGCGGTTCCTCTTCTGCCTCGAGGTCGGGGAGGGGCCGGGGGATGAGCCGGTACGGCCGCACCTGCGCGCGCTGCGTCTCGGGAAGGGCGGCGAGCAGCTGCGCCGCGGTCGCGCCCAGCCGCGGATGGACGGCGCCCGGCGCGATCTCCGCCAGCGGCACGAGCACGAAGGCGCGCTCGTGCATGTGCGGGTGCGGCACGGCCGGCTCGTCGAGCACGCGGTCGCCGAAGAGGAGCAGGTCGAGATCGATCTCCCGGGGTCCCCATTTCTCGCGCCGGACGCGGCCGAGTTGATCCTCGAAGTCGAGCAGCTTGCGGAGCGCCGCCCGCGGCGTGAACAGAGTTCCCACCTGCGCCACGGCGTTCAGGTAGCGCGGCTGCGGCGGGCCCACCGGCGCGGTGTCGTAGGCGATCGACGCGCGCCGCAGCCGGAAGCCCGGCTCGCGCGCGATGCGCTCCAGCGCGGCGCTCAGCATGCCCAGCCGGTCGCCGACGTTCGAGCCGAGCCCGATGAAGGCCTCGATCACGTCACCGCCTCGGTGAGGAATTTTTCCAGCATCCGATACGCTTTCGCCAGCGATTCTTCGCTGCAGCTCTCGCCCTGCTGGTGCGCCTGCGCCTGCTCTCCCGGCCCGAAATTCGCCGCGGGGATGCCGAGCTGGGCGAGCTGCGCCACGTCGGTCCAGGCCTGCTTCGCCTCTACCGGCGCGGCGGTCGAGGCGCGGAATTCCTGCAACAATGGATTATCGAAAATGACCGGGCCCGAGGGAGCGCGGTCGGTGACGACGCATTCCGCCCCGAAGCGCCGTGCCAGCGCCTCTACTTCCGCCGCCGCCTCGTCGGCGCTGCGGCCCGGGGCGAAGCGGAAGTTGAGGTTCAGATCGCAGCGCGCCGGCACCACGTTGCGGCCGGTGAAGCCTTCGATGCGCGTCACGGACATCACTTCCCGGTACGTCAATTCGCCGAAGCGCACCTCGCGCGGCGGCCTTTGCTGAAGTTCCGTCAAGAGCGGGCCCGCCTTGTGAACGGCGTTCTCGCCCTGCCAGGGCCGCGCCGAGTGCGCGCTGCGGCCGCGGAAGGTCAGGGTGGCGTGGAGCGACCCGCAGCAGCCGATCTGCAGGGCCAGATCGGTCGGCTCGAGGCAGAGCGCCAGCGCCGCCTTGCGCAGATCCGGGCGCTTGGCGAACAGCGGCGAAAGGCCGTTCTGCTCGTACGGCCCTTCCTCGCGGTCGTAGAAAATCTCCACCAGCTCGACGGGCAGCTTGTCGCGATCGAGCCGGTTCCACAGCTCGATCATCACCGCCAGCGCGCCCTTCATGTCGGACGCGCCGCGCCCGTGGATGCGCCCGCCAGAGCGCCGGGCGGGAAAATCGCCCGGCTGCAGCGGCACGGTGTCGAGATGTCCGGCCAGGACGACGGCGGGCCGGGCAGACCCGACGCGGCCGAGCACGACCGCGTTGCCGATGCGCTCGCCGCCCGTCTCGCGCGCCACGTACTGGGCGATCTCCGCTTCCTCCCCGATGGGGCTGCGAATCGCGCACAGCGCGAGGGCGCGCTCCGCCAGTTCCATCAGACCGGCACCCCGAAGTCGCGCAGGGCAGAGTTGAGCGACGTCTTCTTGTCGGTCGAGGCGGTGCGCCGGCCGATGATCAGCGCGCAGGGCGTGAGGTACTCGCCGGCGGGAAATTTGCGCGGCCGCATCCCCGGAATGACGACGCTGCGGGCCGGGACCTGGCCCTTGAGGAGCTGCTCGGAGGGCCCGGTCACGTCGTAGATGGGTGTCGAAGCGGTCAGCACGGTGCCCGCGCCGAGGACCGCTTCCTCCTCGACGAGCACGCCTTCCACCACGACGCAGCGGCTGCCGATGAACGCGCCGTCCTCGATGATCACCGGCCGCGCCCCGGGCGGCTCGAGCACGCCGCCCAGCCCCACGCCGCCCGAGAGGTGCACGCCGCGGCCGACCTGCGCGCACGAGCCCACCGTCGCCCAGGTGTCGACCATGCTGCCGGCGCCGACGCGCGCGCCGATGTTCACGTAGCCCGGCATGACGATGGCGCCCTTCTCCACATGCGCTCCATAGCGCACCACGCCGGGCGGCACGACGCGGAACTCGCCCAGGTCCTGCTTGGGCGGGATCTTGTCGAAGAACTGCAGATCGCCGGCCTTCAGCGTCTCGCTTTGCGCCAGCGAGAAGTAGAGGTTGATGGCCTGCTGGATCCAGCCGTGCACCACCCAGCCGGCCGCGCCTTTTTCCGCCACGCGCAGCGCGCCGCGGTCGAGGCGGAAGATGACCTCCCGCACGGCCTTGGCGTGCCGCGCGAGCTGGGCGCGATCGGCCAGCGCTTCCGAAACGCCGGCGCTCAGCTCGTCGTCGGTGGCTCGGGGAAGCCTCAGCTCCTCTGCAGCGGGATTCTGCATGAGGGCGCGAAGGCTAACACCGATCGTCGGGTCATGCCGCCGAACGTTTCTTGCTGCGGATGGGCCGCGACGGAATGCCCGCCACCGTCTCGCCTGGCGCCACGTCGTGGAGGACGACCGCGTTGGCGCCCACCTTGGCCCCCGCGCCGATGCGGATGGGGCCGAGGATCTTCGCCCCCGCGCCAATTTTCACGTCGTCTTCAATCACGGGTGCGCCGGGCAGTTCCGACCTGCCGCCCACCACCACGCCGGGCGCGAACAGCACGTTGCGGCCGATGACCGCCTCGCGGTGCACGACGACGCCGATGCCGCCGTAGCTCACCTCGGTGCCCTCGCCGATCTTCGCCTCGGGGGGGAGATGCGCGGAGAAAAGGACGCGCCCCGCCGCGCAGACGAGATTCGCCGAGCGGCCGAAGCCCGCGCGATGCAGCGCGTGCGCGACACGGTGAAGCGTCAGGGCGTCGAACATGGCTCCTCTCCTATCCACCGGGCGCTCGGCTCGAGCGCGCGCAGGTAGAGCTGCTCGTGCGCGGACTGCATCCCGTCGAGGGTCAGCTCCGACTCGATGAAGGCGCGGGCGCGCCGGCCCATCGCCTGCGCCGCAACGCGGTCGGTGAAGATGCGGTCCAGCGCGCCGGCCAGCGCCTGCGGGTCGCCGTAAGGGACGAGCACGCCGCGGCCGCCCTCCAGCAGCTCGCCGTTTCCGCCCACGTCGGTGGCGACGACGGGAAGGCGCGCGGCCATCGCTTCCATCACCGCGTTGGAGAGGCCCTCGGCGCTGGAGCAGAGGGTGAACGCGTCGGCCCGCCGGAGCAGCGAAGGCACGTCGATGCGGTGGCCGAGCAGCACCACCGTACGCTCGAGGCCCAGCTCGCGGATGCGCTTTTGCAGCGCCGCCTTCTCCGACCCCTCGCCCGCGCAGAAGAAACGCACTTTCGGCCAGCGCTCGCGCAGGAGCGCCGCCGCCTCGACCAGCACGCGGTGGCCCTTCACCGGCCAGAGGTTCCCGATCACGGCCACCATCGAATCGCCCGGCTCGAGAGGCAGCGGATCGCCGGGCTGCGCCGCCAGCTCGTCGAAGCGCGGCAGGTCGAGGCCGTTGCGCACCACCACCACGCGGTCGGGATGGCAGCCTTCCTCCTCGATGCACATGCGCCGCACCGCCTCCGCGTTGGCGCAGCAGATGTCGGCGTGGCGCGCCGCGAACATCTCCATCCGGCGATGCCAGATGGTCATGCCGGGACGCAGGTGGCCCATGTCGACGCGGTTGACGACCACGCGCGCGCCGGCCAGGCGCGCCGCGCTGAGGCCCAGAGCGCTCATGGTGAGGTCGTTCGCATGGACGAGGTCGACCTTGTGCGACCGGATGAGCGCCGCGATTCTCAGTATAGCGAGCCCAGCCGTGTAGTGGGCGAGCCCCCGCAGCGGAATGACGATGGGCTCGATGCCCAGCGCGCGGATCATCGGCAGGAACTTGCCCGAGGCGCCGCTGCAGGCGAGGAGCGGCTCGAAGCCGCGCGGGTGGCGGCGCAGGCGCTCGACGAGCTGCCGCTCGGTGCCGCCGATTTCGAAGCGCGAGACGATGTGGAGGACGCGGCGGACCATTCTTGCGGAGGAAAATGGACACAGGGCGGGCAGGCTGGAAGGGGCTTGCCCCGCTCACAATCCGACACCGGAGTGGGTTCTGTTGACGGGAGTACGCCGCGCTAGAGCGCGCTGGGCCTCAGACCTCGGACCTCGGGCCTCAGGAAAGACAACTTCTTCAGGCTCTGCCTGAGGCCCGAGGCCTGAGGTCCGAGGCCTGCGATGCTCAGTGCAACTGAGCATCGCCTCAGGCGGGCCAGACTTTCACGGCCGCCTTGCAGTCGTCGACGGTGGGGACCATCGCCAGGCGGATGAAGCCGGCGCCCTCCGCGCCGAAGCTGGTGCCGGGAACGACGAGGATGTTTCGCTCGGCGAGGCGGGCCGCGTACGACTCGCTCGTCTCGCCGGAAGGGACGCGCACCCAGAGGTAGAACGCGCCCTCGCCGCCGACTTGCAAACCGAGCTTGCGCAGGTGCTCGAGCAATATGGCCCGCTTCTGCGCGAAGACTTTCCGGCGCGCTTCGACGTGCGCGTCGTCGCCCCAGGCCGCGATGGCCGCGGACTGCACGAAGGCCTGGGAAGCGACGCCGAAGTTGGCGCGCGACTCGCGCAACCAGCGGATCATCTCGCCGTCGCCGGCCATGAACCCGCTGCGATAGCCCGTCATGCCGCTGCGCTTGCTCAGCGAATGGATGACGATGAAGTTCTCGCGCGCGACCTGCAAGGCGCTGTGGGGAGGCGCGCCGACGTACAGATCGACATAAGGCTCGTCGCAAACGACGAGAAACCCGTACTTGCGCGCCAACGCCGCCAGCTTCTCGTGATGGCTGCGCGGCGCCCCCGCTCCGGTGGGATTGTGGGGATAGCAATCGAAATAGATCGAGGTGCGCTCCCATTCCGCCGGAAGTATCGAATCCAGGTCGGGAAGGAAGGCCCGCTCCGCCCGCAGCGGCACCGCCCGCGGCGTCCCTCCGGAGAAGAGGATGGCCCGCTCATAGACGGGATATCCAGGATCGGGATACCAGCAGATAGGCCGCGCCGGATTCAAAGCCGTCAACGGCAGGTGAAAGAGCGCTTCTTTCGCGCCCGCGCAAGGGAGGATCTCGGATTCGGGATCGACCTCGAGCGCGAACCGCCTCTGCAGATATCCCGCGATCGCCTTGCGCAGCGCCGGCAATCCCGCGATGGAAGGATATTGCGATACTTCCGGCACCGCCTTCCGCAATCCTTCCCTGATGAACTCCGGCGTGGGCTCCCGCGGGTCGCCGATGCCGAAGTCATGGACCGGCTTCCCCGATCGCAGCGCCGCGTCGCGTTGCGCGTTGGCTTTTTCCTGGAGATACGCCGAGAGGCGTGGGAGCAGCGGGTTGAGCGAAGCTTTCACTCTGCGCGGACCTCGTTCCGCAGCACGCCCACGCCCTCGACTTCCACCTCCACCACGTCGCCGGCCTTCAAAGGGCCGACTCCCGAGGGCGTGCCCGTCGAGACGATGTCCCCGGGCTCGAGCGTCATGCCGGCCGTGATGAACGCCAGCAGGCGCGGCACGGGGAAAACCTGGTCGCGCGTGCGCCCGTCCTGCTTCACCACGCCGTTGACGCGGCACTGGACGCGCAGATCCGACCAGTCGAGCCCGACCGCGACCCACGGCCCGACCGGGCAGAAGGTGTCGAATCCCTTGGCGCGCGTCCACTGCACTTCGGCGCGCTGGATGTCGCGCGCCGTCACGTCGTTGAGGCACGTCACGCCGGCCACCCCCTTGACGCATTCCGCTTCCGATGCGCGCCGCAGCCGCCTGCCGATGATGACGGCCAGTTCCGACTCGTGGTGCACCTCTTTGGAAATCGACGAGGGCGGCAGCACGATGGCCTGGCCGTGGCCGATGAGACCGCTCACCGGCTTCATCGAGAGCAGCGGCTCCTTGGGCACGTCGCTGGCCAGCTCGCGCGCGTGCTCGACATAGTTCTTGCCCACGATGACGATCTTCCGCCCCGTCCCCCAGGGCATGAGCTGCACCTCCGACAGCTTGCGCTTGGAGCCGAGGCGGCGGCCGCCGGTCAAGGTGGAGTCGAGGCCCGAGATCTCTTCGATCTCGTCGCCCTGCACCACGCCTTCGAGAACCTCCCCGTCCTTCCCCAGATAGCGGGCAATCTTCTTGGTCGTCATCGTCTTGGTCGTCATCGTCGGAACCCGAGCACGTCCTGCATGTCGTAAAGACCCGGTCGCTTTCCCACCAGCCATCGCGCGGCGCGCACCGCGCCGCGGGCGAAGTTCTCGCGGCTGGAGGCGCGGTGAGTCAACTCCAGCCGCTCCCCGTCGGCAAGGAACCAGACGGTGTGGTCGCCCACCACGTCGCCGCCGCGCAGCGTCTGCACGCCGATGGTGCCGGGCTTGCGCGCGCCCACCTCGCCGTGCCGCTGGTAGACGCAGGCGGCCTGCGGCTCGAGGCCCAGCGCGTCGGCGGCCACCTCGGCGAGGCGCAGCGCGGTGCCGCTGGGCGCATCGCGCTTGGCGCGGTGATGCATCTCGGCGATCTCGACGTCGTAGGCTGGACCGAGCGCGCGCGCCGCATCGGCGACGAGCCGGAAGAGCACGTTGACGCCCACGCTCATGTTGGGCGCCATCAAGAGGGGGATTCGGTGTGAATACCCCGACAGCTCCCCCTTGGCCTGTGCGGAGAAGCCCGTCGTGCCGACCACCAGCGCGATGCCGCGCTCGGCGCAGGCGGCGGCGTGCTGCAGCGACGCGCCCGGCGCCGTGAAGTCGATCACCACGTCGGCGGGCCTGGCCAGCGCGCCCTGGATCGAGCCGGCGATGGTGACCTCGAGCGGCCCCGCACCGGAGACGATGCCCGCATCGAGGCCGACCTGCGGGCTCTCCGGCTTCTCAAATGCGCCCACGACGACGAAGTCCTCCTCGCCGCGCAGCGCGTTCAAGATCCGCGAGCCCATCTTCCCGCCCACCCCCGCCACCACGGCGCGGATCTGCTTCACGAGAGGCCCCCGTACTCGCGCATCGCCTGCTCCACCTTGGCCGCGCCCGCTTCCGAGATGGGCACCAGCGGCAGCCGCAGCTCCGGGGCAATGCGGCCCATGCGCCAGAGCGCGTGCTTCACGGGCAGCGGGTTGGTCTCGCAGAAGATCGCCTTCACCAGCGGCGCAAAGCGCGTCTGCGCGGCGCGCGCGCGCGCCAGGTCGCCGGCGAAGAACGCGTCGACCATGCCCGAAAGGTCGCCGGGCGCGATGTTCCCCACCACGCTGATCACGCCGTGCCCGCCCATCGCCATGGTGGCGAGCGCGAACATGTCGTCGCCGGCGAGGATGACGAAGCTCGCCGGCACGCCCGCGGCGAAGATCTCCGCCACGCGCGGCGCGACCCCGCTCGCCTCCTTCACCCCGACGATGCCCGGCACTTTGGCGCAGCGCGCGATGGTGTCGGGCAGCATGTCGACCGAGGTGCGCGACGGCACGTTGTACATCACCACCGGCAGCCCGCCCTGCTTGGCCACCGCCTCGAAGTGCCGGAAGAGGCCCTCGGGCGTGGGCTTGTTGTAGTAGGGCGTGACCACCAGCGCGGCGTCGGCGCCCGCTTCCCTGGCGCGCTGGACGTTCTCGATGGTCGTGCGCGTGTTGTTCGTGCCGCATCCCGCGATGACCGGCGCCTTGCCGCGCGCTTCCTCGGCGCAGATGCGCACCACGCGGGCGTGCTCGTCGGCCGAGAGCGTCGCGCCCTCGCCGGTGGTCCCGCAGGGGACCAGCACGTCGGTGCCTTTCTCGAGCTGCCACCGCGCCAGCTCGCGCAGGGCCTTTTCGTCGAGGGCGCCATTCTTGAACGGGGTCACCAGCGCAACCATCGACCCACGGAAATCCGGCATGTGCCGCTCCTGAGGGCGGGCACTCTACTGTCCGCCCCGCCCCGCCGCAACGTGTTGTGGTCCGCGCCCGCACCCTCTTTCGTGACCGCTTTCTCGCTAGGCGGGGTCCTCTTGGCTACTGTTCGATCCTGAGGTGGCCATTGGCCCTGCGGCGCATCGTGCTCCTCACCTGCCTGCTCGGCTGCTCGAAGAAGATCGAGGGGCCCACGCCGGCGGTGACGAGCGCGCAGAACGAGATCGACCAGAGCACCGCGCCGGCGTTGCTCTGCAACGCGCAGGGCGATCCCGCCAGCGGCTGGCTGATCGACGTGCTGGGCGACAATTTCGCGCCCATGCCCGCCGGGGCGCTGTCCAAGCCGACGGTGGCCATGCCCATCGTACGGCTCGACGGCCCCGAGAGATACACTGTCCCCGACGCCCACGTGCGCTTCGCCGACAAGAAGCGCCTGTCCCTCGCCATGCGCACCGCCGATAGCGCGGCCGACGCGCACGCGCTTCTACCCGGCGACTACTCCGTCACCGTCACCAACCTGAACGGCGCCTCGGCAAGCGCGCCCGCGGCCATCCGCGTCATCCCCCCGCCCAGCGAGACGGGCCTCGCGGTGCAGCCCGCCGGCGGGCCGGTCGGGTCTCCGCGCATCTGCAACGACCAGTCGCAGACGCTGATCATCACCGGCACCGGATTTCGCGGCGCGGCCCAGCTCAGCGTCGCGCTCCTCTACAACGGGGCGCCGGTCCTCACTGCCCCGCCCTTGTCGCTAACGGCGGTGACCCCGACGGAGATCGACGTCTCCATTCCCGCCGGGTCGTTCTCCGGCCTGAGCGCCACCGGCACGACATTCACGGTGCAGGTCGCCGATCCCAACGGCTGCGTCACGCCCTACGGCAGCGCGCCGCGCGGGTTCCGCGTCACGGACTTCAGGGCCTACACGACGTGCACGCAGCTCGGCACCCTGACCTTGAGCCAACGATTCGGGTGGGCGCAGAGGAACCAGGTGATCACCATCACCAACGCGTTTACGCAGCCGGCGACGCAGCCGTTCTCCGGCCCCGCGCCCACGGTCACCATCACCGCGCCCATCAAGGGTAGCTCCACGCCGGCGTCGATCCGGCTCCTGCGCGTCGCGTATGTGAATGCCAACACCATCACCGCGGTGGTGCCGACATGCTCGGGCGCCCAGCCCACGCCGGCCACCGACACCGGCGCCGGCGGCTGCCCCAACGGCATCGCGCCCGGCGGGCCGTACACCATCGACGTCGAGGACGCGACGGGCGCGTTCGGCTCGCTTTCCGGCACCAACGGGTTCCAGGTGGTGGCGAGCCAGCCGCCGGTCATCGCTTCCATCTCGCCGGCCGTCCTCGACACCGCCGGAACGGGCGACTTGAGCATCACCGCGGGCGCGTCGAGCTTCGCGCTCAACGCCAAGCCGCAGATCGTCTTTCCGGCCGGCGGGGTGTGCGATCTGCCCATCGACTCGCAGAGCGCGACGGCCATTCACGCCACGGTGCAGGGGCCCCTGTGCGGGACCGCCCTCAATCCCGGCCAGTATGTCATCCGCGTGCAGAACACGTCGGACAATGCCTTTGGCGATTTCTCCTCGCTGATCGTCACCGCGCCGAATGCCCCGCCCGGCAACTTTGCGCTCGTCAGCAGCGCGCTCTCCACGGCGCGAGCGGACTTTCCCCTCGTGCAGGCCGGCGACGACGTGGGCAACCACTACCTCTACGCGCTCGGCGGCATCACCACCCCCGCCGGGACGACGGTGCTGTCCAACGTGGAGATGGCGCAGATCGATCCGTTCGGCGACGTGATCGGCGATTGCGGCGGCGGCCCGTGCGTCTTCCGCGTGCTCGATCGATCGCCGCTCGGCGAGCCGCGGCGCGGCGTCGCGGCGGTGTCGGTGCAGATCCCGGGCGACACGGGCTACGTCTTTGCCATCGGCGGGATCAAGTCGGGCGGCGCGGCCATCGCCACGGTCGAGCGCGCGCAGGTCTTGCGCTCCGTCGACGCGCCGGTGATCGCCGCCCCCGTCCAGGTGGCGGCGGGCGGCACGCTGGCCGCGGGGAGCTACTACTTTCGCGTCTCGGCACTGTTGGCGGCGAGCGATCCGAAGAACCCGAGCGGCGAGACGCTCGCGTCCGACCTGGAACCGATCTCCGCCCAGAACGGCAGCCGGGCGATATTGTCGTGGCCGTGCGTGGCCGGCGCGGCGAAGTACCGCGTCTATCGCACGGTGGGTCCGAACCAGGGCACTGGCACCGAGCGGCTCCTCACCGAGCAGGCTGCGGCCGTCTCGAGTTGCTCCGGCTCTCCGCTTCCGAGCGAGAACTTCACCGACGACGGCAGCGCGACGCCGGCCGGCCTGCGCCCATTGCCTCCAGGCGCGCTGGGGAGATGGGCGGCGATGCCGTCTTTGGGCTCGCCGCGTGGCCAAGCGGCCGCCGCGCTCGCCAACGATCGACTCTACGTCGCCGGCGGCTGCACCGGCGCCAACTGCGACGTCGCCGGAAACAATCTGACCACCTACGAGGACAGCCAGCTCACGCTCCAGAACCTGGGGCCCTTCAGCTCCACGGGCGCCATCAACCAGGCGCGCCGCCAGGGTACGTTCGCGCTCGCCACCAACGCCGTGGCGCCGGCCCGCGTCGCGTCGGGCGAAGGATGGCTCATCCTCGTCGGCGGCGAGCGGAGCGACGGCGCGGTCCTGCTCAACAGCACCGGCGGTATCGAGGTCTCGCACGCCATCGTGGGCGGAGCGGCGCAGGCCACACCAGTCTTCGCCAATGCGGCCTACACCCCTGACTTCGGCAGGCATGGCGGCTGGTCCGAAGTGATCGCCAACCAGCTCGTCATCTTCGGCGCCAACCCTGGGGGCACGATCATCTTCCGCGCCGGCCCGCTGTGCAACGCGCCCTGCGCGGCGGCCGCGGACTTCAGCACCGATCTGCCGCAGACGGGCACCACGTTCACGGCGCGCTACCTGCTCGGGGAGAAGCTCTTCCGCGGCTACTTCTACGCTGCCGGCGGTTTCACCAACGCGACCACCGGCGCGACAGCGCTGTCGACCGTCGACCGCATCCCGTACTGACGAGGAGGCAATGAGAATCATTCTCGCGCTCTCGTTGCTCCTCCCGGCCGCCGCCGTCGCCGCCGAGACGTCCAAGCCGCGCTTTTTGCTCGCGCCCAAGCTGGGACTGTTCGAGCCCACCTCGCGCCTTTCGGGCGCGCTCTTCCTGGGCGCCGAAGCGGGATATCTCACGCCGGCCATGGACGACCACCTGGCGGTAGTGCTCGAGCTGGACTGGGTGCGGCCGCGCGCCTCGGGATCCATCGCCGACCCGCGCCTCTCGAGCGGCGGCGACTACAGCCTGGGCAACGCCATGGTGGGCATCCTCCTCTCGGCGGTCTACCGCTTGGGGGAAATCAACCGGTTCACGCCCTACTTCGGAATGGGGCCCGCGCTCTACTTCCACCGCACCGTCACCACGGCCTTCGGCAGCACATACACCGAGACGGAGGGGCGCCTCGGGCTCCAGTTCGTCGGCGGGACGGAGATCGCGCTCGGGCCCGGCGCGGCCTTCGGGGAGATCCGCTACCAGTTCGCGCGCGTCGATTTCCTCTCGACGGGCAACGCCAACGTGGGAGGATTTCTTGCCCTCGGCGTAGGCTATCGCATTCGCCTTTAGACCGACTCGCCGCGCACCAGGTCGGCGTATGTCTCCCGGGCGCGGATGATGCGCCACGAGCGGCCCTTCACCAGCACTTCGGCAGGCCGGGGCCGCGCGTTGTACTGCGACGCCATTGCCATGCCGTACGCGCCAGCGGTGCGCAGGACGACCAGGTCGCCCGACTTGAGCGGCGGCAGCCGGCGGCGCTTCGCCAGCACGTCGGCGCTCTCGCACACTGGACCCACCAGGTCGACCACTTCCGTCCCGCGCCGCGGCCGCCCCACCTGCTCGACGTCATGCCACGCGCCGTAGAGCGAGGGCCGCAAGAGGTCGTTCATCCCCGCGTCGACCACCACGAAGCGGCGCGCACCCGCCCCCTGCTTGCGCAGCAGCACGCGCGAGAGCAGCACGCCCGCGTTGGCGACGAGCAGCCGCCCCGGCTCGAGCAGAACCTTCACGGGGAGGCCGCGCAGCGCGCGCACCAGCGCCTTGCCGTACTTTTGCGGCGGGGCCGGCTCGGGGCCGTCGCCGTAGGGGACGCCCAGGCCGCCGCCCATGTCGAGGCGGCGGATGTCGTGCCCCTCCCGGCGCAGATCGAGGGCCAGCGCCCGCATCTTGCCCGCAGCCTCGACGAAGGGGCGCAATTCGCCGATCTGCGATCCGATGTGGCACGCCACCCCCACCACGCGCAGCCCCGGCAGCGATGCCGCGAGCCGGAACGCCTTGCGCGCCCGCGCCGCCGGCACGCCGAACTTGGACGTCGAGAGCGCCGTGGCGATGTACGGGTGCGTGCGCGCGTCGACCTCGGGGTTCACGCGCAGCGCGACGGGCGCGACTTTGCGGCGGCGGGCCGCGACGCGCGAGAGCTGCTCCAGCTCCTCCTCGCTCTCGCAATTGAACTGGAAGATGCCCGCCTCCAGGGCGGCGGCCATCTCCTCCTCGCGTTTGCCCACGCCGGAGAAGACGATCTTCTGCGGCTCGCCCCCGGCCTTGAGCGCGCGGTACAGCTCGCCGCCCGAGACGATGTCGAACCCGAATCCCTCGCCGGCCAGCAGCTTGAGGAGCGCCAGGTTGGGCGCGGACTTCACCGCGAAGCAGGCGAGGAAGTCGAGCTCGCGCAGCGCTCCCTTGAAGACGCGCGCGTGCCGGGTCAACGTGGCCGTCGAGTAGACGTACGCCGGCGTGCCCACCTCCGCGGCCAACTTGGCCAGCGGCACGTCCTCGCAATACAGCTCGCCGCGCTTGCGCCGGAAGTGGTTCACGGCGTCCCGCCGTCGGCAGGCCCCGCGTCAGCCGCTTCCTGCAACGGCGGCCGGGGCGGGCCCTTCACGCCGCACACCACCAGCGTCGAGGTAGCGAGCACGATCAGCGCTCGCAAGACCCGCTTCATCTAGAACGGGATTGCCATGATGAATCTGATCGCGTGAGCTACGCCGGGGCTGGTGTTGGTGGCCACGTTGCGCAGGCCGTTGAACGGCAAGAGCAGCCCATAGGCCAGGCCGGTGTGGAACTTGTCGGAGGTGTCGTAGGTGATGCCGACGTTCAGCTCAAGCCCCAGCGCCTTGGCCAGCCCGGGGGTGTTCTCCTGGTACCAGGCCTGCGAATAGATGGCTGCGGCGTGCAGCTCGAAGCCGGTGTCGTCGCCCCCGCCCGTCTTGCGGCCGGTGGGCCGGTAGCGCAAGGACGGCTTCAGGTACCAGCCCGAGGTCACCGAGGTGACCAGGTTGCGCCAGAGGATCATGTCGACGTTGAAGGCGCGGTTGAAGACGAAGTTGTTCACCCGCCCGTGCGAGTTGTCGAGGTTGGAGAAGTCGAGGTGGCCGCCGTCGATGTCTCCCGGGCCGGCGGCGTTGAAGCTCTGCTGGCCGGGGAGCGGCGCGATGGGCTGGGGGTTGCCCGAGCCGGAACGCCAGGGGCGCGCGCCGAATCCGTACGCGCCCTTGTCGCCCGAGGCCCCGCCCCACTCGAGGCCGAGGAGGATCGCGTCGTTGGACGTGAGCGCGACGTCGGTCTGCAACGCGCCGCCGAATTGCAGGAAGGTCACCGGCTGGATGAGCGGCAGGGCGGCCTGGGGATCGACGTTGGTCAGATCGATGTTCTGGTGCGTCGCGATGTTGCCGACCGTCACGGCCATCTCCGCGTCGAGCCGCCACTTCTTGCGCTTGAGCGAGACGAACGCGTCGGGCTGGTAGAGCTTGGCGGCCCGCCGCACCACGCGCGCGCGCAGATCGCCGCCCGTGGTGGGCACCGGCGTGTCCCACGGCTGGGTGCGGTAGTCGAGCAAGAGGCCGTAGTTGATCACCCACTGGTTGGCGTCCAGCTTGCGCTTGATGTCCTCGGCGTTGTCGAGCCGGGTCATTTCCACCGCCAGGCGGTAGCCGTCGTCGAGCGTGTCGAGGTCGACGCTGCGGCCCAGCTCGCCGTGCTCGCCGGTGGTGAACTGGCCTTTGTCGAGCAGGTCGAACATCACCGAGAAGTGGTGGCCCTTGAACTCGCGCGGGGCGAAGGCGATGCGGTCGTAGGTGTCGCCGAAGTCGCAGTCGAGGCAGTTGCCATCGTTGTGCAGGATGCCCAGGCCCCAGTGGTAGCCCATGCGCCCGAAGAGGAACTCGCCGAGCGCCGTGTTGACCCGGCCCCAGACGCGTTTCACCTTCACCGTGCCGGCGGCGCGGGAGTTGGAGAAAATGGCCAGCGGCGTGTACGGGTCGATGTACATGTCGGAGACCGGGTCGCTGCCGAGCAGGATGTTGTCGAGGATGTCGAGCTGCGAGTAGATGGAGAGGTCCTCGCTCACCTCGAGGGTCGGCTCGAAGCGGAAGCGGAAGTTCGCGTCCGACTGGCTGTTGTTGCCGCCCTCGCCGATGAACGGGCCCGGGAAGAGTTGGTGCCCGCTCGGGTCGGCGCCGCGGCCGAGCCGCATGTTGTTGAAGAACTCGCCGCGCAGGCGGATGTAGCCGTGGGGCTGGAAGAGGTTGACGCGCTGCTTGAGCTGCTCGACCGCTTCGCTGTCCTGCACGCGCGCCTGGCTGTCCTGCTCGACCCAGGCCGTCTCCTGCTTCACCTCGTCGCGCGTTTTCTGCAGCTCGCGGCGCACCTCTTCCATCACCTGGCGGCGGAACTCCTCCTGATCGAAGGCGGGCTTCACCGGCTCGGGAGCGGGAGCGGGGGCAGTCGCGGGAGCGGCGCCGGCGGTCCCTTGCTCCGCCGCCTTGGTGGAGGTGGCCGGCTGCTGCGCCTCGGTGGAGGCGCCGCTCTGGGGGGCCTTCTTCGCTGGAGTGGTGGCCGCTGGCTTCGGCTTCGCCTTGGCCTTTGCCGGCGCGATCTGGGCGGCGGCGGGCCCGGCGAGGGTGCAGACTGCGACGGCGATTGCGAGCGAGCGAAGCATGCCGGAATCGTTGAACAAGATGGACGGCTCCCGAATGGACAGAGGGCGCGCGAGTAGCACGCGGCCCCTGGCGGGTCAAGACGCGAACGGAATTTGCAATTCACCGTCGAAGACGTGCAATTGAGCACATGAACATCGTTTTCGTCCTGCTCTTCGTCGCGGCCGCCATCGCCGGCGCGATCAAGGGAGATCTCAAGGCCGTCGGCCAGGGCGCCTTCGACGGCGCCGCCTCGGCGGTGACGCTGGCCATCGGCCTCGTCGGCGTGATGTCGCTCTGGCTCGGCCTGCTCAAGATCGCCGAGAAGGCCGGCCTGGTGGAAAAGATCGCGAGCGCCGCGCGCCCCATCTTTCGCCCGCTCTTTCCCGGCGTGCCGGAGGGACACCCGGCCATCAGCGCCATGCTCCTCAACATCGCCGCCAACATGCTCGGGTTGGGGAACGCCGCCACGCCCTTCGGCATCAAGGCGATGGAGGAGTTGGAGAAGCTCAACCCCACCCCGGGCACGGCCACCAACGCGCAAGTGCTCTTCCTCGCCATCAACACCGCCAGCCTGCAACTCGTGCCCACCACCGTCATCGCGCTGCGCGCCTCGGCGCACTCGAGCGACCCCGCGGGCATCCTGGTGCCGACGCTGGCCTCGACTTTGTGCGCGCTGACCGTCGCCATCGTCGTGGCCAAGCTGTTGGAGAGGGTCTGGAAGTGAGACACGCCATCGAGATCGCCTCGAGCTGGATCCTGGTGCTGCTGATCGTCGGCATCCCGCTCTACGGCTGGGTGAAGGGCGTGAAGGTCTACGAGGCATTCGTCGAGGGAGCGAAAGAGGGGTTCAACGTCGCCATCCGCATCATCCCATTTCTCGTGGCCATCCTCTCCGCGGTGGGGGCGTTCCGCGGGGCGGGCGCCATGGACGCGCTCGCCAAGGTGGTCGGCCCCATCCTCGGCCCGCTCGGACTGCCCCCCGAAGTGCTCCCGATGGCCATCGTGCGGCCCTTCTCGGGGTCGGGCTCCCTCGGCCTTCTGGGGAACATCTTCGCCACGCCCGGCCTGGGCCCCGACTCGTACGCGGGGAAGCTGGGATCGGTGCTGCAGGGGTCGACCGAGACGACGTTCTACGTCCTGAGCGTCTACTGCGGCTCGGTGGGCATCGTGCGCTACCGGCACGCGCTGGCGGCCGGCCTCTCGGCCGACTTCACCGGGCTCACAGCCAGTGTCATCATCGCGCGCTTGCTCTGGGCCTAGGAGCGGGTTAGTTGGATCGGTCGATGCGAAAAAAAAATAATTTTTTTTTCCAGGCCATGTGGGCGGTGCTCGTCGCCGGGTTGATGGTGGGCTCTTCCTGCAAGCGCACCGAGGACCAGGCCGCCAAGCAGCGCATCTTCTCGCCCGAGGAGGCGGTGGGAGGGGCGGCCGAGGCCAAGGAGCCGCTCGACGCGCGCCAGGTGGCCGACGATCTGGGCCTCGCCCAGCGCGTGCTGCACATGCCGCAGTCGGAAATCGAGCCGCGCCTCGGCCGGCACAAGGCGCTGACGCGCGTACAGTTCGCGTGGTTTCGCGGGGCGGGCGGCCTGGCGGACGGCGGGTCGGAAGTGTCGCTCTCCGAGGAGACGACGCTCCTGCAAGGGCCGGACGGCGATTTCGACGTGCGGCTGAGCAACGATCACAACCAGGGTTTCGAGCTGGTCTGGGTGAAGGGTGAAGCGTTCGTCAAGGGGCTCTACGGCCCGTTCCGCGAGCGGCGCACCGACCGCACCGACGTGGCGAGCGTGCGCGAGCAGGCGCTCTCCGCGCTGCCCACGTTCGATCGCCTGGCGCGCGGCCTCAAGCTCAAGCTGGCTGGCGAAACGGCGGTCGAGGGGCGCAAGGCCGTGCGCTACGCCGTGACGGGCTGGGGTGCGCGCGCCGCCGAGCAGAAGGACACCCGCGACCTGCCGCCAGTGCAGTACCCCGACCCGGCCCAGGGCCAGACCGGGAAGGTGTGGGGCCCCGACCCCGACACCGCGCGACGCCTCGAGCTGTGGGAGAAGGAAGAGCCCGTCTCCGTCTCCGGCACGGTGGTCATCGACGCCCAGACGGGCGCGCCGCTCGGCTGCGATCTGCGGGGTCACTTCCGCGTCGCGTCATCGAGCCCGGAGACGCCGGCGGCGGAGCTGCACCTGCATTCGGTCCTCATCACCAGCGCCATCGGCAAGGACCCGGGCATCAAGGCGCCGCAGTGGGAGCCCGACCCCAGCGTGCCGCACGCGGTCAAGGACCCGCTGCGGTTCCTGGCGAAGCCGGGCACCGCCCCCGGCGCGGCCAGCACGGCCGAGCCGGAGGAGGAGGAAAAGTCGGATGAGGAGGAGAAGCCCGAGTAGGGAGCGCAATAGGGTTGGTTTACGGAACAGCTCTCAGCTAACCTGTTCCAGCGGAAAGAAAATTTGATCTCCTGTGAACGGAGCGTAGGGTTCATGGCGACACCGCGACGACCTGGGAGAGGTGGCCGAGACATGAGCAACAAGTCCTCTTCGAACACCATCACCAGCACCGAGGTGCGCGAGCTTTTGCGCACCGCCGCCAAGCGGCTCAACGCCAACGAGGAAAAGGCGCTGCGGATGCGGTCCGGGGTGTCGCTGGGCAGGGGCGAGCTCCTGCCGCGGCGGGGACAGGAAAGCGCGGAGGCGCGGGCCGAGCTGCTGGCACTGGAGATCGAGCTGAAGGAGAAGCTCGCGGCGCGCCCTTCGCCCGCCTCGAAGAAGACGGCGCTGCGCACGAAGGAGAAGGACAAGATCATCCGCGCCCTGCGCCGTCTCAAGTAATGCTCCTGGCGCTGCTTCTGGCGGCGCAGACCTACGGGCCGCAACACCTTCCCCCCGTTGCGGACGAGGACGATCCGCTGGTCGACGCGGCGCCGCTCGTGCCCGGACTGATCGTCCAGCTCACCTACGCCAGCTCGCAGAACATCGTCGGGCGGGCGCTCTATGCTCCTGGCACGAAGTGCCTCCTCCGGCGCAGCGTCGCGGAGCGGCTGGCGCTCGCGGGGCGCGCGCTGCAAAAGAAAGGCTTGCGGCTCGTCGCCTGGGACTGCACGCGGCCGCCCTCGGTACAGGAGGCGCTGTGGAAGGCGCATCCCCACGCGGGCGCCGTGGCCGATCCGGCGCGGGGCAGCTTGCATTCGCGCGGCGTGGCGGTCGATCTGACCCTGGCGGACGCGCGCGGGCACCCCGTCGAGATGCCGACGGCATTCGACGATTTCGGGCCCGCCTCCGCGGCCGAGGCGCCGCTGCCGGCGGGTCCGGCCCTCGAGCACCGCGAGGCGCTCAAAGCGGCGATGTACGCCGCGGGGTTTCGCGTCAACCCGGCGGAGTGGTGGCACTACTCGCGTCTGTACGGGTGGAGATGGCCGGTGGCCCGCTCGACCGTTCCCTGACAAGAACAGGACTCGCCGTGAATCAGCTCGTCCACTTCCTTCCAGCAGTCCTCCACCGGACCGATGATGGCGCTCAGCTCCGGCGGCGCCGACAGCACCGCGAGGCCCGCCTCGCGCGCTCCCGCCCAGACCAGACGCGCGCGCAGGTCGACCGCGCTGACGGCGGTCTGCGGCGAGAGCAGCGTCAACTCGACCTGGTCGCCGATGACGCCGGCCTCCAGCGTGCCGGTGCCGAGGCGCAGGCCGGCCCTGCTCAGATCGAGCGTGCGGCAGAGATACGGCAGGGCGCCCCGCGGCCGCACCTCGGCGAAGAGGTCCGAGGCGATGCGGCGGTGGCGGCGGCGCGGCGCGCCTCGCTCGGGCGCCCAGCGGGCCGTGGCCCGCGCCGACGGCGCGTCCAGCCACACGCCGTCCCGCTTCCGCCAGCGCACCCGGCCGTGCACGAGCGGGCGCTCGTCGCTGGTGAAGAAAGCGATCTCGACCATCACCCTCGACCCCGGCACGCACCGGTGCGTGCGGTCGGGCAGGAAGAACCCGTCGCCCAGGCGCACGTGGCGTGCGACGTAGGCCGGCGACTCGAAGCGATACCGGACCAGCCAGCTCGCATCGAGCACCGGGCAGACCGAGTTCCACCGGATCATCGTCGGTAGCGCAGCAAGGACCCGGCCACAGGCGCAGTCTGCAAAATCGCGGGCTTGGCAGATGGTGAAAATTCTCCCGGGAAAGACTACGGTGTGAAATCGAACTCCTCGTCGCAAGCCTTACCGACAGGCCTCGGTCAGCTCTGCCGCCAGCGCTTGCACTCCGGGCTCGCCACCTACCTCGGTCCACAGCTCGGCCATGGTGTTGCGGCCGCCCCGCGCCCACAGGCCGCTGAGCGACGGGAGCGAGCGCGGGTTGCGCCACCAGTCCTCGTCGTAGAGCTCGCGCAAGAACTCGCGCATGCGCGAGGCCAGCGCACGACCGCGCAGCTCGGCGGCGGGCTCGAGCCACGGGTCGAGCTGCGCCAGCGCCAGGCCCGCGGGCAGTTCGGCGCCGGTCGCGCGCGCGAACGCCTCGCGGCTGGCCTGCGCGGCGCGCCCTCCCAGACCCAGCTCGTGCGCCGCCAGCGAGCCGAGCGTGCGCGCCGCGGCGAGCCTCGCGTCGATGACCGCGGCGATGGCGATGGCGCGCTCGTCGTCCCGCGGCAGGTCGGCCTTGGCGCACCGCCGCACGAACTCGCGCTCGCGCACCAGGCCCTCGAGGAGCGCGCGGCAGGCCCAGACGACGGCGTGCTCGCCGAGCCAGAGGTCCTCCGGCGGAGCGTCGCTCGCCGGACCCGCGCGGAGCTGCGCGACGGAGACGGCGCCCAGCAGCGAGGCGAGCGCGCGCGGCCCCTCTTCGGGCAGGACCGACACGCGCACTTCCCAAGGTGGATCGATGGGCTCCGCGCGCGACCCCCATTCTTTCAGGGGGCGATCGTCGTCGTCGACCTTCACCTCGGACAGGTCGAGCCGCAACATCTCCGCCCAGCGCCGCACGGTGCGGACCATCTCGCCGCGGGGAAACGCGCCCGCGCAGCGCGGCGCGTGGAGCAGGTGCAGCACGTCGTGCCGCTCGGCGCCAGAGGGATACGGCTTGGCGCCGGTGTGACGCTCGAGGAGCCAGCCGCCCAGGTCGCGCGCGGTGCCCTCCGTCTCGCGCAGGACGCTCTCGGCCAGCTCCGCCGCGGAGCCATCGGACGACACGCCGGCTTCGCCCAGCGCCGCCTGCGCGGCCTCCCACGCGGCGCCGCGCTCGCGGTCGGCGGGCTGGAGCGCGGCGGCCAGCGCGCGCTCCATCTCGGCCCGTTTTTCCCTCGCGCGCACGAGCGGCAGCTCGCGCTCCACCGCCACCGCGGGAAGCGCGCCGTGCAGACCCGCGTCGCCGGCGAGCCGCACCAGCGGCCGCCGCTGCAACTCCCACAGCTCCTGCGCCGCGCCCGGCTCGAGCGCGAGCGCCCGCGCCCGAATCAAGAGATCCCGCAGCGCCGTGAGACGCGCGATGCGCGCCGGCCGGCGCGGGTCCTCGGCCAGCGCGCGCTCCAGCGTCTCACGCGCCTGCGCAAGGCCGTCGGGGCTGGTCGCGAGTCGGTGCGCTTTCACCAGCTCGCGCAGCGGCGTTTCCGCCGGCAGCCCCGCAGCGCGCCGCCAGCGCTCGACCGCAAGGTCGCGCGCAAGCCCCCTGGCGTCCTCGCGCAGCTCGGCCAGCTCTTGCAGCACCCGACTGGTTTACTTGATCAGCCGCGCCTCGCAAGCCCGCCAGTCGACGTTGCGGATGGCCCAGCCCACCCCGCGCATGGCGGCGATGGCCTTGAAGTCCTCCAGCCAGTGCTCGACTCCAGAGAACGAGCGGTTGAGCGCCTCGGCCAGCCGCCCCGTCTTGGCCAGCGGGTCCGGCTCGGGCGCCAGGTTCCCGAAGTACCATTCGTGCAGCAGCATGCCGCCGTACTCGAAGCCGAGCCAGCAGGTCAGCCCGGCGAACTCCGGGTTGGTGCCCTTCGCCTTTCCGCTCTTGGCGATCTTCTCCAGCTCCGCGCCCAGCTCGTTGACGTTCTCCTCCTTTGTCCGGCACAAACCTGCGGCCCCGGCGCCGGAATCACAACCCGCTCGACGGCTGGATCGCGGGAGGCTAAGGTGCGCGCGCAAACCGCCTGGAGGCTCGATGGACCCGACCGTTTCCGAATGGCTCAATCTCGCTTTCCGCTGGATCCACGTTCTCGCCGGCGTGATGTGGATCGGTCACCTCTGGTTCTTCAACTTCGTCAACGCCCAGGTCGCCAAGACCTACGACGCAGACTCGAGGAAGAAGGTGGTCCCCGAGCTGATGCCCCGCGCGCTCTACTGGTTCCGCTGGGGCGCGGCCTACACGTGGGTCACCGGCATCCTGCTCCTGGGGCTGGTGTACATGGCGGGCGGCCTGATGGGCGGGACCATGAACCCGCAAGCATCGGGCGGCATCGCGCTGCTCATCGCCATCGCCTCTTTCTTCGTCTACGACGTGCTCTGGAAGCAGCTCAAGAACGAGACGGCCGGGGCGGTGGTGAGCTTCGTCCTCTTCGCCGTCGTGCTCATCATCTACCGCCAGATGATGGAGGGCCGCGCGCTCTTCATCTACGCCGGCTCCACCTTCGGCACCATCATGGCGATGAACGTGTGGATGCGCATCTGGCCCAGCCAGCGCAAGATCATCGCCGGCATCAAGGGCACCTCGCCCGCGCCCGATCCATCGGTCGCTGCGTTGGCCGGCTTGCGCAGCAAGCACAACACGTACATGAGCGTGCCGCTCATCTTCTTCATGGTCGCGAACCACTTCCCCACCGTCTACGGCAACGACAACGCCTGGGTGATCGCGCTCGCCTTCGTGGCGGTGGGCTGGGGGATCACCAAGTTCCTCTACAACAAGTCGGCCACGCCGGCGCCGGCGAAGTTCTGACATGCAATCCGTCAACCTCATCACCGATGCGCGGTACACCGACGACAAGCCGGCCATCTTGCACGCCATCAAGACCGATCAGCTCCTCGTCGAAGGCATGTACCTCAAGCCGGGTCAGCGCACCGGCTGGCACAAGCATCCCGACGCGGACCGCGCCTATCTCTGCGTGCAGGGGTCGGGCGAGCTGGTGATGGAGACCATCGCCGTCGGCAACGAGCTGCGCATCCCGCTCGGGGCCGGGGCGGTGGCGCTCGCGCCGCGGGCCGTCTTCCTCGACCTGGTGGCGGGGCCGAACGGGATGGTCTGCTCGGCCCTCTCGAAATTTCCGGTGCGGGTCGTCGAGAAGGGCTGAGGTGCAGGACTTCGAGGAGATGCTGGCCGCGGCGCGGCTCGCCTCGCAGCAGCACGATGCCGAGCAGGAGAAGCTCGTCGCCGTCGCGGGCCACGACCTGCGCAGCCCGCTCACGGCGCTGCTCCTGGGAGCGCGCTATGTCGGGCGCGACCCATCGCTGCGCGACGGGACGCGCCAGGCCGCCGCCGAGCTGGAGGAGGCCGCGGAAGAAGTCCAGCGCAAGCTGGTCGATCTCATCGACGTGACGCGCGCGATGCACGGAAGCCTGCGGGCCAATCTCGGCCTCATCGATCTGGCCGAGGTGGCGACGCCTGTCGCCGCCAGCATGAAGCAGCGGGCGGCGCGGCGCGGGGTGCGCATCGAGGTCCACGCCAAGCCGACTATGGCGCGCGCCGACCCGCGGCTCCTCGAGCGGGCGCTGCGCGACCTGATCGACCACGCCCTCCACCACGCGGCGCCCGGCTCCGCGCCGGTGCTGTCGATCAAACCGGTGAGCGGGGGCGGCGAGGTGGGCCTGCGCGACGGCAAGGCCCTGGAGTTGGAACCCGACCTGATCGCGCACGCGTTCGACGTCGCGCCCGGCGAGACGGCGGCGTCGCGCCGCGTGTCGGGGCTAGGCCTCGCCTTCGTGCGCGCTGCGGTGACGACGATGGGCGGGAAGGTCTGGGCGCGCAACGAATCCGGGCCGGCGCTGGGGTTCTGGCTGCCCGCCGGAGAACCTTGACCTCGAGGCGGCCGCCCTCGCGGCTGAAGCTGACCGCGCCGGAGGGTGGGACGCCGCTGGCACGGTTCATCGCGGCGCGGGGCGGGGTTTCGCTCGAGCTGGCGCGCGCGGCCGTCCTGCGCGGCGGGGCGTACCTGCGCGGGCGGCGCGAGCGTGACCCCGAGAAGGCCGTCGCCAAGGGCGATCCCGTGGAAGTGATCCTGCGCGCGCCAAAGGCGGTCGAGCTGCCGCGCGAGTGCGTCCTCCACCTCGACGCCCAGCTGCTCGCGGTGGACAAGCCGGCCGGCATCAGCGCGCAGGAGGAGCTGGCGGGAGGGCCGTCGCTGCCCGATCTGTGCTGCGACCTGCTCGCTCGGTTGGGCGAGTCGCGGACGCAGGCGCTGCTCGTCCACCGGCTCGACCGCGGCACGACCGGTGTGACGGTGCTGGCGCGCACCCGCCGCGCGCAGGCCGCGCTGCTGGAGGAATTCCGCCAGCGGCGCGCCCGAAAAGAGTACCGCGCGCTCACCGCCTCGGCGCCGCGTTCCGACCAGGCGGTCGTCGACACGCCCGTCGAGAAGGACGCGGCCCGCACCACGCTGCGAGTCCTGCAGCGATACGCGCAGGGGGCGCTCATCGCGGCGTTTCCCCAGACGGGCCGCACGCACCAGATCCGCATCCACCTGCGCGAGCTGGGCTGCCCGCTCCTGGGCGACACGCGCCACGGTGGTCCCGCCTTCCTCACGCGGAGCGACGGCGCGCGCATCGACTTCGACCGGCCCATGTTGCACGCGCTCTCGCTCGAGCTGCGCCATCCCGAGGGAGGGCCGCTCGCGCTGCGCGCGCCGCTGCCGGCCGACATGGAGGCCGCCTGCTCATGGCTGTTGAGAAGTTGAATCGGCTCTGTTAGAGCACCGCCCGCAAAAGGGAGGCGCAATGGGCGAGAACGCCGAGGGCGGAGCGAAGAAGGAAGCTGGCGGACTCTTGATCGTGCAGAGCAAGGTGCGCGACCTCATCCGCGAGAAGGAGAAGCGGACCTCGGACGACTTCATCACCGCGCTCTCCGAGCACGTCCGCCAGGCGGTGGAGAAGGCCATCGCGCGAGCGACGGCCAACGGCCGCAGCACGCTGCGCCCCGAAGACCTGTAGCGCGCCGTGCAGGAGCTGGCCCTCGCGGTGATGCGCCGCATCGCCCGCGCGCAGCTCCGGCCGTTGGGCAGGTGACAAGCAAATGAAAGTGCGGCGCGCGACGCACCAGGGCTGATAGGCTTGGGGTGTGCGACACACGCTGCCCAACGGCCTCACCCTGCTGGTCGAGGAGAACCACTCCGCGCCCGTGGCCGCCATCCAGGTCTGGGTCCGCGTGGGCAGCGCCGACGAGCTGGCCGACGAGGCGGGCCTCGCCCACCTGCACGAGCACATGCTCTTCAAGGGCACGGCGCGCCGAGGACCGGGAGAGATCGCCCGCAGCATCGAGGCGGCGGGCGGCGAGATCAACGCCTGGACCAGCTTCGATCAGACCGTCTACCACGTGGTCATCGCCAGCCAGTTCTTCGCCGCCGGCATGGACGTGCTCGCCGACGCGGTCACCAGCGCGGCCTTCGACCCCGACGAGCTGCGCCGCGAGATCGAGGTGGTCTGCGAGGAGATCAAGCGCAGCCATGATTCGCCCACCCGCAAGTTGTCGCGCGAGCTCTTCGCCACCGGCTTCGGCCGCCACCCTTACGGCAAGCCGGTCATCGGCACCGAAGAGAGCGTGCGCAGCTTCACGCGCGAGGGGATCCTCCGCTTCTACCGGCGCTGGTACAAGCCGGAGAACACCACGGTGGTCGTCGTCGGCGACGTGCGCGAGGACGAGGCGGTTCGTCTGGCCGGGAAGCTCTTCCTCTTTCCCGAAGGGCCTTTCGCGCCCCCCGCGAAGAGGCCGGTCGAGCCGCGCCGCGAGCAGCCGGTGGCGCGCCTGAAGCGCGAACCCTTGAAGGAAGGATATCTCTCCATCGCCTGGCCCTCGCCGCCGGTAGTGCACGACGACGTGGCTGCGCTCGACGCGCTCAGCATCGTGCTGGGGCACGGCGAAGCGTCGCGCCTGCACAGAGCGCTGAAGCGCGACCGGCTGCTCTGCACCGAGGTGCAGGCCTCGTGCTACACGCCGGTCGATCCCGGCCTCACCATCGTGGGGTTGACGCTCCAGTCGCAGCACACGCGCGAGGCGGTGCGCGAGGCGCTGCGCCAGACCTATCGGACGCGCAGCGAGGAGGTGAGCGCCGAGGAGCTGTCGGTGGCGTGCCGCCTGCTCGAAAGCGACGCCGTCTACCAGCGCGAGACGGTGCAGGGACAGGCGCGCAAGCTCGGCTTCTACCAGTCGAGCGCCGGCGGGGTGGAATTCGAGGAGCGCTATCTCGAGCAGGTGGCGCTCTTGACGCCCTCGCGCCTGCGCGAGGCGGCCGAGAGGTGGCTCGATCCGCAGGCCGCGGTGATCGCCGCGCTGCTCCCGGAGGGTGGCGCCGACGAGCCGGAGCTGCAGCAACTCCTCGAAGAGGCCGCGCTGGCCGAGCGCTCGCGCACGCGCCCGCCGCCCTCGGGCGCCCCTCCCGAGAAGCGCGCTCCCGTCAGGTTCGCGCAGCCGCGCACCGGACCGCTCCTGCGCGAGGAGCTGCCCGGCGGCGGCGTGCTGCTCATCAAGGAGGAGCGCGCGGTCCCGCTGGTCGCGCTGCGCGCCGCGTGGCAGGGCGGGCTGCGCGCCGAGGACGCGGGCAACACCGGCATCAACATGCTGCTCGCGCGGCTCGTCTCGAAGGGGACCAGGACGCGCGGGCCCGAGCGGCTGGTGCGCGAGATGGAGGCGATGGGCGGGTCGATCGGCGGAAACGCCGGTCGCAATTCGTTCGGGCTGCGCGCGGAGTTCCTTTCGCGGCACCTGGCGGAAGGGTTCGACGTCTTCGCCGAGGCCCTGGCCGAGCCGGCCTTCGACCCCGAGGAAGTCCAGCGCGAACGGACGCTGCAGCTCGACGAGCTGCGCTCGCGCGACGACAACCCTGCCGGGGTGGCGTTCCTGCTCTTCGCCGAGACGCTCTACCAGAAGCACCCCTACCGCTTCGACACGCTGGGCACCGAGGCGAGCGTGTCGCGCCTCGAGCCGGGCCTGCTCTCCGCCTATCGCGCGCAGAAATACCATCCGGGGGCGGTGACGCTGGCGGTGGTGGGCGACGTCGACCCCGGCGAGGTGAGCAAGCTCGTGCGCGAGAAGCTGGGCCGTTTCGCGAAGAACGCGGCGCACGCGCTGACGCCGCCACAGGAGACGTCGTTCGAGGCGCGCGCGGCGGTGAAGAAGCTCGACAAGGCGCAGGCGCACCTCGTGGTGGGCTTTCCCGGCGTGCGGCTCTCCGACGCAGAGCGCTGGCCGCTGGAAGTGCTCTCGGCGGTCCTCTCCGGACAGGGCGGGCGCCTCTTCGTCGAGCTGCGCGACAAGCGCAGCCTGGCGTACAGCGTGACGAGCTTTTCCATGGAGGGCATCGACCCGGGGTACTTCGCCGTCTACATCGGCTGCGGGCCGGGCAAGACCACCGAGGCGCTGCAGGGCATCCGCGCCGAGTTGCAGCGCTGCCGCGAGGAGCCGCCGGGCGCGGAGGAACTGGAGCGCGCGCGCACGCACCTCATCGGGACGCACGCCATCTCGCTGCAGCGCAACTCGGCGCGCGCAGCGGTCTACGCCTTCGACGAGTGCTACGGGCTGGGGGCGGATTCCTCGACCCGCTACGCCGAGCGCGTCTCGGCCGTCACCGCCGGCGGCGTGCTGGCCGCAGCGCGGCGCGTGCTCGACCCGGGCCGCGAGGTGGTGTCGCTGGTCGCCCCCGAAGGCGCGGTGCCGCAGGAGCTTCTGCGGTGAGCTGGACGCTGGTCCTCGCGGCGCCGCCGGACCAGCTCGAGGTGATCACCGCCGAGCTGTTCGAGCTGGGCGCCCTCGGCGTCGAGCTTCAAGAACCAGGCATGCCGCTCATGCCCGGCACGCCCGGGCTGCCCGAGGGCATGGGGCGGGCCATCGCGCACTTCGACCAGCGCGCCAACGCGGACGCGGCCGCCGTGGCGCTGCACCTCGAACCGCCCGTCGAGGTGCCCGCGCGCGACTGGAGCGTCGCGTGGCGCGCGCACCACAAGGTCATGCGCGTCGGGCCGCGCTCGTGGGTCTATCCACCGTGGGAGCCGGCGCCCGAGGGCGTGGCGGTGGCCATCGATCCGGGCATGGCCTTCGGGACCGGCAGCCATCCCACCACCGCGCTGTGTCTAGAGCGGCTCGACGAGTCGCTCGCCGAGCGGCCGCGCGCCGACGTTCTCGACGTGGGCACCGGCAGCGGCGTCATCGCGCTCATGGCCGTGAAGCTGGGGGCGGGGCGCGTCTGCGGCACGGAGAACGATTCCGTCGCGCTCGAGGCGGCGCGGCGCGGGGCCGAGCTGAACGGGATCGCGCCCGGACGCGTCGAGTGGCTGCTCGCCGACGAGCCCTCGCAGGTGCCTGGGCAGTTCGGGATCGTCGTCGCCAACATTCTCTTGAACACGCTCGAGGAGCTGGCGCCGCAGATCGCATCCAAAGTTGCGCCGCGCGGCCGGCTGGTGCTCTCGGGGCTGCTCGCCGAGCAAGGTGAGGCGGCCCAGCGCGCCTACGCCGCGCAGGGGCTCGGGCCGGCGGCGCGCGCCGAGCGGGCCGGATGGATCCGCCTCGAGATGGAGAGGCCGTAGATGCACCGGCTCTTCGTGGCTCCCGAGCAGCTCGGCAAAGCCCAGCGCGTGAAGCTCACTTCCGAACAAGCGCGCTACCTCGGCACCGTGCTGCGGCTCAAACCGGGCGAGGAGGTCGAGGTCTTCGACGGGCGCGGCGCGCGTTTCCGCGCCTGGCTGGAGGACTCGCCCGAGTTGGACGCGGCGGTCCTGCGGCTGGCCGAGCCGCTGCCGGAAGGACCCGTGCGCGCCGTCGACGTCGTGCTGGCGCAGGCGCTGGCCAAGGGCGAGAAGATGGACCTGGTGGTGCAGAAGGCCACCGAGCTGGGCGCGGCGCGCATCGTGCCATTCGCTTCCGAGCGGACCGTGGTGCGCCTCGATGCGGAGCGCGGCTCCGGCAAGGCGGAGCGCTGGCGGCGCGTGGCGCAGGAAGCCGCGCGGCAGTGCGGGCGCGCCGACGTGCCGATGATCGACGAGCCGGCCGGCTGGGATCGGATCCTCGCGCTGCTGCGCGATGAGCCGGGACGGCGCGGGCTCCTGCTCGATCCCGAAGAATCCAAGCTGCGCCTGGGCGCGGCGGCGCGCGGCGCGCGCAAGCTGCTGCTCGCGGTGGGGCCGGAAGGAGGCTTTTCCTCCGAGGAGCGCGAGCGCGCCCGCCAAGGCGGTCTGTTGCCGGTGGGCATGGGCCCCTTGGTGTTGCGCACCGAGACGGCCGGGCTCGCCGCGCTGGCCGTCCTGCTGCACGTGCACGGCGAGCTGGGCTGAAACGAATCGCGCTTCCCGGCATCTTGACTTGTGCGAGCCGCGGGTGTGGGCTCGGGGAAGGAGAACGTCATGGCGCGAACGGTTTTGTTCGTCGCGCTCTTCCTCGCCGGCGCTGCACGCGCGGCGCCGCCGGAAGTGTCCGCGCGCGTACACATTCCACTGCGGCTTTCCGCCGAGGGGCTGGGCATCAGCACCGACCCGGCGTGTGCCAGCCCGCTGGCTCCCGAGCCATGGGCGGACGCTTCCGACGCGCTCTTCTTCGCCACGCACCCTGCCGCGTGGGACGATCAGGAGCTGTCCACCGCGACGCTGGCCCCGCTCATGGCCATCCGCTTCTCGCAGGGCAGCCTGCGGCTGCTGGTGCTGGGCACCCCGATACGCACCGGACTGCACTTCTCCACGACGGGCTGGAGACCGCGCTGGCCGTTCTGTTGATTAGTGGTTGCGCGCGTGCTCGAGGCAGTACTCGGTCAGCTTGCCGTGACACCGCTCCTGGCAGTCGCAGACGCGGAACTCTAGCGCCGGATCGTCGGCGTCGCTCTTGCCGCACTTCGCGCAGACGCGCGCCTTGCGCGGAGGGACCCGCGCGAACGAGGCCGCGTCGCGCGACCTCTGGCTCCCGCGCGCTCCGCGCCGTGCCCGCTGGACCAACACCGGACCGAAGAAGAGGAGATAGTTGACCATCGCCACCAGCACGCCCGCCCGCGTCTGCCAGCTCCCCGTGACGAGCGCCCAGACCACGCCCGCCGCCGAGAGCATGCCCACCCACTTCATCTTGAGCGGCAGGATGAGCATGAGGAGGATCTCGTACTCGGGAAACTCGGTGGCGAAGGCGAGCAGCAGCGAGAGATTGACATACTCGTTGGTCAGGCTGCCGACGAGGAACGACGCCGCCAGCGTGCCCAGCGCGCCGAGCAGGTAATAGACGCCGAAGCGGAACGATCCCCACTGCGACTCGAGGCCGCTGCCCACCGCGTAAAGGAACCAGAGCGCCAGCGCCGTCCAGATGGGCCCCAGCCCGCCGCCCGTCCGCCAGGGCATGAAGAGAAAAGTGAAGACGCGCCACACTTCCCCCCTCGCCAGCGCCTCCGGATCGAGGACGAACAGCTCGCGGAGCTCGGGCCGCGCGTAGACGACCAGGTAGGCCAGTCCCGTCAGCCCGATAATCCAGATGATGAGCCCATGAGGCGCATAACGGCCGAAGCGCCGTTCGAGGCGGGCGAGCAGCTTGTCCACGGCGCTCTCCTAACATACGTTCGCTGCCGCCATGGACCCGCTCGAAACATTCGCCGCCCTGCTCGAGCGGGCGAAGCAGACGCCGGCCATCGCCGAGGCGACCGGAATGACGCTCTCCACTGTGGGCGCCGACGGCCGGCCTACGGGGCGCATCGTGCTGCTCAAGGGCATCGACGCGCGCGGGCTGGTCTTCTACACCAACACGCTCTCGCGCAAAGGCGGCGACATCCGCGCCCATCCCGGGGTGGCGCTGACCTTCTGGTGGCCGCAACTCGAGTCACAGGTGAGGTTCGAAGGGCCGGCGGTCCTCGTCTCCGACGCCGAGGCCGACGCGTACTTCGCCACGCGGCCGCGCGTCAGCCAGCTGGGCGCGTGGGCGTCGCACCAGAGCGCGCCGCTGGCGTCGCGCAAGGAGCTGGAAGACCGATACGCGGAGCTCGAGCGGCGGTACGCCGGCAAGACGATCCCGCGGCCGCCCCACTGGTCGGGCTACCGCGTCGCGCCGCTGGCCGTCGAGTTCTGGCAGAGCCGCCCGGGCCGCTTGCACCACCGCGAGCGGCACACGCGCTCCGCCCCCGGCGCGCCGTGGACGATGGTCCTCTTGAACCCTTGATCGCCTCTGCTAGTCTGCGCGTTTCTAACAAGGGGTACCGCCAAATGATGAAACTGTGCATGACGCTGGGAACGATTCTTCTCGCCACCGCCGCGCTGGCCGACGAACCGGCCAAGCCGGCGACCGATGCCGCGAGCGCGCCTGGCGCCCGGGCCAAGCCGGGCAAGAAGGGAAAGTTTACGGTGGTCGTCAGCGCCTCGGAGCTGAAGTGGAACGCGCCGCCCGATGCGCACGGCGTGCAGATCGCGACCATCCGCGGCAACATGACGAAGGGCGCCTATCGCGTGATGGTGAAGTTCCCTCCCGGGACTAGCCACCCGGTGCACACGCACTCCGGCGACGTGGAGGTGGTGGTGGTCTCCGGGACCTTCCTCTACGGCGCCGATGACGCCTCGGCCAAGGATCTTGGACCCGGCTCCTATGCCTTCATCCCCGGCGGCACCAAGCACGTCAGCGGCTGCAAGGCGGGCGCCGAATGCCTCGTCTTCCAGTCGGGCACCGAGAAATTCGACATGACGCCGGTCGGCGAGCCCAAGCCCGTCGAGGCCGCACCCACGCCGCCCCCCGAGCCAGCCAAGTAAGTCTTCCCGGTGGGGCCGGGCTATTTGGCCTTCGGCCCCACCATCTCCTCGGGGCGGACCCAGGCGTCGAACTGCTCGGGGGTGAGGAAGCCCAGCTTCACCGCGGCTTCCTTGAGCGTGATGCCTTCCTTGTGGGCCGTCTTGGCGATCTTGGCCGCCTTGTCGTAGCCGATGTGCGGGTTGAGCGCCGTCACCAGCATGAGCGACTCTCGCAAGAGCTTGTCGATGCGCGCCCGGTCCGGCTCGATTCCCACCGCGCAATTGTCGTTGAAGCTGCGGCAGCCGTCGCTCAGGAGCCGCGCCGACTGAAGGAAGCCGTGGATGATGAGCGGCTTGTAGACGTTGAGCTCGAAGTTCCCCGAGGCGCCGCCGATGTTGATGGCCACGTCGTTGCCGAAGACCTGCGCGCAGAGCATGGTCATCGCCTCGCTCTGCGTCGGGTTCACCTTGCCGGGCATGATCGAGCTGCCCGGCTCGTTCTCGGGGATCCTGATCTCCCCGATGCCGCAGCGTGGGCCGGAGGCGAGCCAGCGCACGTCATTGGCGATCTTCGTCAGCGAGGCCGCCAGCGCCTTGAGCGCGCCGTGAGCGAAGACCAGCGCATCGTGCGCGGCCAGCGCCTCGAACTTGTTCGGCGCCGAAGTGAACGGGTGCCCCGTCAGGCGCGAGAGCTCCTTCGCCGCCCGATCGCCAAATTCGGGATGCGTGTTGAGGCCCGTGCCCACCGCCGTGCCGCCGATGGCCAGCTCGCGCAGGTGGTGCAGCGAGCTTTCCACGTGCCGCAGGCCGTGATCGAGCTGCGCCACCCAGCCGCTCATCTCCTGCCCCAGCGTGAGCGGCGTCGCGTCCTGCAGATGGGTGCGGCCGATCTTGACGATGTCCTTGTACTGCTCGCTCTTGTGCGCCAGCGTGTCGCGCAAGAGCCGCACCGCGGGGATGAGGCGGTCGACCACGGCCGGCACCGCCGCCACGTGCATGGCGGTGGGAAAAACGTCGTTCGACGACTGGCCCTTGTTGACATCGTCGTTGGGGTGGACGAGGCGCTCCTCGCCGCGCGGCCCCCCGAGGATCTCGCTGGCGCGATTCGCCAGCACCTCGTTCATGTTCATGTTGGTCTGCGTTCCCGAGCCGGTCTGCCAGACGGCGAGCGGGAACTCGCCGTCGTGCTTCCCGGCGATGACCTCGTCGGCGGCCTCGATGATGGCCTTGCTCTTCTTCGGGTCGAGCGCGCGCAGATCCATGTTGACTTGCGCCGCCGCGCGCTTCACCTGCGCCAGCGCGCGGATGAGCTCGGGCGGCATCTTCTCGCTGCCGATTCTAAAATTCTGCAGCGAGCGCTGCGTCTGCGCGCCCCACAACTTGTCGGCGGGGACTTCGATGGGCCCGAATGTGTCTTTCTCCATACGATTGGCCATGCCGGGCGCCTCATAGCACGCAGTTTCCTTGACCGCACGCGGTTCGGCCGTAACGTCGGTGGCCTATGTCCCGGCTGTTCGCGTGGCTCATCGACGGAACGCTCCTCTCGCTCCAATTGGCGGCGCTGTTGTGGCTGGCGGGACGCTCTCGCTGGCTCGACCTCCTGCTCGTCGATCTCCGCCCATGGGCCGCCCTTGCCGCGTGCCTCGCCATCGCCTGGTCGTGGTTCTTCGTCTCCCTCGGCGGATGCACGCCGGGCATGATGCTGCTCGACCAGCGCCTCGAAACGCTGCACGGCGATCCCCTCACGCCCGCCGAAGCGCTCGCGCGCGCTCTTCTGGCCGTGCCCTCGTTCGCGCTGGGCCTCTTCGGTTTCACGCTGGCGCTCTTCGACGCGCGCGGCCAGACGCTCCACGACAAGCTTAGCGGTTGCGTGGTGGTGACGGGCCCCCCGCCTTTGCGCTAGGCTGCGCGGCCCGATGGCTGAAGCGAAGCAGTACATCCTCCCCATCCCGCAACGCCGCGGGGTCATGTTCTTCTTGCTCGCCAACGCTTTCGCGTTCGCGCTCTGCGCGTCGATCTGGGCGCTGGTCTGGTACGGCGAATTCTTCACCGGCGCGGCCACCGCCATCTGGGGCTTCCTCGCGACGCACTCCGGCTGGACGGTCGGGGCCGCCCTTTCTCCGCTCTTCGCCGCGCTGGTGCTCGGCTACGGCTACATGCGCCGCGCGATGGCCCGCCGCGCGCGCGAGAAGGCCGAAGCCGTCGCAGCGGCCGCCGCCCGCCTCCATTGATCGCCCTTCTCATCGCCGCGGCGGCGATCGCGCCGGCGCAGACGGACTTTGCGCTGGTCCTCGACGGCGCGCGCGCGTCGGCGGGATTGCGGGCCTTCCTCACCGAGGCAGGGCGGCACGCGCCGAGCCTGGCGCCCGACTCCGTCGGTCGCTCCCTGCGCGCCTCGATCGGTGTCGATCTCCTCGACGAGCAGCCGGCCTGGGGCCTGGCGAAGAAAGGCGCGCGCGCGATGGTGCTCATCCACCACGCTGCCGGACTCTCCGCGCCGCTGGCTGACGTCAGGTCCTCGCGACGGGCGCTCCACGCGTGGCTGCAGGCGCCGGACCGCGTGGGAAAGATCGCGCGCGGCCGGCTCCTCACCGCGTCGGGCCGGAACGCCAAGGCGCTGCTCGCCATGCTGGAGCACCCCAAACCGATGCAGCCCGGCCAAGGCCCGGTCTGGCTTTACGCGCGTCTCGCCGAGCCCTTCCGCAGCACGCTGCTCTCCATCGACGCGTCGGCCCAGGGTCTCACCGCTCGCGGGACCGTGGCCGCGAACGACGCTGTCCTCGCCGGCAGCGCTCCGGCTCAGTGCGAAGGCGCTCCCAAGGGATGCCTGCGCGCCGGTCTGGGACCCGCCGGCCGCGCCGCGCTCGCCATCGCGCTGCGGGCATTCGGCCGGGACGCACCCCAGACAGATGCCCAGCGCGTGGCCATCGCGCTCGAGGGGATCGACGCGCGCCTTCTCACCAACGAGGGCAGCTGGCGCGCCGCCCTGCGCTTCTCGACGGCATCCGACGGACCGCCCGCGCCGGGTCCGGCGCTCGCGGGCCAGCTCGATCTGACCGCCGTCGACGTGGCATTGGCCAGGCTCACCCCGCTCGACGCCTTGCGCGGGTCGGTGGCCGCGGGCGCGTACGCCGCCCATCTCCTCTACGGGCCGCTCTTGCGCCACGCCGGCCCGCTCACGCTGACCGGCGACGGCGATCGAATCGAGCTGCGGCTCCCGCTCACTTCCCCGTGAAGACGCCCACCGCGCCGGCCAGCCCGGCGTTCGTGTGGAACCCGACCAGTATCTTGCGCGACGCGCCGCTTCCCCAGGCCTGGATGTTCGACACCGGCTCGGCCGCCAACTGGTCGCCGAACGTCGCGTTCCAGTACTGCGTCACGTTGCCCGTAGCGGGATCGTAGCGCGAGATGCCAAGGCCATAGTTCTGGCCCGCCCAGAGGGTCCCGTCGGACGGGTCTCGCACCAGCGACGAGACGTTCTTGGCCGGCAGCTTGGGGGTCGCGTCCGCATTGGTGTTTCCCCAGGCATCGATGTGCACGAGCCCGTGGGCCAATGAGCTCACCCACGCCCCCGTCGCGTCGACCACGATGCCCGAGACCGCGTCGTCGTTCCAATCGCTGGGCCCGAGGGAGTTCTGAGTGCAACCCCCGTCGGTCGCGGCCGTGGCCGTCGGCGTGCACTCGGGCTTGTAGTCCTTCCAGATGTCGAGCCGGTCGTCCTGGCCGCAGGTAAAGCCGTTGTACTGCGCGCCGTGCGGGTTGTGCGCGGTGCACCAGCCGGGCGCCATGTTGTACGGCCCCTCGGTGTCCTCCTGGGCCTTGTACCACGCGAAAAGTCTGTTGCTGTTGCCGCCGTAGCTTCCGTAGTGGAACACGGTCGTGCGGTTCTGCCCGCCCATCCAGACATCTCCGCCGGGCGCGAGGCCGATGCCGCGGTATGCGTCGGTCAACCAGATGGGCGCGTTGCAGCCGCCCCACTGATCGGTGTTGTGAGCGCAACCTTGCACGGCGGGATGGCTGTGCTCCCACACGCCGGCGCAATTGGGCTCGGTGTTCCACTGGCCGTTGCAGGTCGGGTTGCCGGGATAGTCGGCGACGCCCATCGCGAAGCCGTGGTTGCCACCGAGCCAGACCTTGTTCTGCGCCTTGTCCCAGACGATGCGGTAGATGGTGCAGAGCTTCTCGCGGCCGCCCAGTTCGGCGTTCACCACGTTGGGCCCGCTGAAGATGTCGTAGTGCACGACGGAGATGCCGCTGGCGGTCAGCATGACGCGGTCGGCGTCGCCGCTCTTGTAGATGGCGGGATCGCCCCACTCCGACGGGTTGCCGGGGTTGTGGTCCCATGTCCACGCTGACTCGCAGTTCGGCTTGCCTTGGTAGCCGACGAAGACAGTGCCGGCAGGGCCGCCCGCGACCGAGATCACCGGCGTGGCGTTGAGGCTGGGGTTCTTGTCGGCCGGGGTGCCGTCGGGGACGCCGAAGTACCTGGCCACCGCGCCGTTCAGGTAGCCGTACGGGTGAAGGCCGTCGGCGATTCCGAACTTCTCCAACTTCGTGGCGCCGTTCCGGAGGAGGAACAAGCCTTCGGTGCCGCCAGCGACCCAGAGGTTTCCACCTTCGTCCATGGCGACGTCGAACACGTCGGTCGGGCCGCCGTGCTGCGGTCCGTAGAACGTCCAGCCGTCGACGCTCGGAAACGTGATCGTGCCGATTCCGCCGTCCGGCCCGGCATCGATGCCGCCGTCCGGACCCGCGTCCGGACCTGCATCAGGACCCGCATCGGGGCCGCTATCCGGGCGACCGCCGTCGGAACCGCCGTCCGGCCCGGCGTCCACCGACGGAATGATGTTCGAGTTGTGCGACTCGCCCCCGCCGCACGCCACCCATGCGGCCACCACCGCGATCCCGACAATCCAGCGCAAACGCATGCCGCTCCCCCGGAGTGTCTCTCTGCAGAGCAGGCGCCGTGCCAGAGGGCACGCGAGAGGGCGGGCGGGCGGCATGGGAAAACCGGTTCCCATCGGGAGAAGCGCGCTGGAATGTCGGGTCCGCCAGCGGCCAGCCGGAGCGGCGCGCGCGTGCTATCCAGTACCCATGGACGCCGAGGCCTGTTACCGCGCCGTGCAAGGACGCGACGCCCGCTTCGCGGGGCGGTTCTTCATTGCGGTGCGCACCACGCGCATCTATTGCCGCCCGGGATGCCCGGCGCGGCTGCCGCGACGCGAGAACGTCGAGTTCTACCCCTCGGCGGCGGCGGCCGAGCAGGCAGGCTTTCGCGCCTGTCTCCGCTGCCGCCCCGAGGCATCGCCGGGCTCGCCAGCCCAGGCGGGCACTGCCGCGACCCTGTCGCGGGCGCTGCGCCTCCTGGAGGAGTCGGGCGAGGCGGCCGGCCTGGCCGACCGCCTCGGCGTGAGCGACCGCCACCTGCGCCGCCTCTTCGCTCGCCACCTGGGCGCGCCGCCCGCCGCCGTCCTGCGCACCCGCCGGCTGGAGCTGGCGCGGCAGCTGATCGAGTCCAGCGCGCTCCCGATGATCGAGGTGGCTGAATCGGCGGGCTTCTCCAGCCTGCGCCGCTTCAACGACGCCATCCGCCACGGCTTCGGCCGCACCCCTACCGACCTTCGTCGGAAAAAAAATAATTATTTTTTTTCTCAGCCGTCCACCCTGGAGGTGCGGCTGCCGCTGCGGCCGCCTCTCGACTTCGAGGCGATGCTCGATTTCTTCGGCCGGCGCGGCCTGCCCGGCGTGGAGGAAGTCCGGGACGGCGCGTGGCGGCGGACGCTTCCGGAGGGAGTTCTCGAAGTCCGCCGCTCCGGCGAGTCCCATCTCTTGGCGCGTATACCCGTGGGCGCGGCCAAAAACGCGCTCACCATCGCCGCGCGCATCCAGCGCGTGTTCGATCTGCGCGCCGACCCCGGCCCCATCGTGGAGCATCTTTCGCGCGACCCGCTTCTGCGGCCGTTCCTGCGGCCGGGGCTGCGCGTGCCGGGCGCGTGGGACCCGTTCGAGATGGGCGTGCGCGCGATTCTCGGCCAGCAGATCTCGGTGGAACGGGCGCGCGACCTGGCGGCAGGGCTCGGGCCGATCACGCCGGACGCCCTGGCCGGAGCGGAGATCCGCGGCATGCCCGGCGTGCGCGCGCGCGCAATCCCGGCGCTGGCCCGGGCGGTCCTCGAGGGGAAAGTCGGCCTCGACGGATCGCAGGGGCTCGACGCGTTCACCGCCGCCATGTGCGACGTGCCCGGCGTGGGGCAGTGGACCGCCCAGGTGGTCGCCATGCGCGTGCTCGGCGAGCCCGACGCGTTCCCCGCCGCCGACCTGGGCCTCTGCCGCGCGCTGGGGATGGCTCCGCGCGGGTTGGAGCTGCGCTCGCAATCATGGCGGCCGTGGCGCGCATACGCCGCCGCGGCCGTCTGGCTTTCCTGAGGAGAACACGATGCTCTGCTGCGACGAGATCGAGACCCCCATCGGCACCGCCGTCATCGTCCTGCGCGGCGAAAAAGTCTGCGCGCTGGACTTCACGCCCAGGCCCGATCTGCCGCGCGCGCGCACCGCCGCGTCGGAAAAAGTTCGCGCCTACTTCGAGGGCGACCTGCACGCGCTGGACGGGCTCGAGCTGGACCCTGGCGGTACGCCGTTCCAGCGATCGGTCTGGGCGCTCTTGAAAGAGATCCCCGCCGGCGAGACGCGCTCGTACGCCGATCTGGCGCGCAAGCTGGGCTCGAGCCCACGCGCGGTCGGCTCGGCCAACGGGGCGAACCCCATTTCGCTCGCCATCCCCTGCCACCGCGTCATCGCCAAGGACGGCGCGCTGTGCGGCTACGCGCACGGCCTCGAGCGCAAGCGCTGGCTCCTCGACCACGAGCGCCGGCGGCCCGGCTAGCGCGTCTCCAAGACACTGGCGCACGCCCGCTCGGTCGCGTACTTTGCGCCGCCATGGACGATGCCGACAAGCCCGCGCTCCCGCCCGAAACCGCCGGCGGAATGTCCTCGGCGAAGCGGGCCGAGCGGCTCTCCGGGCTCTCCGCCCGCGACAAGCTGGCCGCCCTCGACGCACAGGCCGAGCTGGGCGGCGGGCAGGAGCGCATCGACAAGCAGCACCAGGAAGGCAAGCTGACGGCGCGCGAGCGCATCGAGCTCTTGCTCGACCCCGGCAGCTTCATCGAGCTGGACAAGTTCAAGACCCACCGCGCCGACGACTTCGGGATGTCTTCCAAGAAAATCCTCGGCGACGGTGTCATCACCGGCTACGGCACCGTCGAGGGCCGGCAGATCTTCCTCTTCGCGCAGGACTTCACCGTCTTCGGCGGCTCGCTCAGCGGCGCCTACGCGGAGAAGATCTGCAAGGTGATGGACCTGGCGGTCAGCACGGGCTGCCCCGTCGTCGGCCTCAACGACTCGGGCGGCGCGCGAATCCAGGAGGGAGTGGTCTCGCTCGCCGGCTATGCGGAGATCTTCTACCGCAACGTGGCCGCGAGCGGCGTCGTGCCCCAGCTGAGTGCTATCCTCGGGCCGTGCGCGGGCGGGGCGGTGTATTCGCCCGCCATGACCGACTTCATCGTCATGGCCAAGGGCTCGAGCTACATGTTCATCACCGGCCCCGAGGTCATCAAGACGGTCACGCACGAGGAAGTGACCAAGGAAGACCTCGGCGGCGCGCAAGCGCACAACGCGCGCAGCGGCGTGGCCCACTTCGCCGCCGAGGACGAGAGCGGAGCCATCCGCACGCTGCGCGAGCTCCTCGGCTTTTTGCCCTCGAACAACCTGGAGGGCCCGCCGCTCCAGCCCACCGAAGACCCGCCCGATCGGCGCGACGAAGCGCTGCGCGCGCTGGTCCCCGAAAATCCCAACAAGCCCTACGACATCAAGGAAGTGATCCGGGCCATCGTCGACGACCGCCACTTCTTCGAGGTGCACGAGCACTGGGCGAAGAACATCGTCTGCGGCTTCGCGCGGCTGGGCGGGCGCAGCGTGGGCATCGTCGCCAACCAGCCGGCCATCCTCGCCGGCGTGCTCGACATCGACGCCTCGAGAAAGGGCGCGCGCTTCGTGCGCACCTGCGACGCGTTCAACATCCCGCTGGTCACCTTCGTCGACGTGCCCGGCTTCCTCCCCGGCACGGCGCAGGAGTGGGGCGGCATCATCACCCACGGGGCCAAGTTGCTCTACGCCTTCGCCGAGGCCACGGTGCCCAAGCTGACCGTCATCACCCGCAAGGCCTATGGCGGCGCGTACGACGTGATGTCGTCCAAGCACATCAAGGCCGACGTCAACCTCGCCTGGCCCACGGCGGAGATCGCGGTGATGGGTCCGGAAGGCGCGGTGCAGATCGTCTTCCGCAAGGAGCTGGAGAAAGGCCAGGCGTCGCGCGAGGAGCTGGTGCAGAAGTATCGCGACACGTTCGCCAACCCCTACAAGGCGGCCGAGCTGGGCTACGTCGATCAGGTCATCCTCCCCGAGGAGACGCGCCCGCATCTCTGCCGCTCGCTGCAGATGCTGCGCAACAAGCGCCAAGAGGTGCCGCAGCGCAAGCACGGGAACATCCCGCTGTGAGCGCATGAAGTCGGCGACGGCTGACAAGGCAGCGGAGGTTGCGAAGGCCATCGCGAGGGCGCGCTGGGTCTTCCTGCCTCTCGGGCTCTGCGCGCTGGCGGCGGTGGGCGCGCACGCGGCGGCCGACGTGGTGAGCGGGCGCGTCTTGTGGCTGGTCGATCACGTCGATGCATTCTTCGACGCGATCTTCTCCCGCTGGTCGGTCACGGCGCCGCTGGTCGACCTGGTCGGGCTCGCCCAGCGAACCGTCTTCGCCCGCGCGGTGGCGCTGGTCTGGGAGCTGGCCGCCGATTGGCTCATCGCCGTGCCGCTGCTCGGCTACCAGGAGCGCAGTCCCGATGACGAGGTGGCGCTGGGGCGCGAGCTTCTGCGCAAGTCGGCTCGCAAGCCGCTCTTGCTAGTGCGGCCCGTCACCACGCTGCTCGCGGCCGTGGCTGGATCGTGTGCGGTGGCGCGGCTGCTGCAAGGATCGCTGCAGCTCACCTTCCATCTCTCGTGGCTGTCGCACCTGGCCGCGTGCGCCGCGCTCCTGGCGATGCTCGTCCTCCTCGTGCCGCGCGCCGCGCTCCGATCGCTCGAGCACGGCAAGGGCGGCGTCGTCCCCGCGGCGATCCTGGCTCCACTCTGCCTCGCGGCCATCGCGGCGTCGCCGCTGCTGTCGTTCTTCAGATGAAGCGGCTCGGCATCGTCGAGCTGGTGCTGTCCGTGATGTGCCTCTGGGCGGCCTGGTACCACACTCCGGCCGGCGCGCTCCTGCGCACTGTCGGGGCATGGTTCTTCCACGCGCACAGCACGGCGCGCCCGCTGCTCGCGTACTACGGCGCCGGCGTCTACGCTCCCCACGGCGCCGCGCCGCCGCCCTTGACCGCGCCGGTGCCGCCGGCCCAGGTTCTCGGGTACGGCGCGTGGGCCGTCCTCGGCGAAGAGCAGCGCGGCCGCAAGCCCGCGCAAGTCGCTGCGGAGCTGCATGAGCTCTCGGCCCGGCTGGGGTCCGACGATGCGGCGGTGCTGGCGCTCTTCTGCGGAGAGGAAGCGGCCCGCTATGCCGTCTCGCGCGTCGAGGATGGCAACCTGGAGGAGTTGGCGCGCCAGCTGCCGCCGCACTACGCCGACCGCGTGGCGCTCGCCTCGCAAGCGATGATGCTGGCCGGCGCCTACGCGCTCTCGTGGCCGCTGCCCGAGTCGGCGCAGATCACCTCGCCCTTCGGCGTGCGCGACCATCCCATGCTGGGCGAGCCCAAGCTGCACTCCGGAATCGACCTGGGCGTTCCCGTCGGAACGGTGGTGCACGCGACCGGCGCGGGCGTAGTGCGGCGGGCCAGCTCCGACGAGCTCAACGGGCGCGTCGTCCTCATCGACCATGGACGCGGCGTCGCTACGGTCTACTGCCACAACGACGAGCTGCTGGTGCGCGTGGGGGAGAAGGTCGAAAAGGGCCAGACCATCGCGCGCTCGGGCAACTCGGGGCGCTCGACCGGTCCGCATCTGCACTACCAGCTCGACCTGGCGGGACAAGCCGTCGACCCGCTCCGGTATCGGTCGGGCCGCCCCAAGAGGGGCCCGTCCCTCGCGACCGATTAGCGGACCGGCAGTTTCCGCTTAGTATCGTACGCTGCCACAGCAAGGAGCCCGACTTGCCCATCCGGAAGATCCTCATCGCGAACCGGGGCGAGATCGCCGTGCGCGTCGCGCGCACCTGCCGCGAGATGGGCATCCGCACCGTGGCGATCTTCAGCGACGCCGATCGCGCCGCGCTGCACGTCCGCTCCTGCGATGAGGCGGTGCGCGTCGGGCCGCCTCCCTCGCGCGAGAGCTACCTCGTCATCGAGAACGTCATCGGCGCGGCCAAGAAGACCGGCGCCGACGCCATCCATCCCGGCTACGGGTTCCTCTCCGAGAATGCCGCCTTCGCGCGCGCCTGCGCCGAGGCCGGCGTGACGTTCATCGGCCCGCCCCCCGAGGCGATGGAGGAGATGGGCGAGAAGACGCGCGCGCGCCGCAAGATGATCGCCGCCGGCGTGCCGGTCGTGCCGGGGCTGAAAGAGCCCATCCCGACGGACGGCGAAGCGGCGGCCAAGGAATTCGCGCTGCAGATCGGTTACCCCATCATGCTCAAGGCGGCCGCGGGCGGCGGCGGCAAGGGCATGCGCCTCGTCAACGACCCGCGCGAGTTCGACTCCGCGCTGGCCACCGCTCGGCGCGAATCGATGGGCGCGTTCGGTGACGACCGCGTCTACCTCGAAAAGGCCGTCTCGCGGCCGCGCCATGTCGAGATCCAGGTCTTCGCCGACACGCACGGCGGCGCCATCTGGCTGGGCGAGCGCGAGTGCAGCGTGCAACGCCGCCACCAGAAAGTGATCGAGGAGACGCCCAGCGCCATCGTCACCCCCGAGCTGCGCGCGGAGATGGGCCGCGTTGCCTGCGAGGCGGCCCGCGCCGTCAAGTACGTCGGCGCGGGGACGGTCGAGTTCCTCGTCGACGGGAACACGCGCACTTTCTACTTCCTCGAGATGAACACGCGCTTGCAGGTCGAACACCCCGTGACCGAGCTGTGCACGGGCCTCGACCTGGTGCGCTGGCAGATCGAGATCGCCGACGGCGCGCGCCTCGCTTGGACGCAGGACGATGTGGTGCGAAATCTGCGCGGCCATGCCGTCGAGGCGCGCCTCTACGCCGAGGACCCGGCGCGCAACTTCCTCCCCAGCCCGGGAACGATCATCGAGCTGCGCCTCGCCGCGGGGCCCGGCGTGCGCAACGACATCGGCTTCGAGAGCGGCAGCGAGGTGCCGCGTTACTACGACCCGATGATCGGCAAGCTGGCCGTCTGGGCCGCGACGCGCCCGCAGGCCATCGCGCGGCTGCGGCGGGCGTTGGGCGAGACGGTGGTCAAGGGGATCACCGCCAACACCTCGTATCTGAAGCGCGTGCTCGAGCTGGAGGAGTTCCGCGCCGGCGACTACGACACGGGTCTTCTGGCGCGGGCGCAGGAGCGCCTCTTGCGCAAAGAGGTGACGGGCGACGAGGACCTCGCGCTCGCCGCCGCGGCCATCTGGCAGTTCGAGCAGGACCAACGGGCCGCCCTGGTCGTCTCCAAGGGTGACGCTCCGGCCAGCGCCGAGTCGGAGTGGCTGCGCGCGGGGCGGCGCGACGCGCTGCGGAGGCCGCGATGAGGTACCACGCCGTCCTCAACGGTGAAGAGCGGCTCGTCGAGGTGACGTCGCGCGGCTCGCTCTTTCGCGTCACCATCCACGGCGAGCCACCCCGCGTGCTCGACGTCGACGCGGTCCACTTGCAGGGCTTCGCCGTCAGCCTCATCGTTGGCACGCGCAGCGCGCGCTGCGACATCGAGCCGGGCCGCGACGGCCGGCTCTCCGTGCTGGTGGGCGAGACGGTCTACCGGCTCGAGCTGCTCGACGAGCGCAAGCTGCGGCTGCGCCGCGCCGCGGGAAAGTTCACGCTCGAAGGACCGCAGCGCATCGACGCCCCCATGCCCGGCAAGGTGGTGCGCGTGCTGGTCAAGGTGGGCGACGAGGTGCAGGAGGGCCAGGGGCTCGTCGTCGTCGAGGCGATGAAGATGGAGAACGAGCTCAAGAGCCCCAAGGCCGGCAAGGTGGCCGAGCTGCACGCCCAGGAAGGCGCCGCCGTCGAGGCCGGCGCCCGGCTGGCCGTGGTGGTCTGACTGCGCTAGAAGCCGCGCATGGACTCGGGCGCCACCTACCTGCACGGGACGTCTCCCTCCGAGCAGGGCCGGCTTTCGCTCTTGAACCGGCTCATGAACGAAGCGGCGCTGGACGAATTGTCGCTGCGCGGTGGAGAGAAGGTGGTCGACTTCGGCAGCGGGCTCGGGCAGCTCTCGCGCGGCATCGCGCGCGCGGCGGGCCGGCAGGTGGTGGCCATCGAGCGCAGCGCCGAGCAGATCGCGGAGGCCGCGCGCCAGGCCGCGCAGGCGGGCGAGCCGGCGCTGCTCGATCTGCGCCGGGGCGACGTGCTCGACCCGCCCCTGCGCGCCGACGAGTGGGGGAGCTTCGACGTGGCGCACGCGCGCTTCATCCTCGAGCACGTGCCCGATCCCGGCGCGGTGGTGCGGCAGATGGTGCGCGCGGTGCGGCCCGGCGGCCGCATCGTGCTGCAGGACGACGACCACGACGTGCTGCGCTGCTATCCCGAGCCGGCGGGGTTTTCCCAGCTGTGGCGCGCGTACGCGCGCACCTACCATCGGCTGGGCTGCGATCCCTACGTCGGCCGCCGGCTGGTCTCGCTGCTGCACGAATCCGGCGCCGCGCCGCGCCGCTGCGACTTCATCTTTTTCGGCGGCTGCGCCGGCGAGCCGAAGTTCGCCAGCCTGATGGAAAACATGACGGGCCTCCTGGTGGGGGCGCGCGAGACCATCGTGGGCCAGGGCCTCCTCGGCGCGGCCGAGTTCGACGCCGCCGTCGAGGCACTCGGGATTTGGACGGCGCGGCCCGACGCGTCGTTCTGGTACGCGATTTTCTGGGCGGAGGGAGTGCGACGATGACGCCGCTGGAGAAATGGGCGCGCGAGGTCTACGGCAAGGCGGCCGCCAGGCCGGGCGCGCTGCGCAAACCCGAGTTCCGCACCTCGAGCGGCCTCGAGGTCAAGCCGCTCTACTCGCCCGACGTGCCGCCCGCGGGGTTGGGCTTCCCCGGCGAATATCCCTTCACGCGCGGCGTGCAGCCGACGATGTACCGCGGGCGCTTCTGGACCATGCGCCAGTACGCGGGGTTCGGGACCGCCGAGCAGACCAACGAGAGATTTCACTACCTGCTCCAGTCGGGCCAGACAGGCCTCTCGACGGCTTTCGACCTGCCCACGCAGATGGGCCACGACTCGGACAGTCCCAAGGCGCACGGCGAGGTGGGGCGCGTGGGCGTGGCCATCGACTCCATCGAGGACATGGTTCGGCTCTTCAAGGGCATCGATCTGGGGAAGGTCTCCACCTCGATGACCATCAACGCGACGGCCGCCACGCTGCTGGCGCTCTACCAGGCGATGGGCGAGGCGCACGGCACGCCGGCCGGGGAATTGTCGGGGACGATCCAGAACGACGTCTTGAAAGAATACATGGCGCGAGGGACATTCATCTATCCGCCCGGCCCCTCGATGCGATTGATCACCGATACCTTTGAATATTGTTCAAAGGTGATTCCCAAATGGAACCCGATCTCCATCTCGGGCTACCACATCCGCGAGGCCGGCTCGACCGCCGCGCAGGAGATCGCCTTCACGCTCGGCGACGGCATCGCCTATGTCGACGCGGCGGTGCGGCGCGGCCTGGACGTCGATTCCTTCGCCGGGCGGCTGAGCTTCTTCTTCAACGTGCACAACAACTTCATCGAGGAGGTGGCCAAGTTCCGCGCGGCGCGCCGACTCTGGGCGCGCACCATGAAGGATCGCTTCAAGGCGCGCGACCCGCGCAGCTGGACGCTGCGCTTCCACGCCCAGACCGCCGGCTCGACGCTGACCGCGCAGCAGCCCGACAACAACGTCGTGCGCGTCGCGCTGCAGGCCTTGGCGGCGGTGCTGGGCGGGTGCCAGTCGCTGCACACCAACGGGCGCGACGAGGCGCTCTCGCTGCCCACCGAGGCGAGCGCGCGCATCGCCCTGCGCACGCAACAGATCATCGCGCACGAGAGCGGCGTGGGCGACTTCATCGACCCGCTGGGCGGCTCGCACGCGCTCGAGGCCCTCACCGACGAGCTGGAGGCCAAGGCGGTCGAATACTTGAAGACCATCGACGAGATGGGCGGCATGGTCGAGGCCATCTCCCGCGGCTTTCCCCAGCGGGAGATCGAGGACGCGGCCTACGCGGCGCAGAGAGAGATCGAGGAGAAACGGCAGATCGTCGTCGGCGTCAACGAGTTCACCGTCAGCGGCGAGCCGCCCATCGAGATGCTCCGCATCGACCCCGCGCTGGAAGAGCAGCAAGTCGCCCGCCTGCGGGCATTCCGCGCCGCGCGCGACCAGGGAGCCGCCACGCGCTCCCTCGACGATCTGCGGCGCGCCGCCCGCGGCAAGGAAAACCTCGTCCCGCGCATCGTCTCAGCCGTCAAGTCCCGCGCCACGCTGGGCGAGATCGCCAACTCGATGCGCGACGTCTTCGGCGAACACGGCCGATGAGAGCTGGGCGCGGCGCTTTTTTTCTGCATCGAGCAGCTTGTGATTCTTTTCGCGGGAGAGGAGCTGGATGCGGACGTCGGAGTCGTGCAGCTTGCCCAGGGCCTCCTGGAGCGAGTCCAAATCCTTCAAGAGCGGCTTGGAGAAGTCGGGGAAGGCGTCCTCTACCAGCTCGGTCAGATAGCGGACCTGCTTGACGGAGATGCGCAGGCGATGGGCAGTTGCCGGATCCAGCGACTTCTGGGCGGCGTCGAGGCGTTCATCGAGCCGATCGAGATGTTTCCGCAGCACCTTGCGGACCTTGTTGCCGCCGAGCCGGCCCGACAGATCGAGATCCCGCACGGCTTTCTGCAGAAGCGGGACGGTGCGTCGTTTCCAGATGTGCAGCCGCTTGCGCAGCGCGCGTTCGGCTCCCGGCAGCAGGGCCCGGCGTTTGGCGGCGCGATGGGCGTCGCGGTGCGCGAGCCAGGCGATCTGGAGCCGGAGGTCGCGGACCGCGCCGAGCGCGTCCTGCACCGCCTTGACCGGCCCGTCCAACTCGCGCAGCCGGAAGAGCCGCAGCGCGGCCCGCAGCCGGCGCAAAGCGACCCGCATGTCGTGCACCGGCTTCTCCGGCGCGCCCTCGGCGAGCCGCGGCTCGTAGAGGCGCACATCCAGCAGCCGCGCTTCCAGCAGCAGCTTCGCAGCCTGCCGAAGGGGCGAGCGCGCATCCAGACCCGGCACCTGGGTCGGCTTCGGCATGGACGGCGCAGCCTATAACCTTTGCGCGTGTTGATCAGCGTCCTCCTCCCGGCGCGCGACGCCGCCGCGACCCTGCCCGAAGCGCTCGCCGGCGTGCTGGAGCAGCGCGATGCGCCGCCCTTCGAGGTGATCTGCGTCGACGACGCCTCGGCCGACGCGACCCCGGCCATCCTCGCCGCGGCTGCCCGCCGCGACCCGCGCGTGAAGGTGGTCCGGGGCGAGGGCAAGGGGTTGGTGGCGGCACTCAACCTGGGCCTGTCGCACTGCCGCGGCGAGTTGGTCGCGCGCATGGACGCCGACGACCGCGTGCATCCCGACCGGCTGCGCCTGCAGGCCGAAGGGCTCGAGCGCGACCCATCGTTGGGCGCGGTCGGGAGCCTGGTGCGCTGCTTTCCCGGTCCGCTCGCGCCAGGCCTCGCGCGCCTCGAGGCGTGGCTCGACGCGGCGGTGACGAAGGAGCAGTGCCGCAACGGGCGATTCATCGAGGCGCCGCTGGTGCATCCCAGCATCACCTTCCGGCGCGACGCGCTCGGCGATGGCTGGAAGGACCACGGCTGGGCGGAGGACTGGGACCTGCTCCTTCGCCTGGTCGAGCGCGGCTGGGAGCTGGCCAAGGTCGATCGGGTGTTGCTCTGGTGGCGCGACTCGGCGCATCGCCTCACGCGCACCGGCGAGGTGTATCGCGAGGAGCGCATGTTCCGTCTCAAGGCGCACTACCTGGCGCGCGGCCCGCTCCGCGAGCGGCCTTTCGACATCTGGGGCGCCGGTCCCACCGGAAAGCGCCTCGCCCGCGAGCTGGAAGCGCACGGCTTGCGCCCGCGCGCGTTCTTCGACGTGGACTGGAGCAAGCGGGTCGCGCGCGGCAAACCCGTCCTGCGCGAGGGCGCGCTGCCGCCGCCGGGCGAAACATTTCTCGTCGTGGCGGTGGGAGCGGCGGGGGCCCGCGAAGAGATCCGCGCATTGCTCGAACCGCGCGGCTTTTGCGAGGGAAAGCACTTTCTCTTCGCCGCGTGACCGCGGTCACTTCTCGCCAAGAGTGCAATGCTATTTTGAAATTGGGGGATCTCGCCGTCGTGCCTTCTCTGGAGCCTATCGCACGCCTGCTCGCGCAGCGAGGAGCGCTGCCGGAGGCGCTGGTGCGCCGCGCCGCGAGCGAGGCGAGTTCGAAAGCCGGCTTCCTCGGCAGGGTGCTGGAGTTGGGAGTGCCCGAGCCGGACCTGGTCTCCGTCGTGGCGGAGCAACTCGGCATTCCCGGCGTGGATCTGTCGCGCACCACCATCGATCTCGACGTGCTCGACCTCATCCCCCGCCTCGTCGCCGACTCGGATCTGGTGTTGCCCCTCTCCAACGAGGGCGGCCGCCTGCACATCGCCGTCAGCGCGGGCGAAGAGGGGCACGAAGTGCTGGAGGAGCTGCGCTTCATCACCGGCCTCGAGGTCTCGCCCTACGCCGCCCTGCCCGGCTCGCTGGAACAGGCCATCGCCGCCGCGTACGACGCCAAGGAACGGGGCGAGCGCTTCTGGCGCGGGCCGGGCCTGCTCTCCGACTCGGCGGTGGGCGTGGCGGTCATCGTCCCCGGCAAGGGAGCGAGCACGCTGGAGCGGCCGCGTACCGACGAGGTGTACGGCCCCACCGAGGAGTTGGAGCGCGCCGAGGTGTCTGTCGAGGTCGGCGAGGACGACGAGGACGAAGTCGAGATCCTCCACGCCGTCGAGGTGCGCGTCGGCCCCGCGCGCATCCTCGCGGTCGATGACGACAGGGACATCCTGCGGCTCGTCGATCGCACGCTGCGCTCGGAAGGGCACGTCATCGAGCTGGCGCACGACGGGCGCGAGGCGGAAGAGAAGCTCAAGACAGGCCGATACGACCTGGTGCTGCTCGACGCCATGCTGCCGCTCGTGCACGGCTTCGAGATCTGCGCCCGCATCAAGGCGAGCGCGCGCACGCGCCACATCCCCGTCATCCTCATGAGCGCCGTCTACCGCGGCTGGCGCTACGCCCACGACGCGCGCGACAGCTTCGGGGCCGACGACTACATCGAGAAGCCGTTCCACCTGCCCGAGCTGATCCGGCGCGTGGAGGAGCGCCTCAGCGGCCCGTCCAAGCCTCCCGAGGCAGGGAGTCCCAAAGCGGAACGTCTCTACCAGGAGGGAATGGGTCACCTCGAGGCGAAGCGGCCGACCGAAGCGCGCGGTCTCCTGGAAACCGCGCTGCGCGAAGACCCCTTCTCCGCCCGGGCGCAGTTCGCGCTGGCGCGGGCGATGCATGAGCAGGGCGATGTCTTCCACGCCATCTCGGCGTACGAGCGCGCCATCGACCTGCGGCCCAACCTCTTCCCGGCTCTGCGGGCGCTGGCCGGGCTGTACGAGCAGAAGGGGTTCCGCCGCAAGGCGGTCGAGGCGCTGGAACGCGCGCTGCACGCCGCGCCCGACGTGAAGACTCGCGACGCGATCCGCGAGCGGCTGCTGAAGCTCCTCTAGGTTATTCTCCGGCGCGTGCTCCTCGACGACGAGCTGATCGAGCGCCGCCGGCGGCAGAACCTCTCCGCGCCCCGGCAGGACGCGCGCGGCGTGACGCCGTCGATCCGGAACTTCGCGCAGGCCATCGATCGGCAGCGGCAGGGGCTGGAGCGGGTTCCGCTCCTGCGCGCGTCGCGGCCGGATCTGATCGAGGTGGCGCGCGCTCTCGACGATGCGGAGGCGGCGGCGCTGGCCGTGAGCATGGACGATCCGCAGCAGGAGCTGGAGCGCTTTTCCCAGGCGGCGCGGGCCGTCACCATCCCCGTGCTGCGGGCCGATCTGGTGTTGGAGGAGTTCCAGATCTACCAGTCGCGCGCGGCCGGAGCGGACGCGGTGCTGCTCTACGCGCGCGCGCTCACGCCGGAGCTGCTGGCGCGGCTGGCGCAGGCCGCCTCCAGCGCGCACATGACGGCCGTGGTCAACTGTGACTCGCCCGAGCACGTCGCGCGCGCCGCCGCGGCGCGGGTGCAGGTGCTCGCGCTCGCGCCCGGGCTGCAAGCGCCGCCGCGAACGCTGCTGCTCTCGCTGGGGCCGTTCGATCCTGCGCAGCGCGGGCGCATCGACGCGGTGCTCGACGACACTTTGGACGATGCTGCGGCGTTCCGCGCGGCCCTCGAGGGAGAGTGATGCCACCACCGTTCAAGAAGCACGTCTTCGTCTGTCTCAACGAGCGCGAGCCGGACAATCCCAAAGGCGATTGCACGCGCAAGGGGAGCCCCGCGCTGCTCAAGAAGATGAAGGACGTCCTGCGCGCGCGCGGGCTCGACGGGGAGATCCGCGCCAACAAGGCGGGCTGCCTCGACAACTGCTCGCAGGGCTGCTCGGTGGTGGTCTATCCAGAAGGCGTCTGGTACGGGCACGTGACGGAGAACGACGTCGAGGAGATCGTCGACCAGCACCTCATCGGCGGTCGCCCCGTCGAGCGCCTGCAACTCTTTTCCAAAAAGCCCGCCGGCTGACGGCCCTCAGTTGAGGAACTGCGAGGCGCCGCGGAGGCGGCGGACCCGGGCGCGCAGGGCGGCCGCGTCGGAGGCGTTGGGTTCGAGCCGCAAGACCTTCTCGAGATCAGCCGCGGCCGCGGCCGGTCCCCCGAGTTGTTCGCAGAGTTGCGCCCGCTCGCGCAGGCCGCGGATGTTTTCCGGCGCGAGCAAGAGCAGCCGATCGACCGCGCTGAGCGCGCGCGGCATGTCGTTGCGCTCCTGGTAGACGGAGCGAAGGTTCTGCAGCATGCGGATGAGGATCTCCCGCGGCTTGGCCGCGCGCAGCACCCGCGCGTCGAACTTCACCTGGTCGCCCACCGCCGCCACCAGCCGCCGCTTGATCTCCTCGATGCCGAGGAGTTGGCCGCGGTGGAAGGGATCGACCACCAGCTCGCCGCCCTCGAGCTGCACCTTGCAGAGGAAATGGCCGGGGAACCCCACGCCGTCGACGCGCAGCCCGCAGCGCCGCCCGACTTCCATATAGACGACGCAGAGCGAGAGCGGAATCCCCAGCCGCCGCTCGAGCACCTCGTTGAGGAAACTGTTCCGCGGGTCGTAGTAATCGCCGCGGTTCCCCGAGAATCCATGCTCGTGAAAGAGGTACGCGTTGAGCCGCCCCACGCGCCGCTCGGGGCTGGCGCCCGAAGGGATGCCGGCCTGGACTCCGGCCGCCAGGTCATCGAGCATGCTCAGGTAGCGCCCTTCGTCGAGAAATGGATACTCCTCCCGGGCGATGGCGAGGGAAGCCCGCGCCAGATCGATGGGGTCCTGCGCTATGAAGCGCTGCAGGAGCCGCCGGGATGCGTCGGAAGGATCCACGGCGGGGATCGTAACACGAGTCTTTCAGAACGCCTCGTTGATGAGGCGCTCGAAGTCGACCTCCGTGACGGAGCGCGGGTTCGACTGGTGGCAGGCGTCGGCCAGCGCCTTCTCGACGAGCTGCGGGATCATCTCCCGCTTCACGCCCGCCTGGGACAGCTTGCGCGGCAGCCCGCACGCGAGGCGCAAGTCGTCGACCAGCTCCGCGCACAGGTGCGCGCGCTCCTGCACGCTCATTTTCGGATCCGCGCCCAGCGCCACCGCCGCCTCGGCGAGCCGCTGCTCGGCTGCCATGCGGTTGAAGTTGATCACCGTCGGGAGCATGAGCGAGTTGGCCAGGCCATGGTGCGTGCCCGCGACCGGCGTGAGCGCGTGCGCCACCGAATGGCACGCGCCGAGCCCTTTCTGGAAAGCGATGGCGCCGAAGGCCGACCCGAGCAGCATCTGCTCGCGCGCCTCGAGGTCCTTGCCGTTCTGCACGGCGCGCTTGAGGCTCTGCGCGATGCGCCGCAGCCCGTCGATGGCGATGGCGTCGGCCAGCGGGTGATCGCCCTTGGCGACGTAGGCCTCGAGGTTGTGCGTGAGCGCGTCCATGCCGGTAGCGGCGGTGATGAACGGCGGCAGCCCGACGGTCAACTCGGGATCGAGAATGGCCGCCTTGGCCATCAGATAGGGGGAGAAGATGACGGTCTTGGTCCCGCCGATGACCAGCACCGTGCTGCGGCCCACCTCGCTGCCCGTCCCGGCCGTGGTGGGCACCTGCACGACAGGGGGAATGTTGGGCGTGATGCGCGCATCTCCGCCCTTGGCGTCGTCGTATTGTTCGAGGGGAGGCTGGTGGTTCACCAGCAGCGCGATGGCCTTGGCCATGTCGAGCGACGCGCCTCCGCCCACGCCGAGGACCGAGTCGGCCCCCGCCGCGCGATACGCCTCGACGCCTTTCAACGCGTCCGCGTCGGTGGGGTTGGCGGCGAAGTCGGTGAAGACGGGCGCCTTGATCCCCGCCTGCTCGAGAAGCGGCGTGACGAAGCGCAACAGGCCCGCCTGCAAGATGCCCTTGTCGGTCACCAGCAGCGGCCGCGTCGCCCCCACGCGCTTCAGCTCGTTGGGCAGCTCCTTGATCGCGCCCCTGCCGTAGAGGATGCGGGTGGGAAAGCTCATTACGCTGGCCATCGACGGACTCCCTCCTCAGATGATCTCGAAATATCGCTCCAACTCCCACTTTGTAACTGCCGCGTCGAACTGGCGGCACTCCCACTCGCGCGTGCGCACGTAGTGATCGACGAATGTCTCGCCCAGGAGCTCGCGCGCCTCCTTCGACGCGGCCAGCGCCTTGGTGGCGTCGCGCAGCGAGCCGGGGAGCGGCTCGGCCTCGGCATCGTAGCCATTTCCCACCGTCTCGGAGGGAAGGGCCAGTTCCCTCTCGATGCCGTAGAGACCGCTGGCCACACTGGCCGCCATGGCAATGTACGGGTTCATGTCAGCCGCGGCGAAGCGATATTCGACGCGTGTTGAACTCGGGGATCCCGGGATGACGCGCAGCGCGGTGGTGCGGTTCTCGACCCCCCAGGTGGCCAGCGTCGGCGACCACGCGCCGCGCACCATGCGCTTGTACGAGTTGATGGTGGGCGCGATGAGCGCGGTGAACGCCGGCATGAGCGCCACCTGGCCGGCCACGTAGTGCTGGAAGACCTTGCTCATGCCCTTGGGACCGCGCGGGTCGGGGAAGGCCGGCTCGCCGTTCGAGGACCAGAGCGACTGGTGCAGGTGGCCCGAGCACCCCGGCAGCTCCTTGTTCCACTTGGCCATGAAGCAGGGCATGACGCCGTGGCGCGAGCAGATCTCCTTCGCCGCCGTCTTGAAGAGCGCTGCCTTGTCGGCCGCGCGCACCAATGCGTCGTACTTGAGTGCCGCCTCGTAGACGCCCGGCCCCGTCTCGGTGTGAAAGGCTTCCACTTCGACGTCGAAGGCGTTGAGGCTGTCGAGAAGGTCGTGCACCAGCGGCGCATTTTCCGAGGCGCGCAGCCAGGAGTAGCCGAACATGCCGGGGCTCAAGGGCGTCAGGTTGGAATATCCCTTGGCGCGCACCGACTCGGGCGTCTCCTTGAAGATGAAGAACTCGTACTCGCAGGCGCACTTGACCGTGAAGCCCATCGCGCGCGCCTTGGCGTCGACCTTCTGCAGCAATTGCCGCGGCGACACCGGCACGTCGAAATCGAGCAGGAACGCCGCGGTGCCCTCCTCCCAGGGGATGCGTCGATAGGTGGATAGATCGACGGTGGCGTGCAGGTCGGGGTAGCCGCTCTGCCAACCGGTGACGGTGGCGTTGTCGTAGAGCTGATCGCCCGAGTCCCAGCCAAAGATGACATCGCAGTACCCGAGGCCGCCCTGGGCCACACCCCAGAACTTGTCGAGCGAGACGTATTTGCCGCGCAGCACGCCGTCCACGTCGAACCCGCCCAGCTTCACCTTGCGGATGCCGTGCTTCTTGAAGTCTTCGCGGAGCTGATCGATCTGCGCGGCGCGCGCCTGGGCTGTGTCCATGCGGCCAAAGCGTGGTCGTGGCGCCAGTGCGCGTCAAGGGCGAGAGGGTTACAATGTGCGCGTATGGCGAATCCGCGGCTGCTCATCGTCCAGACCGGCACCACCACGCTGCACGGGGATTATCCGGCCTGGTTTGCGCGGGCGCTCGGCTTCGAGTCACCGGTGCTGCGCGCGCACGAGGGCGAAAAGCTCAACCCCGTGCTGCAGCGCATCAGGCCCGAGGGGATCATCGTCACCGGCTCGCCCCTCAGCGTGACGGACCGCGCCCCGTGGATGCTCCAACTCGGCGACGATCTCTTGCGCATCGCGGCCCGTGGCGTGCCGGTGCTCGGCGTGTGCTTCGGCCACCAGCTCCTCGGAAAGGCCGCGGGCGGCAACGTCGTGCAAAACCCGCGCGGCCGGGAGATCGGCACGGTGCGCGTGCAGCTCACCGAGAAGGGGCGGCGCGACCCGCTCTTCACCTGGGCGGCCGATGCGCCGGAGATCGAGGTGCATGCCACGCACCTCGACGCGGTCGACCCGCTGCCGCCCGGCGCGACCATCCTGGCCTCGAACGAGAACTCGGCGGCGCAGGCCTTCCGTCTCTCCGAGACGATGGCGGCGGTCCAGTTCCACCCGGAGCTGTGGGCAGAGGCGATGCGCGACTTGATCGAATCGCGCGCGGACCAGCTGGCCGCGGAAGGCTTCGACGCGAAGAAGCTCGCCTCGGAAGTGCACGAGGTCCCCACCAGCCAGATCCTGCATGTCTTCGCCGACCAGGCGCAGCGCAGCTAGCTTTCCTGCATGAGCAGATTCTCGATGCAGGCGTCGAGCCGGCGGCGGAACTCGTCGTCGCCGCCGACGAATTGCAACCCGGCGCCCGCGACTCGCTTGCGGGCCTTGGCTTCCTCGGCGGTGATGCGGTGGACCACCTCGGCGTAGGTCTTGGCCGGGCCCTGTCCGTCGGGCAATTCCAGCAGCAGCTCGACGTGCTCGCGCAGCTGCGGCGGGTTGGGCGTCGCGACGAAGATGCCCCCGCGGCTGATGTTCTCCGAGTAGGCGACGAGGAACTCGCGCGCCGACGACCATCCCACTTGAAGTCGCGTGGGCATCCGCGACCAGGCGCGCTGACTGCCTTCGGGCTCGGCGTCGGTGGGCGACGGGGGCGGCGTGACGCGCTTCCTCACCGGGCCGCCCTTGCTGCGCAAAAAGCCCTCGAGCTGCTCGAACGCGTCGTCGCTCAAGCTCCCGAACTGCACCCAGAACCCCGCTTCCTTCCCCTGCGTCGCGTGCCCGACGCGCTCGGTGATGGTCCCGGCGACCTCGACGGGCCGCGCGGCGCTGGGCAGCGTCAGGACCAGCGTCATCTCCGCGCCCTCCTTGGGCGATACCAGGCAGCGGACGAAGACGCCCTCGGCGCTCATGCGGCTGGTGGTGGTCTGCATACCGAGCCCGCCGCCGGAAAAGCGGACCGGCACGACGATGGGCAACGTGTCCATTCCTGTTCAGAGTAACACGGGCATTTCGCCGTGCAGGTCCATCCTTTCGGGATCTGTCGTGGACAGCCGGGAAGGGCAGTGGTAGCGAAACGCCGCCTTGGATCTCATCCGGCTTGAACGGGCAGTCATCGGCTACCGCACGCCGCTTCTGCCGCCGCTCGATCTGGCGGTGCGGGCGGGCACCACGCTGGGCGTGCTGGGCCCCAACGGCGCGGGCAAGACGACGCTGCTCAAGTCGCTGCTCGGGCTCTTGCCGCTCATCTCGGGCCGGCGCGTGCTGCCGATGGGCCGGCCACCGCGCGTGGGCTACGTGCCGCAGCGCGACCGACTCGACATGAGCTGGCCGCTGACGGTGCTGGACGTGGTGCTGATGGGCCGTGCCCACCTGCTCGGGCCCGTGAAGCGCTACTCGGCCAAGGACCGGGCCGCCTCGCGAGAGGCGCTCTCGGAGATCGGCATCGGCGATCTGGCCGACCGGCCCGTGCACGCCCTCTCCGGCGGCCAGCACCAGAAAGTGCTCATCGCGCGCGCCATCGCTGCCGAGCCGGAGTTGCTCGTGCTCGACGAGCCGACCAGCTCCATGGACCCCGCGGCGGAGCGCATCCTGCTCGACCTGGTGGAGCGCCTCAAGGACGCGCACCGGCTGAGCGTCGTGCTGGTCACGCACCAGCTCACCGCCATCCCCGGCTTTGCCACCGAGGTGGCGCTGGTCGACAAGGACCGCGGGCTCTTCGAGGTCGGCCCGGCCGAGAAGATGATCGAGCCGCACAAGCTGGAATTGCTCTACGGCCGCGAGGTGCGCGTCGCGCAGGTCGGCGACCGCACGGTGGTGGTGATCGGAGGGCCCAGGTGAGCGGGTTCGCGGATTTCTGGGCGGGCCGCGACCTGTGGCGCGAGCCGATGATCGCCGGAGTGCTGGCGGGCGCGGTGCTCGGCTATCTGGGCGTCTTCGTCGTGCTCAAGCGCATGGTGTTCGTCTCGGCGGCCCTCTCCGAGATCTCCGGCGTGGGCGTGGCGTTCGCTTTCTACCTCGGGTCGGTGGAGGGCATCGACCCGCACGCGCACCGCGCCATTCCCCTGCTGCTGGAGCCGACCTGGTTCTCGCTGCTCTTCGCCTGCCTCGCCGCCGCGGCGTTCTCGCTGCGGCCGGGGCATCGCAAGCTGGCCCCGGAGACCATCGTCGGCCTCGGGTACATCATCGCGAGCGCGCTGGTGCTCGCCATCCTCAACAGCCCGCGCATCGCGCAGGAAGCGCACGCCGTCGGGGACATCCTCTTCGGCAACGCCGTGGTGGTCCCGCGCTCGCAGATCTACGCGCTGGCCGCCGCGTCGCTGGCCGCGGTGGTGGTGCACCTGCTCTTCTTCAAGGAGCTGGTGTTCGTCAGCTACGATCCGGAGACGGCCGTGGTGCAGGGCTTTGGCGTCTTCCGCTACGAGCTGCTGCTCAACCTCACCACCGCCGTCGTCATCTCCGTGGGCACGCGCGCGGTGGGCGCGCTGCCCGTCTTCGCCTTCACCGTCATCCCGGCGGCGGCGGCGCTGATGATCACCGAGCGAATGCGGTTGACCATCGCACTGTCCGTCACCTTCGGGGTGGTGGCCGCGGCCGTAGGGTACTACGCCAGCTGGGTCGAACAGCTCCCCACCGGCGCGACCATGGTGGTCGTCGCCTCGATGTTTCTCGCCCCCGGGCTGGTGCGGCTGCTGAGACGCAACGCCGTTTGAATACGGCGGGCGCTTCACCGTCTTCTGCGAACATGGACCTTCCCGTTCTCTGCGCCGTGGCCCTCCTGGCAGCGCCCGCCCTCGCCCAGGAGGCCGCCGACGGCGGCGTTCCCCTGGAGAGCGAGGAGCAACTCAAGAAAGACCTGGAAGGAGCGCTCGAGACCGACCAGAAGTCCCCGCCGAGGGCGCCGGCAGCCGCCACCTCGAGCGACGCCGCTCCCGCCGCGCCGCTACCGCGCGGAATGCAGTCGCTCAACCCCGACATCAGCGCCATCCTCGACACCGACGTCGGCTACCAGCGCCGCGCCCCCAGCTTCCTCAATGGCGACGACCCGAGCCTCAACGCCGGGCCCTCGACGCACGCACTGGGCCTCGCCGTGCAGGAAGTCGAGCTGGCCTTCTCGGCCATCGTCGATCCGTACTTCAAGGGGGAGGTCTACCTCACCATCCCCAACCTCTCCGGCATCGAGGTGGAGGAGGCCTTTGCCACCACCACCAGCCTGCCGTGGAACCTCCAGGTCAAGGCGGGCAGCTTTCGCAGCGCGTTCGGCCGGCAGAACGGCCAGCACCTGCACGTGCAGGACTTCACGCGGCGGCCGCTCATCAACTCGGCGTTCCTGGGGACGGACGGCCTGCGCGGGCCGGCCTTGCAAGTGAGCTGGCTCGCGCCGCTGCCCTTCTATCTCACGCTCTACGGCGAGGCGACCTCGCAGCGCTTCGACGTCCCCGCCGCGCCGGCCGCCGGTACGCCGCCCGACCCCGTGCGCACCTTCGGCAATGACGGCGCGCGCAGGCCGACATGGCTGGCCGAGGCCAAGGCATTCTTCCCGTTGGGGGAGGAGTGGTCGCTCTACACGGGCACGAGTTTCGCATCCGGCTCTTCTCCCGGCATCACCATTCTCGACGACACGGGCGCGGCGATATCGCGCGGCGTCGGCCGGGACACCGCGCTCCTCGGCGCCGACGCGTACCTCAAGTGGAAGCCCCCCAACGTTGCCGGCGGGTACGAATCGCTCGCCTTCCAGGCCGAGGCGGTCTTCCGCCACTTCACGGCCAACGCCGACCTGCCCGACGAGTGGGACGGCGGCGCTTACGCCCAGGTCGTCGCGCAGGTGGCGCGGCGCTGGTTCCTCGGGGTGCGCGGCGACGTTATCGGGCTGCCCACCTCCAGCGTGACGGCCCGGACGCTGCGCGGCGCGCTGAGCATCACCTGGCAGGGGAGCGAGTTTTCGCGCCTGCGCGCCTACGCCGAGTACGAGCGGGCCAACGCGCCGCCTTTTGGCTCGCTCCTCCCGACGCTCAACCCCGCCGGCGCCTTCGGCGCATTCCTCCAGCTCGAAATTTCCATCGGCGCCCACGGCGCGCACCCGTTTTGACGAGGCCCTCATGATCGCGCTGATCGCCGCGCTGAACGTCGTCTCTACCATTCCCACGCTGGGATCCTTGGCGAAGGAGGTCGGGGGCGACCGCGTCCACGTCGAGTCGCTCGCCAAGGGCTACCAGGACCCGCACTTCGTCGAGCCGAAGCCCAACCTCATGCTGGTGCTCAACCGCGCCGACCTGCTCCTGTACGTCGGGCTCGAGCTGGAGATCGGGTGGCTCCCGCCGCTGGTGCTCGGTTCGCGCAACCCGAAGATCCAGCAGGGCGAGATGGGCAACCTCGACTGCTCGCGCTCCATCCCCGTGCTCGACATCCCCACCACCAAGGTCGATCGCTCGATGGGGGACATCCATCCCCAGGGCAACCCGCACTACTGGCTGCCGCCGTCGAACGCGCGCATCATCGCCCGCGAGATCGCCGCGCGCCTGGTGCAGATCGATCCCGAGGGGAAGCCTGCCTACGACAAGAATCTCGCCAGCTTCCTCTCCCGCGTCGACGCCAAGGAAAAGCAATGGGCGCCGCTCGCCGCCAAGATGAAGGGCGCGCGCATCGCGACCTACCACAAGAGCTGGACGTACGTGTCGCACTGGCTGGGCATGGTGGAGATCGGGTACGTCGAGCCCAAGCCCGGCATCCCGCCCGACCCGAGCCACCTGGTGCGGCTCATCAATGTCATGCGCGCCGAGAAGGCGCGGCTCCTCCTCATGGAGGACTTCTACAACAAGTCCACCGCGCAACTCGTCGCGGAGAAGGCCGGCGCGAAACTGCTCATCCTGCCCACCGACGTTGGGGCCAGGCCGGAGATCAAGACCTGGTTCGATCTGGTGCAGGACGTGCTCCGGGAGCTCACTTCCGCGGTTTGAGTGTTGGGGTAGACTGCCCGCGTGCTGCTCAAGCTGGCCCTCTGGCAGGACGTACAGGAGTACCTGGAGAAAAGGGCCGACGTGGTCATCCCCGTCGGCAGCACCGAGCAGCACGGCCCCAGCGGCCCCCTGGGCACCGATCTGATCATCGCCGAGGAGCTGGCCGCCGATCTGGGCGAGGAACGGCGCACCATGGTGACGCCGCCCATCCCCTTCGGCGTCTCCGCGCTGCACGGCGCCTTTCCCGGCACCATCTCGCTCAAGCCGGCGACCATGCTGGCGGCGGTGGTCGACGTGGTCGAGAGCCTGGCGCAGCAGGGCTTTCGGCGCTTCTTGCTCGTCAACGCGCATGCCGGGTCGAAAGCGATCCTCCAGTCGGCCTGCACGCAGGTGCACGCCGACATGCCGGATGCGCGTTGCCTCTCCGTGCAGTGGTGGGAATTGCCCGAGGTGAAGAGCGTAGTGATGGAGATGTTCGGCGCGCGCGAAGGCCACCACGCCACGCCGGGCCAGCTCTCCATCGTGCGGCGCTTCTACCCGCGCGCGGTGCTCGACCTTCCCGAGCTGGACCGCTTCGATCCGGTGCAGCAGCTCGTCGCCTGGAGCGCGCAGGATTTTCGCGCGCGGTATCCCGACGGGAGCGTCGGGTCGGACCCGTCGCTGTCGAGCGGGAGCGCCGGCGACCGCATCTTCGTGGCCGCCGCGCGCGGCCTGGTGGAAGTGCATCGGCGTCTCGTCGAAGACCCCTGAGGAGGTTCCACATGTTCCTGCTCTGCGCGCTGCTCCTGGCGGCCGGTGAAACGACCGACGCTTATCTCGATCAGACCCGCCCGCAGTGGGAGCGGGTTGCTCGCCAGATCTGGGAGTTCGCCGAGACCGGCCTTCAGGAGAAGCGCTCTTCCGCGCTGCTCGCCGACTTGCTCGAGAAGGAGGGCTTCAAGGTCGAGCGCAACATCGGAGGCATGCCGACGGCGTTTGTCGCCACCGCGGGCGCGGGAGCACCGGTCGTCGCGATTCTCGCCGAGTACGACGCGCTCCCCGAGCTGTCGCAGAAGGCAGGTGAAGCGCAGAAGGTGCCCGTCGTCGCAGGCGCTCCCGGCCACGGCTGCGAGCACAACATGCTCGGCACTGCCGCCGTCGCCGCCGGGGTCGCCGCGAATCGTACCCGCATCGAAAAGAAGCTGCCCGGGACGGTACAGGTCTTCGGCACGCCGGCCGAGGAGATTCTCATCGGCAAGACCTTCATGCTCATGGCGGGGGCATTCAAGAACACCGACGTGGTCCTCTCCTGGCATCCCTACGACAAGAACCAGGTCGCGACCTCGGGGCGGCTGGCGCTCACTGCGTCCGACGTCGAGTTCTTCGGCAAGACCGCCCACGCCAGCTCCGCGCCCTGGCTGGGCCGCAGCGCGCTCGATGCGATGGAGGTGTTCGAGCACGCCATGTCGCTCATGCGCGAGCACGTCCAGCCGACCGCGCGCATCCACCGCGTGATCAAGAACGGCGGCGCGGCGGCGAACATCATCCCCGACTACTCCAAGGTGCAGGTCTGGCTGCGCGACGTGAACGGCGCGCGAGTGGAGGAGATGCTCGGCCGCATGCGCAAGGCGGCCGAGGGCGCGGCGCTGGCCACCGAGACGCGCGCCAAGGTGACGGTGCTCGCCTCGGTGCGCGAGCCCATCTACAACGAGACGCTCGGGCGGGCGGTGCAGAAGGAGCTGGACCGCGTGGGCGCGCCGCGCTGGGACGAGCGCGACGTGGCCTTCGCCAAGGCGCTGCAGAAGGAGTTGGGGTTGGAGCAGGCGGGGCTGCACGGCGAGGTGGTCCCGTTCGCGCCCGGACACGGCAGCGGCGCCTCTTCGGACATCGGCGAGGTGAGCGCGGCGGTGCCGCTCACCGAGCTGTTCGTTGCCACTTCGCCCCTCGGGACGCCGGCGCACCAGTGGGCCTGGACGGCGTGCGCAGCGCATCCGCTGGGTTTCAAGGGCATGCTGGTGGCGGCCAAGGTGCTCGGCGCGTCGATGGTCGATCTCGTGTCCGACCCGGCCACCGTCGCCGCCGCGAAAGCCGAGTTCACCAAGGCGACCAAGGGCAAGCCGTACGCGAGCCCTTTCCCGCCGGACGCCAAGCCAGCGGTGTTCTAGCGGAGCACCCGCATCAGCACGCCGATCAGCACCGCGATGAGCACCAGCCCGAGGAAGATCGAGCCGTACCCGAGCAGCGCCTGGCGGAAGGTCGGGGGCTCGCTCATCCCAGCGCCACCGGCCGCCACTCGCCTGTCTCGGGCGCCCGGCCCTCCTCCTGGTCGCGCAGCCAGCCCGGCACGTGGTGCTGGGCGAGAAGCATGAAGAACGGGTTCTCGCGGGCGATCATCTCGTACACGCCCAGCCCGCCCTGCTTCTCGAACCCCTTGAAGAGCGCCCGCCCGACGAAGACGAACAATTCTTGCAGGGACTGCGAGGCGGACGCGACCGCCATGACGAACTTGAGCGACGCCATGGGAAAGACGAACCGCTCGCGGATGGCCTCGTGCAGCGCGGCCGCCTCCACCTCGCGGCGCAAGAAGACCAGGTCGTTGCCGCGCGCCTGGACGTAGGCCTTGAGCGCCTCCTCGGAGATCGCCGCGCCGCCGTTGTAGATGTCGCCGCGATCCTCGCCGGAGTCCTGGGCGGCGAGGCGCGCGAGGAAGTCGCGCACCGATGCGCCCATCACCATCTCGGCGTCGTCGAGATCGCCCGCGGCCACGCTGCGACGCACCGCCAGCTCCACGTCGGCAGGGATGGGCATGGAGAGCGGCTGCGAGACGGCCACCGAGAACGGGGACTCCAGACCCGGCCGTCCCAGCCGCGCCCGCTCGGCCGCGAGAATCGCGTCGACGCGCGCGCGCACCCCGCTGTTGCGCGCGGTGCCGCGGGCGCTCTCGTTGATCTTTTCGGCGATGGAGACCTTGATCTGGCCGAAGATGTGGTCCTCGAAAACGGCCACCTCGGGCTGGGCGCCGTAGGAGATGAAGATGCCCGCCTCGAGCTTCTCGCCGGAGGCGAGCGCGATCTCCGTCTCGCGCTCCTCGTCGAGCCCCTGCTGGTGTCCCTTGAGGACGCGGACGCGGTGCGAGGGCTCTTCGCCCGAGGCGGAGTCCAGCGTCCCGCGCAAGAGCGCCGCCTGCGCCGACTGGAGCGCGGCAGCGACCTGCTGCTTGCGGGCGCGGAACTTCTCCTCGATGCCGGCGATGGTCTTGGCCACCGTCTCGGAGCCCGCCTCGCTGTCGAGGCGCCGCGCGTAGCTGCCCAGCGCGTGGCGGATGTCGTCGGCCAGCTCGAGCAGCGAGACGATCTCGCCCGAGAAGCTGACCGCGTCGCCGAGCAGGTTGTTGAGATAGATGCCGCCTTTGTCGGCCAGGTGGGCCGCGCCGTGGGCGTGCCGCGCGGCGGCGGTGAGGATGGGCCCGTAGAATTCGCGGGAGAGGAATTCCGCCACCACCGTCTCCTTGAGGAACGCCGTCCGCTTGGTGAAGTCCTTCATGTCGCAGAAGAGGTGGCCCATCTGCAGTGAGCGCGCGCGCCCCATGAGAATGGGCTTCTCCTCGATAGCGAAGAGGTAGAGCTTGCCGCCCTCGTACGCGGTGGTGATGCCGCCCTCGCTCTCGCTGCCGTTGCGGTGGACGAGCTGCGACTCGGCCTGGTCGAGGGCGCGCTCGAGCGCCTCGTCGACGGCGAGCGCCGAGACGGCGCTGGCCCAGGCCTTCATCGCCGGCTCGACGGCGAGGTAGCTGCCGGCGTGCTCCTCCCTCCACTCGTGGGCCGCCAGCGTGATCGATTCGAGCAGCGTGCGCGCCGGCTCGTTGGTGGCTCCCTTGGCGGTTGCCTTTGCCTTGGTGGCCAGCTCCTTGCGCAGCGCCGCCCCGGAGAGCACGCGCTCCAGCGCTCCCGGTGTCTGGTAGAGCTGCGCCAGCGTGCTGCCCTCCACGTTGAACAGCGGAGCGCGGCCTGCCTCCGACATGCGCAGAAGCTGCAGCAGCTCGCCGCGCAGCTTGGCCAGGCCCGCCACCTTGGTCATCTTCTTGGAGGCGTCCTTGTTGGCGGCCAGCTCCATGGCCACCTCGCGCGCCACCGTTTCGGGCGTGCCGCCCTGGAGAATCGTCCGCGCGTGCTGATCGAGGCGCGGCACGGCGTTGTCGAAGGGCAGGCCGTAGCACTGCAGCCCGCTCCCCGGCAGAAAGCGCACCCCGCCGATCCAGGGGATGGCCGTCGCCGCCGCCTCGCACTGCAGCCCCGAGGAGATCTGCGGCAGGCCCGCCTCGCGCGAGGCGAGCCGCACCGCGACGAGCAATCCCGCCGCCACTGCGCCCTGCAGGTGGCGGCCCATCGGCCCCGTCACCGGCAGGTCCTTCAACATCCCCAGCGCGGCCTGGGAAAGCCCGCGCAGGGCGAGCAGGGCGATGTAGGCAGTCGGCTCGCGCAACTCCTGCGCCGCCACTTCCTCCAGCGCGCGCTTCAGCACGGCGTTGAGCGCCCCCACCAACACGCGCCCCGGCCGGCCGGCGCTGATCCACGAGGCGACCACGCCGCTGTCCAGCGCCGGGTGCATCTCGGGCGCCTCGAGGAAGGCCTTGCGGATCCCGTCTCGCGTCACGCTGGTCGGCGCGACGAACGACTGACCGCGCGCCGCGCGGGGGTCGAAGCCGTCGAGGAGCAGAAGCCGGTCGTACTCCTGCTCCTTGAGCGCGGCGCGGTGCCGAGTCGACAGGAGGAAGAACAGGTCGCGCACGGCGGCGCGGAACGTTTCCTGGAGGTAAGGGTCGACCGAGACCGGCACGCGCAGATCGGCCAGCGAGGTGCCGACGTGGAAGCGCAGCGCCCGCCCGTCGAGGCGAAGCGCGTCGGCCAGCGGCCGCCCGGGGACGCGCAGGCGCGCGATCAGGTCGAGGCGTTCTTCGACATAGCCCACGGGCTCCAGTGTAGCAGCAAGACGGCGGTTGCAGGCCCCGCGTGTGGCAAGTAGATTGCGCCCTCCGCACGGGAGCCCGCCGATGAAGAAGATCGAAGCCATCATCAAGCCCTTCAAGCTCGACGAGGTGAAGGAGGCGCTGGCCGACGTCGGCGTCCTCGGGCTGACGGTGACCGAGGTGAAGGGGTTCGGGCGGCAGAAAGGCCACACCGAGCTCTACCGGGGCGCCGAATACGTGGTCGACTTCCTGCCCAAGGTGAAGGTCGAGGTCGTGCTCTCCGACGAGATGGTCCCCAAGGCGCTGGAGGCGATCGAGCGCGCGGCCAAGACGGGCCGCATCGGGGACGGGAAGATCTTCGTCTCGACGGTCGACGAGGTGGTCCGCATCCGCACCGGCGAGCGCGGCGAGCCGGCGCTGTAGCAGAATCCAACCTAGGGAGGTTCGCATGAAGAAGGCGAAGGACGTTCTGGGCCTGGCGCAGGACAAGAAGGCCGTGATGGTCGATCTGAGATTCATGGACTTCCTCGGCCTGTGGCAGCACTTCACCATCCCCATCGCCGAGCTGACCGAAGGCGTGTTCGACGAGGGACTCGGCTTCGACGGCTCCTCGATCCGCGGCTGGATGCCCATCCACGCCAGCGACATGCTGGTGGTGCCCGACGCCGACACGGGGGTGATGGACCCTTTCATGAAGGACCCGACGCTCTCGCTCATCTGCAACATCGTCGATCCCATCACCAAGGAGCCTTACGGGCGCGACCCGCGCTTCATCGCCCAGAAGGCCGAACGCTTCCTCAAGCAGAGCGGCGTCGGCGACGTCGCCTACTACGGGCCCGAGATCGAGTTCTTCATCTTCGACGGCATCTCCTACGACAGCAGCGTGAACCACGCGCACTACCACATCGAGTCGCGCGAGGGTCAGTGGGAGACCGGCCACCGCTCCGAGAAACACTTCGACGGCAAGCAGACGGTGGAGCACCCCAACCTCGGCTACAAGCCGCGCTACAAGGAAGGATACTTCCCCGTCGCGCCCATCGACTCCTTGCAAGACATCCGCTCCGAGATGTGCCGGGTGATGGAGCAGGTCGGCATCCAGGTCGAGCGGCAGCACCACGAAGTCGCCACCGCGGGACAGGCGGAGATCGACATCCGCTTCGACTCGCTGGTGAAAACCGCTGACAAGCTGATGTGGTACAAGTACATCATCAAGAACGTCGCCCTGCGCAACGGCAAGACGGTGACGTGCATGCCCAAGCCGCTCTACGGCGACAACGGCAGCGGGATGCACACGCACCAGAGCATCTGGAAATCGGGCAAGCCGCTCTTTGCCGGCGAAGGCTACGCCGGCATCTCGGAACTGGCGCTGCACTACATCGGCGGCGTGCTCAAGCACGCGCGGGCGCTGGCGGCCCTCTGCAACCCGACCACCAACTCGTACAAGCGGCTGGTGCCGGGATTCGAGGCGCCGGTGAACCTGGCGTACAGCTCGCGCAACCGCTCGGCGGCCATCCGCATCCCCATGTATTCCCCCAGCCCCAAGGCGAAGCGCATCGAGTTCCGCTCGCCCGACCCGTCGTGCAACCCGTACCTCGCGTTCGCGGCCATGCTCATGGCCGGCCTCGACGGCGTCGAGAACCGCATCGACCCGGGCGATCCGCTCGACAAGGACATCTACGGGCTGTCCCCCGAGGAGCTGAAGGACGTCCCCAAGATGCCGGGCTCGCTGGAGGAGGCGCTCGACTGCCTCAAGAAGGACCACGAGTTCCTCTTGAAAGGCGACGTCTTCACCGAGGACGTGATCGAGGCGTGGATCGACACCAAGGTGGAGAAGGAGCTGAACCCGGTGCGGCTGCGGCCGACGCCGATGGAGTTCGCGCTCTACTTCGACATCTAATGAGACTCGTCGCGCTGGCGGCGCTGGCCTTGGCTTGCACGCCGGCGCGGGCGCGGCGGCCGGCGGATCCGCGCGCGCTGCAGGGCGTGACGCTGGCCCTGCCTCCGCCGGCCGACACTCGCACCACGCCCGGCATCGGGTGCGGGATGGTGTCGCAGGACCTGGCGGCGCGCGCCCACAAATTGCTGGTGGCGGCCTTCAGCGACGCGGGAGCCAAGGAGACACTGGCCGAGCACGCGCCCTGGACGTTGAACGTGGCGCTGCGCGAGGCGGGCATGGGGCTCGAGAACGCCCGCTTCCGGCGCACCGACAAGCCGGTGCAGGACATGCCCGAGGACGCGCCGTCGCTGGCCGAGCCGCGGGCGAGCTTGTTCAACAGCGGCAACGACAATGCCGCCGTGATGCTGGAGGCGACGTTGTTGCGCGAGGGAAGGGTCGTGTGGCGCTCCACGGTGACGGGGCACGCCAGGTCCGCGCCGTGCATCGAGGCGGTGGACAAGGTGAGGGAGGCGCTCGCCGACGCGGTCGACGAGGTGCGCGACAGGGTCATCACCCAGATCAGTGCAGCCCGCGAACCTCGACCGTGAGAGCGGGATCGGTGATGCGATAGAAGGCCGCTTCGCCGGCGCGGCCGGCCTCGGCGCAGGCGGGTCCCGGGCAGATGGCGGCCACGTCGTCCGCGCCGTAGGGCCGCCGGCCGCCGCGATACGCCGCGCAGGGGTGCACGCGCCCGCCCACCTCCTCGAAGAAAAGGACGTTCACCTGAGGGAAGGTGATGGGCCGGGCGAGCAGCGCCGGGATCCACTGTCCCCCGTCGCCGTAGTTGTTGAGCACCCAGCAGTCCTTGGGGACGGCCGCGTCGAGGAGCGCGAGGGCGCGCAGGTCGTCGGCCGCGGCCAGCGCATGCTCGCGCCCGGCGCGGAGGGTCTTGAGATGGAGGAATCCGGCCTGCACGGCGACCGCCGCGGCCAGCGCCGGCCAGGGGATGGGCCGGAGTTCCAGTGCCGCCGCGGCGAGGAGCGCGACGGGGATGAGCATGAGCATGGCGATGCGGTCGGGGTAGAGGAGCGCGCTGTACGGCAGCCAGGAGCCCCTCGCGTTGGCGATGAGCAGGAGAAGCGCGCCCGCCAGGGCGAGTGGAAAGAGCGCGCGGCGAAAGTCTCTTGCCAGCAACAGCGCGGCGCAGAGGGCGCCCGCGATCAGCGGCACGTCGTGCACCGCCTGCGGGACAAGGCGCAGCATGCCGGGCTCGACCGATGCGCGCATCGTCTCGCGCGCCCACTGCCGCTCCGCCGGGCCGAGCACATCGCGCAGCCCGACGAACCACGGCGCACAGAGCACGAGCGCCACGGCGACGGCCGAAAGCAGCGCCGGGACGCCGGAACGCAGGCGCGGCTCGAGCAGAAGCGCCGCGGCGATGAGTGGCGGCAGCGCCCAGCCCAGCGCGGCCACCACAACTCCGTGCGTGAGGAGCGAGGCGGCAGCAAACAGGCCGCACACCGCCGCGCTGCGCAGGTCGCGCTCGCGAAGCGCGTCGTGGCCCGCGCCGAGGGCCGCCACGGCGAAGGCCATCCCCAGCGCGTTGGGCGCGCCGCCCCACGTCCAGATGTAGAGCGGATTGCGCGCCGCCAGCACGGCGGCGACGCCGATCCACGCACCCGACGCCTTTCCCGTCCAGCGCGAAAGCGCCGCCGCGAAGGCGATCACCGCCAGACCGTAGGAGAGCGCATGCCCGAAAAGCCCTGCCGAGCGCCAGGAGAGGCCACTCAAAGCGAGCAGCGCGGTCAGCGTCGGCTGCCCCACCGGATAAGTGCCGAACAGGTCAACGGGCCAGAGCGGCCGGAACCCCGCGGGATGCCCCTGCGCGTCGGCGAGCACGCGCGCGACGGCGGTGTGCATCGCTCCATCCACGCCCGGCGGAACATCGACGCCGAGCGCGAGGACGAGCGCCACCCCCGCCCCAACCGACCACACCGCGACGCTTTGCCCGTCGATGCGAAAAAAAAATAATTTTTTTTTCGCGCCGCCCGGCACTGGCCCCCTGCGCAATAGCCAGATGCCCGCGGCCAGCGACACCATCCCCAGCGCCGCCGCCAAAGCGCTCAGCGGGAGCGGCACCAGCCGCAGCCACCAGAACAGCACCACCCACGCCGCCGCGCCGTAGAGCGGCAACTCGATGGCCCGCGGCCGGGAGAAGAGCGCGTGGAGCAGAAGCGCCGGGCCAGCGAGCGCGACTGCCAGGACCAGGCTCAGGCGCCACCGTGGCGCGGCCGCGCGAACTCCGGCGCGTGGCCGGGCGGCAGGACCTTCCCGCGCTTCCAGAGGATCTCCTCGCAGCGCGCGAGCAGCTCGTGGAACCCGTCGCGCGTCAGCGCCGACACCGCCACTCCGTCGGACGCGAGCGCAAGCTGCTGCGCGATCTGCGGCGCGCGATCGGCCTTGTTGAAGACGAGCAGCCGCGGCGTCCGCGCGACGTCCAGCTTGCCGAGCACGCGCTCGACCGCGGCGGCCTGCTCCTCGTGTCGCGGGTCACTGGCGTCGACGACGTGCAGGAGCAGGTCGGCCTCCTCCAACTCTTCCAGCGTGGCGCGGAACGCCGCCACCAGGTCCTTGGGCAGGTCGCGGATGAAGCCCACCGTGTCGGTGACGATCACTTCGCGGTCGCGCGGAAAGCGCAGCCGGCGGCTGGTCGGATCGAGCGTGGCGAAGAGCCGGTTCTCGGCCAGCACGTCCGAGTCGGTGAGCGAGTTCAAGAGCGTGCTCTTGCCGGCGTTGGTGTACCCGACGATGGAGACCACCGGCACGCCGGCGCGGTTGCGCTGGCGGCGGCGCGTGGCGCGAGCGCTGGAGAGGCGGTCGATGCGGTCCTCGAGGACGGCGATGCGGTCGCGGGCCCGGCGGCGATCGACTTCCAGCTTGGTCTCGCCGGGCCCTCGGCCGCCGATGCCGCCGGCGAGGCGCGACAAAGAATCGTCCTTCCTGACCAGGCGGGGGAGGCGGTACTTGAGCTGGGCCAGCTCGACTTGAAGCTTTCCGTCGGCGCTCTGCGCCCGCTGGGCAAAGATGTCGAGGATGAGCTGGGTGCGGTCGAGGATTTTCAACGCGGTCTCCTCGCCGATGTGGCTCGCCTGCGAGGGCGTCAGATCGCGATCGAACACGAGCAGGTCTGCCCCCAGCGCCATCGATCTGACGAGGATGTCCTGCAGCTTGCCCTCTCCCACCAGCGTACGCGAGTCGGGCTCGCGCCGGCCCTGCAGCACCATGTCGAGCACCTGGACGCGGGCGGTGCGGGCCAGCTCGTGCAATTCCTGCAGCGACGCCTCGGCCGCGGCCCGGTCGCCGGAGTGGACGCCAACGAGGATGGCCCGTCCCTGCACGCCCACCTCGCGCACAGGGGCGGCGCGGGCCATCTCCTGCTCCAGCGCGGCGATCTGTGCCTGGGCGTCGAAATCGAGCTCGTAGAGGCTGGGCGATTCGGACAGCTTGTACAGATCGCCCGTGGCGTTGAAGGGCATCAGCGTCGCCAGCCACACCTTGCCCGGCAGTCCGTCGTCGCGCGCCTCGATGGCCGCCACGGCGTCGAGCCGCAGCAGCATCAGGTCGGTCAGGTCATCGCGCGTGAGCGGCTCGTCCTTGAGGTGCGTGTGCACCAGGCGCAGGCCGCGCAGGCGCGCCTGCCCGGCGCGCGCGCGGCCGATGTCGGGCAGCACGAGCTGCCGCGCATCGCCGACGATGACGTGCTCCACCTCGCCGCGCCGGTTGAGCAGCACGCCCACCTGGCGACCCACCTCGCGCGAGATTTCGGTGAGGTGCCGCGCCAGCTCGGGCGAAACCAGCTCGCGCGCCTGGACGCGGCGCCGATAGGTGGCGAGCAGGCGCTTGCTCTCGCTCGCCTTCAGGCCTTCGGTATTTCCCGAGAGATCGTCTCGCGTAAGCCCAGCTCCTGCGATGAGGCTGCGCTTTCTAACACGCGTTTGCTACATTTACTTTCAAGACAAGGATGACGGACCCCAGACGCGCCTCTCTCGCCCAGTGCCGGCGGCCGGTGATCAAGATCGGCTCGGCCGTGCTTGCGGGGGCCGGACGTGGCGGCGTCCCCTCGCTGGACCGCAAGCGATTCGGCGCCCTCTGCGACGACGTGGCGGCAATGGCGGCGCGGCGCACCCCCGTGGTGGTGTCGAGCGGCGCGGTGGCGCTGGGCGTCGAGAGGCTGGGGCTCGCCACGCGGCCGCGCGAGATGGCGCTCAAGCAGGCCGCCGCCGCCGCCGGCCAGAGCCGCCTCATGCGCCTCTACGACGACCACTTCGAGAAGCGCGGGCTGCAATGCGCGCAGGTCCTCCTGACACATGCCGACATCGCCGACCGCGGCCGGTACCTGAACGCGCGGCGCGCGCTGGCCGAGTTGCTCGCGCGCAGCGTGGTGCCGGTGATCAACGAGAACGACACCGTCTCGGTCGATGAGATCAAGTTCGGCGACAACGACGCGCTCGCGGGCATGGTGGTCGATCTGGTCGAGGCCGACCTGCTCGTCATCCTCACCGACGCAGGCGGCGTCTACTCGGCCGACCCGCGACGGAACTCGCGCGCAGAAAGGATTCCCATCATCGAGCGGGTCTCGCCCGCCGTGGAGGCGGTGGCTTCGAGCACGAGCACGAGCGCGGGCACTGGGGGGATGATCACCAAGCTGCGCGCGGCGAAGCGCGCCTCCGAGGCGGGCGTGCCCTGCGCCATCATTCCGGGAGAGCCGGGCATGTTGCCGCGGCTGCTGGCCGGCGAGGACGTGGGCACGCTGGTATTGGCGCAGGGGGAGCGCCGCGGCCTGCGCAAGCGCTGGATGCTCGACCTCAAGGCGCGCGGGGAGATCCTCGTCGACGACGGCGCGCGCGACGCGCTCATCGACCGCAAGAAGAGCCTCCTCCCCAGCGGCGTGCGCGAGGTGCGCGGGTCGTTCCTCTCGGGAGACCCGGTCGAGATCGCCACGCTGGATGGCCGCCCCTTCGCCCGCGGCCTGGCGGTCTACTCCGCCGAGGAGGTGCGGCGCATCTCGGGCCTGCGCAGCGCGGAGATCGAATCGAAACTCGGTTACCGGCTTCTCGATTGCGTGGTGCACCGCGACGATCTGGTGGTGACGGCGTGAGCGCCGAGACGAGGCTGGCCGCCCTCGAGCTGGCGACGCGCGCACGGGTGGCGGCGCGGGGTCTGGCGGCGCGCGCCGATCGCGCCGACCTGGTGTTGCGCGCCGCGGCCAGGCTGGAGGAGCGCTGGAGGGACATCGCCGGGGCCAACGAGATCGACGTCGCGCGCGCCCGCGAGTCGGGGCTGCCGGCGGCGCTGCTCGATCGGCTCGTCCTCGACGAGAAGCGCATCCGCGGCGTGGCGCAGGCCATGCGCGAGGTGGCCGCGCTCCCCGACCCGGTGGGCGAAGTGGTCGAGTCGTACACGCGACCCAACGGCCTGCGCGTCGAGCGGGTGCGCGCGCCGCTGGGCGTGGTGCTGATGATCTACGAAGCGCGGCCGAACGTGACGGCCGAGGCGGCGGCGCTCTGCCTGCGCAGCGGCAACGCGGCGCTCCTGCGCGGAGGGTCGGAGGCCCTGCAGACCAACTCGGCGATCATCGATTGCTTCGAGGAGGACGCGGTCCAGCTGGTGCCGCCCGACCGCGCGCTGCTCGACGAGCTGTTGCAGCTGGAGGAGCACATCGACCTCTGCATCCCGCGCGGCGGTCACTCATTGATCAAGTTCATCTCTGAGCGGTCGCGGGTGCCGGTCATCAAGCATTACCTTGGCGTCTGTCACTTGTATGTCGCGCCCGACGCAGACCTGGGAGTGGCGGAAAACCTTGCCCTGAACGGAAAGACGCAGCGGCCGGGCGTCTGCAACGCGCTCGAATGCCTCCTCGTCGATGCGCGCGTCGCGCAGGCCGCCCTGCCTCGGCTGGCCCGCTCGCTGCGCGACAAAGGCGTCGAGCTGCGCTGCGACGAGCGCTCGCTCCCCCTCTGTCCGGGCGGCGTGCCGGCCGCGGCCGACGACTTCGGACGCGAGTTCCTCGACTTGAAAATCGCCGTCGCGGTGGTCGACGGAATCGAGGGCGCGCTGCGGCACATCGCGAAGTACGGCAGCCGGCACACGGAGTCGATCTGCACGAAGGACCACGCGCTGGCCGACCGCTTCCTGCGCGAGGTCGACGCGAGCTGCGTCCTGTGGAACGCCTCGACCCGCTTCAACGACGGCGGCGAGCTGGGGCTCGGCGCCGAGATCGGCATCAGCACCAGCAAGCTGCACGCGTACGGCCCCATGGGCGTGCGCGAGCTGACCTGCACCCGCTTCGTGGTACGGGGAGACGGCCAGGTCCGTACATGAAACCCGGAAGGAAAAGCAGGATGCCCAAGTCGCCCAGCCAGATCGCTCTCTCCCAAGAGACCACGAGCCCCGCCCGCGCGGCCGCGCGCGCCGCGGCCCGCATCGACGATGATTCGCAGCCCACGGCCGTGACGGCGGCCCGCGCCGCGCTGGAGAAGAAAGCCGAGGGGGTGGTGATCCTCGATCTCCGCGGGGTGTCGGGATACACCGACTTCCTCGTCATTGGCTCGGGCTCCAGCGACCGCCAACTCGAGGCCATCGTGAACGGCGTGGAGAAGGAGCTCACCGCGCAGGGGCATCGCGTCATCGGTTCGGAGGGACAGCGCGGCGGGCGCTGGGTGCTGCTCGACTTCGGCGACGTGGTAGTGCACGTCTTCCACCAGGAGGAGCGCGCGCATTACGACCTCGAGGGCCTCTGGGCGGACGCGCCGCGGGTCGAGCCCTGAAGATCCGCGTCGTCTCGGTCGGCAAGGACAAAGACGAGACGGCGGCGCTGGCCGCCGAGTACGCCAAGCGCATCAGCCGCTTCGCTTCGCTGGAATTGTTGGAGGTCAAGACATCCGATGCCGCGCTCGCCAAGGTGCGCGGCGAGCTGTGGGCATTGGACCCGCGTGGGACCGAGCTGACTTCAGAGGAGTTGGCTGCGCGCGTGGGAACGACGGCCAGTTTCACACTGTGCATCGGCGGCGACGTGGGGCTCGATCACTCCCTGCGCGATCAGGCGCGATTCATATGGAGCCTGTCCAGGCTGACGCTTCCGCACCGCCTGGCCCGCGTGGTCGCTCTCGAGCAACTCTACCGCGCCTTCGAAATCCTCCGCGGCGGCCCGTATCATAAGTGATCTGCGCGCTCCATTCGGGGTGCGTCAGAAGGGTGGCTCGTCGGGATATTCGCCCGTCCGCAGTTTGAGCGAGACGAACGCGATCCCCCGCCAGCGCACCACCCGTTCTTCCTGCCACCCCGTCGTCGCCTTGTAGACGCGCTTCACTTCCTCGAGGTCCATCGCCTCGGGATGCTCCAGCCGCTCCGGCACTACCGAGGCCGCCGCCGCGGCCGGAACAT